>Ga0157376_10004135_pt1 | contig 10058 bp, 9 predicted proteins | sample M45metaG_FD_121801 | JGI IMG/M metagenome (GOLD analysis project Ga0157376, IMG submission 121801) | Miscanthus rhizosphere microbial communities from Kellogg Biological Station, Michigan, USA - M4-5 metaG | ecosystem: Host-associated > Plants > Roots > Rhizosphere > Soil | place: USA: Michigan... | reverse complement strand
CGGCCGCGAAACGGGCCGCCCGAGGCGGTCAGGATGAGCCGGCGGATCTCCGAGGCATCGCGCCCGTGCAGACACTGGTGAATCGCGTTGTGCTCGCTGTCCACCGGAAGGATCGTGACGCCGTGGCGGCGCGCGGCCTCCGTCACGATCCCGCCCGCCATCACCAGCACTTCCTTGTTCGCGAGCGCGATCGTCTTTCGGTGCTCGATCGCGGCCAGGACGGCTTCCAGGGCTTCCGTGCCGGACGAGGCGCAGAGGACGAGATCCACGTCGGGCGCGGTCGCGACCGCAACCAGTCCGTCACGGCCCGTCCCCGTGAGCGCGGCGTCCTTCACGCCGGCGGCGCGAAGCCGGTCGAGCGCCTCCCCCGACGCCATCGCGACCGTGTTCGGACGGTACCGCGCGATCTGCTCGCCGAGCAGCTCGGCGTTCTCGCCGGCCGCGAGGCCCACGACCGACAGGCGATCGCCGTGCGCGTCGACGACCGACAGCGCGCTGCGTCCGATCGATCCGGTCGAGCCGAGGATGGCGATGCGTTTCATACGCAGGGGCTGGAGGCTGGAGGTTGGAGGTGAGGGGCTCTAAGAACAAGTCCCAAGCCCCAAGCCTCCAGCCTCGCTGAGCTACACATGTTTCAGCACGATGTAATACACCGGCGCCGCGAAGAGCAGCGCGTCGATGCGGTCGAGTATGCCGCCGTGGCCGGGAATGAGCGCGGAGCTGTCCTTCACGCCGGCGCTCCGCTTCAGCATGGATTCGAAGAGATCGCCGACGATGCCCAGCGCGACGACGGTGGCGCCGAGCGAGGCGCGGATCGGCAGCGGCACGGCCGGCAGCCACCAGTGGCCGACGATGACCAGCAGGAGCGTCCCGAACACGAAACCGCCCATCGCGCCCTCGACGGTTTTCTTCGGGCTGACCGCCGGCGCGAGCGGGCGGCGGCCGAACAGGCGCCCCGTGTAGTACTGCGCCGTGTCGCTCACGATCACGGTCAGCATCAGCAGGAACAGGCCCCTGGGCCCGCTCATCTGGCGGATGGCGATCAGCGCGCCGATCGGCAGGCCCAGGTAGAGCATCGGAAAGGTGGCGGCCGATGCCCGGCCAATGGCGTCGCGATCGCCGCGCCACGACGCCAGCGCCAGCGTCGCGAGAACGACCATGGCCGACATCAGCAGGGTATCGAGCGTGACGGCCGTGGCGACGACCGCGTCGCCGATCCAGCTCCGCGACGAAACGCCGATGGACGCGGCGAGCGTGGCAATGGCCCCTGCAGCAGCGGGCACCGGCAACCCCACGGCTTCGGCCAGCCGCCGGTACTCGACGAACGCCAGCAGGAGCAGCCCTTCGGCAAACATGAAAAAGACCGCCGGCGGCGCCAGCCAGACGACGGAGACCGCAAGAGCGATGAGCGCCGCGCCGCTCAGTACGCGGGTCACTTCGCGCCGAGGGCGACGGGCGCAGCCGGCGATGGCTTGATCCCGCCGTACCGTCTGTCGCGCTTCTGATAGGCGAGGATGGATTCGAGCAGGTGGCGGCAGCGGAAATCGGGCCAGAGCGTATCGGTGACCCAGATCTCCGCGTACGCGATCTGCCAGAGCAGGAAGTTGCTCACGCGCATTTCACCGCTCGTGCGAATCAGCAGATCCGGATCGGGCTGGCCGGCCGTGTAGAGAAACTCGCCGAACCGCCGCTCGTCGAGGTCGTCCGGCTTGAGGCCGGCGGCCATCGCGCGCCGCGCGGCGTCCACGATTTCCGCGCGGCCGCCGTAGTTCAACGCGATGTTGAACCGCATGCCGGTATTCGTCGCGGTGCGCCGCACGCCTGCCGCGAGCTCGTCCTGCACGTCGGGCGGCAGCTCTTCCTGGCGGCCGATGACCTGGAACCTGATGTTGTTGCGCAGCAGCGTCTCGAGCTCGAGCCGGAGATACCGCTTCAAAAGCGTCATCAGCGTGTTGACTTCGGTGCGCGGACGCTTCCAGTTCTCGATCGAGAAGGCGTACAGCGTGAGCACCTCGATGCCGAGCCGCGCCGAGGTTTCCACGACGTCGCGGACCGATTCGATGCCGGCGCGGTGCCCTTCGACGCGCGGCAGGTGGCGCTGCGCGGCCCAGCGACCGTTGCCGTCCATGATGATCGCGACGTGCGCGGGCAACTGTTCGAAGTTGACCTGGCGCGCCAGCGCGGTGTCGGACGATCCCTGCGGAATCCACGCCAGGAGCTGGTCAAGCGACATTCGGAGTCCTTCGTCGCAAGGGCAAATTGTAACCTGATTCAGTCGGCAGTCGGCAGTCAGCAGTCGGCAGTCAGCAGTCAGCAGTCGCGAGCCACGAGGCTAATAGTCGACGCGGACGAGGAACAGGCCGTGGGCGGGAGCCGTGGGGCCGGCGCCCGTTCGATCGCGTGACGCGATGACCTCACTCATCCACTCGGAGCCGCGGCGCCCGCTCCCGACCTCGACCAGGCTGCCGGCAATCGCGCGAACCATGTGCCGGAGGAAGCCGCTGCCCGAGATCTCGTACGTAATCAGCCGCCCGGACGATCGGCCGGGGACGCCCGAATCGTCCGCTTCGGCAACCAGGCGCGACGCGAACACTTCGCGCTCCGTGGTGCGCTGCGTGCCGTCGGCGGCCTGGAACGCGGCGAAATCGTGGCGCCCTTCGAGCGGCCGTGCGGCCGCCTGCATCGCCTCGAACGCCAGTGGTCCCCTGACGAACCACGCGTACGACTGCTGGAAGGGGCTCGCGACGTCGGCGTTCCAGATCCGATACCGGTACATCTTCGACTTCGCCCCGAACCGCGCGTGAAACGACGCCGGCGCGTCTTCGGCCGAGACGATACGCACGGCGTCGGGCAGGTGATTGTTGAGCGCCTTCTGGACCACGGCGGCCGTAATGTCGCGGCGCAGCGTGAAACTCGCCACCTGGCCGAGCGCGTGCACGCCTGCATCGGTGCGCCCCGCCCCGTGCACCGTCACGTCGCGATCGTCGAGCGTGCGAAGCGCGTCCTCGATCAGTCCCTGGACGGAGGGGCCATTCGTCTGCCGCTGCCAGCCGACAAATGGCCCGCCGTCGTACGCGACAGTGATTTTGAATGTCGGCAACCTAACGGACCGTATCAACTGAACGAGTACGAGTCACCCCGAATCTGCGTCCGAGGACTCGGCGGCTGCGCCAACGGCGCGGCCGCCAGTGGTTTGGGAAAGACATGCCGCTAAACGGCCAGCTGGCGTGAACCGGGCTTCACGACCGGCACCGATTGCGCGCAGAGCGGGCAGGCCTCGGGCTCGTAGGTCGGCAGCGACACCTCGAGCAGCGCGACAAACGGCACGTCGAACTCCGGGGGCGTCCCGCTGCGGTTGACGATCGACGCCGCGCCGACGACCTGGCCGCCTGCCGCTCGTGCCACCTGCATCGTCTCGCGCGTCGATCCGCCCGTCGTCAACACATCCTCGACGACGAGCACGCGGTCGCCCGGAGACAGGGTGAAGCCGCGTCGCAGCGTCAGCAGGCCGTCCTGGCGTTCGGCGAAAATCGCGCGCACCCCGAGGGCACGTGCGACTTCCTGCCCGATCACGACGCCGCCGAGGGCCGGTGACAGGACGACGGTGGGCCGCCACTCACGGGCGCGTTCGGCGATGGCCCGGGCCAGCGTCTCGGCGTGCTGCGGATAATGGAGCACGAGCGCGCACTGCAGGTAGCCGGGGCTGTGGAGGCCGGAGGTGAGGCGGAAGTGTCCTTCGAGCAGCGCGCCAGACCGCCGGTACAGATCGAGGAGTTCGTCACGGGTCACGTCTTCAACGTAGAACGAAAAACGGAAAACGTAAAGCCCTCTGTTAGACTCGCACCGTGCCGAAGGTGTCGGTCACAGTGATCACGCGAAACGAGGCCGCGGACGTCGGCGACGCGCTCGCCTCGGCATCCTGGGCGGACGAACTCATCGTCGTGGATTCGCAGAGCACCGACGACACCGTGGCGATCGCCCGGCGGTACACGGATCGCGTGGTGGTCCGCGAGTGGCCCGGCTACCACGCGCAGAAGAATTTCGCCGCCTCCCTCGCCAGCCACGACTGGATTCTGTCGCTCGACGCCGACGAACGCGTCACGCCGGCGCTGGCGTCGGAAATCGGGCGCACGATGCAGGATGAACCGCCGCACCAGGGATTTCACATCCCTCGAGCGACGTGGCACCTCGGGCGCTGGATTCGTACGACGGACTGGTATCCGGACTACCAGCTGCGGCTGTACGATCGGCGGGCTGCGCAGTGGACGGGGCGCTACGTCCACGAGTCGCTGACCGTCACCGGATCGATCGGCCGCCTGCGCGAAGAGTTGCTGCACTACGCCTACCGCGACATCGCCGAACACCTCGAGACGATCGATCGCTACACGACGTTCGCCGCGCGGCAGATGCACGAGCAGGGCCGACGCGCAGGGTGGCTGCAGATCGCCGGTCACCCGCCGCTCGCCTTCCTGCGCAATTACCTGCTGAAAGGCGGCATCGCGGACGGCGTACCGGGCCTCATCATCTCGGCCATGAACGCGTACTACGTCGGGCTGAAGTTCGCGAAGTTGTGGGAAATACAAAAAGAGGTTCACGGTTCACGGTTCACGGTTCAAGGTTCTGGCACGGAGAACCGCGAACTGTGAACTGTGAACCGTGAACCGTGAACCGCGATGTTTTCGCTTCACATAGATACTGCGCGCACCTGGCGAGGCGGCCAGAACCAGGTGCTGCTGACCGTCAATGGCCTCAGGGAAATCGGCCATCGGGCGGCGCTCGTCGCGCACCCGGACGGTGAGCTGCGCCGCCGGGCGGCCGAAGGTCTCGAGCTCATCCCGCTCGCGCCGCGCACCGAGATGGATCTCTCGGCGGCGTGGCGGCTGGCCCGCGTGGTGAAGCGGCTGCAGCCGGCCGTGGTTCACGCGCACGACGCGCACGGCGTGGCGATGGCATCGCTCGCGCTGTCGCTCGGCGGGACCGGCGCCCAGGGCCCGGCGCTCGTCGCGTCGCGCCGCGTCGACTTCCACCTGCGCCAGAACTCTTTTTCGCGCTGGAAACATCGGCAGGTGGACTGCTTCATCTGCGCCTCGGAGGCGATCCGGCAGATGCTGGTGGCCGACGGGGTACCGCCGGATCGGACGGTGACCGTTCACGAAGGCATCGACCTCGACCACGTGCGTTCGGCGCCGGCGGTCAACGTGCACGAGGCGTTCTGGCTGCCCCACCGGGCCCCGGTCGTGGGCAACGTCGCCGCGCTCGTCCCGCACAAGGGCCAGCGCCATCTGATCGAGGCCGCTCACCTGGTCATCCAGCAGATGCCGGACGTGCGATTTCTCATCCTCGGCGAAGGAGAGCTCCGCGACTCGCTGGAGCGTCACGTGCGCGAGCACCACCTCGAAAAGCACGTGTTCCTGCCCGGGTTTCGAACCGACGTCCTCGGTTGCATGAAGAGCTTCGACCTGTTCGTCATGAGCTCGGTCACCGAAGGCCTCGGCACGGCGCTGCTCGATGCGATGGCCTGCGGCAAGGCCATCGTCGCCACGCGGACCGGTGGCATTCCCGAAGTCGTCGAGGACGGCGAAACCGGGACGCTCGTGCCGCCGCGCGACCACGCGGCCATGGCGCAGGCGATTCTGGCCATGCTCGCGGACGATGAACAGCGCCGCCGGATGGGTGACGCTGGGCTGGCGCGTGTGCAGGCGCGCTTTACCGTCGAGCGGATGGTTGCCGAGACCGCCGCCGTTTACGGGCGCCTGGCCGGCAGACACCACGCAGAGGACACTGCGCATCACCCTGCGCGCGGCTGAAGCCGCAGGCGTTCATCATGCCGAGGTGGCAGATCGAGAAGTCGTAGCGGATCGGATCGGCCGGGTCGATCCGCTGGAGCGACGCGGTGATGTCGCGCGCCATGGCCCAACCCGGGCTCGTATACCGCGTCAGCTGCAGACAGCGTCCGACGCGAATGACGTGGGTGTCGAGCGGCACGATCAGCTTCGACGGCGACACGCGGGTCCAGACCCCGAGATCGAGCGCGTCGCGCCTCACCATCCAGCGCAGAAACAGATTCAGCCGCTTGCAGGCGCTGCCCTTCGACGGCCGCGGAAAGAAGTACGCGACGCCCCTGGCCTGCCCTGAGCGTGTCGAAGGGGCCTGCCCTGAGTGTGTCGGGCGGCCGTACGCAGCCGTCAGGTCGAGCGCCATCGCGCGCTCCGAAAAGCTGTCGAGCGCCGTCGCCACGTCGCCGGCGGCGGGGTCGTACCCTTCGAGAAAGAAGTCTTCGAGGGTGGCCGACCGGTCGAGCATCTGTTTGAGGATCCACACCAGCGCCACGAGGTCGCGTTCCCTGATCCACCGGTGCACGAGGCCCTTGAAGGCCGGAGCATCCCGCCGCGGATCGAACCGTCTGACGAAGTCGGCCGGACGGTCGCCCCGGTGAGCGAACACGGTCATGAGCCGTTCGATCGACTGGAGGACGCTCGCCACGCGGCCGAAGGCGAGCGACGCCGCGCAGAACGCCACCACTTCCCGATCGTCGGGGCGCGAGTACCGCCGCACGATCTGAATGGGATCGGTGGCCGAGTCCGCGTGGTTGTAGTCGGCGTACAGCCGATCGAGCGTGGGCTTGAGCGGAGAGCCGCCGGGCAACGTCTTCAACGTACATCAACGTATATCATTTGAGCGATGCGACGCACGCTGTACGTCCTCTTCAGGGGCCTCGCCATCCTCGTGCTCCTCGCCGTAGCGGCGGTCCTCACGGGACGCGCGTACGTCAGGAGTTCCCTGCCCCAACTAGAGGGCACCGTGCAGGTGTCCGGCATCTCGGGGCCCGTGGACATCATCCGCGATCGCGACGCCATCACCCACGTGTTCGCGGCCACGAGGCTCGACACCTTCTACGGGCTCGGCTACGCGCACGCGCAGGATCGGCTCTGGCAGATGGAATTCCAGCGCCGCGTCGGCCACGCGCGGCTCTCCGAGATATTCGGCGCCCGCACCGTCGGGACGGACCGGTTTCTCCGCACGCTGGGCACGGGCCGTGCCGCGCGTTCGGCATGGGATGCGCTGCCGGCTGACGCGAAGGACGCGGTGAACCGCTACGTTGCCGGCGTCAACGCCTTCATCTCCACCCATCACGGCCGGCAGCTGCCGCTCGAGTTCACGCTGCTTCGATTCGAGCCCGAGCCCTGGAGCGGTCCTGACGTGCTGGTCTGGGTGAAGATGATGGCGTGGGACCTCAGCAAGAATTACGGGATCGAAATGATGCGGCATGATCTCGCGCAGACCCTCGGCCCGGATCGTACCGCCCAGCTGCTGCGCCCGTACCCGGCCGACGGCCTGACGATTCTCAGCGCCCGCGACATGCCCTGGATGAAACTAAAACCGAAACCGCAGGCAGAAGTAGTGCAGGCCTTCAGGCCTGCCGTCGGCGGCGGCCCTGAAACGGCCGCGCTCCAGAATTCCTGGACCGAGGCATTCGCCGCGACGCCGCTGCCCGGCACCGGCGAGGCGCTCGGGTCCAACAACTGGGTCGTCGACGGCTCGATGACGGCGTCGGGAAAACCGCTGCTGGCCAACGATCCGCATCTCAGCGCGCAGATTCCGTCGATCTGGTATCTGGCGCACCTGTCCGCCGGCGAGTTCGACGTGATCGGCGCCACGCTGCCCGGCGCGCCGGCCGTCGCGATCGGCCGCAACCGGTTCGTCGCGTGGGGCGAAACGAACGTGATGGCCGACGTGCAGGATCTGTTTCTCGAACGCCTCGACCCGTCGGGCACGCGCGCCGAGTTTCGCGACGTGCAGGAGCCGCTCCGCATCGTCCGGGAGACCATCGCCGTCAAGGACGCCGAGCCCGTGGTCATGGACGTCCGGATCTCGCGTCACGGTCCCCTGATCTCGGATGCCCTCAACGCGAACAACGCCGCGTCTCCGCGTATACCGCGCCCCGGGCCGATTGAGCCGCTCGCGTTCAGGTGGACGGCCCTCGACCGCGAGGACACGACGATTGTCGCGTTCCTCGGCCTGAACCAGGCGCGCAACTGGACGGAGTTCACCGGCGCCCTGCGCGACTTCGTCGTTCCCGCGCAGAACTTCGTGTACGCGGACGTGGACGGGCACATCGGCTATTACGCGCCCGGCCGCTACCCGATCCGCGCGGGCGGGAACGGCACCACCCACGCCGAAGGCTGGACGGGCGCCTCCGAGTGGACGGGGTGGATTCCGTTCGAGGCACTGCCGCATGCGTTCGATCCGCCCGATCACTTCATCGTCACGGCCAACCACAAGCCGGTGCCGGCCGGGTATCCGTACGCGATCGGCGGCGAGTGGACCGAGCCGTACCGGGCGAAACGCATCGTCGACCTGTTGAAGCAGAAGCGCGGCTTCACGCCCGACGACTTCGCGTCGATCCAGCTGGACACGATTTCCCTCCACGCGGAGGAAATCCTCCCGTTGCTCTTCTCCCACGTCCGTCCCAAGGACGCCCGCGAGCAGCAGGCGGTGACGATGGTCCGCGAGTGGAACCGCGATGCGCGAGGCGACAGCGCGGCCGCCGCGATTTTTCAGGCGTGGTACTACGAGCTGCTCCCGGCAATCGTGCTCGACGAACTCGGGCCCATCGGCACGGCCAGCTACGAAGAGCTCGACCGCAGCTCGTATGTCGGGCGCTTTCTGGCGCAGACCTTGTCCACGCCTGACAACCCCTGGTGCGATGACATCCGCACGTCCCCGAAGGAAACGTGCGACGGCCGCGTGCTGCTCGCGCTGCACGACGGCCTCACGCGTCTGACGGCGCTGCTCGGCGAAGACATGACGCGCTGGCGCTGGGATGCCGTCCACAGGGCCGTCTTCGCCCATTCCTCCCTCGACTCCGTGGCCGTGCTCGGCGGCATGTTCAGGCGGACGGCGCCGCATGGTGGCGACTGGAGCACGGTGAACGTCGGCCCGGTGTTCGCGCCGAAGCCCTTCGAGCAGCACTCACTGGCGGGGTACCGGCAAATCGTCGATCTCTCGCCGGCCAACGACAGCCGGTTCCTCGAGGCGGTCGGCCAGTCAGGCAACGTGTTCTCGCCGCACTTCGACGATGCCCTGGCAGACTGGGGCGCCGGCCGGTACAGAAAAATGCGGCTCGAGCGGAGCGAGATCGAGCACGGCGCCGTGGGACACCTGCGACTTGTTCCCGAGTAGCCGTCATTCATCACGAAGCCACGAAGGAAAGGTTCCTCGAATCTTGCTCAGAATCGTGTGATTGGCACGGCCGCTGCGCAGAGGGGACACGCCGATGCGTTGAAGTTCTCGGGCGCCTTGTATTCGGCCAGGGCGAAGTTCGTGACGCCGGGCGCGGCAATGGCTTCGAGGCGGTCGTAGATTTCGACGGTCCCCAGCACCGTGCCGCCGGCCTCCCTCACCAAGGCCGCGCACCGGCCGAACGTTTCCCCGGTGTTCCGCACGTCGTCCGCCAGCAGAACACGCTTGCCGGCCAGTTCGCGGGCGTAGAAGGCGCGCAGCGTCAGACCGCCGGCCGGATCGTGGTTGAACGGCGCGAAGAGGCACGGCGGATGCGTGAGGCTGCGTCGGCTGTCGAGCAGGCCGGCGATCGTGTGGGCGAGGAGCGCACCGCCCATCACCGGCCCGGCGACGACCTCGGTCGCCTGGACGATATCCGCGGGCAGCACGTCGATCAGATCCTGGGCGAACCTCCAGATGGTGGACGGATGCCGGAACAGTTGATGGGGATTGAGATACACGCGCCCGTGATAGCCGTTGCCGTAGTCGAAGTGTCCATCGATCATCAGGACTTCCGACTGCTGCAGGTCTTTCAGCGCTTTAGCCCGGTTCTCTTCACGTCGATCCACGCTCGGGTCCTCCGTCCAGCTTCGCGGGGCTGAAGCCCCGCGCTACAAAGTGATGTTCGTGTCGGGGTTGACGTAGACGGGTCGGCCGCCAACGATGGTCGCCGCCACGCCGCCACGAAGCGACCAGCCGATGAACGGCGAGTTCTTCGACTTCGACCGCATCCGCTCCGCCGACACCGTCACCTGCAGGTCCGGCGCCAGTATCGT
>Ga0157376_10004134_pt1 | contig 10061 bp, 22 predicted proteins | sample M45metaG_FD_121801 | JGI IMG/M metagenome (GOLD analysis project Ga0157376, IMG submission 121801) | Miscanthus rhizosphere microbial communities from Kellogg Biological Station, Michigan, USA - M4-5 metaG | ecosystem: Host-associated > Plants > Roots > Rhizosphere > Soil | place: USA: Michigan... | reverse complement strand
CTCCCGCTCGGCGCTACGGCGCGCTGGCGTCATCTTGGGGCTGGAACGCTTCATGCGGTCACCAAGCTCGCGGGGACATGGACAGAATCTCCCAGTCGTGCGATTACGAGAGCCCTGCATGCAGCCTCAAGATAGTCATGACGGTCGCTAGTTCCGCACGCATTCTTGCCAGAAAGCGTTCGGCGGTATCCCACAGTCGCCATCGTCGTGTAGCGAAGCGATCCGTCCTCGTACTTTCCGCCCGTGCAAGCCGCCATGAAACCAATCTCATAGGATTGGATCAGCGGGCCAGTGATCTCCCATGACTGAGATGGGTTATAGGTCGACTTGGCCCAGTGATCATCGGTCGGACCTTCGGCCAGGATCAAGATCGGTTCAACTTCGTCGACGAACCTGACGAAGAAGTGTTCGGGCTTCGTAACTTGCGCAATTGCCCAATCCAAAGCAATGCCAGTCAATTTGTTCGACTCGAACTCTATGTGGCTCATGCCGCATGCCTCTCATAATCACGAATGCCGCGCGCCAGGCACACCACGTCACACCACTGCACCGGGCGACTTTTGAGGCCCTGCTCGCTTGGCTGATCGCCGATGTGAAACGCGGCGGTGATGGCGTCAGTCGCCTGGGTGCGCGTCAGGTCCAAGCTCGATCCGCCCAGCATTATGAAACCGGGCGCACCGGTGCCCATGTCGATCGCCGGCATCATTCGCCAGCCGAGGACCGTGCCTGCAAGCAGGTGGCGCCAGTCGTCCTTGCTCAGTCGATTCCCGTGCCACGAAAGCTGTTCCAAGTCGCCGCATGCAGCATTGAGCAAGCGGCGCTGCTTGTCGGTCATCCGTCCAGAACCGGACAGCTGCCAATCTTCGGGCTTGACGATTTGGGTGGTCATGCGGCCTCCTCAAGCAATGCGTCGATGGCTTGCTGAGGAACTCGATAGCCGAGCTCGCGCAGGTAGATCAGCCGGTTGGCGCACTCGGCCGGCGAGCGCTCGTTGAACGATTCGCCGTCGCACGGAAGACCAATGTCCTCCTGACCGGCTTGATCGACCATATCGCTGACCTTGCGTATGCGAGCCATGAAGGCCTCGGCGTTCTCGTCAGTACACGCGATGACGGGCGGCAACGGCTCCTGAAAGACATAGCGGCTACCGGCCACATGGATCTCCCATCCGCCAAGGCATGACTCGTAGACATATACGTCACACTGGAAGTCGTCGCTACTGAAGCGGCAATAGCTCATCACACGCCTCCCAGCTTCTTCATTCCAACAACGCAGAGAAAAATGATCGCAATGGCCACCACAATTGCGACGCGCTGTGCGAACTTCGACGGCCGCGCGCGGTACTGATCATCCCAGCGGAGCGCATGCTTACGCTCGCAGGATTCGCAGGCGTTCCCGTAGTAGTTGACCTCGTCCAGCGTCAGGCGAGCACGGCAGTGGGAGCAGCGGGGGCTCATGCGGCACACCTCATAGGGACAGCATGAGTCCCGCGCGCGGCATGCCAAGCGGCAAGCCAGTTGTAGGCGGTGGCACGCGACACGCCGAACTGGCGCATCACGTCGTGGAAATTCGGGGCAGTCGGGCGACCATCACACCAGTCAGCGAAGCGAATCGCCTGCTCGAAGGTGCTGCAGACGCCGGCAGTGAGTTCGTAGTGCTTCATGCCGCGTCTCCTTCCGGCGCGATCGGGTGCACAAGGCGCCCCTGCAGCTCAGCCATCTCGACCCTGCATGCATCGCAAACCGGATGCTCCTTCGTGCCGTTTTCACAGCAGCGCGGGAAGTCGTCGGACTTGATCTCGCTGGGACGCTTGTTGGTCTTCGGCGTGAAGTCCACATGGAACAGCTTGCCGATCTTCTCCAACTCGCCCTTGGCGACCCTCTCGGCCTCCGCACTGGTCAAGCGGCGGCTGACGTCAATCGCCTGCGGCTCGCGGATGGGCGGCAGCGCATCGATCAAGTCGCGCGGCACCGGCCACGTACGCTGACGGCCCGCCAGGGCGATGAACGCAGCACGGAAGCGCCAGGCGTCTCGCTCACGGTCGAACTTGCGGCCGTGCGTCAGCGTCTCAAACCATGTCGCCACGGTTCCCGGAATCACCTCAGCCGCCGGCTGACGCTCCAATCCGAGCGTAAGTAGCTTCTGAAATCCGGTCAGCAGTTCGTGCTTCATCCAGTCCATTCTTCATGCCCTCAAGTGCCATGATTGCGCCCATCGTTTTGCCCTGAGATTGGGCGGGACCGGCGCGTGCGGATGGAACGATCACCGGTGAGGCGACCTTGGCATGGTTGGTTCGGGCGACCTTCACGGCGTACTTGAAAAGCCCTGCGCCAGAGACTTCGGCTTTGCACGAATTGACCGCGTCAGCCAGTTCCTTGGGCGTCACGCCTTCGGACAGCGCAGCCAGGAAATCGGGATTGCTCTGGTTGATCGAGACGCACCCGGCATCACGCATCGCCTTTCCACATTCGCCAGCGAGGGTCGCGTGCGTTTCTATCTCTCCCTGGTTAGGGGATGAGGGGAAGGGGGAAGAGGAATCAGCCGGGCCAGTTCCATGCTCGTCATCGCCTTGGCACTGCCTAGGTTGTGCCTTGTCACTACCTTGGTTTGCCTTTTGATTGGCCGGGCCAGGAATGACACTGGCCGACTCACGCTGATGAGGATTCTGGTGCTTCAGGAACTCGACGATGGCGATATACGCAACGCCATTGACCTCGTAGCGCTGGATGAAGCCACGCTTCGCAAGGTCGCTCAGCAACACGTCTACGTCGCAGTCGTCGTAAGGGAGGCATTCGACCTTCAGGCGCTTGGGCCGGTCTTCCAAGCGCCCTTCCCTGTCAGCCTCACACCACAGGCCAGCGAACAGGATTCGCGCCAAGGGATGACACTCGGCCAGTTGGTCGTTCTTGAAGAACCCAGGCTTGATGTTGCGGGCACGGCTCATGCTGCGGCCTTCATCCCTGGATCAACTGGAAACCACGGCTCAGCCATCCGGCCGGTGACCGAGCAACGCCTTTTGAGGCCCCGAAAAACAACCCCAGCGGTTTCGCACTCGGAGATGCGGCGACCGAGCACATATCGATCGATGCCCGTCTTACGCGCCAATTCGGCCATGGTGCTGCCGGGATGCTGCCGCACGGCGTGCGTCGTCTGTGACTGCTGGTAGGCACGCAGGCCGCTGGCGTTGATCTCAGCTTCGGCATCGGCCGAGCTGGACGGATCAGTCGCACGCGACGCAGGTGTTTCGACCAGGCGAAGGCGGCTGTCACGATCCCAGTGGGTTTCGAGGCGAATGGTGTTCATGTCGGATCACCTTCCACGTCGTGGACATAGCCCGTGGCTCGCGTTAGCCATGCAGCATCAAGCCATGCCTCTGTGGATGCTTTGCGAGGATTGGGCGAAATGCGATACGAGACGCCGGACTGCGTGTTGGGCGTTAGCTTGCGCGCCAAGATCACATGCACGGTCTTCCGACCGTCGAAGTCGGTTTCAACCTGATCGCCAGCGCCAAGGTTTAGAGGTGCCTTGCTCATCATTCAGTCGCCGACAGGATCGGATAGCCCTTGTACGTCACCGTAGCGAGCGAACGCTTGCCGGCGGATAGCGCCAAGACCTTGTTGTTGATCTCGACGAAATCGACGCGCTTCAGTCGCACGTTCGGCGGCTTCTTGTTGGCCAGCGCCAAGTAACGGCACACATCATCGAACTTGGCGAACAGGGCCTTTTGAGGCTTGGTCAGTTCGTAGTCCATGACCGACGAGCTATCGATAGCTGAAACGGTCGCAGCAACAGCGTTCATGCGCTCGCCCTCTCATCTGTGGGTTCATAGCCATTCTTCTGGCGCCAAGCCCTGGTATTCATGCGAATGCGCAGCGCCATCTCTTCGTCCACGGTGAACTCGAGCGGCTTGTCTTTGCGCTGCTCGTTCTCATCGTGGGTGCGGAAGTCGATGGTGGTGTGCATGGATCACTCTCTTGACGTTCGTTTCGGTGAAGCAGGCCGTTTGAGTCCCTGCTGTCGCCTAGAATGGATCGGTTTGGAGCTACCCCTTGTTCGAAAACACGTACATAAATCGGGGTCGTTGCAGGAAGTTGTTACTTCCCTTCCCTCTTGAGTCCCTGAATCGGACTCACACTGCCCTGCGATGACGGCAGGACGTAGCGAACTTCCATGGCTCGCGATACGGCTTCTGCTGCGTACGACTCAACCGTCATGCCTGCTAGACGGGCCGCCTCTTCCAGCTCTTTGCGCTGCTCATCGGTCAGCGCAACGGTGATGTCAGGCATGGACCCTCCTTAGTGCCCGGAGAGCCACTTCAAGCAGCACGGGCGATATCGGTACGCTGTTCGAGAAGGGCGATGCCCTGCATCAAAAGTTCACGAGCGAACGCCGCCGGCTGTCGCTTGTTCAAGCGCGCCAGGGCTTCAATCGCTGCGTACTCGTCATCGTTGAGGCGGACCTTGATCGGGTTGTCCCGGATGTGTCGCGGGTCGGCGTACATCGGTCAGTTCCTTTGGAGAATCGCTTGGCAGTGGGTATGGGTGGAGCGGAGTTGCTAGATGGCGAAGTCCGCCCGGCGGTAAGCTGGCGCTACCAGGCAAACAGCAAACTCACCGGGGGACTTCATATGAACTTCAATCAGACGATCGGCGTGCTCGTTGTGACGCTCGTTATCGGCGGAATGGGATGGCTCGCGCGAACGGACAGAGAGGCATTCCGAAAAGTTACTCCCGCCGTATTGGTCATCCTGAGCGCCGCGGGCGCACTCGGATTCGCTTACATGACGGGGTTCAGTAGCGGAGCTTCCGATCAGTGGCAACTGGACTTCCACGAGAGCATCGCTAGGACGGATGCTGCCGAGAAATCCGTCAACTCCCAGCTCCAGAACATCTTGCAGATGTCCGTGCTGACCGAAGGCGAGAAGAGAGCTATCTCGACCGTCATCATCCCCAGCAGTGACATGAAGGTCCGGGATACGCCAAGCCCGATTCCTGGATGGATCTGGATGCTGCTTCTGCTCACCTACGTCGGTATTAGCGTGCTCGCGATTGTGGAGCCCATTCTCAAAAGACACGCCACTGCCGAAGCCGCAGCAGAAGCCAACAGCAACGCCGCTCAACGACACAAGGCCGACTAACTTGTTCAATCGCATGGGTCGACGAGGGTCCATCTCAAGCCGCCCTCTTCCGGGACACTTTCGTATCCGTAGGCCAGACGTCAGGCCGAAGGGAGGACTTGCTAACTGTCTCGGGCCCAGTTGCCGTCGTATAGCGCTCAATGGCTTGAGCGAGATCGGTGCTGGCACGACGCCGGTTCGTGGCTATCTGCCACAAATAATCGGGCGAAGTGTCCGTCGCGGCGGCCAATTGGCGTCGCCGTCCCATATCGTCGATGTAGGTGTGCAGGTCCATGGCTAACGATGCTAGCGCATGGCTAGACAGAAATGCAAGCATATCGCTAGACCTGTCTAGCCTAGCATTTAGCTACCCTGCAGAGGTGAAGCCGATCAAAGAAATCAGAAGAGACAAGCTGCTGCAGATCATTGACGCGATCGGCGGCCAATCTGCGCTTGCGACCCGCCTCGGAAAAGACCGCAACCAGGTCTATCAGTGGGCGCTTGATCCGAGCAATCCCGCTCATAGGGGAATCAGCGATCGCACCGCGCGCGCTATCGAGATGGCCTGTGGTCTCCACGCGGGCGAAATGGACCACATCGGTGCAATGGAGCTAACCAGCCATCCAGTCTCACACTATGACGAGATTCGCCCTCACACTGCGGTCCGCGAGGTGCCAGTGAGAGGGACGGCTAGTATGGGAATGGACGGTTTCTGGGTAGACCTTGAGTACCCAGTTGGCCATGGGGATGGCTATTTCGAGCACCCCACTTCAGATCCGGACGCTTACGTGCTTAAGGTTAAGGGTGACTCGATGCACCCCGCCATTCGCTCAGGCTGGTACGTCCTCATTGAGCCAAATGGCGAGCCCCAGCAGGGCGAGTATGTCCTCGTCAAGCTAACTGATGGCCGATCCACCGTGAAGGAATTGTTGTGGCATAAGAACGGCGAGTACGCGCTCCTTGCGATCGCCAGTGATTCCCGCATGTCTTTGTCGGAGGACCAGGTTGATGGGGTCTACCCTGTAGCCGCCGTCCTTCCTCCGAGCAAGCGGATGTTGTAGCAAGCGCCTACGCGTGGTCGATGAACTAGCTATAGATCAAGCTAGTCGCGGTTTGGCCGATATCTGTAGAGAAAGGCAGTCCCAGGGGGAAGCATGGATGACCTAAACGGAGCGCCGGCGCCGGCGACAAGTATGCATTGGACTTCCAAGGCAATTGTCGCAATGTTCGGTGTAGCTGCTGCGCTCTTCGTCGGCGGGATCGTATGCCGGCATTACAACGTAAGTCTCGCATATGAAACGGCAACTAAAGCGGCTGAGCTGATCATCCTGTCTGGTGGCTTCATATCCATTCTTCTGGTCAGGAACCAGTTGAGCGCCCAGGAACGCCAGCTCCGCGAAAACCGTGCGCAGATGATAAGTGATCATCGTTGGAAGACGTTCATCTCGTACCACCAGCTCTTTCCTGACAGTTTCCCGCCAGCCCCGCTTCGCGCGAGTATGTATACGTTCGCCAAGGACCACGGTTTTCGAGATCACTTCGATGCCTATGGCAAAGCTATGCCAGAAGACGCATTGAAGAAATGCATCAATGATAGTGAGATGTGGGAAATCTTCAGGCCGTACTTGGATTGTTTTGAACGATTCTGCGGGGCAGTCAACGCGGGAATGATCGACGAAGCCTATGCGATGACACTTGAAAGAACGCGAGTAATCCGAAACTTCACAGTTTTTGAAGAACTGATCAAGCACTTACAAAAAGACCACCCAAACGCCTACGTTGAATTGACGAAGCTTGCGAGTAAATGGGCCATGCAACTACGCCTTGAAATATTCGAAGCTCAATCGCAACTTGGAGCTGGCGCAGGAACAAAAACTCGTATTGACAGTCCAATTTAGTGCTACATTTTAGACGCCACCAAGGAGAAGAGTCATGAAAGTACGCGACACCACGGGGTTCTGACCATTCCCCGCGGCAGGGATTGATGATCAAAAGTCATTGAATTTAAAAATAAAAGATCCCTTCGCGCCATCAATCTCATCTGAAGCCTCGCCTAGTGCGGGGCTTTTTCATGCCTGTCGTTCCAGGCGCGGCAAAGCCTCATCAGCCCAACAAATCGACCGTACAAGATCCGGGGGGCCCAACAAATATAAACACAAGCTGAATATGCTAGCATCGTCTAGCATTCGGCTATAGACGCCCGTCTAGCACCGCGCTAGCATCTCTCCATCGCCAGCCCAGCGACGGAGAAACCATGAACGCTCTGCCCCACCACCGCTCGATCGCCCCGCAGGGCATCAGCGCATACCAGCGGATGCAGGATCAGGCCGACGCGCATGAGGCAGCAGTCTCGCGCCTCGCCGAAGAAATGGCGGCCACGTACACCAGTGACCTGCAGATCGTCAGCGAGTGCACCGGCGACGTTCTCTTCTACAACCCCGAGTTCCCCGGCCACCACCCCAAGGCTCCGACGATCCTCGCGCTCATTCGCGACGGTAGCGACGATGCCGAGCTTGGCCTCATGTTTCGCCTCGCCACTCTGGCCGTCATCCGCTCCAAGGCTCAGCAGGACGCGCAGGACTTCATTGCCGAGCGCAACGACCAAGCGGCCATTGACCGCTGGGAGGCTATGGCATGAGCGCCGAGACGCAGAAGGTGGATGTATCGGCGGTTGCGGAACTTGTCGCATTCGCCGAGTCAGCGCTCGCCTATGTCGAGGCAGCAGCGCAGGCAGAACGCGAACGCCATCAGAAGAATGGTGCATCACATAGCCAAGTCATCGCGCAAACAGTTGCTGATGGGCTTCGCGAAGCCCTAGCCCGCATCGGCGGTGCCGCATGAGCGCCCAGATCATCACCCACGCCGCCCTGCAGTCGCTCCGTCCGCTGAAGCGCTACGAGGTCGCGAATAAGGGACTGGCATTCGTCTACCCGTCCGACTTGTTTGGTCTGCGCAGCGATATCCGCCGCTACTCGGTCGCGCCGGCTGACATTACCAAGCAGGCCGAACGCATCGCCGTGGGCACGATGCTCAAGGGCATCTCCAAGGGTCAGGCGCTTAACGTGGCCAAGGCCTTCCTGTGGAACTACGCCAATCGTGGCTACGAGCCCGGGAGCGCGGCATGAGCCACGCCTATACCGAATCCGAGATCGAGACTCTGCGTAAGTAGATTCAGAAGCGGCAAAAGCTGTTCCTGATCCTCTCGTTGCTCGACCAGTTGCCGCCCGCTGCACCGGACCTCCCTCCGGCACGCGTTACCCCTGGCGCCGTAGCGGGCGGCGCCTTTCACATGGAGCACGTCGCATGACGAAGCTATTCGCAGTCGCCATTGCATGCGCCATTCTTGCTGGCTGCTACAGCGGGAATGATGCGCGAAAAGCCCTTGAAGCCCAGGGTTTCACTGACATCGAAGTCACTGGCCACGCTTGGTTCGCCTGCTCCAAAGGCGACACATACGCCACATCCTTCAATGCAACGAACCCGCAAGGCAAACGAGTGTCTGGAGCCGCGTGCTCAGGGCTGCTCTTCAAGAACACCACGATCAGGTGGTGAGCGATGAATGCCTTCTCCATCACTCGCACGCGACCCAAGAGTTTCGAAGGCTGCACGCCGCAGACTAATGACGAGCGCCGCGCCGAATGGGCGCAGAAGTTCTACGGCGGCGGACACCACCACCGGCAACGCAAACAGCGCGTCCGCGTGAAGCCCCGCATCCGCATCGTCAACTACTGATTTCACCGGCGGCAGGCGCTTGCTGGGCAGCAAGGGTGAAGTTGATCCGACCAGCTTGCCGCCACCTCTTACATCACGCCGGTCGTGGGCCGGCAAAAGGAATGCCACATGAAGGCCAAGACCATCAAGCAGGTGATTCGCGCAAAGGTTGATGCCTGGATCGAATCGATCGAGGACGACGCGGTGCGCGCGCTGGTGCAAGGAAACACCATCGTCACTGGTGGCGCCATTGCCTCCATGCTTCTGAAGGAGCCCGTCAACGACTATGACGTCTACTTCCGCACGAAGGAAGCGACCAAGGCGGTTGCCGACTACTATGTGAAACGCTTCACGCCGCAGAACCGCAACGGCATTGCCTGCGAAATCTATGTGGATTCCGAGGGTGATCGCGTGAAGATCGTCGTCAAATCTGCAGGCGTGGCAAGCGCAGAAGGTGCTGAGAAGCCCTACGAGTACTTCGAGGCACGACCGGAGGGCGAGGCGGCACGGTACGTCGCTGAAGTCATGGACGATCCGGGCGACATCATCGATACGCTTGATGCCACGAAACAGGCGGTCACAGCCTCGGACGAGGAAGGCAAGCCGCCGTATCGTCCGGTTTTCCTCTCAACCAATGCGATCACGCTGAGTGATCGTGTGCAGGTCGTGCTCCGCTTCTTCGGCGAGCCCGATGCGATCCATGAGAACTACGACTTCGTGCATTGCACGAACTACTGGACCAGCTGGGACGACAACCTTGTCCTCCGATCTGCGGCGCTGGAAGCCCTGCTCGCCCGCGAGCTGATCTATGTGGGAAGCCGCTACCCGGTCTGCTCCGTAATCCGCCTGCGCAAGTTCATCAAGCGCGGCTGGACGATCAATGCCGGTCAAATCCTGAAAGCGGTCATGCAGATATCTGCGCTCGACCTGACGAACATCGAAGTCCTGCAGGACCAGCTGACTGGTGTCGACTGCGCTTACTTCTGCGAAGTCATTGCCAAGCTGAAGGACAACGACCCGTCCAAGGTCAATGCAGCCTATCTGATCGAAATCATCGACCGGATGTTTTGACCAAACCCTTTCCAAGCACCCAGCGCACGGGTTAGTGCGCGGAGATTCTGATGAACGCAGTCGTAAAGGTTGACCAGTTGCCCGTAGGGCAGCCTGAAACGGCCACTCTTCTTGCCGTCATTTCGCGCGCAGCCGCTGATCCCAATACGGACGTCGACAAGAT
>Ga0157376_10004133_pt1 | contig 10062 bp, 8 predicted proteins | sample M45metaG_FD_121801 | JGI IMG/M metagenome (GOLD analysis project Ga0157376, IMG submission 121801) | Miscanthus rhizosphere microbial communities from Kellogg Biological Station, Michigan, USA - M4-5 metaG | ecosystem: Host-associated > Plants > Roots > Rhizosphere > Soil | place: USA: Michigan... | reverse complement strand
TCCGCGCTGATCCGGGATCGCACCAGGTGCGGAACCACCAGGCCGACGAAGCCGATTGGTCCGGACAGCGCGATTGCCCCAGCGGTCAGGACCGAGCCGCAGATATACCCAGTAAGCATGACGGTTTGCAGATCCACGCCGCGCGAAGCGGCCCAGAATTCACCGATGGCGATGAGATTCCAGGCGCGTGCCTGGCGGAACAGGATAATCGACGATACCGCCACGGCAACGGCGAAAACACCCAGCGCGGTATAGCTGACGGAATCGATACTGCCCAGCAGCCATTGCGTGATGGAAAACGACCGGCGTTCGCGCACCACACCATAGATCAGGAGAATGAATGCCGAGCAGATGCTGTTGAGCGAAATTCCGGTAAGAAGAAGCCGCACGCCGGAGATGTGACCACCCTTCCATGATGCGCCGGCGACCATCGCCAGAACGAGGCCGGCGCCCACCGTTGCGCCAATCCATAGCGCCGGCACACCGAGCACGCTATCGAGATCGAGCGCAAGAGTGGTAACCGCGCCCAATGCGGCGCCGGCGGATACGCCCAGCGTGTAGGGTGTCGCCAGTGAATCGCGCAGCATGGCTTGAAAGAGGCCGCCCGTCAAGGCAAGCGAGCCCCCCACCAAAAGCCCAAGCAGGGTTCGCGTGATCCGCAGTTGGACGAAGATCGAGTAATCGGGCGCCGCCTTTGCGAAGACCCGTTGGATATCGACGGCGCTGGGCCCGATCCAGGGCAGGAGAAACGCCGCCAGGAGAAACAGCGCCGCACAGCCGGTGATCCAACCGGTAGAACGCGCCGCTGTCATTTATATGCGACCCACGGTCTTCCCTCGGGGGTTTCGACCAGGCGCAGCGCCGGGGATAGCAGCGAAAGCCACTGGGGATCGCGCGCCGCACCAGTCACCGCTGTATCTGCCGCGATCTTTCCCCGGTGCAGAATCAGGAGGCGCGTGCAATGAGCCAGCGCAAGGTTCAGATCGTGAGTCACCGCAATGCAGAGGGCGCCCGATTGCGCGATTGCAGCGAGCGTGGAGAAGCACTGTAACTGCTGCTGAACATCGAGATATGTGGAGGGCTCGTCAAAAAGCAGAATTTTCGGCTGCTGGGCGAGGCACGCGGCCAGCAGAACCCGCTGCCGTTCGCCTCCGCTCAAGGTGTGATACTCGCGGTGCCGGTAGCCGAGACACTGCATCCGATCCATCGCTTCGACCGCATAGCGGCGGTCTTCGGCAGACTCGAACCACTCGTCGGCATAAGCATAGCGGCCCATCAACACAATCTGCTCCACAGTGAAGGGAAGCTCGCCGCGGATCCCTTGCGGCAAGTGGCTGATGGTCTGCGCACGGTCGCGAGCGCTCCACTGCGAGAGTGGGCGTCCTTCGATCCGAACCGAACCGGATTGCGCGGGACGCAGGCCCGCCAGGATATCGAGGAGCGTACTTTTGCCGGCGCCGTTCAAGCCGAGTAGCGCAACGAACTCGCCGCCATGGGCCGAAAACCCGGCGGATTCGAGGATGACGTTCGGTCCATACGCGAACGCGATATCGCTGGCTTCCAGTAGTTCCGTCACCGCGGTGGCCGAGCCTCCCGGATCCGCCGGCTGATAATTTCGACCGCATCGACCACCCGGGGACCGGGGACGACGAGCGCCTCGGAGGTCAGTCCGAATACTAGGCCATTGCGGACGGCGCGCAATTCCCGGTGCAAGAGCCAGGGCTGCTTGAGTTCGTTCTCTCCCTTGGTGCCATCGTTCTGTGTGGTCCCCATCGCTCCAGCGTCGAGGATGACTTCGGGATCGGTGCGCACCACGGTTTCCATGGAAATCCGGGGATACGCGACCTTCGAATCCGCGAGTACATTTCGACCGCCTGCGATCTCGATCAGTTCGTCCAGATAGGCGCCGGGTCCGACGCCGATGAGATTGCTGAGCAGTCCCGGATCGCGCCCCACAATCAGGAGGACGGTCGGGCGTGATCTGTTTGGCGCTTCTGCGTGAATGGCGTCGAGGCGTTTTCGAATATCGGCAATGACGCGCTGCGCACGGTCCGGGACGCCGGTCGCGCGGCCGATATCCTGGATCGTGGAATAGACGTCAGCCAGCGAACCCGGCTCGACTTCCAAGTATTTGATGCCGAGTGCCGCCAATCGCCCCGGCAGCGGCTGAGCGGATTTCGCCTTCTGGACGACCACCAGATCGGGCCGCAACAAGGCAATCTTCTCCGCATCCGGTTTGATGAAGCTCCCGATCTTGGCCAGTTTCAAAACAGCCGGAGGGTAGCGGCAATAGCTGGACACGCCTACTACGCGATCGCCCAGGCCCAGAGCGAACAGGCTCTCGGTGATGCTGGGCGAAGTAGATACGATCCGCGCCGGCTGGGCGAAGGCCGCCGCCAGGGACAGCAGCCAGAGTATGATGTTTCGTCGCACCGTTAAAAATTGTAGCCAAGTCCGAGTAGCGCCGTTGCCTGCGGAGCCAGCCACCCGTTTTGGTAGTAGCGCTGATTGAAGATATTGTCGACCTTGCAATAGACGCGGGCCGACCGCCGCTCGCCTTCCCAAACCCGGTAACTAGCCACCAGCGAGCCCTTGGTGAAGCCGGGAAACTCGAAGGCACGCGACCGCGTTCCAGCGAAGAAGGAGGTGTAGTACAGGCTGCTGCGGAAGAGCGAGAACGTTGTGTCGAGCTTGCGTCCCCAGTACTTGGTGGCGACGAGCGAGCCCGTGTGAGCCGGCACTCCGAGAATCTTCCAGAAGCCCGCAACCGAAATATCGCGATCGGTATTCTCGTTCACGTAGGTATAGGATCCGGACACGGTAATGGACTTGAATGGCCGGGCCTCGACGCCGACTTCAGCGCCGCGCGAGATTCCGCCCGAACCGTTGATGTAGCCGGAGGAGCGGCCGAAGGGGTCGGTAGCAGCGCGGATGACGCCGCTCGAATCGAACGCCGTGATCGAGATCACGCGCGTATAAAACCAGGTGGCCGACAGCCTGATGCGATTGGAGAGCAGGTATTGGTCTACACCGCCATCGAGCGAATTGTACCGATCGGGAGAGAGCCTGGGGTCACCGTAAGGCGTGAATTGCGTTTCTCCGTTCACAGGATTATTGGAGAAGCCGCCGCCGAAACGCTCGTAGAGAGAGGGAGCGCGGTAGGCGTTGCCGAAGTGGACGCGCAGTTTCGTATTCGTGGCGGCAATAAGGTAGGCCGCGGATACGTCGCCGGTGAGCGCCGCGGCCGGCGCTGTCAAACTCACGCTGGCGAACGGGCTGGGGAGACCGGTGTATTGGAATTGCGGATGGGAGAGTTGAAAATTCTGCGCGCGTCCCGAAAGCGTGATTTGCAGGCGATGATTGAGAAAGTTCACGCGGCTAGCGAAGTACGCGGCGTGGGAGTTTTCGCGAATGCTGTTGCGCTCGGCAAAGAAGCGGGGCGCCGGCAGATTGTTGGTCTGCGTATCGAAATAGCCCTCGCGCTCGAACTCGTAACCGCCGGTCAGACTGATCCAGCCGGCAAGTTGCGCCGTGGCCTGGAGATTCAGGGTATCGATATCGCCTACATAGTTACTGTAGTTCGGCACCGCCGGCTGCGAGCCTGTGCCGGCGGGGCCGTTCTGGAACACCCGGTTGGTGTGGACGCGCTGGTAGCTGGCCTGCCAGCTGGCGCGCGGCGAGAGGGCGTGTCTGAGAATCACGGCAGCGGTGTAAAAGCGGGAGGCGCGGCGGCTATCGGGATCGTCCCGCCCGGGAATGAACGTGGCGCCCGAGTAATCCGGCGTACCGCGGGAGTTCAGAATCGCGACATTTGCGGGAGAGAGCGGCACCGCGGCGATCACGCCCGTGGCCGGGAAGATGCCCGCCGGAATGCCCGTGGTGGTGGGGCTGATATTGGTTTGGACGAAATCGTCGGAAGCCCAGAGGCGGCCGGAAACGCTTAGCGTGGGGAGCACATCGTAGCGTGCGAAGCCCTGTCCACCGGTGCTGCGATTGGCATCGTGGCCATCCACACCCTCCCGGATATTGAGGTGCAGCAGACCGGCCGAAAATTTCAGCCGATCGCCGAACGCGCCGCCGCTGAGTGTGCCGCGAGTACGCAGCATTCCCAGGGAACCACCTTCCGCCTGTAAATCGCCGCGCAAAGGACCGCCGCCCTCCTGGGTGACGATGTTCACCACCCCCGCGACCGCGTTCGATCCGTACAGCGAAGAAGCGGAGCCGCGCAGCACCTCGATGTGATCGGGCGACACGATATTGAAGGTAGACATGAAGGAACTGGAATCGCCTTGTGTAGTCGTGGCGTCGCGGAAACGAAGTCCATCCACCAGGACCGCGGCAGCATCGGTGCGTAAGCCGCGAATGCGGATGCTGGTGTTCTGGCCGGGACCGCCGCCGTTGGTGACCACCACCCCGGGCACCGCGCGCAACGTATCGCTGAGCGAATACTCATCGCGATTGCGAATCTCCTCCGCGGAGACCAGGCTGACCGCCTTCGAAATCTCGTCGAGCTTTTGGGGCGCGCCTGCGGCGGTGACCACGACCGAATCGTTGACGCCGGCTACAGCAAGTACAACGTCCTCAGAGACCGCGCCTCCGCCCTTCAATTCGACATTCCTGGTCTGGCTTTGAAAGCTCTCCTTATCCACTTGCAGCAGGAAGCTACCGGCTGCCAGGCGTTCAAAGACATAGCGGCCTTCCCGGTCGGAAGAGGTTTGGACGGATGCCCCTGTCTCTATACGGAACAGGCGGATCTGAGCGCCGTTGACGGACTTGCTTTGCGGGTCTTTCACGACACCGCGCAAAGTGATTCCGCCCTGCGCATATATGGATGTGGCTAACAGCGATGCCGCCAAAATAAGACGAGTCATTACGTATCCTTTCGATGAAACATGTAGACTGGGGAGCCGTCGGCGCTCAAGAGCCGTTCGGCGCGAACCTGAAAAACCTTTTCGAGAGTTTGGGAGTTGACCACTTCCGCGCGAGTGCCGCAATACGCGATGCGCCCGGAGTCGATCAGCGCGGCCCGCGAAGTATAGCGCGCCACGGCGTTCAAATCGTGAGTTGCGACCACAATGGATTTACCCGCGCGCGCCAGCGCGGCACAGAGATCGAGAATCCGTATGGCGTGTTCGATATCTAGATTCGCCGTGGGCTCGTCGAGCAGGATGAAGTCCGGCTGCACCGCCAGCCCGCGGGCGATTACCACCCGCTGGCGCTCACCGCCGGAGAGCGTGTTGGCGCAGCGACCGCGCAAGCTGGCGATGCCGCACCATTCCATTGCCTCATCGACCGCCTGGCGGTCGGCGGCGGCTTCGCGATCGAACCGGCCGCGATGCGGGTATCGGCCCATGGCCACGATCTCAGCCACCGTAAAGGCAAAGTCGATGCGGATATCCTGGGCGACGAAGGCAATGCGACTCGCCACATCGCGACGGCTCCGCGCCTGCAACGGAACCTCATCCAACACGACGGAACCTTCGCTGACGGTCCAGATGCCCGCCAGCGCCCGCAATAGCGTACTTTTGCCGCTGCCATTCGGACCCGCGAGGGCGGTGACTGCGCCGGATTCGATGCGCAGGCCCACATCGTGCAGAATGCGCCGGCCACCTCGGACTACACTTATGCCGCGAGCTTCGAGCACGCTCATACCGTGTTGACCTCGCGAAATCGCCGCAGTAACAGGGCGATGAAAAGCGGACCGCCAAGTAGCGCCGTGATCACGCCCAGTCGTATTTCGACGGGCGGATGCACCGTACGGGCGGCCAGATCGCACAAAACCAGGAATGCCGCCCCGGTCAAACCGCTGGCTGGAATGAGGACGCGATTCGAAGGACCCACCAGCAGCCGGACCGCGTGCGGCACGATCAGCCCGACAAAGCCGACCATCCCGGCGACCGCCACGCAAGCGCCCGTTAGAATCGCAGCGGTTAATGCGAGCGTGCGTTTCGAAGTCTCCACGTCCACGCCGAGCGAGGCCGCGCTCTCCTCGCCCTGTTGCAACAGGTCCAGGTCCCTGGACTGCACGAATGCAGCGACCGTTCCCAACATGACGAATGGCGCGCAGAGCCAGACGTGCGTCCAGGAGCGCGCGTCCAATCCGCCCATGGTCCAAAACACGATTTCTTGCGCAATCTGCCAGTTGGCGACGTTAAGAGACAGAAGGAGGCTCGATGCCGAGCCAAGCAGCGAAGTGGTCGCTATACCGGCCAGCAACAGGGTGCCCAGCGGCGTGACGCCGCCGCGCGTCGAAATTGCATATACGACAACTAGCGCCAGCAGCGCTCCGGTGATCGCGGCAAGCGGAACGGAAATTACGGAGCGGGCACTCCAGCCCGTGACGAAAGCGATGACTGCGCCAAGCACTGCGCCGGATCCGGTTCCGACGAGTGCCGGCTCGGCCAGGGGATTGCGAAACAGCGCCTGCATGACGGCGCCGGCGACGGCGAGCCCCATGCCTACGAAGGCCGCCACCAGGACGCGCGGCACGCGGATCAGCCACACGATGACGGTATCTGCCCGCGTGATGTCATTCATCTGAATCCACCCCACAGGCAGGAGTTTCGACGCGGCTACGCGCAGGATGGTGGGCCACCCCACCGAAGTGCTGCCGATTCCGGTGGCGCTTAAGAAGCTCAATATCAGAACCGGTGTGAGCACGGCGTAGAAGACAGGAACACGCAGACGGGACCTACCCATAAATCGCCTCCGCAATCGCACGGACCAGAAGCGTGGTGAACGGCGACGTGGGCAGAAACACGTTGAACTGGACTACCAGAATGTGTCCATCGTGTGCCGCTTGAGTCGTGGCAATCGCCGGATCGGCGAGAAGCGCCGTCATCACTTCCCTGACCTTGCCGTGATTCGCACCGGCGACGATCCACTCCGGATTCCAGCGGACGATCTGTTCGCTGTTGATAGAGTCGTAGCCTTTCAATCCGCCAGCGGCGCCTACGTTGATGCCGCCCAGCGTGCGGACGATGTCGTCGAACAGCGTATCCGTGCCGTAGCTGGAGTGGCCGCTGAAGCCGAGAATGCGCGGCGGCTTCGCGGGAGATTTGCGCCTTGCCTTGGCACTCTCGATCGACTGCCAGAAGCGCGCGATTTCCGCCTGTGCGGCCTCGTCCTGGCCGGTCAGGTAGCCGGTGAGTCGAATGGTTTCAGCCACCTGGGCTAGCGTGGTGAACGTCGTGTTGACGCGGTAAATGGGCACGTCCGCTGAGCGCACGAGCGCGCAGAAATCCTGACGGGAGGTACTCGAAACCATCAAGAGATCGGGATCGAGGCGGAGTACCCGTTCGGGATCGGTGGCGATGGCAGGCCGGTATTGTTGAACCTGGCGGAATACGTTACTGATGTTCGGCAGGTAGGCGCTCTCGCTGACCGCCACCACCCGCTCCGGCGGCGCGACGGAATACACATACTCGTCGATCGCCCAATACTGCGACACGATGCGCCGCGCCGGCCGGGCCATACGAACCTCGAAGGCATCGCTATCCACGGCCTTTCGCGGGTAGACAGCGGAGCCCGTGCGGATGACAGCGCCGGCAGATCTGCCGGATCTGTTGATACGCAACCCGCTATCAGGCGGAACGAAATGCTCTACCGCGGCCGAAATGGTAGCCACCAGAGCGGCCAACAGGATCGCCGGCGCGACGCGTGCTCCCTTTACCACGCGCGGGACCAGCGCGGGCCCGTCTTGCCGTTCATCTCACGCAAGGAGTTCTCTACGCCGGCGATCATCTCCGCCTTGCGCGCGAAGAGCCACAACAGATCCGAAAGACGATTGAGGTACGCGAGAATGTTCGGCTCCACAGCGTCGCCGGATTCCATCAGACGAACCACGCAGCGCTCGGCGCGCCGGCAAACGGTTCGCGCCACGTCATATGCCGCGCCCGACGCAGTCTCGCCGGGCAGCGACCAATCGGACAACAGGCCCTCGGTGGCCTCCATCTCGTGCACCTGCCTCGTCAGTTCCTCCACGAGTTCGGGTGGTACAGGAACCTGCGGTTTGCTGCTTTCCGGCGGAGTTGCCAGGCCAGACCCAATGCGGAACAATTCGCGCTGGATCGACTTTGTGCGCTCCCGCAGGTCGGCGTCATCGCAGACGGATCGCGCCCAACCCAGTGCGGAGTTCAGTTCGTCGACGGTGCCGTAGCTTTCGACGCGAAGCGATGATTTGGAAACGCGGATTCCGCCTGCCAGGCCGGTTTGACCGCCGTCACCACGTTTGGTTGCAATGCTCATATCGTCTGTGCTCCTTTATTCGGCGACAGACTTCGAGCAGGAGAGGCGTCAACCTTGGTCCACTGAGACGAGTTGGAGTGAGGATGAATCGCATTCTTTCCGTTCTCCGCAGAAAGTCAGCCGACTAAATCCTCAGGTAGGTCTCCTGGCTTGGAGGGAGGCAACCGAAATTGCCGAACCGCTTCACCTTCCCCGATCTTTCGACCGAGTGGCTCTGAAGCGGCTACCCTCACTCACAGTGGCGGGACCGCGCCGGTTTCACACCGGACTTCCCTTTTATGCCCTTGCGGGCACCTGAGCAGTTTTAGTATGGCTGAAAAAGAATCGCGATTGCAATAGCAACGGCGAGAATCCCGACCGATGTCACAAGAATGGCCGCGCGCCGAAAGTCTCCTGATCCGCCCGCCGGCGGATCGCCTGGGTCACCCAGCCAGATGTCGGTCACTAGGTTGCCGCCCGCCCAGATCGGTCCGATCAGGCGGCGCTGGATGGCGCCCGCGGCAGCTGCCTCGCTCCAGCCGGAGTTCGGTCCCGGTACGATCGCATGCTGCCGCCATCCGAGTTTCAGACTCTTACTCGCCGAATACCCGGGGAGCAAAAGTGCGACCGCAGTCATGAGCGACCACGTGATTCGCGCAGGGATCCAGTTCATGAGATCGTCGCTCCGCGCGCCGCACCATCCGAAGCGCAGGTACCGTTCCGATTTGTATCCAACCATCGAATCCATGGTGCTCACCACTTTGAACAGCACGAGGCAGGGCAGCCCGCCAAGCGTGTACCAGAACACCGGGCTGATGAAACCGTCGGTGAGGTTTTCGGTCAGGCTCTCGATCGCCGCGCGGACGCAGGCGGGAGCATCCATCCTGGCGGTGTCGCGTCCCACTAATTTGGAGATCGCCGCCTGCGCCGCCGGCAGGTCGCCCCGGGCCGCAGCGCGCTCCACGTTCCAGCCATGCCGCAGCAGATCGCGAAGCGCCAACAGGCTGTAAACCAGAAAAATCGACAATGCCGCTGCGGGGATCTCGGGCAGGAGGGCAATCGCCGCCGAGACCCCGCCCACCCACACCACGCACAGAATCAGGAATAGAGCGATGCCTCCGCCGTATCCGTCCAGGCCGATGCCCCGCAGCAGATTCTCCGTTCGGGTGAGCGACCAGCCGATCAGGCGTACCGGGTGGGCCTGATACTCGGGATCGCCCAGCAGAAGGTCGAGTGCCACGCCGGCGGCGAGAAAATAGGGATTCGGCGCCAGGCTCAGGAGCGCCACTTCGCAGCCCACCCGATCGCAATGGCGTGCAGCACCAGGCGCATCGGATCCTCGTCGCAAAGTTGTCCGCGAAATTCATCCCACCGATGCGGCAGTGCGGAGAGGCTCGCCGCCATGGTTGCGGCCTGATGGCGCAACGCTTCGCCGGCTGCGCTCGCGGGCAGCGTGTCGTAGCGAACCCGGTCGAGCACGGATGCGAAGGCGTAAGCGGCCGCCGCGGTGAGGGGCTCGTAGAACACGCTCTTGCTATTCTTCCGCAACAGAGTGAGGTCCTGTTCCGTCAACAGTGGAGCGATATCGTCGAAGAAGGTTTCTTCCCGCAATCCGAATCGCTCCAGGGAAACAAAGATCCCGCGAGTGTAACTGGGCTCGAGGCCGTTCTGCCAGCGTAGCGCTTCCAGGGTCGCATCGCGCACGGCGGCGCCGATCAACTCGCCGAGTTTTACGTGTGGGCTGGCCGAAGTTAGCGGGCGCTCACCCCACGCGGGAGCAGCGATCGCGAACTGATCCGTGCCGGTGCCGGTCGCCAGATCTCCCGAATACAAGCT
>Ga0157376_10004131_pt1 | contig 10063 bp, 8 predicted proteins | sample M45metaG_FD_121801 | JGI IMG/M metagenome (GOLD analysis project Ga0157376, IMG submission 121801) | Miscanthus rhizosphere microbial communities from Kellogg Biological Station, Michigan, USA - M4-5 metaG | ecosystem: Host-associated > Plants > Roots > Rhizosphere > Soil | place: USA: Michigan... | reverse complement strand
TCCGCGGCGGCGGCATCGTTCATGCCCGGAGCACCCGCGAGCGATTCAGAACTGGAAATAGATGAACGCATTTCCGGATCCCTGTGCGATGACGATCGCGAACGCCATCAGTGCCCACACGACTGAAATCGCAAACGCCGGCGTTCGCGAAACGACGGACTCGAGCGTGCGCCCGCGCATCAGCCAGTGCGTCACCACGATGCTGGCGACGATGAAACCGACCGAGACGATGAAGTACGTCGTCAGAATCGGTTTCGCCGCAGCGTTCAAGCCGAGCATTCCGCGCAACACGTCCCAGGCCTTGCCGAACGTCTTGGCGCGGAAAAACACCCAGGTCAGGTTGATCAACGTATAGGTCAGCAGGCCGAGCGCGACGAACATCAGCGGGCCGGGGCGATAGCCGGCGAATTTCGCGCGCAGCACGCGCTCGACGGCCAGATACAGTCCGTGCAGTCCGCCCCAGGCGACGAAGGTCCAGTTCGCGCCATGCCACAGGCCGCCGAGCAGCATCGTTCCCATCAGCGCGGCATAGGTGCGCGCGGCGCCGTGGCGATTGCCGCCGAGCGGGATGTACAGATAGTCGCGCAGCCACGACGACAGCGTGATGTGCCAGCGCCGCCAGAAATCGGAAAAGCCGACCGCGGCGTACGGGAAGCGGAAGTTGTCAGGCATCGCAAAGCCCAGGCACAGTGCCGCGCCGATTGCGGTCGTCGAGTAGCCGGCGAAGTCGCAGAAGATCTGGCCGCTGAACGCGAGCGTGCCGATCCAGGCATCGAGTGCGCCGGGCAGCTTGTCGCTGTCGTAGATGCGCTCGGCCGCGGTCGACAGAAAACTGTCGGCCAGCACGATCTTGTTGAACAGCCCCAACGTCATCAGCGCCAGGCCGAAGCGCAGCTGGTCGGCGCTCGCGCGGCGCGGCGCGGCGAACTGCGGCACCAGTTCGGTCGGGCGCATGATCGGACCGGCGACGAGGTGCGGGAAGAACGTCACGAACAGCGCGTAGTCGAGGAAATTGCGCGCCGGCAGGGCGCGGCGCAGGTAGACGTCGAGCGTGTAGGACAAAGTAGCAAAAGTATAAAAAGAGATTCCGACCGGCAGCACGATGTCGTAATGCGCCGGCTGGTAATTCACGCCGAGTGTGGCCATCAGCACGGTGAAGTTGTCGAGCAGGAACTGGCCGTACTTGAAATAGCCGAGCATGCCGAGGTTCGCGATCACCGACAGCAGCATCCAGGCGTGGCGCGCGGACTGGCGCTTGGCTTCGACGAGGCCGCGGGCGGCGTACCAGTCGACCACGGTGGAAATCCACAGCAGGATCACGAACGGCGGGTTCCACGCCGCGTAGAAGATGTAGCTGGCGATCAGCAGGTTGATCTTCCTGACGGTCCACGGCAGCGGCAGCGCGTGCAGGCCGAGGACCAGCGCGAAAAAGACCACGAACGCAAGGCAATTGAAAACCATTCCCGACTCCCCTCGGCGAAACGGTTCAAGAACGCCGTCCCCTGGCGCATAAATTACGAACTCCTCAGATAGTAACCGATCGCCTCGGACAAGAGTCTGCCGGTCTTATCGAGCGCTTCGGCGAATCGAACCTCGATAGGTGCAGTCACGATGGCTGCCGATAAATCGCTCCGCGCGCCGGGAAATCGGGCCGTCTCGCTTTGCGCCGGGAGGCAAATTCTTGGACGCGGATGAACGCGGATTTGCGCGGACAAGAGCGGATTCGTTTGGCAGTAGAGCGGTTGAGAACTCGCTGCACCGGCCTGCCACGCGAATCGCCAGCCATGCATCTGCTCTATCCGCGTTGATCCGCACTTATCCGCGCGATCCGCGTCCAAAAACTCTCCTTGCTTCGATCTTCAAGCGATGCGGCACGCCAAATCTCGGTGGTGCCATGCAACACTAACTTGCACTAGACTGGTGCAATGAACGAAGCAAACGCCCCAATCGGTGACGGCTTGAGCCGTGGTTCGCTCTTCGAGCAGCTCGTAACCGGCGTTGCGGTGCTCGATTCTACATTGCATTTTATCGGAGCAAACGCGGCATTTTGCGAGCTGTTCGAAGTAGGTTCGCCGAAGTTACGCGGATCGGCCCTGGCCGATTTCGGCATGGCAGGGGCGGTGCTGGCACCCATAGCACAACGGGCGCTCGAGCAGCAAAACGCGGTCGCTTCACGCAGCGAGCGCGTCCTGGCAGCTTCCGGGGACGTCTTCAGCGCCGACATCATCGCCAGTGCAACGCTCGACGGTAGCGTCGTGCTCGAGATTCATCGCGTCGCGCCGGAAGGCGCCGTGGGTCAGCCTTCGCGCCTGTCCGAAAGCCTGCGCGGACTGGCACATGAAGTGAAGAATCCGCTTGCCGGAATCCGCGGCGCCGCGCAGCTGCTCAAGCGTCGCCTGCTGGAGCCGGAACTGGCGCATCTGGCCGAAATGATCATGACCGAGGCTGATCGGCTGGCAAATCTCGCCGACCGCTTGCTGCATGGCGGCCACAAGCCGCACCTGACGACGGTCAATCTGCACGAAGTAACCGAGCGGGCGCGCGCGGTGATTGCCTCGGAGGCCAGATCAGCGCTGCAGCTGGACCGCGACTATGATCCGAGCCTGCCTGGTTTGCGCGGCGACGCCGACCGCTTGCTGCAACTGCTGTTGAACCTGATGCGCAACGCATTGCAGGCCGGGGCATCGAATATTTGCGTGCGCACGCGCGCGGCGCACAACCTGCTGATCGGCGACAAGGCCGCACGCCTCGCGGCGCGGCTCGACGTGATCGACGACGGTTGCGGCGTGCCCGAGGCGTTGCGTGAGAGTTTGTTCCTGCCACTCGTATCCGGGCGCGCGAACGGCACCGGTCTCGGTCTCGCGCTGGCGCAGGAGATTGCGCGCGAACACGGCGGCATCGTTACCCACGGCAGCCGCACCGGGCAGACGGTATTCTCGCTGATCCTGCCGCTCGGAGGCGAGCATGGCTGAGTCGACCATGGTTGAAATCTGGATCGCCGACGACGACGAGTCGATCCGCTTCGTGCTCGGCGAGGCGCTGCGTGAAGCCGGGCGCAGCGTGCGCGCGTTCACTGATGCCGCCGACCTGCTCGCTGCAATCGAATTGTCGACTCCCGACGTCGTCATGACCGACATCCGCATGCCCGGAACCGGCGGCCTGCAGTTGCTCGAGCAGTTGAAGGCGCGCGGCGTGGCGGCGCCGGTCATCGTCATGAGCGCGTACACCGACGTCGCTTCGACCGCAGCCGCTTATCGCAAGGGCGCGTTCGACTACATGCCCAAGCCCTTCGATCTTGACGAGGCTGTCGCCGCGGTCGAGCGTGCGTTGGTCGAGAAGCAGCCGTTGCCCGTGCCCGCGGCGGCGACGCGGTCCGAGACCGAACTGATCGGCCATGCGCCGGCGATGCGCGAGGTGTTCCGTCGCATCGGCCGCGTCGCCGGTACCGACCTGAACGTGCTGATCACTGGCGCGACCGGAACCGGCAAGGAACTCGTCGCGCGCGCGCTGCATCGCCACAGCACGCGCGCGCAGCGGCCGTTCGTCGCGCTGAACACGGCGGCGGTTCCGGCCGAATTGCTCGAATCCGAATTGTTCGGCCACGAAGCCGGCGCGTTCACCGGCGCGCTGAAGCGCCATCCGGGGCGGTTCGAGCAGGCCGAGGGGGGCACGCTGTTCCTCGACGAGATCGGTGACATGCCGTTGAGCCTGCAGACACGCCTGCTGCGCGTGCTCGCCGAAGGCGAGTTCTACCGCGTCGGCGGGCGCGAACTGATCCGCGCCAATGTCAGGGTCGTGGCCGCGACGCACCAGGATCTCGACGTGAAAGTTGCGCAAGGCGCATTCCGCGCCGACCTGCTGCATCGGCTTGACGTCATGCGCCTGCATTTGCCGCCGCTGCGCGAGCGGCGTGAGGACATTCCGTTGCTGGCCGCGAAATTCCTCCTCCGCGCTGCACAGGACATGCGCCTGCCGCCCAAGCGCTTCGCGCAATCGGCACTCGCGGCGCTCGGCGAAATGCCCTGGCCGGGCAACGTGCGCCAGCTCGAAAACCTGTGCCGGCGCCTGGCGGTCATGGCATCCGGGCGCGAGATCCGCGTGCAGGACCTGCCCAAGACCGACGCCGCCGGTGCCAGCGCCGCGGATTCGGACTGGAGCGCGCTGCTGGCAGGCGCGGTGCGCGCACGCCTGCGTGGCGGCGAACGCGACGTCTACGCTGGCATGCGCGAGCAATTCGATCAGGTCATGCTCGCGGCCGCGCTGGCGGAAAATTCCGAACACCGTGGCCGCGCGGCGCAGCAACTCGGGCTGGGGCGCAATACGCTGACGCGGAAGCTGGGGAGTTCGCGAAAGAAGGGGCGAGGGACGAGGGGCGAGGGGCGAGGGAAGGATGGGTAACGAGAGTCGTGAGCATTGGCGCGCTGGTTGTCCGCACTCCTTCCCCTCTCCTGTGCAGCGAGCGAACGCTGTCCCAGACTTTTGCAATGACTACACAGTTGAATCGGCATGCCGAATAGTACAAAAGTGGAAATCCTGATCCGGCCGGCGCGCGCGGAAGATGCCGGCGACATTGCGCGATTCAATGTGGCGATGGCGCAGGAGACCGAGGGCAAGGCTCTGGATCCGGCGAGGCTGCGTGCCGGCGTCGACGCCGTATTCGCCGATTCGCGCCACGGCTTCTATCTGGTTGCCGAAGCCGATGGGGCCAATGTCGGGTGCCTCATGATTACGTACGAATGGAGCGACTGGCGCAACGGCCAATGGTGGTGGCTGCAAAGCGTCTACGTGCCCGAGAAATTCCGCCGCCGCGGGATCTTCAGGATGCTGCATGCCGAGGCCGAACGCCGCGCGCGCGCCACGCCGGGCGTGATCGGCTTGCGCCTGTACGTCGAGCGTGAAAACTTCAATGCACAGAGTACGTACACCCGGCTCGGCATGCACGACTCGGGATATCGGTTGTATGAGACTGAGTTTGTGCACGAGGGCTGAGGGCTGAGAGCTGCAAGGCCGGAGCGCACGGGCATAGCCCTTTTTGATTTTGAGCCTTGGCCCTCGCCCCCGCAGTGGCGCGGCCCCGCTCTCGTCCCTCGCCCGTCGTCCCTCGCCGCTGTATCATCGCGCCCCCGCCTGTTCCCCGAGCCAAACCGATGTCCATGCTGCACGCACCAAACTACAAAGCCCTCTGGGATGCCAAGGCGAGCACGACCCAGGGAGCGCTGCTCGCCGTCGACGGCAGCACCAACGAGGACGTGCTGCGCATGACCGGCGCCTACAGCGCGCGCCAGGTCGAGGCGGCGCTGGACTTGCGCGCGAGCGATCGCGTACTCGAACTCGGCTGCGGCGTCGGCCGCATCGGCCGCGAACTGGCGCCGAACATCGCCCATTGGGAAGGATCGGACATCTCCGGGAACATGCTCAAGGTCGCGCGCGAGCGCCTGGCCACCCATGCCAACGTCGGCTTGACCGAGCTGACGCGCACGAGCCTGCAGCCGCTGACCGATGTGAGCTTCGACAAGGCCTATTGCGTCGCCGTGTTCATCCACATGGACAAGGAAGATTTCTACCTCTACCTGGAAGATCTGGCGCGTGTGCTCAAGCCGGGCGGGCTGCTGTACTTCGACGCGTGGAACGTTACCAGCCACGTCGGCTGGCGCCGCTTCGCCGCCGAGCTGCCGCAATACCGCAACGTCGATCCGACCCAGCGCAAGGACATCGGTCGGAACCAGTTCACGAGTCCGGACGAGGTGCGCATTTTCCTCGACCACGCCGGCTTCGAAATTCTCGGCCTGTACACCGAGTCGCCGTGGGTGCAGGTCGTCGCGCAACGCCGCGGTGGTGGCGATGCGGCAGCTGAGCGCCAGCGCGTCGAGGCCAGCGCCGCGAAGATTGCCTATTCGCCGCTGTGGACTGAACTCTTCGACGACATGATCAAGGTGCAAAGCGAAGGCACGTTGAGCCCACACGCGGCGCTGGAAAAATTGCGCGACGATTCACGCGGCGGCGAGATCGCACTGTTCCGCGCCGCCTTCGTCGAACTGTGGCGGCACCATGAAGCCGCCTGGGGGCCGCTGCCGGCGGATGTGAAGTAGTGGCAGGACCTGTCAGTTTGCCGTGCATCGAACGCGTGGGGTAACTACCACACTCTGACGTCATTCCCGCGAAAGCGGGAATCCATCTTGATCTGGCTTTTCCGTACGAAAATCAAAATGGATTCCCGCTTTCGCGGGAATGGCGGCTGTTTATTTTTTATGCCTGCCCTGGCGTCCGTGTCGCCTAAACGTTATACCCCTTGTACAGCGTGCTATGCGCCGGGCGTACCTCGTCCTCGGGACGGCTCGTTGTGTAATAGTATAAAGCTACAGATTGCCGGTAAATCCCCTCGGGCGCCGCCCATGGATTCGGATGACCGTGGAACGTGTCCGAGCGCGTGGCGAACAGCACCGCGCGATTGAAAGCGGGTTCCACGACGCGCTCGCGCTGCGTGCCGTCGCAGCTCCACAACTCCAGCTCGCCGCCGTACTCGCGGCGCCAGTCCGGCGTCAGGTAGATCAGCAGGTTCAGGCGCCGGTGCGCCTGCAGTTGCTCGTGCCAGTTGAAGTCCGCGTGAACCCCGAGATGGCCGCCATGCCGGCTCAAGTGAATTCCGCCACCGGACAGATGCGGATCGGGCAGCAGGTGTTCAATCCCGGTGAGTTGTTCGAGAAAGCGGATGAACGGGCCGGAATTGAGGTCGTGGAGCGCGTGGCGGATCGGCGCCGGCAAACGTTCCTCGCGTCCGCAGCCGAGTTTGACCTCGAGTCCGGGCGCCGCGTAGTGATCCCAGGCGACCGGATCGTCCGGCCCGGGGAAGACATGCGCGAGTTCGCGCGCCGCATCGGCACGCAGAAACTCGTCGATTACGACGTGCGGATACGGCTGGGCGCCGCCGAAACCGGCAGCCAGATCACGCGCGCGCTGCGCCAGGGTATCAAGATCGAAAACGTAGGGCATACAATACGGTTCGGCGAAGGCGGTGCATGATATCAAGCACCGCCTCACATTCCGACTTCGCGAAGGGTGCCTTGTGACTTCGATCAAACGCGTGGCGATTCTCGGCGGGGTGCGCATTCCGTTCTGCCGCAACAACACGGCCTACGCCGATGTCGGCAATTTCGGCATGATGGTCAAGACGCTCGGCGCATTGGTCGAGCAACATGGGCTGCACGGAGTCGAACTTGGCGAAGTCGCGGTCGGCGCCGTGATCAAGCATGCGTCGGACTGGAACCTCGCGCGCGAAGCGACGCTGTCCTCGGGACTGGCGCCGACGACGCCGGGCATCACGACGGCGCGTGCCTGCGGAACCTCGCTCGACAATGCGATCATCATCGGCAACAAGATTGCGACCGGCCAGATCGAGGCCGGCATCGCCGGCGGCGCCGATACGACCAGCGACGTGCCGATCGTCTACAGCCGCGCGCTGCAGCAGCGGCTGCTCAACGTCAACCGGCAGAAGGCGCCGCTGGACAAGTTGAAGGCCGCGGTGCGCGGGTTTTCGTTCGGCGAATTGAAGCCGAGCTTTCCCGGCGTCGCCGAACCGCGCACGGGCATGTCGATGGGCGATCACTGCGAGCTGATGGCGCGCGAATGGAAAATCTCGCGCGAAGATCAGGACGCGCTCGCGCTGGCCAGCCATCAGAAAGCCGCGGCGGCGTACGAGCGCGGTTTTTTCAAGGATCTGGTCGTGCCGTTCCGCGGACTGGAGCGTGACGGATTCCTGCGGCCCGATACGACGCTGGAAAAACTCGCCGCGCTCAAGCCGGCATTCGACAAGAGCTCCGGTCAGGGCACGCTGACTGCGGGCAATTCGACCGGGCTGTCGGATGGCGCGTCGGCGGCGCTGCTGTCGAGCGAGGAGTGGGCGGCCGCGCGCGGCTTGAAGCCCAAGGCGTACCTCACGCAAGCCAACGTTGCGGCCGTCGATTTCGTTCACGGCGAAGGCTTGTTGATGGCGCCGACGATCGCCGTGTCGCGCATGCTCGACGCGGCCGGCCTGACCTTGCAGGACTTCGATTTCTACGAGATCCATGAAGCATTCGCCGCGCAGGTGCTGTGCACGCTGCGCGCATGGGAGAGCGCCGAGTACTGCAAGACCCGGCTCGGCAAGGATAAGCCGCTCGGCAGCGTCGATCCGGCGAAACTCAACGTCAACGGCTCGAGTCTCGCGCTCGGCCACCCGTTTGGCGCTACCGGCACGCGCATCGTCGCGTCGCTGGCCAAGTTGCTGGAAGACAAGGGATCCGGGCGCGGACTGATCTCGATTTGCACGGCCGGCGGCATGGGCGTGACTGCGATTATCGAGCGGCCGTGACTAGAGGGCATGGACCAGGAGACGACGAGTCAACATAGGATGGGATGAGCGTAGCGATACCCATCACGGCATTTGGACTGTCATTCGATGGGTATCGCTCTGCTCAACCCATCCTACGGTGCTTTCGCGACCATTGTCACCGAGCCCGAGAAGTACCCCTCAATTGCCGTCATTCCCGCGAAAGCGGGAATCCAACTTGATCTTCGTCGATCCGCCTGAGAGCAAAATGAATTACACGCTGCTCCTGCGGCTTGCCCTGCGGGCCATTTGCTTCGCAAATGTTCGCCGGCATCCTGCCTTCTCAGTCTCCCTTGACCAGCAAGTGCCGTGAGTGCCTACAAGTCGGCTGTTCGAAAGGCCACAGCCGAGTAAATATTCCCGTTCGCCCCATAGCGATGATGCATCTGCCAGAGCGCGATGCGATCGGCCAGGCTTGGCGGCAGTTGCCGCGGAAACATTTCCCAGCCGCGACTTTCGGCGATGACGCGCAGGTCTGCCCGCGCCAGGCCCTCGTGCAGCAACGCCAGCGGCAGCGGACCTTCATCGGGATCTTCCGCGTGCGCACTGTAGCCACGGCCGCGCATCACCGATGTCGTGTTCCATTCGGCAATCTCGGTCGGCAGCGTTTCGATCGGCACGTTGATCGGTTCGGCGAACAGGAATGCACCGGACGGCGCAAGGCGCCGGCTCAACGCGACCAGCGCATTCGGAATGTCGGCGTGCGGAAAATGATGCAGGCAGCCGACGCAGGTGATCAGGTCGTAGTGGCGCTCGTCGCCAGAGAGGAATTCATTGAGGTCGGTCTGGCGCAGGTCGACAGCGGTCAGTCCCTGGCGATCCAGGTTCGCGCGCGCCTCGGCCAGCATCTGCGGACTGTGATCCACGCCGATCGCGGCGCCGAAGCGGCGCGAGTAGCGCAACAGCATCTGCCCGGTGCCGCAGCCCAGATCGAGCATGCGCGCGCCCGGGACGATCAGCGGATCGAGCGCGCCGAACAGAAGGTCGTTCGGAAACGCACGCGGCTGCGTGATTACCGCGTCATACTCGTGGGCGATCGCCGCGTGGTAGCGGATGTCCTGGTCGAAGTGCTCGGACACGCCCGCGCGTAACCCTCAGGAAACGCGGAACGTCGGCCGCCAGCTGGCGCTCGGCGCGTAGGAACTGCGGCGCTGGCGCATGCGCAACTGCAGTTCGGCTCGGCGGCCGTCGAGCCAGTCCTGGCGCCCCAGGCTCGCCGCATCGGCGCTGCCGTATTGCGTCTCCTGCTCGCGAAACTTGCAGAAATCCGCATACGCTTCGATTTCCGGCGCCAGCACCTGCTGCACGACATCGATCATGATCGCATCGTCGAGGAAGCCGAGCACCGGAATGTTGTCCGGAATCAGGTCCTCGGGATCGGCGAAGTAGGTCAGCGCCGCGACGATGCGGTTGCGGTCCTCGTCGGCCAGTGCCCAGGCCGTGTCGCGAGCCATCGAGATCAGGTTTTCGACAGCCGCCACGCGCGTGCGCACGAATTCCGGCATCGTTTCGCCCTGCGCAGTGACGAAGGTCTTTTCCGCTGCTTCGATCACCTCTTCGGCGCTCTTGCCTACCGCGCGCTGCTCGGCCCGCTTGACCGCATCCATGAAGAACGGAATGTCGGCGTCGGAAATATCGATCGTGAACTGAAGTGCCATGGCCGAGCGTCCGTGTGCGAGGGAGTAGGGAAGCGTAGCC
>Ga0157376_10004130_pt1 | contig 10063 bp, 11 predicted proteins | sample M45metaG_FD_121801 | JGI IMG/M metagenome (GOLD analysis project Ga0157376, IMG submission 121801) | Miscanthus rhizosphere microbial communities from Kellogg Biological Station, Michigan, USA - M4-5 metaG | ecosystem: Host-associated > Plants > Roots > Rhizosphere > Soil | place: USA: Michigan... | reverse complement strand
GCATGCAACATTGGTTGTTAAAAAATCAAGCCTGCCCGGTGCCGGCAAGGGTTTGTTTACCAGGGAAGCAATTGGCCAGGGCGAACTTATTATAGAATACAAAGGGGCGATAACTACATTTGAGAAAGTACAGCAGAATAAAGTTATCAGTCCCTATGTGTATTACGTTAACCGTAACTATGTTATTGATGCCAATGCATTTCCCAACAGCCTGGGGCGATATGCCAATGATGCAGCGGGTTTGTCTGTTTTTCCCGGTATTGTAAACAACACCCAGTTTATCCTGCTTTACAAAAAAGTATACTTACAGGCAACGGCAGACATATTGCCAGGCGCTGAAATATTTGTTGCCTACGGCAAAACATACTGGGATACAATCAGATCTAACCTGGCCATTGATAAGCAACATAAAAAAAAACCTAAGCAAAAAAAATTAAAATAATTTGGTTGCCTTCTGTATTATGGCCTTCTGCCGGTAACAGACTACCGGTGCATGTGTATGCTTTTATTTCCATCGTTTGAAACTTCATAGGAAAAATTGCCGGTTGCAAATCTTGGGTACTTCGTCTTGTATTTTAAATACACCTCATCGGGCTGCTTTTTACCGTTGACCAATAATTCTGTTGAAGACATTCTTATTGATTGAAGGCTTTTTTCGTCACCGATAATACCATCTTTTATCAAATCACTGATCAATTGTTTCATTAGCCGCTGATCTTCCTTTGCCCGCTCCTCGTCAATCTTGGCGGCTGCCTGGTCTTTCATCGCCTGTTCCTGATCTTTTTTGGCCTGCAACTGATCTTCTGCTGCTTTCTCCTGTTGAATCTTTGCCTGCTGCTGATCCTCTTCCGCTTTCTCCTGTTGAATCTTGGCTGCTGCCTGATCCTTCATGGCAGTTTCCTGGTCAATTTTTGCCTGCTGCTGATCTTTCGCCGCTTTCTCCTGTTGAATCTTTGCCTGTTGCTGGTCTTTCACCGATTTGTCTTGCTGAAGTTTGGCCTGTGCCTGGTCCTTCATGGCAGCTTCCTGGTCAATTTTTGCCTGCAGCTGATCCTTCACCGCTTTCTCTTGCTGAATCTTAGCCTGTGCCTGATCTTTCATTGCCTGTTCCTGGTCTTTTTTTGCCTGTATTCTGTCAAGTCTGAGTTGTTCTTTTATTTTTTTTATGGTCTCTTCATAACGGCTGTATTGATCAGCTGGTACCAGTTTGCCATCAACATACAATTCAGTCAGCTGGTCATTAATCATAATAAGCCTATAGCTGGTATTATCAATAACAGTATTGACGGTTTCTTTTGATTTGCCCGGTTCATCGTTACTGATAGTATAATTGCTTCCGGCAACATGGTGCCGTTGTGCTGGTTGTTGCGCCAACGCAGTTTGCGCGGTTAGCAGCATAAAAAAAACACTGTAGTTCACAAATTTTGTTTGCATGATTTATTTTTTTTGGTAAATAATAGCAATAAAAGGCCACCCCGTTTAAACAGGTTTTTTGAGCTACAGTAAGAAAAGAAAAATTTAAATTGCAGGCCGGCTTTTATGCATCGGGCGTTCTGCTTCTTTTTTATCTATTAGCGCATGTTCCTGGTCGGCTTTCGCCTGTTGCTGATCTTTTTCTGCCTTCTCCTGCTGAAGTATGGCCTGTGCCTGGTTCTTCATGGCGTTTTCCTGGTCATGTTTTGCCTGCTGCTGGTCCTGCCTCGCCTTTTCCTCCATTAATCTTGCTGCCTGCTGATCTAATAGCGCTTTTGCTTGCGCATTCTTTGCCCGCTGCTCATCTGTGATAGCCTGAGCCTGGTTAATTTTTGCGACAGCCTGATCCTTAATGGCCAGCTCCTGTAAGTCAGCGGCGAATTCTTCTCTGGCAGTCGCTTCCAACTGTTCATTTTTTATATAGTTGGCGGCCTTTTTTCGGATAGCCTTCAATTTTTTAGTCGCAAATGGTATTGCGTTAATTGGTAAGGGTTGGTCAATGATTGCAGGCGTAGCAGCATTAACAGACGTTAATTTTTTTACCGGTTTCAGGTGTCCGTTGTTCATCATGCATATAGCCGAACCTGCAAACAGTATAACAAAAAGAGTAAGATAAAATAGCCTGACTGAAAAATTAGGTGCTGTGTTTTTGTGGCCAACAATGTACTGCACCCTGCGAAGCAATTGATTTTTTTTGCCCGGAAAAGCTGTCTCGCATGCCGCGGCATACAGGTTATGTTCTTTAAAATGAATCAGCGCTTCTACCATGCTGGTTTTGTTGCGGGTTTGTCCAATGGCAATATCATCACAACAGTGCTCACGCTCTTCTTTTATCCATGCATTTACCAGGGCAACTGCGGGATGAAAGAAAAATATGCTAGCTGCAATATGCTGGAAAAGGTTTACCAGCCAGTCGTTGCGCCGTATATGTGCCAGTTCGTGCAACAGGATAGCTTCTGTCTGGTCTGCCGTAAGTGAGCTTAACAAACCAAATGGCAACAGCACAAAGGGTTTCAGATGACCTGTCACCACAGGGATTTTTATACAGGCCGATTCCAGCAGCGTAACCGTTCTTTGAATGTTCAATGCTTTACAAAGCTGTTGAAAAACCTGCTGCCATTGGGTCTCTGGCAAGTTCACCCGGCGGTGAAGCATTTGACGGTTGTACCAAATGGCCACTGCCATTTGAGTAAGCCTTATGAAAAAAATAACCAGCCAGACCAGCAATATGTTGTTTTCATGCGCAGCAAACCAGGAATTGAAATAACCTGGTATCACGTACACGCCGAATGAGGCTGAAACCGATGCGGCTGCAGTATCCTGGTTCAGGTGCCAGATAAAAGTAAGCAGGCATACCAACAGGAAACCAGTAAACATGCCGGAGGCAATATTATACCTCGCGGTGGCATTCCAGTTTTTTGTAACTGACCTGGTAACGCCAACGGATAGCCCAAGCAAAAGCCCCTGCCACAAAGAATGGAGCAGCATCCAGCCAAAAGCATTGCTCAGCCTGTCTGCCATAAGGTTTAGCAGTGTGGTTTGCATAGTTGTTATTTTTCTTTTTTCAGGGTTGCCAGCAATGCTTTCATTTTTTCCAGCTCTGCAGGCGAAGTTTTTTCATTCTTTAGCAATGCCATCATTAAACTGCTGGCCGACCCGTCATACATTGTATCCATAAAGCGGCCCAGCATATTGCCTTTTACTTTTTCTTCAGCTATGGCAGCGCTGTATACATGTTTCATATTTGATTCATCTCTTTTAAGCATTTCTTTTTCTTTCATCACCTGCATCAGCTTAAGGGTAGAGGTATATTGTACGATCTCTTTTTGTTCATTAAGCGTATCATGTACAAACCGTACCGTTGATGGGCCATGTTTCCACAAGACCTGTAGTACATCCAGTTCTGTTTTGGTTGGGATAACCGAAGTGTTTTTGCCAGGGCGCTGTTTCATGATTTAAAGGTATGTATTAAAAACGTACGTTTGCAAATATGTGGCTATTTTTTTTATGGTCATGATAAGTATTGATGGCTTAATACCTGGATATAAAGTGTTTGCAAGCGCCATAAATTGAATCATAAAGAGAAACCTGTATCGCCTCTGAAGATTTCCTATAATTTTGATGGCAGGCAAACAATGGAAAAAAATCGTTCCGATATTGTTTTCAGACAATTCAATACCACCATTGACTGGTGGATAAGCTGGCTGCACCATTACACATTTGAAGCGCTTTGCCGGCAACCGGAGAAAGGGCAGTGGTCATTGGGTCAGGTGTATACACATATTATAGCAGATACAAATTATTTTATTGAACAAATGAAGGCCGCTATAGCCGACGATGTGAATAGCGAAAAGGAAATGCATGCGGATGCAAAAGCAATGTTTGCCCGGGATGCTTTTCCGGATATGCAATTGAGCAATCCTTTTCCTGAATCGGTAAAGCAACCCCGCACAAAAGAGGAATTGCAGCAGGGACTATTAAAGATCAAAGCAGAAGTGGGCCGGTTGTTTAATTTATATGATTTTTCAGCGTTCGCCGGCAAAAGTCTTCATCCGGGGCTGCTCTTTTTTTCGGCGCTGGAATGGCTGCAGTTCGCTGACATGCACATGCGGCATCATTTCATGCAAAAAAAGAAGATTGATAGCCTCTTATCAGAGGCGGGAAAGGACTGATGTAACCTTTAGGGCTGGCAGGTGTTTTTTCTCACACAAGCAGCTGCTGTGTATCAGGGCAATAGGGGTAAAAAAGGTTTGGCGTTAACGTTAGTTTCAACCAATTTTTATTTTTCCTGAATAAATTCCTTATCTTACAGTAATTCTATTTTCTATGACACCCAAACCAACTCACCAGCCGGACAGAACAAATGCCATTAAACAACTGGAGGAGAGATGGGTTGAAAAACAGGCAAAGAAGAAGATTTTACCTCCAGAAACCGCCACTAATCCACCTGCAACAGCAGAATCAAAAAAAATAGATAACACTCCTGTCACTTAACGGCTAATTCCGGATGTTTATCTAAAGAAATCAATCACTCCACGAAAAAATTCTCTCCACGGCTTTTATTTGCTGAGCTTTGTTATATCAAATTCAAAGTGGACATTGAATTTGTAAAGAGGTAGTTAATCTTCGTCAATAATATCGTTGTTACTCCGTACCCTGCATTCATACAAGCCGCCCCGATGGGGCGGTTTTTTTAAAACCTTCTGGCTGGTTTTATCAAATGGTATATTTACGCGTTTGCCGTAAACCGGATGTGGAGAATTTTCCGCTTTAATAGTGTTAATTATGGTGCAAAAAAAAATTAGCGCCAGCTATTGCAGTTATACAAATCGGCAATTATCTTGTGCTCACTTCCATCGTATAATTCAGTCTATTCCCTTGAAATACCAGTATTGATTTCGTGTATTTCACCTCAAAATAGACTTGTATGATCCACACAAAAGAACTCAGGGCAGGCAACAAAGTTAAGACACAGCATGGCCAGGTAATTACCGTACAGCAGATACTCAGCAACACACTTATTTACGACAGCAAAATAGAAGTCATGCGTGAAGTAATCAGAGTAAATGGCTCGCAGGTAGGAGATTATGTTGACCAGCTGAACGAAATAGTAAAAGAAGCAGACTGCCAGGATGTTGAACCTATCGCTTTAACAGACGATATTTTAAGAAAATGTGGGTTTAGAAATTTTCTTCGCGAACAATGGATACTTAAAATCGGTAAAACCCATTTCGACTGGGAATTTGAAGATAATACCCTTCGTTTAAGAAACCCCAGCCCTTGTTTATCGCCGATAACGAGTCTTCACCAGTTGCAAAATTTTCTTTTCGCTATCGCTAACTACGAACTGGACGTTGTAGTATAAGACTGCCGCCCCGGTAAGTCTGATCTCAAACATTCTTCCAAAATCCATTTCCTGAAATTGTATGCTGCTCTGCCAGCGCTGTTGCACTACGGGATTAAATCTGGTGCAGGCTTATATTTGCTGTATGTTTAATAGTATCAACAGCTATATATTAAGGTGCAGTGTTTTGAGTGGCGAAGAGTTGCAGTATTTTGATGATTTGCTGGAGTATAAAAAAGTTCCAAAAAAAACAATACTCCTGCACGAAGGAGAGATTTGCAATTTTGAAGCGTATATAATTAAAGGTTGTATACGCACTTATTATATTGATGAAAAAGGAATGGAGGTGACCCTGCAGTTTGCAGTAGAAGACTGGTGGGTAAGCGATATTGCCAGTTTTCACGATCATACGCCCAGCAGCATGTTTATTGAAACGCTGGAAGATTGTGAACTGTTAACGCTCAATCCACAAACAAAAGATGCTGCGCTGGCAAAATTGCCCAAACTTGAAAGGGTTTTCCGCCTGATGGTGCAACGAAACCTTAGCGTTTTACAAAGCCGGCTTTTTAAAACCATTGCTACTTCAGCCCAGGACAAATACATTGACTTTATAGAGCGCTACCCAAATATTCCCCAACGGGTGGCGCAACATTATATCGCCTCTTACCTGGGCATATCGCCTGAATTTTTGAGCAAGATCAGGACCCGTCTTTCCAAAAAATAGCACCTTACTAAACGTTTTATGCTTTATGCAGGCAATTTTGCATCAATTGCTTCTTTTTCTTGTCCTTGTTCAATGTTCTTCATGCTGAGACAACGGATATTTGCTGTATAAAAATTTATTATTATGAGCAACCAAATACTTGGACTTCATCATATAACAGCGATAGCCAATAATGCAAAAATTAACCACGATTTTTACACCCATATACTCGGTTTACGGCTGGTAAAGAAAACAGTCAACTTTGACGACCCCGGCACCTATCATTTTTATTTTGGAAATGAAACCGGCGACCCCGGTACTATCCTTACTTTTTTCCCCTGGGAAGGTATAGGCGCAGGAAAAACAGGCACCGGTCTGGCCACTGAAATTGGGTATAGTGTTCCGGCAGATAGTTTTGAATACTGGACGGAGCGGTTTAAGAAAAACAAGGTTGTCCACGGACCGGTTGGTGAAAGTTTTGGAGAACCATTTCTTCCATTCCGTGATCCGGATGGATTAAACCTTACATTAATTGCATCGAAAAACAATGATAACCGAAAGCCCTGGGAAACCAGCGAAGTAAAAGCAAACAATGCCATAAAAGGTTTTCACAGCGTTGTGCTTACATTAAAAAATAGTAAGGCCACTGCCGAAATCTTAACTGATATTTTTGGTTATCGGTTACTGGAGCAGCAAGGTAATCGTTACCGGTTTATTACAGATGCTGTTGAGACCGCTTCAATAATAGATTTGGTGGAATTGCCAGCTGGCACACCGGGCATCGCAGCAGCGGGCACCAATCACCATATTGCATTTCGTGTAAAAGATGAAATCACGCAAATGGCTTTTCGTGAAAAAATTGAGAGCAGGGGCTTGAATATTACGCCAAAAATTAACAGGGACTATTTTTATTCGCTGTACTTTAGGGAACCGGGTGGAGTGTTGTTTGAAATAGCTACCGACAATCCTGGTTTTGCTATTGACGAACCAGTTGAAAACCTGGGCAGCGGTTTGAGATTACCTAAACAGTATGAACCAGCCCGTGCAAAAATTGAAAAGGTATTGCCTAATCTTTCATAACCAAAGTCCGCGTTTGGTATGTATCCTTAGAAACATAGCGTTGTAGTCAGCATACAATAAATAGCAGAATGGAAAAATTAATCACCGGCATTCATCACGTAACGGCCATTGCTGCCGATGCACAAACCAATCTTGATTTTTATGTGGGCATTCTTGGTGTAAGACTTGTAAAAAAGACCGTCAATTTTGATGCATCAGAAGTCTATCATTTTTATTATGGCGATGAAGTGGGGCATCCGGGCAGCATACTTACTTTTTTTCCTTACCAGGGCCTAACCAATGGCAGGCATGGAAAAGGAATGCTGAATACCACCAGCTTTTCACTGTCCACCGCTTCTTTGAATTACTGGCTGGATCGGTTGAAAAAATTTGGTATCAGTTTTAAGACGCCGCAGGAAAGGTTTGCCAGCGAACTGGTGGTTTATTTTGAAGACCCGGACGGGCTGGGGCTTGAACTGGTGTTTAGTGATACAGACACCAGACAAGGTTTTACTTATGGACACATTCCATTGGAGCATTCCATAAAAGGGCTGTACAATGTTGAAATATGGGAAGAAGGATATGAACGTACCGCCGGCTTGCTGACCGAACAACTTGACCATGTACTGGTAGGGGAGAAAAGTAACCGTTTTCGTTTTGCAGCAACCAATGCACCCGGTAATTATGTAGACATTCTTTGTTCACCGGATAGTTTGCGCGGACTGGCCGGCAGTGGCACTGTTCATCATATTGCATTTAGCACGCCCGATGCCGGGGCACAACTGCAGGTAAGAGAGAAAATATTGCAGCGAATGCTGAATACAACACCAGTGCTGGACAGGAATTATTTTACGTCTATCTATTTCCGTGAGCCCGGTGGTGTTTTATTTGAAGTGGCCACTGCAGGGCCCGGTTTTACCGTAGACGAAGACAAGACCCATTTGGGTGAGGCCCTGCAATTGCCGGCACAGTTTGAGGCCGAGCGAAAAAAAATAGAGAAGGCCCTGAAGCCTGTTCAAATCGATTTAAAAAAATATTAATTAAATGCACCAGAAAAATATAACCGCCGCAGGTAAAAAAATAAGCGAAGCAAAAAAACTGTTGATTATGATTCATGGCCGTGGTGGCAGTGCGGAAGATATATTATCGCTGTCTGCTTACCTGGATGTAAAAGACTTTGCGTTGCTGGCACCACAGGCTACCAACAATAGCTGGTACCCTTTATCATTTCTTGCCCGCCCGGAAGACAACGAGCCATGGTTGTCGTCTGCTATAGCCACTATAAACGATACTGTTGCAGAAGCCGAAAGCCATGGCATTGCTAAAGAAAATATTTATTTTCTTGGTTTTTCGCAGGGTGCCTGTCTAACACTTGAGTATGTAACCAGGAATGCTGCAAAATATGGTGGTGTGGTGGCATTTACCGGTGGACTAATTGGCGATAAAATATATTCGGCTCATTATAAAGGCGATTTTGAGCACACACCTGTATTTATTGGCAGCAGCAACCCAGACCCGCATGTGCCTGTTGAGAGAGTCTATGCCACCAGCAATATCCTGAAACAAATGAATGCCGGTGTTACGGAAAAAATATATAACAATATGGGGCATACCATTAACCAGGATGAAATTGAGCAGGCCAACAAGCTGATCTTTAATATCCGTCAACAAAAGGCCGTATAGCGTCTGCCCATACCTGGTAGCCCTTATCAGTTGGATGGCAGAAATCGGAAGTCATTCCCGGAAGATATACCCCGTCTGCAAACAGTAACTTAGGTCCGATGTTTACCAGCGTAATTTGATTGCCCGTCGCAAAGCTTTCCAGTAATTTATTGATTTCATTGATAAGCAACCGTCGTGGATGACCGGGCAATTGCTCACGCGGAAAGACAGACATCAAAACAATTTTTGCAGATGGAATTTTAGAACGAACGCGCAGACATACTGCGCGGATACCCTCCACAATTTCGGCGGCCGTATTCATTCTTGCATTATTTGTCTGGCTGGTATTATTAGTGCCTATATCTATTACCACTAAGCGCGGATGCAACCCATCCAGTTCTCCGTGGTCAAGCCGCCAGAGTACATTTTGTGTACGGTCCCACCCAAAGCCAAGGTTAAGTACCTGGTGTTTGGCAAATAATGAATCCCATGATTTGGGCCCGTTTGGCACACGTGGTTTTCCATCTGCATATTGCAGTGCTGGTTCACCGCCCCAGAAATGAGTAATAGAATTGCCAATCAGCACAATCTCAGGATCAATACTATCCTTAATGCGAAGCACTGCCGCATGGCGGTTCCACCAGTTATAACTATCTTCTTCAAGTTTTGATACAGGTACAATAGCGGTATTAAACGGACGCGATGTATCAAGTGATTGGTCGCCCATGAGCTCAGAAAGCAAAGGCTCCATGGCCTGCGCCCAGGCTTTGGCGCCCGCCGGACTGGGGTGCAACCAATCCGGCATCATATCATGGTTGATTGATCCATCCATGTTAAGGAACACGTGGTTGACATCGCAATAAAAAACATGTTTACCATCGGCCAGTTTTGATGTCTCATCGGAAGCACGCTCTAAAATCATCCGGTGCGAGGTAGGGTTGGGCCCGCCATAGCAACCGGGAAAACACCTAAGCACGACTATCTTAGCGTCAGGCAATTTTATGCGTACCAGTTTAACAATTGAATCAATACCACCTGCCAGTTGAGCAGCTGTATGCCGGGTGGGATAATTTTTTTCATCAATATTATTGGTACCAATTTCCACCACCACCACTTTTGGTGATTGACCGTCCAGCTCTCCGTTTTCAATATTCCAGATAATATTTTCTGTGCGGTAGCCACTGGTGCCAAGTTTTAATGCTTTTCGTGGCGCAAAAAATTGATTCATACAGATTGATATTCCGGCTTCTCAAAATTGTTGGTGATAGAATTACCAATCATGATAAGATTGAATTTTTCCTTGGCAACAAGCGCCAGTTTCT
>Ga0157376_10004127_pt1 | contig 10064 bp, 9 predicted proteins | sample M45metaG_FD_121801 | JGI IMG/M metagenome (GOLD analysis project Ga0157376, IMG submission 121801) | Miscanthus rhizosphere microbial communities from Kellogg Biological Station, Michigan, USA - M4-5 metaG | ecosystem: Host-associated > Plants > Roots > Rhizosphere > Soil | place: USA: Michigan... | reverse complement strand
TCATCCCAGGAGATGGCCATGCGGAACACTCCCCGGGCCCGTCGGCCCTTCACGGCGCTGGCCGCTTTCGCCATCGCCGCCACCACCGGGCTGCTGTCGGCCTGCGGGCCGTCGGGCTCCGGCAGCCCGGTCGCGCAGCAGAGCCCGAAGCCGTCGCAGAGCCCGGTGTCCCAGCAGTCCCCGGCGAGCCCGGCGCCGAGCACCCAGCCGCTGCCCCCCGGCGCGGAGCACCTCGACCCGGCCCGGTTCAGGTACGTGACCGTGTCAGCCAACCTTTTCAGCAACGGGTCGCTGCGCAAAGTCTCCAAGGTGATCGGCTCCCCCGCGGTCATCGCCCGGCTGACCCGCATGGTCAACAGCCTCCCCGCAGCCGCGAAGGCCGCCTCCGGCTGCCCGCCGGTGACCGCCACGTACCGGCTGTCGTTCGCGGTCCGGGGGTTCGAGCCGGACACCACGGTGACCGCGAACAGCTGCCCGACCGACCAGATTTCGGTGAACGGGAAGGTCCATCCGCCGCTCATGGACAAGTCCGGCACCCTGGCCGCGGCCGTCCGCGGCCTGCTGCACCTGCCCGCAGGCTCCTGAACACGGGCCGGCCGGCCCGGGCTTTCCCTGGCCGGCCGGCGTCCCGGTGGCCCGGCTGTTCATCGCCCGGGGCCAGCAGAACCAGAGGGTGCACAGAGCCGTATAAGCGGGTGAAGAGAAGATCAGCCAGCGCGGCGCCGGAGCCGGTCCCCGGGCCCGCTCTTCACCCATAGGAATACGGCTATGCGGAACAACCTCCGGGCTCAACAGCCCGTTACGGCGCTGGCCGCCTTCACCATCATCGCCACCGCTGGGCTGCTGTCGGCCTGCTCGTCGGCCCACTCCGGCAGCCCGGTCGCGCAGCAGAGCCCCCAGCCGTCGCAGACCCCGGTATCTCAGCAGACGCCGGTAAGCCAGCCCAGCCCGGCCAGCCCGGCACCGGCCCCGCAGTCACAGCCCCGCCACAGTGCGATGCACCTCGACCCGGCCAGCTTCAGCATGGTCACCCTCAACTTCAGGGAGTCGGACGATCTGGGGCTCAATCTCAACAAGCAGGTCCGCTCCCCCGCGGTCATCGCCCGGCTGACCCGCATCGTCAACAGCCTCCCCGCGGCGAGGCAGGCCAGCACGAGTTGCTCAGCGCCGACCTTCCGCTACCGGATGTCGTTCACGGGCATCGGGTCTCAGCCGGACATCACGGTGACCACGCGCAGCTGCCCGGCCGACCGGATCTCGGTGGGCGGGAAGCTCCAGGGGCCACTGTGGGACCGGAAGGGCGCGGTAGCCGCGGAGGTCAAGCGCCTGATGCACATCAGGATTTCCCACTCAACCTCGAGCATCGACACTATCCCACCTGTCCCCCCTGTTCCGCCCGTCCCGCCTGTTCCGCCCGTTCCGCCTGTCCCACCTATGTGATCCTGCGCGGGCCGGCCCAGGGCCCTGGGCCGGCCTACCGGGAGATGACGGCGCGGCGGAGATCGCCGGCCGTCTCGCTGACGCGATCGCGGACCTGGCGCAGGATCCCCTTTGCCCAGGCAGACCAGCATCTTTACCAGTCGCCGGTAGATCGCCTGCCGGGACGCGGGCGAGCATTAAGCAAGGGTTGCTGAGGAACCCGCTTCTCTCTCCGGGCGGGGGCCGGGCATGACGGAGCGCAGTACGCGAGACCGCCCCCGTCCTGCCGTGAGCACCGTCCGCCGGCCCGCGCCGGCGGCTGCCGCGGCGGCTCGCCGGGCGGGACCGGCACGCTGGGCGGCCGCCGCGATCTGGTGGGCGCCGGTGGCCACGGCTGTCGCGGTCATGGCCGGCTTCGGGCTCTGGGGGCTGGCCCGCCAGTCGGCGATGGGCAACGACGAGGCCGCCAGCCGCTGGGCGGCGTCGCTGAGCCTGGCCCAGCTGGCGCACCTGCTGCGTCACGTGGACGCCGTGCACGGGCTGTACTACCTGCTGCTGCACGGCTGGATGGCGGCCGGGACCAGCCCCGCGGTACTGCGGGTTCCCTCGGTGATCGCCATGGTGGCCGCCGCCGCCCTGATGGTGATCCTCGCCCGGCGGCTCACCGGGCCGGGCCGGGCGGGTCAGCTTGCAGGGCTGTTCGCGGGCCTGGTCGTGGCCCTGTCCCCGGTCGTCAGCTACTACGCGCAGACCGCGCGCTCGTACGCACTGGTGTACGTGTGTGTCCTCGGCCAGTGCCTGGCCCTGCTCAGCGCCCTGCAGGCCGAGCACGCCGGCGCTGAGCAGGCCGGCACTGAGCAGGCCGGCACTGAGCTTGCCACCACTGGGCGCGCCCGCATCGCGGGCTGGTGGCTGTGCTACGGGGCCCTGGTGACCGTGGGCGCCTACCTGAACGAGATGACGCTGCTGGTGCTGGCGGCGCACGCGATCACCGTGGGGCTGGCCCGGTACGGCCGGGCCGCGGTCCGGCACTGGGCGGTGACGTCGGCCGTCAGCGTCGCGCTGGTCTCGCCGCTGCTGTGGCTCAGCGCGACCCAGCAGAACGCGGTGTCCTGGATACCGCGACCCGGCGCCCACGACGTCTGGGTTCTGTACCACGACTACTTCGGCTCGACGCTGGCCGGCGCGGTGCTGGTCACCGCCTGCGCGGCCGCCGCGCTCGTGCCGGCCGCCGGGCGGCGGCGCAAACCCCCAGGGCACGAGACCCGGCAGCGCCACACCGGTGGGGTCTCGGTGCCCTCGATGGCCGTGCCGCTGCTGCTCGTCCCGGCCGGGCTGCTGCTGCTGGAGTCACGCACCGGGCTGCCCCTGTACCAGGACCGGTACGTCCTCTACGGCCAGGCCGGGGCGGCCCTGCTGGCCGGCGCCGGCGCCGCCCGGGCCGGCCAGTGGCTGGCGGCGGCCGCCCGCCGGCCGGAGCTGATCGTGCTGCCCGGCGCGGTGCTCTGCCTGTTCGCGCTGCTGCTGCAGTTCCCGGCCCAGGAGCACGCCCGCCTGCCCGCCAGCCGCGAGTTCAACTTCGGCGGGCCGTCCTTCTACCTGGCGGCGCACTCCCGCCCCGGTGATGCCGTGCTGTTCATGAACTCTTTCTACCGCAAGGCCGAACTCGCCTACCCCGCCCAGTTCCGCGGGACCAGCGACATCGCGCTCGCGGTGCCGCCCGCGGACGCGGCGTCGTTCGAGGGCACCGACAAGCCCCTGCAGGCGGTCATTCCGCTCATGCTCGCCCGGCGGCGGATCTGGGTGATCGGGCGCCTCCCGTCGCTCCCGTCGCTCCTCCTTCCCCCGGGGCCCGAGCGCGCCGAGAGCCTGCTCCTGCTGAGCCGCTACACCCGCGTCACGAAGCACTGGTACACGAACGTCTGTCTCAGCCTGTGGGTCCGCACGGGCTGAGGGCTAGCTGACCGTCTCGCGGTGAACCTGCCTGCCGTCGTCGTCCCGGTAGCGCACGCTGATCGTGTCACCGGCAAGGTCGATGACGGCGAAGCCGGACCGCGCCCAGCGCCGCAGGCCCGACCAGATGTACCGCCGGCTCTCCCAGTCGGCGACCGTGCGCCCCTGCTCGGTCAGGGCCGGATCCCGCAGGACCGGTATGCCGCCGTTGCCGAGGCACCGCGGGTACTGGACGCCGCCGGACGGCCGGAACGTCATCGCCCGGTGCTCATGACCCCACCACCAGGCGGTTACCCGGTTGGTGGTCAGCACCGGCGCGAGCTTGCCGCCCAGCTCGGGACCGAGATCGTGCTGGTCGTACAGGGACGTGAGCTGATGATGGCTGAACAGGACCAGCTTCCGCGCCGATTCGCCCGCCACCTTCGCCACGTACCCGGCCTGCGGGTCCTGCAGGACCGCAACGGCACCGGTCGTCAGGACGTTCTGGTCCCAGGAGGTATCCAGGGCCACGAAGTCCCACGACGGGGAGGTGAGCCGGAAGAAGCTGGTCGGCTGCCCGTCGGGCGAATGCTGTGCCGCGAAGCGCGGGTCGGCGAGCAGTGTCCCGAAGTACCCGTAGCCGCCGCTGTACATGTCGTGGTTGCCGTTCAGCGACCATGACGTCACTCCCGACGCGGCCTGGGCCGCGGTCACGGGCCAGTAGGCGAGGAACCTCCGCTGGTCCTCACTCGCCAGCCCGGAGTAGTACACGTCGCCGAGGTGGACGGCGTGCGCCTCCCGGCCGTCCGCGAGGGCGCCGGCGATCTCCTCCTGCATGTGGACCGCGACCTGGCGGGCCCGGCCCAGGCCCGATCCCCAGTCCCCCACGACAACGAGCCGTGCCGTGTCGCTGATCTGGTGCTCCGCGGGCCGTGGGTTGAACGGGTGGTTTCCCCGCGCCAGGTGCTCCAGCGACGACCGGGCGATCTGGAGATACCACTCCGGGTCATCGGGCTGGAACTGCCCCAGCTGAAGGTTCAGGTAGCGATCGGCGAAATGGACAATCCACGCCCAGAGACCGTGGCCCGGCTCGTCCGTGACGCCTTTCCGCTCGATCAGCTTTTCCTCGATCGAACTCTGGATCAGGCTCACCAGCGGGTCACGCGACATGTACGGCACCCCGGGCCGGGCGCCACCCGAAGAAACCTCAGCCTGATCCACGTGCGGCAGCGCGGCCGCGATCTTGGCGGCGGCATCTCCGTCCCCGGGAATCTGCTGTGCGGCACTGGCGGCCAGATCGCTCAATTCCGCCGAATTGAGCAAGCCGCGGACCTGCGCCACGTGTTTCCGGACGGATCCCTTATCGTAGGCCGGTTTCTGCATTCAGCGCCCTTTCCTCAGGGCGCACAGCGTACCGGTACCGGCCCCGCCGCAGCAGTTGGCCAGGCCGCCGTCGGCAGCCCCACCTGAGCTGCAGGTATCTGGCTGGCTGCATCGCCCTCTGGCGAAGGTGAGCGGCTGCCGCGGTCGTTAACTGACGACGCTCCCGGAGAGGCTGCCCGCCGGATCGCTGGGGGAAGTTATGCGATGTCACGGGGTGAGGAAGGCGCACGGAGTATCCGGCGTCCTGGCGCTGGCGGTGATGGTTCTGGCCTCGGTGTGCACGGCGAACGGGGCAGTCGCCGCTCAGGCTCCGGGCACGCCGGCCACCAGGTCGGCCTGGAGAACGGACATGGCCAAGGTCCGGGCGCCGGGGAAGGGCTGCTTCACGGCCACCTTCCCGGCGCTCGAGTGGCAGAAGGCCGCCTGCGTGCGGACGCCGTCCTATCCGCAGCCGCCGCGGCACGGGGCACGCCCGTTCACCGTGGGGAACAATGACGACGTCGCGGCTCAGGTGCCAGCCGGCAGCCACATCTCCACCGCGATCGGCTCGTTCGACAGCGTCACCGGCGTGACGAGCGAGAGCGGCCCGATCGGCAACACGGGACCCGCCGTCGCCAACGCGTACACGCTCCAGATGAACACGAACTTCATGAGCACCGGCTGCACCGGTTCGCCGAACCCGTCGTGCCAGGGCTGGCAGCAGTTCGTGTTCGAGAACAACGGGTCCACCGGCCGCGCCTACATCCAGTACTGGCTGATCAAGTACAACAAGACCTGCCCGCCCGGGCAGAGCTGGAACCAGTTCTCGTTCACCGGGTCGACCGACATCTACTGCTGGAAGAACAACAGCGCCGGGGCCGTGTCCGTGCCCAACCAGCCGATCACCAACCTGGGGCAGCTGAGCCTGTCCGGCGCCGTCAGCACCAGCGGCGACAGCGTCACCCTGTTCGTGGGGACCACGGCCTTCACGGCCACCGGCGACAACGCCGTCGGCGCGGCCGGAGGGTGGACCACCGCCGAGTTCAACGTATTCGGCGACGGCGGCAATAGCAGCGGCGGCGGTCAGGCCAGCTTCAACAGCGGTTCCGCGGTCACCGTCCGGACGAGGACCATCTACGGCGGCCGGACCGCCCCGACCTGCGTGGCCCAGGGCTTCACGGGCGAGACCAACAACCTCAGCTTCGGGCCGACCAGCCCGACGGCGTCCCAGCCCGGGCCCGCCGTCGAGTTCAACGAGAGCTCCGCGGGCGGCGCGGCCTCGGACTGCGCGGCGGCAACCACCGTTGGCGACACGCACCTGCGGACGTTCAGCGGCCTGCTCTACGACTTCCAGGCCTCGGGCGACTTCCTGCTTGCGCAGGCGAAGAACTTCACCGTGCAATCCCGGCAGGTCTCCGGGGCGCCCACCTGGCCAGACGCCGCGGTGAACCAGGCGGTCGCGGCCCAGATCGGCAAGAGCCGCGTGGCGTTCTGCACCGCGCCCTCGCGGCTCGTCATCAACGGCCACCCGGCCGCCCTCGCGGACGGCCACGTCAGGTCACTGCCCGCGGGCACCGAGATCCTGCGCCGGGGCAACGTCTACCTGGTCACCGGCCGCAGCGGCGACAGCCTCCGCGCCGTCATGAACGGCTCCTGGATCGACTTCTCCGTCGGCCTGGGGACCTGGCCCGAACCGGTGCGCGGCCTGCTCGCCAACGCCAACGGCAACGTCGGCCAGCTCGAAACCAGCGGCGGCGCCGTGCTGAACGTGCCCGTCCCCTTCGCCGACCTTTACGGCGGCTACACGAAGGGCTGGCGCGTCAAGCCGAACGCCTCGCTGCTCGCGCCGTGCGGCGAGAAGGTCAGGCCCGGCGTTCCCGGCAAGCCCTTCTTCTCCGGCGACCTGCCACCGGACATCCGCGACCGGGCCCAGGCGATCTGCGCCAACACCGGCCTCCGCGGCGACGCCCTGTTCGGCGCCTGCACCATCGACGTCGCCGTGCTCGGCAAGAGGGCGGCGCTGGCCTACCGCGGCATGCCCGCCCCGGTCCTCGACGGCAACGGGGACGGCAAGTAGCGGGCCAGGCAGCCCCGGCGGCATGGGCTGACCCTGCCGCAGCAGCACCGCTGGGTCCGGCGCGAGCCTAGCTGCCGGGCCCAGCGGTGCCCCATCACCCGCTAGATGCCGCGCGGGCAGGGATAGAACACGCTCCCGTCCAGGTCGACGTTGAATTTGACGGCCGCGAAGCCGTTCGGCGTCCCGTACACCGTCCGGCAGAAAGCGGCGTACGCACGCTTTCCGTGGCAGCGGGCGCCCGGGTTGCAGACGACGCCGTCGGCCCCGTACTCGGCCTCCCCGACCCACTTGCCGGTGGGCTGAGCCGGCGTGCGATCCGCCGTGAAGGCGTCCCAGCCGCACGGCTGCGGGCCGCGCAGAGACGTGCAGGTGATGCCGTCTGCGTGCGTACCCCTGGCCGACGAGGAGAAGCACCCGCCGAACGTGTAGCACTCCTCCACCACCGCGCCGTCCGAGTACTGGCGGCCCCACCAGGCGAGCAGGGGAGAGTTCTTCCAGAGGCCGGTCATCCCGAGACGGTGAATCTCGTTGAACGCCCAGGCCAGGAAGTTCTGCGCGTCCCCGGGTGTCAGCCGGAAGCCGGTCGTCGACGGCGGGTCGAAGCTGTCGATGTCATCCAGCTCCACCGCGTCGAAGCCCTTGCTCGCGCACCTCGCCAACCGCTCGCGCAGCATGGGCTTGAGCGCGTTGAGCTGCCGCAGGTCGACCCATCGCTCCTGCGGGAAGCCGAAGTACACGTTCCCCAGCGCCGCCGCCGGGAAGACCTGCCCGGGCGACCCGTCCGGCCGGTAGTCCTCCCAGGCCAGGTCGAGGTAGCAGATCGCCTTCGGATGCGCCAGCGTGCTCGCCTGCCAGCGCGAGTGAAGAGCCGACACCTGGGCCCGCGTGGTCAGGAACCCGTCGATGTCGTAGATGTCGACCGCGCGCCGCCCGGTCCGCTGCAGCGGATCGGTCCGGCCGATCTGCCAGTCCCAGCGCATCGGCTTGCCGTTCGAGGCCAGGTGCGGCGGATACCAGCAGCGCCGCCCGGGCGCGGGCTGGCAGGCCACCGGCGCAGGCAGCGGCACGACCCGCCACCGGAAATGGATCGTCGTCAGGCCGTACCGGTTCGCGGTCCGGACCGCCACGGAATGAGCCCCCGGCTTGAGCTTGCCGGTGTAGAACACCCGGCTGGCGTGCAGCCGCTGCCACTTGCTCTTGTCGACCCGGAACCACTGCACCGGGCGCCCGCCCGCCGTGCTCCAGTGCGGCGCGCTGACCTGGAACCACTCCTCCACCGACGCAGTCCGCGCCTCGGGCGTCCCGTTGATGAGAGCGGCCCACGGCCGCCCGAAGACCGGGAACGCGCCGGCCACTCCCCTGGTCGTCGCCGTTGACGAGGCACGGATGACCCGGAACGTGAACGGGTGCCGGTCGGTCTGCACCACTGCGATTGCGGTCACCGTGACCCGCAGCCGGCTGCCGACGTCGGCGTGCCCCACGACATAGGACCGCGCGGCGAACGGGGTCGCCACCGAGTCGGCGGCCAGCACGCACTTGCCGCTCCCCTGGGCCGGACAGCGCCGCCAGGTGTACTTGACCCCGAAGCTGAGCAGCACGTCCCCGCTGGGCAGCGGCGGTGGGCCGAAGGTCGCCCCGCGTGCGGTCACCGTCCCGCCGTCGCGCAGCAGCCCGGTGATCCGCAGCCGCCCGCGCGCCACCGGTGCCGGGATCACACCCGCCGCCGCTTGTGCGTTCACTCGCGCCGCACTCGCTGCGGCCGACGCTGGCGGCAACGCCCCGAGCACGCTTACCGCCAGCGCCGCGACAGACAGCCCCGCCAGCCAGCGGGACGGCAACGACCGGGCACGGATCACGACGATCACTCCCTGGGAGCTCTAATGGGTCAGCGCAGCAGCGCTGGCGGCAGCACCTCCCGGTGCGCCGCCAGCAGGTCGTCGCACATGGCGACGGTCTGATCGACGGTGAGCGTGGCCGCGGTGTTCGGGTCGAGAAGCGCGGCCTGGTACACGTGGTCGCGGCAGCCGTCCAGCACGGCCCGCACGGTCAGCTCGACCACGTTGAGGAACGTCCTGTTCAGCGCGGCCAGCTGCTCGTTCAGCTCCGGGTAGCTACACAGGTCGGCGACGACGTTCCGGGTGAACTCGACGCTGCCGGCCCCGATGAACGCAACCTTGATCACAGCTCGCTAGTGTTCCATCGTGCCCGGAAAGGCGCAATAGCGCGCATGATCGAGCATCCCCCCCGGACTGCGGTGACCGGCCGCACGGCCGCTGAGGACCGCCGACCGTCCGCCCCGCCTGCTTTGGCTACCCGTCCGTTCAGGCTCTTGCATAGCGATGTACGCAGGTGGGGTGCGAGCCTTGACACCAGCGGCGCGTATTGCTCAGTATTGCGGGAACACTTCCTGGTTCGCGCACAACTGAGCAGCCGTGTGGAGGTCAGGATGCCCCGGACGAGGCTGGCGGCCTGCCTGGCAGGTGCCGTGATCATCGCCCTGGCGGGCTGCGGGACCGGGAGCGGCGGTGGTAGCAACGGGGACAGCGCCAGCGGCCGCTGATCGCGGTCACCTCCACGAACCAGATGACGGTGCCGCTCGGCCTGGCCACGTTCCAGGGGGCGCACCAGGCCCAGATCCCGCAGCTGATGGCGGACAACGTGATGAGCCTGCTGCCGATGCTGCTGATCTTCTTCCTGGCGCAGCGGTACTTCATCAGGTCGGTGGCCGCCACCGGGCTGGCCGGCAGCTGAGCGGGACCGGGGACCAAAGTCGGAGTGACCGAACGAAGGGGCGACGGCGTGGGTGAGCAGGACGTGAGGCCGGCCGGGGCGGGCCGGACCGAGGCCGAGGTGGCGTCGCAGCCGGGCTGCTGGCGCCGGGCGGCCCGGCTGGCCGACCAGGTGGACGGCCAGGTAGCCAAACTGCTGCCCGCCCGCGGCGAGAGGGTCGCGGTGGCGGGCTGCGGCACCTCCTGGTTCATGGCCCAGTCCTACGCGGCGGCCAGGGAGCAGGCGGGGCAGGGCGAGACCGACGCGTTCGCCGCGTCCGAGATGCCGCTCGGGCGGCGTTACGACCGGGTCGTGGTGCTGTCCCGGTCCGGCACGACCACCGAGATCCTGCAGCTGCTCGGCGACCTGGGCGGCACGGTGCCCACGGTGGCGGTGACCGCGGTGCCGGGGTCCCCGGTGGCGAAGGCCGCGGACGAGGCGATCGTGCTGGACTTCGCGGACGAGGAGTCCGTGGTGCAGACCCGGTTCGCCACCACCGAGCTGG
>Ga0157376_10004124_pt1 | contig 10067 bp, 10 predicted proteins | sample M45metaG_FD_121801 | JGI IMG/M metagenome (GOLD analysis project Ga0157376, IMG submission 121801) | Miscanthus rhizosphere microbial communities from Kellogg Biological Station, Michigan, USA - M4-5 metaG | ecosystem: Host-associated > Plants > Roots > Rhizosphere > Soil | place: USA: Michigan... | reverse complement strand
TAGCGGCAGCAAATCGGGCTCAGGAAAGTAGCGATAGTCATGCGCTTGCTCCTTCGAACGCATGCTGTAAGTCTTGCCCTCATTCGCATTGTAAAGCCGGGTTTCCTGTGAAATCTTCCCGCCCGACTCCAGCACGTCAACCTGCCGCCCAATCTCATAGACCAACGCTTCGCGGATGAACCGAAATGAATTGACGTTCTTGATCTCCGTCTTCGTCCCGAACTCTTTCTGTCCGCGCGGTCGTATGCTCACGTTCGCATCGCAGCGCAGTGAACCTTCTTCCATGTTGCAGTCGCTCACCCCGGTGTATAGAACGATTTCCTTCAGCCGCGTCAGATATTCGTATGCTTCATCCGGCGATGTGATGTCTGGCTCACTGACGATCTCAATCAATGGCACGCCCGTGCGATTGAGATCGATTGCCGTTCGTTCCCCTGAATCGGGAAATCCCTCGTGCAAGCTTTTCCCCGCGTCCTCCTCCATATGGACCCGGGTGATCCCAACCTTCTTCCGGCCGCCTCCACTTGGCACCTCAATGAATCCATGCTCCGCCAGTGGCCTATCGTATTGCGAGATTTGGTAGCCCTTTGGCAAATCCGGATAAAAGTAGTTTTTGCGCGCGAAGATCGACGTCTCGTTGATCCGGCAATTCAGCGCCATCGCCGCCAGGGTCGCGAATTCCACCGCTTTCTGATTCAGAACCGGCAATGATCCAGGCATCCCCAGGCAAACTGGACATACATTGGTGTTTGGAGGAACTCCGAAGCGCGTCGAGCACGAGCAGAATATCTTGCTCTCGGTCAGAAGCTGAACGTGAACCTCCAGCCCAATCACCGGCTCATATTTGGCATGCGTCAGAACGGCGCTGTCGGTTGCACTCACCATAAGTCGTGATTATAGACGGGTGTTACCGCTCGTTTCGGAGCACCGAGAAGGCAAGAATCACTTCGCCGGAGTGGGCGCGCTCAGATACTTTTCCAGCGGAATCTCGAAATACATCAATTCGGTTCCCTTCGAATCCTGCACGCCCGTGAGAAAGAAGTGCGCGCCAGGCAGAGGAGTAGAGAGTCCCGAGACGTCAAAAAACAAAAAACCCGATTGTGTCGAGTGCGGCTCGACCGCCTTCGCGCCAAATTGCGCCTCACCAATCTCAGCCTGTGCCTTCTTGCTCACCGCCCCTTTCGGTTTTTTCGGAATCGGCAAGGGCAGTGGATTGGTGCTCCCCGCCGACATGTGTGCCAAACGGCGGTAAAGGTCATCGGTAGTGGCGGGAGAAATTTTGTCGCGACGCGCTGTGACGAGCTGCGCCGTCATTGACGTAAGCGCCACCGGCTGATCACTATCGTTAGTGATCACGAGAAACACCGGAAGATAGCCCTCTTCATTCCAGTGCACTGTGAAGATTTGCGCCTTATCGGCAAAGTCATAAGGATCGATTGCTACCGTAACCCGGTCGGTTGCGTGCTCGTCGCGCGCAGGATATTCTTTCGCATTTTTGGCGGTCGGCTTTACGAAATCCTTAGCGGCTAGCGCTACAAGACCCGAGAGAAGAACAAACAGCACCAGCGCACTCCGATACGGGAAGCGCCCCACAGACACGGAACCGTGCATAGGGCGATTATAGCCAGTGCATGCCGCGGGAAGGGAATTCTCGAACTAGCCTGAACACATCTTAGGACGGCTGGGCTATAGAAGTTGCGCCCGGCTTCGCGCGCGTGGCCATCCCCACCAACGCGCCGCCAACGATACCGGCTAGGACCGAAAGCAGCACAAGCGTAACGACGTTGCTCAGAATGCTTGTTCTGGCGCGTACAACCCACATGTTCCACCTCGCTAAGAGGGACCGGAAGGCGACTCTGGCGGGCCTGCGTACTAACGAATTATTTGCCCGCTCCGCGGCGCAGTCAAGCGGGTCCGTATCCGTCCCGAACTGGCGACCGTTTAGAATGGCAGTCGATCCATGTACCTTTTGTACAGCGTCGCTCTGGCACTTGCTCTTGTGCTGAGTTCCCCCTATTGGCTCTACCAGGCCTTGCGCCATGGCAAGTATCGCCTCGGCCTCAGCCAGCGACTAGGGGAGATCCCCGCTGCCCTCGCAATTCCATCTTCCAAGCCGACAATCTGGGTCCATGCCGTCTCGGTCGGCGAAGTTCTGGCCGTGAGCGGACTGGTTGGCGCCCTTCGCCGGATCTATCCCGAATCTCGCGTCCTCGTCTCCACCACGACGGATACGGGACAGAAGCTCGCGCGCGATCGCTTTGGAGTCGACAACGTTTTCTACTTCCCGCTCGATCTCGGTTTTGCCATCCGCCCGTATCTGCAAACGCTGCGTCCGCAGCTTGTTGTCATCGCTGAAACCGAATTCTGGCCGAATTTCCTTCGTCTAACGAAGAAAACCGGCGCCCGGCTCGCGGTGGTCAATGCGCGCATCTCCGACCGCTCGCTGCCCGGCTACCAGCGGTTGCGTTTTTGGCTACCCAGCATTTTGCGAAACGTCGACCAGTTCCTCGCACAAACCTGGGAGGATCAGAAGCGGCTCGTTGCGATCGGCGCTCCGGAAGAGCGCATCGTCGTAACTGGAAATCTGAAGTTCGACATCACTCCCCCGCCGCCACCAGATGTCGTTGCCAGCCTTCGTGAAAATTTCCTTCGCGCTGAAGCGGGGCCGATCCTGGTTTGTGGAAGCACCGTGGACGAAGAAGAAGAACGCATGCTTCTGCAGGCCTTTCAGAACATCCTGCCCACGCATCCGCGAGCCGTGATGATCCTCGCTCCCCGGCATCCGGAACGATTTCCCGCCGTCGGGGCGCTCCTCGAGAGTCTTGGAATTCGTTTCTGGAGGCGCTCTCTTTGGAGCGGTGAACCGATCGTCGGCGGTGTTTTGCTGCTCGACTCCATCGGCGAACTTGCGGCCATCTATGCCTTGGCCGATATCGCCTTCGTTGGCGGAAGCCTCGTCCCCAAGGGCGGTCACAACATCATAGAACCCGCGCGACATGGTGTTGCCATCGTAGTTGGCAATCACACAGATAATTTTCGGGATGTCATCTGGCTCTTCCATACCCACCACGCCGTCCGCCAAGTAGGCCCGGCGGAATTGCCGCTGGTTTTCATGGAGTTGATAGCCGACGAGAGCGCCCGCAAAAAGCTAGGTCAGAACGCTCTCGAAACTTTGCGCTCACAGACGGGCGCAACCGAAAGAACGCTCGCCGCTCTCGAGCAACTGCAATCCGCAGTAACAGTTTCCGCCAAATCGTGAACCCGCTCTCTGCGATCTACGGTGCTGTTTCCGCGACCCGCAACCGTTTGTACGATCAGGGACTCATGCGTGCGCATCGCTTGCGTGGCCCCGTCGTCAGTGTTGGCAATCTCTCGGTGGGTGGCTCTGGCAAGACTCCATTTGTCATTCTTCTGGGAGAACAACTGCAGAAACGCGGAGTTCCATTCGATATTCTGTCGCGCGGTTATCGCCGTGAAACGCGCGGGGTGCTGTTAGTCGATCCGTCCGGGACCGCCGGCGCTTTCGGCGATGAACCGTTGCTTCTTGCACGCAAACTGCAAGCTCCTGTCATCCTGGGCGAGAGCCGCTATCAGGCCGGATTGTTCGCCGAGCGGAAATTCGGTCCGCAAATGCATCTCCTCGACGACGGCTTCCAGCACCGTTCCCTGACCCGCGACTTCGACATCGTCCTGCTCCCGGCTGAAGATGTGAGTGATGGCCTTCTGCCCTTTGGCCGCTTGCGCGAGCCCCTCTCCTCCCTTCGCCGGGCCGATGCGGTCGTTCTTGCGAATGACGCGCCGGCACCAGAGTCTCTTCGACCCGGAGCCTTTGTCTGGCATGTTCGCCGCGGGATTCAGCTTGGTTCCGCTTCCGGGCCGCAGATCGCATTCTGCGGCATTGCCCGTCCTCACAACTTCTTCGCGCAATTGCACGCGATCGGAGTGACGCTCGCAGCCGAGCACTCCTTCCGCGATCATCACCGTTTCACGTCGGCCGATATCCAGCAACTTCGCGAACTGCAACGCCGCCATAACGCGCAGGGCTTTCTGACTACAGAAAAAGATGCCGCGAATCTCGGCCCTCTCGCAACCGAGCTTGAGCCGCTGTCGATCGCCAGAGTCACCATGCAGTTCGAAAGCCCTGCTGACGCAGTCGATACCATGCTGCGGATCGTCGCCGAACGCACGCGCCGCGCATGAGAGAATCTTCGGTGGCTTGAGTCCGTTGGCCCTCAGCCCGCAACCACATGACGACAGCCGCACAGGCAATCGGGCGTCTCCGCGAAATCGTCGCGGCTTTTCCGCGCACGACCGTGACAGTGCTCGGTGACCTGGTGGCCGACGAATTCGTCTACGGAGAAATCGCCAGAGTCTCCCGTGAAGCTCCGGTGCTGATCCTGAAACATCGGGAGCGTTCCGTAATTCCCGGAGGCGGCGCCAACGCCATCAACAATCTCGCGGACCTCGGCGTAAAGGTCCTGCCCGTCGGTCTGGTTGGGCACGATGAGGCCGGTCGTCTGTTACTGAAAGAATTCCGACGAAAGAAGATCCCACTCAACGGCATCCGGCAGGACAAGAACTTTCCAACTGTCACGAAGACCCGCATTCTAGCGGGCACCACGCACTCGCCGCGCCAGCAGGTCGTGCGCGTCGATCGGGAGCCCGCCGACGAACCATCGAAGCGGCTCATCGATCATCTGATCCGGCGAGCGCGCCAATATCTCAAGACCTCGCATGCGTTGCTCGTTTCGGACTATGGCTACGGTGCTGCGGCTCCGTACGTTCTTGACTCGGTCCGTGTCGCCAACAGGCGGACGATCCCGGTAACCCTTGATTCCCGGTTCCGAATGCTGCAATTCTCCGGCATCACGGCAGCCACGCCGAACGAGCCCGAGGTCGAAGAAGCGCTCGGTTTCCGCATTGGGAATGACTGGAAAAAACTGACCTCCGCCGGGGACCGTCTGATGCGGCACATGAAGCTGCAATCCTTGGTCATCACGCGCGGCCGTGACGGCATGGTCGCCTTCGAGCGTCGCCAAACGCCCGTGGACATTCCAATTTTCGGTTCCGATGAAGTCGCCGACGTGACCGGCGCAGGCGATACTGTGATTGCCACATTCACCGCGGCCCTCGCCGCGGGCGCAACGACGCAGGAGGCAGCCCAGCTGGCCAACTACGCCGGCGGCATCGTCGTAATGAAGCGCGGCACAGCAACCGTATCGCGAAACGAGCTTTTACAGGCCATGATGAAAGCGCCTCCCGCCGTACGAAACCATTGAGCACTGCACCCAATTCGAAGATCCTCAACCGCGAGCAACTCCGGCGCCGGGTCGCAAAATGGCGCGCCGCAGGCGAACGCATCACGCTCGCCAATGGTTGCTTTGATGTCTTACACGTGGGACACATCCGCTACCTGCATGCTGCCAAAAATCTCGGCGGACGCCTGGTGGTCGCGGTCAACTCCGATGATTCCGTGCGCGCCCTGAAAGGGGAGGGACGTCCGGTAATGCCCGCAAACGAGCGCGCTGAAATCCTCTCCGCCCTCGCTGACGTCGACGCCGTGGTCATCTTCCCGGAGGGCGATGTTCGCGCCCTCATTCAAGAAATCCACCCTGACGTACAGGCCAAGGGAACGGACTATACGGAAGCCAGCGTTCCCGAAGGCGACCTCGTGCGCGAATATGGTGGCCGAGTTGCCATCGTGGGAGATGCCAAGGATCACTCCGCTTCTGACATAATCCGTACCCGTCTCAAACCTCAGAATCCCTGACCCCCCAATGAGCGACCCGCCGCCAGCCCGCCACAACTTCGAACGCATTCTCATCGTGCGGCTGAGTTCGTTGGGCGATGTGGTTCACGCGCTGCCTGCCGCTGCGATGCTACGCGTCGCATTCCCGCACGCGACGTTGGGCTGGCTGATCGAAGAACGCTGGACCGAACTGCTCTGCACTTTGTCTTACCCCCGCGCCGGCGCTCGTTCGCCTCAGCGCCCACTTGTCGACCACATTCACCCCGTAAAGCTGAAAACCTGGCGCCGTACCCTGTATTCGCCCCAAACGTGGGAACAGATTGCCGCAGGGTTGAGCGATTTGCATGCCGTCCGCTACCAGGTCGCCGTCGATCTGCAAGGAGCAGTTCGGTCCGCCGTGCTTGCGCGTTGGTCCGGAGCGCCCATCATCTATGGCGCTAACCAGACCCGCGAAAACATAGCCAGCATGTGGTATACGCGCGAAGTCCTCACCCGCGGAACTCATGTCGTCGAGCAAGCTTGTTCCATCGTGGAAGCGGTGACCGGAGAACGCCGCCCGATCCCATCCGCACAACTTCCCTGCGATCCAATCGCAGAATCCGCGGTCGCCCTTCGTCTGCACAAACTGGGCATCCAGGATTTCGTGATTCTTAATCCGGGTGCCGGATGGGGTGCCAAGCAGTGGCCACCAGAGCGCTATGGCGAACTAGCGGTTGCGCTCTCCGATCGTGGTCTCCGGCCTATCATCAACTTCGGCCCCGGAGAGCAAGAATTGGCCTCTGCAGCCGAGTCCGCTGGAGCGGGATCCGCGGTCGCCCTGTCCTTGCCGATTTCTGAGCTAGTCGCCCTGACCCGCCGCGCACGCCTCTTCATCGGCGGCGATACTGGCCCCATGCATCTGGCCGCTGCGCTCAAGGTCCCGGTGGTCGCTCTGTTCGGACCAACCGACCCCGCGCGCAACGGCCCGTACGCAACACCAAGCATCGTCCTCCGGAATCCGGCGAGCCGTACGTCCCTGTCCCATCGCCACCAATCCGATCCCGGCCTGCTCGCGATTACGGTCGACCAAGTGGCCAAGGCCGCATTCCAGTTGTTGGGAGCCGATCGTGGCTGAATGGTCTCGCATCGCGCGCCGCATCCGCGTTCCCCTCGGATTCGCCCTGGCCATTGTTTACGTCTGGCTCGCCCGCCCCAGCTGGAAGTCGATCATTCTTGGTGCGGTCGTGGCTTTCCCTGGCATCCTTCTGCGCGCACTTGCATCGGGACACGTCAAGAAGAACGAAGAGCTCACCACTTCCGGCCCTTACGCCTACACCCGCAATCCGCTTTATCTCGGATCGCTCATCATGGCCGTAGGGTTCGCAATTGCGGCACAAAGCCTGTGGATCTTGGCGCTGATGCTTGTTATGTTTTTCGCGATCTATGTTCCCGTGATTCGTTCTGAGGAAGACTTCTTGCGCGCCAAGTTTACGAATTTTGACCAATACGCGCACAACGTCCCCCGACTCTTTCCACGTCTAACTCCCTTTGGGAACACCGTTGCAAATTTCTCCCCTAGCCTCTATGCGCAACATCGCGAGTACAATGCCATCTTGGGTACCGCGGCTGTCATGGCCGCATTGGTGGCCAAAGTTTGGTGGCGTTCAAACTGACCCGAACCTCCTCGGTTGGACAGGATGTTCGGTCCACAGGATTCTGCCCAGCGATTGATCCCCCCAATCACTCAATCCGCTCGCATCGGGCATATCGTTCGCCTCCTCAGCTTGTTCATCCTGAGTGCGATCCCAGTTGCTCCGCAACAACCCACGGCGACCATCGGACCGCTCGCCCAGATCGTGGCCCCTCCGGCGGCCCATCGATTCCCCAACGGCCAAACTTACGTCTACGCGGTGGAGTGGCACCTCTTCACTGCTGGCACGGCGACCGTCCACATTGAACCCGCCGGCCCTGAACAAAAAGTCAGCGCAACCGCCGACTCCGTAGGCGTGGCCAACATGGTGTATTCGGTGCGCGATCGCTTCGAAGCCCACTTCAATCCCACTTCGTTCTGTTCAACCGTGGTCACGAAGCACACCGAGGAAGGCTCGCACAAGCGCGATACCCAAGTCCGTTTCGATTACCCCAACCGCAAGAGTGTTCTCAATGAGAAGAATCTGAAGACCGGTGAAAGCAAGCAGGTCGAGAATGACATCCCGCACTGTGTCACCGACGTCCTGAGCGGCTTTTACTACCTTGCTTCGCTCCCCCTAAAGCCGGGTGAGTCTTACTTGTTTCCCGTGAGTGACGGCGGCAAAACCGCCGATGTCGCTGCTCACGTTGAGGCAAAGGATGACACTAAAGTTCCGGCTGGAACCTTTCACACGCTTCGCGTCTCCTGCGAAGCCACCTCTGGCAACCTCAAAGGTAGAGGCAAGATTTGGGTTTGGTTTTCCGACGATCCGAACCGCACGCCCGTGCAGATGCGCGCCAAACTTTCCTGGGGAACGCTGGTGTTTCGCCTTCAAAGAATCGACCGATAACACTCCTCACTGCTGGAACGCAAAAATAAAGGGCGGGTGCTGAGCGCCCGCCCGATCGATCACGGAATCCGCCAACTCTTACGGCTTAAGCAGTCACTTCTTCGCAACCAATCCCTTGGCGCGCGACAACTCCGGACGATCCGAACTTCCTCCCGCGCACACCTTCACCAGATCGCCGTAATACTGGGACGCGATCGACTGCTTCCCGGCCTGCTCGGCCGCCTCTGCCGCACCGTACAGTCCATCAAAACGATTGGGACTCATCTTCAAATCGGTCTGATATTCGGCCAATGCCTCGCTCGGCTGCTTTGCATCCAGCAACATGTCCGCAAGCATCTCCCGCGCCGGAATTCCAGTCGACTCTTCCCCTAATCGATCTTCCTTGTCAGCAAGTTTCCGCAGCGTAGCCAACGCTTCGTCGTTCTTGCCTTCAGCGTGCAGCACCCACGCCTGCGCTTCCTGGCGTCCATCCTCGACAAACTCCGCCACGAAATTCTTCTTTTTCGTCACCAGCTCCTGATGCAGCTTTTCCATCTCCTTTACATCCTGCTTTGCCTGCGCGGGATTCCCGCTTCGCGCTGCACCAATCGCTCGCGCCCAGTACGTCAGCGCTCGATCGCCTTCAGAGGCCCCTTCCACCGGTTTCAAGGCTGTCGCTTCCGGCCATTTGTGCAGTTCCACGTAGTACGTCGCCGGATACTTGCTAAGCGCAAACGTCCGCGGATCAAAACCCATGCCATACATATCGCGCATCGGCGGCATCTTCTTCACTTCTTCGATGATCGCCATAGCATCCGCTTCCCGCCCGCATTGCAAGTACGCATACACCAGGAAATCCATCGCGTGGAATTGATGTCCCTCGCCCCCCATGTGCATGGCTGCGGTCTTCCGCGTCGCGGCTACCGAGGCGAGATTCGATTTGATGTCGTCCTGCCAGTCGCCTACCCGCGCGAAAATGTGCGACGGCATGTGCAGTGCATGCGGCGCAGCGGGCGCGATCTGCGCATATCTTCGTGCCGCCGGGAGCCCCTGCTCCGCCAGTTGCGGCTTGTCATAGGTATGGATCAGGTAATGCGCGACTCCGGGATGATCCGGCTCTGCCGCAAATAACTTCTCCAGAATCGCGGCCGCCTTCTTTTGATTCGCAAAAGTCGCATCGTGTTCCGGTTCCGAGGCCAGCAACGACAGCGCATAAAATGCCGCCGCTTCGTGATCATCTGGATACGACGCATACACCTTTTCCATTGCGTTCGAGTACGCTTTCGCACGCAAGTCATGATCCTTCTTGCTCGCATCCCGATAGAACGCTCCGATCGCCTCGATGTAATCGCGTTCCCGCGCCGTCTTCGGATGCAGTTTCTCGGCCTTCTCGACCTCTCCTAGCCCGCGCTTCGTGGTCGCAGCATCTGGATTGTTCCAGAGCTGGTGCCACAGGCTCATCGCGACACCCCAATGCGCCATCGCGCACTCCGGATCGTCTTTCGCAATCTGCTCGAATTCCTTCTCCGCCTCCTCGTACCAGAACGAGTGCAGCAGCGCCACGCCGCGTTCAAATGGCTTCTGCACTGCGGGAGCGCACGAAACGGGGAAATGCACTGTGCCGAGTTGCTGTTCCGTCAGCGCCTCGTGATGGTGTTGGCCTTCATCATCTGCGAGCGCAGGACACGCGCAAGCAAGCAACAGCAGGGAGGTGAGCAAGAGTTTTTTCATCGCAAAGACCCTGCACGATCGTAGTTCTCTCCTCCGTTCCGGTCAATCAACCGCGCCTATTCTCCCGGTGGTATCCTGTTCGACCACAT
>Ga0157376_10004123_pt1 | contig 10067 bp, 5 predicted proteins | sample M45metaG_FD_121801 | JGI IMG/M metagenome (GOLD analysis project Ga0157376, IMG submission 121801) | Miscanthus rhizosphere microbial communities from Kellogg Biological Station, Michigan, USA - M4-5 metaG | ecosystem: Host-associated > Plants > Roots > Rhizosphere > Soil | place: USA: Michigan... | reverse complement strand
GCGGGTCTGGCGACCTTCGCGATCGCGATCATCCCTGTGTCATTCCAATCGCTAAAAGCCGCCCTGACCAATCCCGTCCAGGCCTTGCGCTCGGAATAGGGCCGGCCGGGACACCACCGGCCCCAACCAATGGCCCGGCCGCCACAAATTTAACTACAATTGTAGTTGCATAATTACAACATTAGTTTTACCTTCAGGGCATGAAACGACTTTCCCCCAAGGAAGAGGCCCTCATGACGGTGATCTGGCGCATGGAAAAGGCTTTCGCGAAAGAGGTGCGCGAAGCCCTGCCCAATCCCAAGCCGCATATCAACACCGTGGCGACGATGCTCCGCCGCCTCAGCGACAAGGGTTTTCTGAAATACGAAGACTTTGGCACGACCTATCGGTACAGTGCCGCCATCAGCCAACACCAATATCAGCAAAAGGTGGTCAAGCCGCTGCTCAAGGGCCTCTTTGGCAATTCCATCAAGAATGCCGTGGCGTTTTTTGCGCAGGAGGAAGACATCACACCGGACGAACTGCGCGACATCATTAAAATGATCGAGAAAAAGAAATAACATGCTTTACGCCCTCCAGGCCAGTCTCGCGCTGGCGCTACTCTACTTCATCTACTGGCTCTTTCTCCGCCGGACGAGTTTCCACCGACTCAACAGGTTCGTGCTGATCGGTATTGCATTGGCCGCCCTGCTTCTTCCAGCCACGGGCCGCCTCCTGCCGGAATCCGCCTCCACGCCCCATTTCACCGCCACGGGCGCCCTGCGTATTACACCGGAGCCGTCGATCTTGTCGAGGGTGTGGGACGTTCTTGCGCCGGCCGCACACGATGTCCACTCAGCCTCCGGGCAGGGCGCCCTTTCGCCTGCCGCGGATGCGACCCAACCTTTTTATCTTTCACCCGCCGAGATGCTGCGGGATATCTACCTCCTCGGCCTGCTCTTCTTTGTCATCCGCGCAATCGTCCCCATCATCGCCCTCGCGAAACTCATCCGCAGCAACCCCCGGCACCGCAACGAAACCTATACCCTCGTCGATCTCCCCCAACCCTCGCCGCCCTTTTCTTTCTTTCACTGGATCTTCCTCCATCCGGGCGATCACTCCGAGGCGCAGCGACGCAATATCCTCCTTCACGAACAGGTGCACGTGCTGCAGTATCATACGCTCGACATCCTTTTCATGGAATTCTTTGCGGCGCTGGCCTGGTTCCATCCCGTCGCCTGGCGACTGAACAAGGAAACAAAACTCAACCTGGAATATCTCGCCGATCATGTGCTGCTCAACTCGGGCGTAGAGCCGAAAGAATATCAGTATCATCTCCTGCAACTGACGACCACGCCGTTGCTTATCCGAACCGCCAATCACTTTAATCAATCACATCTAAAAAAACGTATCGCCATGATGAATCAAACCAGCAGCCGCAAACGCGCATTATTAAAATACGCCCTTTTTCTCCCGGTCCTCACCGCGCTGTGCCTCGTCTTCGCCTCGCTGAAAGCACAAGCCCCGGGCGATCCCTCAGACATCTATCTCGTAGTCCGGCCCGATCTGAAAAAAGACAATCTCCGCGACATCGAACGCCGACTCGCCGCGGAAGGCATCAATATCAGCTTCTCAAATATATCTTTCGCCGGCGACCAGATCTCGGGACTCCGCGTGGTCATCAGCAAGGACGGACAAACCCTGAACGATCTCACCCTCGCCGACATGGGTCAGCCGCTCGCAGAACCGCTGGTCTTTTATTGGTTCCGCAGCCGTCAGGGGAATCCGACGCTCGGTCGCAGCTATCCTGCGGACCTCACGGCAAAGGACCTCCGCATCCTGCAAAATCTGGATGGATTGCTGAAGATAAGTCCCAACGGCAAGAATATCGAGCTGCACGGCAGCGCGACGCTGGGGAATTAGCCGCTATTTCAAGATCAACACCGTCTTCGTCGTCCGGCGATGCCCATCACTCCAGGTGAGCCGGTACGTCCCGGGATTAAGTCCGGCGAGACTGACCTGCACGCTGGTATTCCCCGGGCTCACGGGTATGACCATCAGCACACGGCCATTGGCGTCGGCGAGCTCGAACTGGGATTGCACCGCGGTATTGGGCACGAGCGCGGTCATCACCCCCACGGCAGGGTTGGGGAAGATGCCCGTTGCCTGGGTCGCGGCGAAGGTGATAGACACAAAAGGTCCGTCGACGCGGCGGCCGGCACTATCGATGACAATCAACCGATACCAGACCTTGCCGGTCCGCACTTCCCTATCGGGCCAGATATAACTCGAGGTATCGCCATGAAGCCGGGAGCCTACACTGGCGATATCGGTGAGGGCGGTGGAGTCGCTACCCTCCTGTATGGTGTAAGAAAGAATGCTGCTGTCATGCTGCGCGGCCCAGAAGAGCACGGCCTCGCCATTGATGAGTTGGCTCTGGAAATAGAGGATGCGGAAGGTGCCAGGGGCCGCAGGATGCGTCGTATCGGGCGGCGTGGAATGGGTCGTATCGGGCGCACCGAGATAAGTGAACACGCCGATGGAATCACTGCCCTTCGGCGTGAACACCGCAACTTCACCCGTCGCACCACTGCCGACGGTCGCGACCACCTCCGAATCATTCACGACAACGTACCGCGCCGCGTGCGTACCCCCAAACTCGACAATAGTAGCACCTGTGAGATTCGATCCGCTGATGACAACGGTGTCGCCGCTGTGCGCACTGCTGGGATAAAAAGAACGTACCGTAGGGGCGGGCCGGATAAACGTGAACCCGGCAAGCGAGCCGCTGACCGTACCATTGGTGACGGAAACCGCACCGCTGGCGCCATTGGGGCTGACGATCGCATAGAGTACACTATCGTTGAACACATGGAAATACGGGGAGGCGACGCCGCCAAAGCTAACGCCGGTGACGCCGGGAGTGCCGGTGAAATCGGCCCCCTTGACGAGTACGGTGTCCAGGGGCTTGCCGCTCGTGGGAATAAAACTATATACGACGGGCTGTCGCGCGTTGTAGACAAATCCGGCGAGGGAATCAGCACCGGCCTGGGTGGTGACTTTGACAGATCCGGATCGGCCTGATCCGACGACAGCTATGACCGTGCTGTCATTCAGGACGCCGAGATACGTTGCGGCCACACCGCCAAAGCTAACGGACTGCGCGGTGATAAAATGTTTTCCGGTGAGATGCACGGTGTCGCCGGTGGTGGCGGTTGTGGGAGTAAATGCGGAAAGCACGGGTTTTAACGGTGTCGTATAGAGGAAGGTACGGAGCGTATCGCTTCCGCCGGGTGTGGTGACAGCCACGTAGCCATTTGCCCCGGCGCCAACAACCGCGGTGATCGAATCCGCCGCCTCGAGCTTGAAAGAATTTGCGGCCACGCCACCAAAACTAACATATAGCGCGCCGGTGAAGTTGGTGCCCTTGATGCCGACGGTCTGGCCGGCAGTCGCGGAACCCGGCGTGACGGCGGTGATCTTGGGCGCGGGAGCGGCGGCGAGTTTATTTTGGAACACGGTCACGCGATGATCGATGCCATCGCTGATGATGATCTCGGGCCGCTGGTCACCATCTAAATCCGTGATATACGCATTGTAAGGATGGGCTTGCGGATACGTTCCATCGGTAGTGGTCAGCTTGAGCTGGGTATCGAACGAGATATGCCCGGGCGTGCTGGCATTCCGGAAGACGGAAGCAAAGTTCTCACCGCCATTGGCGATCACGAGGTCGGGCTTCCCATCGCCATCGAGGTCGCCGAATGCCATGCCGGGATCGGCGCCGTTGCCGGTAACGAGCAGAACCTGCGGACCGAATGAGACACTCCCCCCACTGCTGGTATTGAGATGCAGGATGACATCGGTGCTCTGATCCACCCCGACGAGGTCGGGACGGCCGTCGCCATCGATATCCGCGAATTGAATATAGGTGCCGGCGCCCGTAGTACCCGCTATCAGGGTCGGAGCGGCAAAAGCGATCGCGCCCTTTATACTGACATTGCGAAAGAAATAAAGATCGGTCCCTTCGCCAAGGATCAGATCGGGTTTGCCGTCGCCGTCGAGGTCGGCGATCTGGTAGTCGCCGGGAGAGCCATTAGTTGCGTTGGGGATAATATCCAGGGTGTCGACAAACGAAGGATGCCCGGCGGAGCCGTTGTTGCGGAGGACGATGATCGCGGATTGAAGGGTGCTGCCGACCACTTTGGCGCCGTCGGTGAGGATATCGAGCAGTCCGTCGCCATCGAAGTCGCGGAGGAGGAGCTGTTTTGGCTCGATGGTCTTGTTCCCATATTTGAATCCGGTGCCGGCATCGAAATTAATATGCGCGCCGGGGCCGGCGTTGTGAAAGAAGCGGATCTCGTTGGAACCGTCGGAGGCGGAGTCCCAACTGATCAGATCGGGCCAGGTGTCGGCGTCCAGGTCTGCGGTTGCGGTACGATAGGCGTTGGTGGTTGTTGGAAAATGCAGAAGATTGAAGCCGAGAGTTCCGCTGCCGCCGCTATTGCTGAGGACGGAGTAGCTGCGGATCGCGAAGCCGGAGGATACGCCCCCGCCGGTGCTGATGATGTCGGGTTTTCCGTCGAGGTTGAGATCGATTATAGACAGATCGTTACCGTCTGTGGCGAAGTTGACCGGCCCACTGAACGAGGCGCTGGTAAAGGGTACGCCGCCGTTGCCGAAGGTCTGGTCGTAGGACTGACCCGCGATGGCGGTGAGTCCGCTGACCTCGAGGCTGATCGGTTGGTAGGAGCTGGTCATTGGCGCCTGTACGCGCAGGGTGTCGGTGCCACCGTACAGGACGAGGCCCTGGGTCGTTCCGAAGGTGACAGTGTTGTAATAGGGATATGGCGAGAAGTTATGCCCCGTGATGATGAACTGCATCTTGCCCGGCCCGGTCGCGGGGTTCACGGAGGTGATCACGGGCTGGGCGTTGGCGGAGTGGACGCCTGTCAACCAGATCATTACACACAGGGCCGAATAGGCGGCCAGTCGCCGCAACGGTTCAACAGGGTAGAAATGGGGCATGGAAAAGATTTGGGGGTAAAGATAGGGTGCGGACGCGGCATTCGCAATGGGCGCGCTCACTTGGCCTTCCCCGCTTCAGCGCCAGAATCGGCGTGCAACTGCCAGTCGGGACATTTCTTCGCCACGGGCCAAATCTCGTCGAGCGTATCGCCGTCGTACAAAACGCCTCCTTTCATGACATAGCGGATTTCCCGGGAATTGTGAATATCGTCGAGGGGATTTTTATTGAGGATGATGAGATCGGCGATTTTACCCACCTCTATTGATCCGAGGTCCCGTTGAACGCCAAGACCCTCGGCGCCCATGATCGTGGCGGCCTGCAACGCTTCCATGTTGCTGAGTCCCCCCATTTGAAGGGCCCACAGTTCATTGTGGACGCCGATCCCCTCGTCGTTGCCATGGCTGCCAAGCAAAACTCTCCCCCCAGCCTTCCGTATCTGTGCCGCAATTTTTGTTGGAGTCAAAGAGCCATCCCAGGTCTGATATTTCGGATGAGCGTTGGTTATCTTGGCCAGTTCACCCTTTCGTGTTGAAAAATGTTGCAATTTGGCGCATAATGGGAGCCAATAGAGTGAGTCTGAAAGTAACCTTGCTATCTGATCCCCATAGCGGGTCTGAAAGGTAGGAGTAAAATACGTACCGGATTGCGCGAAAAATGATAGTATATCTTTGTAAATCTCTCCTCGATCGGAATTGTGCTCGATCCCCGTGCTGCCATCCTTCACCTGGCCCAGCTGCAAAATAGGCTCATAGTTTCCTTCGTTAGTCATATTTACTCTCGCATCCCGGGACGCTATCGCCAACCATTGTCGCTCCCGACGGGTACTTAACAAATATTGTTTGATGGCCCTTGCTCCCATCAGCGACCTCTTGGCAACCACTGCCCTCGCGTCATTCAGGCTTTCCAATTCAAATGTCCCATCAGTTGCAACCGTCGCATCGACACCAACCCCGACGTTAAATAATCGGGGCCCGATCATTTGCCCGGTCTCAATAAGCTCCGAATATCCAAACGCGTCATACGTATTGTAGGGGTCCCTTGCGGTCGTCACCCCATAGGCTAGATTGATCAAAAACAACCAGGATTGCTGCGGAAATACATTCCTCGGCACCGCCAGATGCAAATGCATATCCACAAATCCGGGAATGATTGTCGTACCCGGCAAATCCAGCGTCTTCGCGCCGGTAGGGATCGACACCTGGGAACCGGAACCAACAGCCACAAAACGTCCGTTACGGATCAGGACCGTCCCGTGTTCGATGACCCTGTTTTGCTCCATCGTGACGATTCGGACATCCCGCAAGGCAATGACCCCCCTCGCGGCCGCGGTCGCAACGGCTACATTTAGATCGACCACTTCGTCGGGTGTGATGGAAACTCCTACTACATGATCACCGGCATCAACCGATGCCACCCTTTTCCGGGCCGCGGCCACAATTCTCTCTGGATCGATCCGGTAAAACCGGTTGCCATAACACCAACTCAACATCTTTCCTCCCTCTTCCCATGAAGGGTCGATTCCCGATGCAAATCTGATGACAGTAAGGCTTTGCTTGGCATCTGAAATAACCTCCGGCGGGGTATACAAATCCGCAAGTGGTACCAGGTAGAGATCCTCTCGCAACATAAAGATGGCAAAACGGCCGTCCGGAGAGATGGTCCGGTGCTGAATTGCAGCTGTATTCGGAAGCCACCCTTGCGTCAGGATTTCTTCATTCCCGCCCGTCAAATCTCTTGATACAAGCAACGGAACGGGAACAAGCCATCCTTTTCCTCTTCCGGCCTCCGGCTGATAAATAACCCGATGCCCATCCTCGGAGAAAGCCGTGTGGTTCCACATCGGCACGGAGTCGGCAATCAGCTTCGCCGATCCATTGCTTAGTGAAATAAGCTCCAGTTTACCCCGTCCGAGATCATCCTTATTTCCAAGCACGGGCGGCATCATAATCACCGCAATTGATGACCCATCGGGTGACCACGCGGGGCGCTCATAGTGCCCTGCGACAGGAGTCACCTTTTCCGGCTGTCCACCGGAAGCCGGCACCCGCCATAAAAAGCCACCCGCTGTGTCAGACCAGGACACATAAGCAATCCACGTCCCATCGGGGGAGTAAACAGGCTGATACTGATTTACATCTTGCGCAACCAGCACATGCGCCTTTCCACGGGGCAAGTCCATCACGTATAACCGGTTCAAGGCAGAAAAAACTAAATGTTTCCCATCTGGGCTTGCATTCGCTGAGCGCGCATATTTTACTTTGACCGAATCTTGCAGAACCCGATACAAATTATAATTAAAAGGGCCAAGGTCGGCCTTTATATCAGCGATAAATGGGATGATGACATCGGTTCCGTTCTCAATGTCCAGCCGGTGAATTTTCCCTCCGAAGCCGATGAAGACATAACGTGAGTCAGAAGAAAACCCAAACCGTGGCTGCACATAAGGCTCAAAATTGGGATGCTGCAGCAGTAAGGAAGACACTAGCATTCGTTCCGAGTCGTTCTTCAAATCACGGACAAGAAGGCATTTTTGATTATTGGAGTCAGCCACAAATGCGATCCAGCGCCTGTTTGGTGAAAGCGCCATAGTTCCCACGCGTCTTTTGCGCGGAAAAATCATAACGTCGGCTTTGTCAACAAAATCGTACTTCGAAAGCTGGCCAAAATTCTGATGATACGTAAATCGCTCCTTCCCGGGAAAAAGCAACGGATTCCTAAGCCAATAAGGCAAAGCGGTCTTTCCCCCCGCAAGGCCATAGATCAAAGTATCCACCGCGATATAGTTGCCATCGGATGACCACACGGGCTTGTGTTGTATCGGATGTAATTGTTCATCCGATTTTCCAAGTACACAATGATAATCGCCGGAAAGATCCCTAACATTTATATGCCTGGCGCCGGAAAAATCGCTCACATAAGCGATCTTTCTGCTGTCCGGCGACCATACCGGAAAGAAATTCAGCGCCAACCCGCGGGTGAGTTGGGTGGCCCGTCCGCCGGTGGCAGGCACCGTGAAAAGATCTCCGAGGAGATCGAAGACGATGGTGCGCCCATCGGGCGAGACGTCCACATCCATTAGGGATCCTTCGTCTGTTTGGATGTCGATCGTTCGCGTAGCTTTCATCGGGAGCTGGCAATAGGCGTTGATCACCATTATACCCGTCAAAAAAAATGTTAAGACAAAGGCAGGTCTCATAGACTAAGAGGTGTTTGGTCACCCGGAATTAGGTTCGGCCAAAGATAAAATATTCACCTCCCAGTATACTGCAGTCGGGAGCGTTTAACTATTGATGTTCTGCATTTTAATTTGAGGGCATCCTCCTAATCCTGGCTTCTGCCCACCGGTAGATCGCCTAATTCGGCATCGTCATCTGCGTCCGGTCGACGATCGAATACCGCGACGGCACCTTGAACAAGAATGCGTCGGGGGTCTTCGTATCCACGCCGATAAGATCCATCTGGATCGTAAGGCCGGGACTGCTGATCTTACTCCGCACGATCACCCCCGTGCCGCCCGCGGCGAGCAGCTTTATCTCCTGCGGAAAATCGGGGGTCCAGTACAGATAACCGCCGGCGACCTGGATGCCGGGCGTCCCCAGGCTGGTCGTTACCCAGACCTCGCGCTTGCTGGTGTAATGCCCCATCTGGCCGATCACTGTGTAATGGGTACAGGCATACCCGTCAACCGTTTCCGGGCCGACCGTCTGCACGGATAGTTGCTGCTGCGGCACCTTGCCGCTCATGGCCAGCGTCATGGTGGCCGTGTTGACCATGATATAGGCGTTGCCGGTCTTATACTGCAGGTGCGTCGTCTTCTTCCCGGCGATATCGAACAGCAGGGTGTCCTGCGTGCTGGTGACCTGCGTCGTATCGGCTTTCGAAACGGTGCGCGCGTCGACGCGGGCGTTATTGCCATTCTGGTAATAGACCATGTACAAAATGTCGTTGGGGTTGACGAGCTTGTAGGTTAGCTTTCCGGCGAATTGGGCGCTCGCGACTTGCGGGGTGGCGGTGAGTATGGCGCCGGTGAGTAATAGGAGCAGCAGGAGTTTCATGATGGGGTGTTTCATGCTGGGTGTTTCCGGCAATGTATGGTTTTGGCGCTGCGCGGGAAGTGGCATTCCATTTTTGGCGGGAGGGATTGTGTATTTGGCGGGCGCATGGTTTTCGCCATCCGGGCAACCCGCGTCGCGATTCCTGCATTCATGTCCGCATGAAACGAATCGTTGCCGCTCTTATCCTCCTATCCGCACTATCAGCCCGTTCCCAGGACGAACCGGTCATCACACTCACAGGCACCATCCTTGACGCGTCCACCGGCGAGCCCATTGCCTATGCAACCATCGCGCTCAGCACGGGCGAGATCTCCACTCTTTCCAATGAAGAAGGGCGTTTTATCTTCAAGATCCCCGTCTCCCGCCAAAACGACTCGGTCTTTATCACGCACGTCGGCTATCACAACCTTGCCCTGCCGGCCGGAAATCTCGGGCCGGGGGCCGGCGCGACTAAAGGCGGCGCGACGCTCCGCCTCCAACAAGCCCCAACGGAATTAGCCGATATCACGGTACGGCCTCCCGATGGCTGGGCGTTGATCCAACAGGCCATCGACAGGATTCCCGAAAACTACCCCAACAGACCCTTCGTCCTCACAGGCTTTTACCGATCGACCTCAACGTTACCCCATCCCAAACATATCATCGGCATCTCGGAGGCGCTGTTCACCCTCTACTCGCCTGACAATCGTCGCGAGGACATGCAGTTCCGGCTGATCCGCGGCCGCACCGACAAAGACCTGACCGCGTTGGACGGCCAGTCCTGGTCGATGGGATTCAGGCCGGATGACATAATGAATCGGGACATGATCTCCCGAATCCACCAAACTCAGATCCTCGGCGATGAAGGCCACAATGACCATCAGTTCGCGTACGGCGGGGTCATCGACTATGAGGGTCGGCCGGCTTACGAAATTCGCTTTGATCAAAAAGATGGCATTGTCCGCCCCCTGTACAAAGGCCGGATCATCATCGACACAGCTTCCATGGCCTTTCTTTGCTTCGACTAT
>Ga0157376_10004121_pt1 | contig 10068 bp, 11 predicted proteins | sample M45metaG_FD_121801 | JGI IMG/M metagenome (GOLD analysis project Ga0157376, IMG submission 121801) | Miscanthus rhizosphere microbial communities from Kellogg Biological Station, Michigan, USA - M4-5 metaG | ecosystem: Host-associated > Plants > Roots > Rhizosphere > Soil | place: USA: Michigan... | reverse complement strand
TTAGGTCATGCCGCCGGGACCGGCAGTGCGGTGACCGACTTGATCTTCTCCATCGCAAATCGCGAAGTGACGTTCTTCAGCGGCACGGCGCTGATCAGCTTTTTGTAGAACACGTCGTAGCTCGCCATGTCGGCGACCACCACGCGCAGCATGTAATCGACGTCGCCCGCCATCCGGTAGAATTCCATTACCTCGGGCATGGCGCTGACGGCGGTGGCGAAGGTCTTGAGCCAGGCCTCGGAATGGTCGGCGCTCTCGACTGAGACGAAAACCGAAATGCCGAGCCCGATCTTGTTCTGATCGACCAGCGCGACCCGGCGCAGGATCACCCCGTCGGCTTCGAGCCGCTGGATACGCTTCCAGCAGGGCGTCGAGGACAATCCAACCCGATCGCCGATCTCGGCGACGGAGAGGGAGGCGTCCTCCTGCAGCACGGTCAGGATCTTGCGGTCGATGGCGTCGAGGCGGCGGCTGGCTTCATGAAGCTGAACAGCTAGATCGGTCATGAGAAGAAAGTTCCATATGAAAGGTTTAATACCCTCATATATAGAAAATTCTTCTATAGCAAGCCCACTATTGACCCGTGCAAGCCGAATCTGCGCTGTGGCCCTGGTTCAAAAGTTCTTCGACTTCAATACGTTGCGGGGCCGCGAAAGCTCCCCCGAATCGGGTGCATTTCAGCGCGGCGGCGGCTGAGGCGAATCGAAGCGCCTGCCGCAGCTCCTGTTTTTCGGTAATTGCGAGCGCGAAAGCGCCATGGAACACGTCGCCGGCGCCGAGCGTGTCCACGGTATGGACCGGGAAGGCGGGGGTCTCCTGGATCGCGCCGTTTTCGTCGAGCCAGATCGTGCCCTTGGGACCCCTTGTTCCCGCCAGAAACGAGTGGGTCAGCGTGGCGATCTTGTGCAGCGCCTTTGCGTCGTCGGCGATATCGGCCGTCTCCTGCAGCGGCTCGCTGGAGAACACCAGATGCGAGGATGCGTTGAGCAATCCCTCGCGAAGCGACATCGCGCGATCGACGTCGACGATGACGGGAATGCCGCGTCTGCGCGCCTCGGCGCAGAGATCGGTACAGAATTGCGCGGCGCGGCTCTCGGTGAGAATCGCGGCGCAATCCTCCAGCAGCGTTTCGGTCGGAGGCAGGCTGACTTTCCACAGCTCAGGATCGCGGAATGTCACGATCGTGCGCTCGCCGCTCGGGTCGATCATGATGGCCGAGATCGGGGTCACGAGGCCCGGCATATGCACGATATGATTGGTCTCGATACCCTCATGCGCCAGCTTGTCGAAAATGTATCGGCTTGAGGTTTCGCGGACGTCGCCCATCGGTCCGCAGACCGAAGCGCGGCCGCCGAGGCGCACGATACCGATGGCGGCGTTGAGAGCATTGCCGCCGCAAATTTCCTCGAAATGGGTGGCGTTCTCCTTGGAACCGCGCCCGGGAACGCCGGGGACGCGGAAAGTCAGGTCGCGCACCGGCATGCCGATGCAGAGAATGCGCGGCGGGATTTTCGGCGCTTTTTCGTGAAAGTTCATACGGGAAGCCGTCATGTTGGCTCCGCGTCATGCCGGAACCAAGGTCCGGAGTTAATGATTTGGTCCATCACGGGGTTCCCGCTATGCGCCCGCGTTGCTGCCCTCATGCAGCCAGCGGCCGATCAAATGATGCGCGATCGCGAACGGATGTGCCGCAAAAAGCCCATCGGGATGCTCGCGCCTGTGCATCAGGGTTGCCTCGGCGCGGCTGAACCAGCGCGCGTCCTCGAGTTCCGCGCGGTCGACGACGATGTCCTCGGTGGTGGCGCGTGCGGTGCATCCGATCATCAGCGACGATGGGTAGGGCCAGGGTTGCGTCATATAATAATTCACGTCGGTGCAGCGGATTCCCGATTCCTCAAATATTTCCCGGCGGACCGCGTCCTCGATGGTCTCCGCCGCCTCGACGAAACCGGCGAGGCACGAATACATCCCGGGCAGGAACTGTTTTTGCCGGCCGAGCAGGCATCTATCGCCGTGGGTGACCAGCATGATCACGACCGGATCGGTGCGCGGAAAGTGCTCGGCCTTGCAGCTCGGGCACTCGCGCTTCCAGCCGCCTTCCTTCATCCCGGTGCGGGTTCCGCAATTGGCGCAGAAGCCGTGGCGCTGATGCCAGGTCACCATCGATTTGGCCATCGCGATGGCCGAGAGTTGTTCGTGCGGTATCATACCCTGCATCACCATACCGCGCAGCTCGGTGACGGCGACGTCGTCGCGCGCCAGCAGCTTTTCTACCGCAGGTGCCGCAATGCCCATGCCGAATATGGCAGCGCCGTCGCGCAAGCCCAGAAAAATCGTACCCGGATTAGCGCCGAGCTTCACCGCTTCCTCGACGCTGAGCAGCACGCGTGGGCCGCCTTCCTCCTGCTTCACCAGCAGCGAGTCGCGATAGACGACGTAGGCTCGGGCGTCGCGGTGGGTTTCCAGCGCGTATAATTTCTCGTCATTGGTGCGCAGATGCGCGGCGCGATCGAGAACATGGGTGACGAAAGCCGGCTGTCCCAAGGGAAATTTGTTGAATGCTGACATCGATCTAACCTAGCCAAATCTTGCGGCGGAGCGCGCTGATGAAATTCTGTACTTCCTCGGCGTCATGCGCCAGCGGCGGCATCACGCCCCAGACCGGACGCGGCCAGGCGACGTCGCTTGAGCGGCGCGCGATGACGTGGACGTGAAGCTGCGGCACCAGATTGCCCAGCGCTGCGATGTTCAGCTTGTCGCATTTGCTGACTTCTTTCAGGGCGCGGGAGAACCGTGAAATTTCGGTCATCAATTGCGCCTGCTCGACCTCGTCGAGGTCGATGATTTCCACCGCATTATCCCGGCGCGGCACCAGCAACAGCCAGGGGTAATGCGCATCCTTGATGACCAGCACCCGGCACAGCGGCAGGTCGCCGATGTCGATGGTGTCTTTTTTGAGCTGTGAGTGCAGCGACCAGGCGGAGGCGTCAGTGGGCATACGGGTTCCCAAATACCCGATGCGGGTCGGGCTTATCGAGTGCCTTCTGTGGGGCACCGGAGCAGTGTCTTACCAAGGCGTCATCGCCTGCGAAAGCGGGCGATCCGGTACCCCTGATACCCCCCTTTCGCGGGGCACGACAGGGAAAGGGCCGCTTGCTTTCCGGCCTTTTTGGCCCCAAATAAGAGCCGGGAGATTGGCGGTGGACGAGCCACTCGCCAACCGGGTCAGATCCGGAAGGAAGCAGCCCTAACGAGGTCCGGATCGGGTCGCTCGTCAGTCTCCTACCTGTTTTTCGAGCGAATCGCGCAAGGAAGCGGCCAGCCCGTGCCTTGCGCTTGATTCTGTTCCTTTCCGCAAACCGGCCTTGAGAGACAACCCATTGCGGATCGACCGATGAGTGATGCTGGCGCTCCCCCCGACAAGTCAGACGGCGCCGGTCAGGGCGGCTTCGAGCTCGGCGGCCCGCCGGATGCGACAAAGCCCTATCGGGTGCTGGCGCGCAAATACCGCCCCTCCAGCTTTGACGATCTGATCGGCCAGGAGGCGATGGTGCGCACCGTTTCGAATGCGTTCGAAACGGGCCGGATTCCGCAGGCCTGGATTCTGACCGGGGTACGCGGCGTCGGCAAAACCACCACGGCGCGGATTCTCGCCCGTGCGCTGAACTACGAAAAGCCTGATGGCTCGGTGAAGGGTCCGACCATCCACATGCCTGATCTCGGCGTGCACTGCCAGGCGATCATGGAAAGCCGGCACATGGATGTGCTGGAAATGGACGCCGCCTCCCACACCGGCGTCGACGATGTACGCCAGATTAATGACAGCGTGCGCTACGCACCGGCCAGCGCCCGCTACAAGGTCTACATCATCGACGAAGTCCACATGCTTTCGACCGCGGCCTTCAACGCGTTCCTGAAGACGCTGGAGGAGCCGCCGGAGCACGCCAAGTTCGTCTTCGCCACCACCGAAATCCGCAAAGTCCCGGTGACCGTGCTGTCGCGCTGCCAGCGCTTTGACCTGCGCCGCGTCGAGGCCGATGTCTTGATGGCGCATCTCTCGAACATCGCGACCAGGGAAGGCGTCGAGGTCGAGCCTGAAGCGCTCGGCATCATCGCGCGCGCAGCGGAAGGCTCGGTGCGCGATTCGCTGTCGCTGTTCGATCAGGCGATCGCGCATGCGGCCGGCGTCGTGCGTGCCGATGCGGTGCGGCAGATGCTCGGGCTGGCCGATCGTACGAGGGTGATCGATCTGTTTGACTCGCTGGCGCGTGGCGACATCGCGAGCGCCTTCAACGAGTTTCGCGCGCAATATGACGTCGGCGCCGATCCGATCGTGGTGCTCTCCGATCTTGCCGAATTCGTCAATTTCGTCACCCGCGTGAAGATCGTGCCGGCTACCGCCGACAATGTCGCGTTCGGCGAGACCGAACGCGTGCGCGCGCGTGAATTCGCGTCAAAACTTTCGATGCGGGTGCTGTCGCGGATGTGGCAGATGCTGCTCAAGGGCATCACCGAAGTGCAGACCGCGACGCGGCCGGCGGCCGCCGCCGAAATGGTGCTGGTGCGCATCGCCTATGTCGCTGACATGCCGACGCCGGACGAAGCGATCAGGATGATCGAGCAAAACGGTGGCAGTTCGCCCGTTCTATCGGGAAGCCCGGCGCCGCGCGGCGCGCCCGCCTCGACCGTATCTTCCATGCCGTCCTCGCCGATGCGCGCGCCATCGGCGCCACGGACCGGGGCCGAGGCGTCCGCCCGCCCGCAGATGGCGATATCCGCCCCGGAGCCGCAATCCACGCCGGCGCTGCGGATTACCAGTTTTACGCAACTCGTCGCGCTCGCCGGCGAGAAGCGCGATCTCATGACCAAGAGCGCGCTGGAAGCCGACATGCGCCTGGTGCGCATTGAGGATGGGCGGCTGGAAGTGGCGCTGGAACGCAACGCCGCGCGCACGCTGGTCAACGATCTTTCACGCAAGCTGGAACAATGGACCGGCCGGCGCTGGACGGTGATCGTATCCAACGAGGCCGGGCAGCCGACGCTGCGGTCGCAGAACGAACAGGCGAAGAACGAGCACGCGCGGGCGGCGGAGGCCGATCCGCGCGTGCAGGAAGTGCTGGCGCGGTTTCCCGGCGCCAAGGTTGTCGAGGTGCGCAAGCTTGCCGCCGAGCCGCCGGAATCCGATTCTATCGGTGAAGAACTAACCGAGAGTTCCGACGGCGATGACGACTGATCGGAATGTCAAAGGATAACACGAATGGCTGATTTTCTCGGCATGATGAAGCAGGCGGCGCAGCTGCAATCCAAGATGCAGGCGATGCAGGAAGAGCTCGGCAATGTCGAGGTCGAGGGCATTTCCGGCGGAGGCCTTGTGTCCGTGCGCATGACCGCAAAGATGGAAGTGAAGGGCATCAAGATCGATCCGTCACTGATGAAGGCCGATGAGAGCGAAATCCTCGAGGACTTGCTGGTGACCGCGCTTAACGATGCGCGGCGCAAGGCGGAACTGGCGATGCAGGAAAAGATGCAGGCGCTGACCGGCGGGCTCGGTCTGCCGCCAGGTCTTGGGCTAACCTAGAATCCTTGGGCTTACCTGAAATGCTTGGTCTCACCTGAAATGGCCTCTGCGGTTGCCGGCCCCGAAATCGAACGTCTGATCCAGTTGCTGGCGCGGTTGCCTGGGCTCGGCCCGCGTTCGGCGCGGCGCGCGGCGTTGCACCTGATCAAGAAGCGCGAGGCTTTGATGACGCCGCTTGCCGGCGCGCTGGCGGTGGCGATCGACAAGATCCAGGTCTGCAAGACCTGCGGCAATATCGACACGCAAAACCCCTGCACGGTCTGTACCGACCCGCGGCGCGATCCCACGACCATTGTTGTGGTCGCCGACGTCGCGGATTTGTGGGCGTTGGAGCGCGCCAACGCGACCAATGGCCGCTATCACGTCTTGGGCGCGACGCTGTCGCCGCTCGATGGCGTCGGTCCGCAGGATCTCACCATCGATGCGCTGGTGGCGCGGGCGCATGACCAGCAGGTCAACGAAATCGTTCTGGCGTTGAACGCTACCGTTGATGGCCAGACCACGGCGCATTACATCACCGACCTTCTGCAGGAAGCCAATGTCAAGGTAACCCGGCTGGCCCACGGCGTGCCCGTCGGCGGCGAGCTTGATTATCTCGATGAAGGTACGCTATCCGCAGCCATGCGGCAGCGAACGTTGTTCTAACCCACACCAAACGGAACTGATCGACATGACGAAACGACGATTCGCCGGGCGCTTGGGCTTTGCGGCCATCATGGCGGTGGCTTTGGCCGCGCCGTCGGCACAGGCGCAACAAGGCGAGCCTGCGCCGAAGCCGGGCAAGCCGATCAATGCCGGGGACGTGCTGTCCGGGGAACTCAACACCATGAAGGTCCGCGGCGGCAAGAAAGGCAAGCGCGTCGCCACCTACCAGCTCACCAGCGAGCCGCGCCGGTTGCCGCCGCCGAACGGGCTCTGCAATCTGGAAACCGGCCCGGAAACGTTCCAGCTCATCGTCAACAGCGATGCCCAGGCCGCGCAGTTGAAGAACTTTGTCGGCAAGGCAATCTCGGTGAAGGTCGATGAAGTATCCTGCGCGCAGGATGCCGGGCAGATGAGCGAAGCCGTGATCACCAAGTGGAGCGTCGTGACGGCGCATTAGTCGAAGCTATAGATTATTTTTCGTCGTCCCCGCCAAGCGCAGCGCCAGCCGGGACGGCGAGAAATCAAACCTTCACCTGGCCCAGCGCTGCAAAATGCCCGCGCCGCTGCAGCCAGGCCAACAGGATCAGGCTCGGCACCGCGACCACAACACAGATCACGAAGAACAACGGCCATCCGGTTGCCTTGGCCACAAAACCTGCACCTGCGGAAAGATAGGTTCGTCCCACTGCGGCGAGCGCCGTCAGCAGCGCATATTGGGTTGCGGTGTGCAACGGGTTCCGGCACAGCGCCGACAGATAGGCGACAAAGATCACGGTGCCGATGGCACTGGTGAAATTCTCCGCCGTGATTGCGACCCCCAGCGCCCATTGATTGACGCCGACCAGCGCCAGCCAGGAAAATGACAGATTGGCAAGCGCCTGCACCACCCCGCCGATCCAGAGGCTCGTCGCGAGCGAATAACGCCGCGCGACGAAACCGCCCGCAAAACCGCCGATCAGCGTTGCGGCCAACCCCACGCCCTTGACGATGGTAGCGTAGTCGGTGCGGGTGAAGCCGAGGTCGATCACGAACGGCGCGGTCATGGTGCCGGAAAACGCGTCGGTGAATTTGAACAGCACCACGAAAGCCAGCGCCGCCCATGCGTCGCGCCGCGTCAGGAATTCGGAGAACGCGCCGACGGCTGCGTTCAGCACCCGAATGAACGCCGTCTCCGTGCGTGTAGCGGCCTCTGTGCGCGCGGATTGTTCGGGTTCGGTCGCGGCCAGCGCCGTGGCGGTGCCGATCAATACCAGCGCTGCCATCACGACATAACCCCACATCCAGGCGGCGCCCAGTGCGAAGCCGGCGGTCTTTTGGAAGCCGCTGACAATGAACAGCGCGCCGGCGGTAGAGACCAGCATGCCGATGCGATAGGCCGCGACATAGGACGCCATCCCAGCGGCCTGTTCGCTTTCGGGGAGACTCTCGACGCGAAACGCATCGACCACGATATCCTGCGTCGAGGACATGGCCGCTACCAGCAACGCGCCGAGCGCGACAAACAGCGGCGAGCGCGCTGGGTCGGTCAACGCCAGCAGCAATATCGAACCGATCAGCAGCAGTTGCGAAAACAGCAGCCAGCCGCGCCTGCGACCGAACGCTCGCGTGAAGAACGGCACATGCAACGCGTCGACCAGCGGCGCCCACAGGAACTTCAGCGTGTACGGCGTGCCGACCAGCGCAAACAGCCCGATGGTGCCGAGATCGACACCGGATTCACTCATCCACACCAGCAGCGTTGACCCCGACAGCGCCAGCGGCAATCCCGAGGAAAAGCCGAGCAGCAACACGATCAGCACGCGCCGCTGCAGATAAACGGCAAGGCCTTCGCGCCAGGAGGGGCGGCGGGTTGTCGCGGGGGGCGCGGCTTCCGGTGCGGTCATGAAAAGGTGTTAGCAGATTCGGGCACAACAAATGACACTGTCATCGTCCGCGAAGGCGGGCGATCCAGTATTCCGCGAAGCCAGCGTGTTCCACGACCTCCTCGTGTTACTGGATCCCCCGCTTTCGCGTGGGATGACTGAGAATTTAAGCGCCAGCAATGCTCGGATATAGATCATCCCAATTGGGATTGAGTTCCTCGACTAGCCGTATCTTCCAGGCCCGATTCCATTTCTTCAATCGCTTCTCGCGCTTGATGGCATTTTCGACGTCATCGAATTGCTCGAAATACACCAGCTTGAAAATTTCGTACTTCTTCGTAAACCCTTTCGTCAATTTCAACTTGTGCTCAGCGACGCGGCGAACGAGGTCATTGGTTACGCCGATGTAGAGGGTGCCGCCGATGCGGCTGGCGAGGATATAGACGCAATAGCTACGTGATCCCAACTGACGCCTCTGGAATACTGGGTCGCCCGGTCAAGCCGGGCGATGACCGCGATTTGCGGCGACGACAATCACTCCCCCGCCTGCAGCTTGCGCGGTGCGGGAAACAGCTCTGGCGTGCCGCTCTTCACGATCCGCGGCAATTCCACCGGTGCATCCGTCTTGCTGAAATCGAGTTCCTCGATCCGGCCGGCGCGCTTTTCGATCTTGTCGGCGGAGATCAAGATCTGACGGACGTCCTCGTTGACGTCGCCAAAATGCTTCTGCAGTTTCAGCACGCGATCGCGCAAACGCGTGAGATCGTCGCCGAGATTGAGCACCTCGGTGCGGATCTGGTCGGCGGCGTCGCGCATCCGCGCGTCTTTCAAGATTTGCTGCATCACCTGGATTGCGAGCATCAGCAGCGACGGCGATACCAGCACCACCCGGGCGCGATAGGCTTTCTGGATCACATCGTCAAAACCGTCGTGGATTTCGGCGTACACCGATTCCGACGGCACGAACATCAGCGCGGTGTCCTGGGTTTCGCCCGCGATCAGGTATTTCTCGGCGATGTCGTTGACATGCTTCATCACGTCGTTACGCAATCGCTGCGTGGCGAATTTCTTCTCCTCGTCGCTGCGCGCGTCATGCAGTGCAGTCATCGCCTCCAGCGGAAACTTCGCGTCGATGCAGAGCGGGCGCTGGTCGGGCAGGAACACCACGCAGTCCGGCCGCTTGCCCGATGAGAGCGTGTACTGAAATTCATACGACCCGCTCGGCATGCCGTCCTGGACGATGGCTTCCATCCGCGCCTGTCCGAACGCGCCGCGCGACTGCTTGTTGGCGAGCACATCGCGCAGCGTTGTCACCTGCGACGTCAGATCGGTGAGATTCTTATGCGCGTTGTCGATGATGCCCAGGCGCTCGTGCAGCACCCGCAGACTATCCATGGTGTTGCGCGTGGTCGCTTCCATCGACTGGCCGACGCGGTGCGTCACCGAATCCAGCCGCTCGTTGACCGCGCGCGCCATCTCGGCCTGACGGCCGGCCAGCGCCTGACCCATGGCATCGACGCGGCCGGTGGCTTCGCTCTGGGCGCGCAGCATTTCGCTCAGGCGTTCTTCCAGTTCGTCGGCGCGGATCGCCTGCGCCATCGCGAGTTCCGCGCCGCGGCGGCCCGATCGGGCGATGACGATGGCAATCGCCAGCAACAGCATCAGCGCGAGCGCACCAATCCCGATCAGGGCCTCACTTGTGTGAATCGGCAGGTCGCCGAAGGTAAAAAGAATCTCGTTCATGCTGCCTTGTAGCCGATTCGCAAGGTAACGCGAACGAAGAGGGAACATTTATGGTAAATGGCGGGTTAAAATTCATGGTTAATGGGCCGTTAAAAATCATGGTTAAGGGCGCCTTAACCGGTTCCTTCGCGGATTGACCCCGGCATATCAGCAGCTTAAATCGCGCGTTATGGCCCTCAGAGAAATCATCATCCTGCCGGACAAGCAGTTGCGGCTCGTCTCCACGCCGATCGAAAAGGT
>Ga0157376_10004119_pt1 | contig 10073 bp, 5 predicted proteins | sample M45metaG_FD_121801 | JGI IMG/M metagenome (GOLD analysis project Ga0157376, IMG submission 121801) | Miscanthus rhizosphere microbial communities from Kellogg Biological Station, Michigan, USA - M4-5 metaG | ecosystem: Host-associated > Plants > Roots > Rhizosphere > Soil | place: USA: Michigan... | reverse complement strand
GCCGGAATCGAAATTCCACCCGCCTGCGGCCCGGACGGGAATCGTCGCCCGTACGGCCCTGGTCGAGCGGCTGGTCGCCACCCAGGCGCCGGTCATCACCGTGATCGCGCCACCTGGCTACGGCAAGACGACGCTTCTGGCGCAATGGGCCGAACGGATCGGCTCGCGCGTAGCGTGGCTGTCCTGCGACGACGGTGACAACGATCCCGTTGTGCTGCTGAGCGCCCTCGCCGCTGCGCTGGACCGGATCGGGCCCGTCGACCCGGCGATATTCTCGGCGCTCGCCTCCTCGGGTGCCGACATCAGCGTCGTTCCCCGGTTCGTGTCCGCCATCGCCGCGGTGCAGCCTCCGGTGACGGTGGTGCTCGACCATGCCGAGGCAATAGCGAGCAGACAGTGCCTGAACGCGATCGCCGAGTTCGCGCTGCGCCTCCCTCCTGGCTGGCAGCTCGCGCTGGCTTCGCGCGCCGAGCTGCCCCTGCCGACGGCGCGCCTGCGCGCAGAGGGCGGGATACTTGAGGTCACCGCCGATGACCTCGCGATGGGACCGCTGGATGCGGCCCACCTGCTCAAGGGCGCGGGTGCCGAGGTTCACGAGGCTGCCCTTCACGATCTGCTGCAGCGGACCGAGGGATGGCCAACTGGGCTGTATATCGCCGCGCTGGCCATGAACTCCGGCACCCCGCACAGCGACGTCGGCTTCACGTTCACCGGCGATGACGTCTTCATGGGCGACTACTTGCGCTCCGAGCTCCTCGACCGGGTCTCCGGAGCGGAAGCATCCTTCCTCACCCGCACCTCTGTGCTGGACCGGATGTGCGGGCCGCTCTGCGACGCGATCTTGGGTGCGAAGGGATCCGGGCGTGTCCTCGAACAGATTGAAGCCAGGAACCTGCTGGTGGTCCCGCTCGACCGCCGCCGCGAGTGGTATCGCTACCACCGCTTGCTCCGGGAACTGCTGCAGGCGGAACTCCGGCAGCGGGAGCCCGATCTGGCCCAGGACCTCCATTTCCGGGCGGCTATGTGGTTCGAGGCGAACGCTATGCCGGAGGCCGCGATCGAGCATGCCCAGGCGGCCGGGGACTACGACCGGGTAGCGCGGCTGATTCTGGAGCGGCAGCAGCCCGTCTGGGCCAGCGGTCGCGTCGAGACAGTACGGCGCTGGATGGAGTGGCTCAGCGACGTCACGGCAGCCGAGCACTACGGCGCGATCGCCGCGCACGGTTCGCTGTTCGCTGCCCTGCTCGGCCGGGCGGGCGAGGCCGAGCGCTGGGTGGCCGCCGCGGAACGTGCGACCCCCGCCGGGATTCTCCCGGACGGGAGCACGATGCAAGGCACGCTCGCCTACCTGCGCGCATGCTGGTGCGGCAATGGCGTCGCCGAAATGCGGCGTGATGCGCAGATCGCCTTGGACGGGCTGAGCCCGGCGAGCCCGTACCGGGCGACCATGCTGTACACCGAAGGCCTTTCCTACCTGCTGGAAGACGACCCCGATCGGGCGCACCCAATCCTCGCTCGCGCTCTCGACGTCTCGGTTCACGTGGGCTCCCCGCCCTTAACTGGTCTCATCCTTGCCCAGCAGTGCAGCGTGGCCGCCCGGCGCAACTCCTGGTCAGAGGTGACGTCGCTGGCCGAGCGCGCGGTCGGGATCGTGCAGGCCGGGCGTTTCGACGATTACTGGACCAGCGCCCTCGTCTACGCATGGGCGGCCCGTGCCGCGCTGCACCAGGGGAATATCTCCCAGGGACGCCTCTACCTGGGCCGTGCTGCCCGGCTCCGGCCCCTGCTTACCTACGCGCTGCCCGTGGTGTCGGTCCAGGCACTGCTGGAGATGGCGCGCTGCTACATCACGCTCACCGACCCCGCGGGCGCCGCGGCCGTCCTGACGCAAACCCACGACATCCTCCAGCAAAGACCAGACCTTGGCGTCCTCCCGCAGCGGGCCGCCGAACTGCGGTCCAGGCTCGCCACGATCAAGGCGGGCGCCGTCGGCCCTTCGGCGCTGACAGCGGCCGAACTGCGGCTCCTGCCGCTATTGCCCACGCATCTGTCGTTCCCGCAGATCGCCGCCGAGTTGTTCCTGTCGCCGCACACCGTCAAATCGGAGATGAAGTCGATCTACCGGAAGCTGGGCGCCGCCACGCGCGCTGAAGCGGTCACCCGATCCCGGGAGCTGGGGCTCCTGGAAGGGTGACGCCGGTTTCCCCCCATCGGTGGGATGGCACTCGCCGCGGCACGCGGTGGACTAGTCCTCGATGGTGAGCGGAGGCCGGATGGGTCAGACGGCGAGATTTCAGGAGACCCTGCGCAGGCTGGCGATCTTCGACGAAAGGTTAGTCGGGGCAGGGTCCCGGCCCGGCCCGGCCGAGACACCGGCCCTGGACGCCAAGACCACGGCACTGCTGCAGGTAGCGGTGTCGGTGGCGATCGGGTCATCGGCGGTCTGCCTGCAATGGAGCACCACCCGGGCGCTGGCGGCGGGCGCGACCAAGGACGAGATCGCGGACGTGCTGCTGGTGATCGCCGCGGTGGCCGGGCTCGGCCGGGTCGTCTCCGCCGCCCCGGATGTGGCGACCGCGCTGGAGTATGACATCGACGCCGCGCTGGAAGAACCAGACGAGCACTAACTGGGATGCGCATGGCGGCAAAGCCAGAGACCAACGCCGTGCATGCGGCCTGAGCCGCTGCCGCGCGCTTACCACCATCGGGGGGATGCTGCCGGGGGTCTTCCGGCCGAACGATGAAGGCGTGGCCAAGCACCCGCGGTCGCGGTGTGGGCCGGAGGGAAGAATGACAGCTGCAGCAGTCTCTTTGGGCGTGCCGATCCTGACAGCCAAGATCACGGCGCCCGCGATACCGGCCTGGGCGGTGCAGCGCCCGCGGATCACCAGGCTGATCGCCGACGGCACGCGATGGTGCTCGCTGACCGTTGTCACTGGCCCTCCCGGCGCCGGCAAGACCACAGCCCTGGCGCTGTGGGCGGAGGCGGAACCCGGGGCCGTTGCCTGGGTCGGCCTGGATGAGTTCGACGACCGGCCCGGAGTCTTCTGGCGCTATGTCATCGCGGCGCTGCGGCGGTCCGGTGTGGCCGCTCCGGAGGCGCTGCCGGCCACCACGCCAGGCCCGGCGGCCGATCATGAGTTCCTGCTCCGGCTCGCGGCGGCACTGGCTGCCCAGGATCCGATGGTCACACTGGTGATCGACGACCTGCATCTGCTGACCGACCCGGCGGTGTTCACCGGACTTGACTTCCTGCTCCGGAACGTTGGGCCTGGCCTGCGTCTGCTGGTGTCCTCACGGATGGATCCGCTGCTGCCGCTGCACCGCTACCGGCTGGACGGCCAGCTGGCCGAGATCCGCGCGAGCGACCTGGCTTTCACCACCAGCGAAGCTGACCAGCTCCTGGCCCAACACGGCCAGGCGCTGCCCGCGGACGCACGCGAATGCCTGACGCGGCGGACCGAGGGCTGGGCGGCCGGCCTCCGCCTAGCGGCGATCTCCATGGGCACCCATCCCGACCCTGACCTCTTCGTCAAGGAGCTGATCACCGACGACAGCGCGCTGACCAGCTATCTCGTCGGGGAGGTCCTTAACGCCCAGGCGCCGCAGACCCGGGAAATGCTGCTGAGCACCTCCATCCTGGAGGATGTCAGCGCCGAAGCGGCCAGCGAACTGACCGGTGACGGGCAGGCCGCGGCAATACTGCCCGCCTTGGCGCGCACGAACGCCTTTGTCCAGCCGATCGGGCGCGGGCGGTACCGTTACCACCCACTGCTCGGTGAGGTGCTGCGCCTGAAGCTCAAGCATCAGCACCCGAACCGGGTGGCCCTGCTGCACGGGCGGGCCGCCCAGTGGTACGAGCGGAACGGCCAGCTCCTCTCGGCGGTGCGGCACGCGATCGAATCCGGCGACCGCCAGCTCGCCGCCAGCATGATCATCGACGAGCTGGCAACCGGCGAAATCACCGGGCCGCGGGATGACCGTTACCTGGCTCACGAGTTCCAGAACATGCCGCATGGCCAAGCCTGGACCGAGCCAGAGCCATACCTGGCCTGCGCCGTGGTCGGGCTGTCCGCGGGCCGGGAGGAATCCGCTATCGCCGCACTGAAGGCTGCGGAGAGCATCCTCGAGCGCCTTCCCGATGGTGAGCAGGCCGCGAGCCGGCTGGCCGCGGCGATGATCCGCCTCACCATCTCGCTTCGCGCCGGAGACCACAGCGCCGCCGCGGGGGCCGCTGCCCAGGCGGAAATCCTGGTCAGCAAGGTCCCGGGCGACATGCTCGCCCGGCACCCGGAAATCCGGGTGCACGTGCTTTTCGGTCACGGAGCTGCGGACCTATGGTCGGGCCGTCTCGACGAGGCAGCCCATGTCCTTGATCTGGCGGTGGGCGCCGCAACCGGCTCCGGCGGGGAGCGCGAACGAGCCCGCTGTCTTGGGCATCTCGCGCTGGTGGAGGCCCTGCGCGGCCAGCTGCGCCACGCTGAGAAGCTGGCCGCTCAGGCGACAGCGGGCCAGGCCGGCCAGCAGCAGCCGCCTGCCCAGCACCCGGACCTGGCGGCACTGGTCGCGCTCGCCTGGGTGCACCTGGAACGCAACGAGTTGCGCGAGACACACAGATGGCTCAAGGAGGCAGACTCCGCCCTGGGGGCAAACCCGGACAGGCTGATCAGCACACTGGCCTGCCTGGCCGCGGCGGGCGCTGCCCTGGCAGACGGACGCGCCGCAGCGGCGGTGCAGATCATCGCCAGGGCACGGTCCGAGTGGTCCCCGCCGGCCTGGCTCGAGCACAAGCTGAGCCTGACCGCGTCGCAGGCGCACGCCATGGCCGGCGACATGCAGGCAGCACTGGCCGCAGCCGAGCACGGCGGCCACGGCTCGCTGGAGTCGGCGGCCGCGATCGCACACGCATGGATGACCGCCGGAAACCAGCACAACGCAAGACGGGCGCTCGCCCCCGTACTGGCGGCCGGAAATCAGGCGCCCGAACGGGTGCGGCTGCAAGCCTGGCTCGTGGACGCTCAGCTCAGCTACAGCAGCAGCGACGGCCCGCGCGGCCATCGATCCCTTGCTTCCGCGCTGCGGCTGGCCCAGCGCGAGCAGCTACGGCTGCCGTTCGCCGTCGAGCGCGGCTGGATCGAACCGGTGCTACGAAATGACCCCGTGCTGGCCGGCGCCCACCAGCGCCTGTTCGCACCGGCCCCACGCCCCACCCAGCTCCCGGCCCCGGCGGCCCTCCCCGATCAGGCCGCAGCGCTGCTGATCCAGCCACTCACCGAACGCGAGCGGGAGGTACTGCGGCACGTCGCACGCCTGCTGGACACCACTGAGATCGCCAGCGAGATGTACATCTCCATCAACACGGTCAAGACCCACATGAAAAGCATCCACCGCAAGCTGGCCGCGACGCGCCGGAGCGACGCGGTCCGCCGGGCACGGGAGCTCCAGCTGATCTGATGCGGCCCGCCCGCGCGCAAGCAGTTTGACATTGCTGCTTGAGCCTCGTCTGGCGGACGGGCTTGCGCTGGTGTAAGCAGGATTGCGGGAACGGAAACCGCCGGCGAACGGCTCGTGCGGCGGCCTGGCAGGGACACCGCCTACCGGGGGAGACGATATGGCTGCCGAGAGCATGGCCACCACCACACGGTCCAGCAGAACTGGGGTGGCCGACGATGGCGGTACGCGGAAGGAGCCGTTTTCGTCGTCGTGGCGGCGTGCGCATCTGACGGTTGACCAGCGGGTGGCCCGGGGGCGGGCGGCCCGCCGCGCGGCGCCGAGATCCGGCCACGGCCAGTGGGAACCGCACCCGGACCGCCCCGATCCAGTCGCGCTGCTGGAGGAGCAGGCCGCGACCCGGGTGCCGGAGCTGATACCGATCCGGTACGGGCGGATGCTGGTCTCGCCGTTCACCTTCTACCGGGGCGCGGCGGCGATCATGACGGCCGACCTGGCGTCTGCCCCTGTGTCGGGGATCACCGTGCAGCTGTGCGGGGATGCGCACCTGTCGAATTTCGGCGTGTTCGGCACCCCGGAGCGGCAGCTGATCTTCGACATCAACGATTTCGATGAGACCCTGCCCGGCCCGTGGGAGTGGGACGTCAAACGGATGGCGGCCAGCTTTGAGATCCTGGGCCGCTTCCGCGGGTTTTCCCCCGACAACCGGCATGCGATCGTCACCGCCAGTGTGCGGGAGTACCGGGAGCGGATCCGCCGGGCCGCCGGCATGCCGACGCTGGGCGCGTGGTACGACCAGCTGGAGGCCGATGCATTGCTGAACATGGTCCGCCAGCAGGTCCACCTCAGGCAGCTGGACAGGAAGTCGGCGCGGCGGGCGGAAAAGCATGTGGCGAAGGCCTATACCCGTGACAGCACCCGGGTGCTGGCCAGGCGGGCGGCCGAGGTCGATGGCGAGCTGCGGATCGTGGCTGACCCGCCGCTGATCACCCCGGTCGAGGATCTGATCGTGCCCGGGACCGGGTGGGAGGACCCGGCTCCGCTGATCAAGAAGCTGCTCGCCTCCTACCGGCGGACGCTGGGCCACCAGGGTCATCCGCTGGAGGAGTTCCGTTACGTGCACGCCGCTCGCAAGGTGGTCGGCGTGGGCAGCGTTGGCACCCGCTGCTACATCCTGCTGCTGACCGGCCGCGACGAGGACGACCCGCTGTTCTTGCAGGTGAAAGAGGCGCAAGCCTCGGTGCTTGAACCGTATACGGGCCGTAGCACCTACCCCAACCACGGTCAGCGGGTGGTGATGGGCCAGCGCCTCATGCAGGCGGCGACCGACATCTTCCTGGGCTGGCAGCGGATCAAGGGCCTGGACGGCGTGATCCGGGACTACTACGTGCGCCAGTTCCACGACTGGAAAGGCAGCGCGGACGTGGAACGGCTGCCCATACCCGGCGCCGAGCAGTACGCGCGGTTCTGCGGGGCGACGCTGGCCCGGGCGCACGCCCGCTGGGGCGACCGGATCGCGATCGCCTCTTACCTCGGCCAGGGCGACATGTTTGACCGCGCCATCGCTGAGTTCTCCGCCGCCTACGCCGACCAGAACGAACGCGACTACGAGACCTTCGCGGCGGCCGTGAACTCCGGGCGGCTGATCGCGCAAACCGGCGTGTAGACGACGGCGGCCACGGCGGTCGGGAAGACCAGACCGCGTTGGCTCAGCTTTACCCCGGCATGGGGGATGCCGCTGCCGGCGGCGCATGGTGGGCTCGCGATATGACTACGCGCACCGGAGCAGAGGCGGGCAGATGAGCACCGCTGCGTTGCCGCAGCCGCTCCGCCGCTTCACGGCTCAGCTTGCTGAGCTGCGTCCCGGTGACTACCCCGACCTGGAACGGGTGGGACGTTTCCTGGTGGAGCTGGCTGCCGACACGGAGTTCTTCGCCCCGCTGATCGCGGACATCCCCTCCGGGGAGCCCGGCAGCCCGTGGCTGATCAGGCCCGAACGAGGCCCCCGGCTGGTCCTCGTCCACCGGCCGGACGGGGTAATGGGCTACACCCACTCCCACCGGTGCTGGGTCGGCATCGCCCCGGTCCGCGGGGTGGAGACCCACCAGCGGTGGCACGCGGAAGCTCATGAGGACGGCCGGGCCGACCTGCACCTGGCCGACGAGCGTGCCCTGCAGCGGGGCGACGTGGCGACGCTGATCCCGCCCCACGACGTGCACAACCATGGTCACGTCCGCGGCACCGGCCCCAGCCCCTACTCCCTCATCCTGCTCGGTGACGACATGCTTCTCTTCAGCCGGAAGGAATATGACCCCGGCCAGGGCACGTGGCGGGCGCTTGCGCCCGGCGATCCAGGCCGCTCGAACCGCTGACGCCGGCAATACCCCCATCCGGGTGATGTCCCGCTGGCTCTCGCGCAACCACCATGACATCAGGGCCCGAAGGCATACAGGGGCAGCGAAAGGGCGGGATGAGCCATGGCGGAGGCATCTGCCCCGCGTCAGGTAGTGATCGTCGGCGGCGGTCTGGCCGGCCTGTTCGCCGCCCGGGCGCTGCAGAACGCGCCGGTCCAGGTGACCCTCCTGGACCGGGCCGAGCACCACCTGTTCCCGCCACTGCTCTACCAGTGCGCCACCGGCATTCTGCCCGAGGGCAAGATCGCCTACCCGCTGCGGCACTTGCTCAGGAAACACGGCAATCTCGAGTACGTCCTGGGCGAGGTGACCGGCCTCGATGCGCAGAAGCGGCAAGTGCTGGCCCGGCGCCCGCTCGGTGAGCAGATGGAGTTTGACTACGACTACCTCATCCTGGCGGCGGGCGTCCGGCAGTCCTATTTCGGGCACGACGAATACGCGGCCTTCGCGCCCGGGATGAAAACCATCGAGGACGCCCTGAAGATCCGGCGGCGGATCTTCGGCGCGTTCGAGATGGCCGAGTCGGCCAGCGATCCGGCCGAACGCCAGCGCTGGCTCACCTTCGCGCTCGTGGGAGCCGGGCCGACCGGCGTCGAACTGGCCGGCCAGGTACGGGAGGTCGCTACCAAGACGCTGCGCAATGAGTACCGCCATATCGAGCCCGAGGAAGCCCGGGTCATGCTGTTCGACGGCGGGAGCGCGCCGCTGGCCATGTTCGGCCCGAAGCTGTCCGCGATGGCCGCCCGCGACCTCACCAAACTGGGCGTCGAGCTGCACATGGGCTCGATCGTCACCGAGGCGGACCTGCAGGGCATCAAGGTCAAGGACCACGAGGGCAATGTCACCCGGCACGAGGTGGGCACCATCTTGTGGACCGCGGGCGTCCAGGCGCCGCCGCTCGCCACGGCGGTGGCCAAGGCCACCGGCGCGGAGCAGGACCGGGCGGGCCGCCTCTGCGTCAGCGACGACCTCACCATCCCCGGCCATCCCGACATCCTGGTCACCGGGGACATGATGAGCCTGGACAAGCTGCCCGGGGTCGCCGAGGTCGCCATGCAGACGGGTCATTACGCAGGCCACAAGATCAGCCGGGAGTCCCAGGGCCAGACCCATGACAAGCCGTTCCGCTACCGCGACCTGGGCTCCGCCGCCTACATCTCCCGGGGGCGCGCTGTCGTCTCGACGAAGAGGATGCACTTCGGCGGCTTTATCGGCTGGGTCGCCTGGCTGTTCATCCACATCGGCTTCCTCACCGGCTGGCGCAACCGCGTCGGGGCGCTGTTCGGCTGGTGGTTCGCCTTCACCCGCGACCTGCGCCGTGAACGCGGCTTCACCATCGACGACATGCCGATCGCTGCCTACAGCAGCCAAGCCGACTCTGAGGCCCGTGTCCCGAAGACGCGGTCCGGTTAACACGCACTACGCATAGGCGATCTGACCGTGCGGCGGACCGCTGGGGAGTGGACCATGGAGCGTTACCCCAACATCAGCGACCACGGGCTGATTGGCGACCTGCAGACGGCGGCGCTGGTATCAACCGACGGCGTCCTTGACTGGTTCTGCTGCCCTCGGTTTGACTCGCCGAGCGTGTTTGCGTCCCTGCTGGATGCCGAACGCGGTGGTTTCTACCGGATCGCGCCGGACCGGGACGACTACGTGTCCCGGCAGCTCTATCTTCCCGATACCGCGATCCTGGTGACGCGCTTCATGACCCCCGACGGAGTCGGGGAGGTCCACGATTTCATGCCGGTCACCGGGAGCACTCCCACCGACCGGCACCGGCTGGTGCGGAACATCCGGGTGGTCCGCGGGGTGATGCGGTTCGCGATCGAGATCCAGCCGCGGTTCGACTACGGCCGCAAGCCGCACAAGCTGGATATCACCGAGAGCGGCGTGGTGTTCGCCTCCGATGGCCTGGAACTGACGGTGCACGGCATCGCCCCCGAGGGGGCCTCTCTGGCGGAATCGGGCGTCAGTCTCGAGCGGGTCGGCGACGGGCTCCGCTGGACGCGCACCCTGCGGGAGGGCGAGATCGGCGGCGTGGTGCTGGAGTCGATGGGCGGCGCGCCCAGGCTGGTGCCACCCGAGGAGGCCCAGCGGCTGGCCGACGACACGGCGCGGTTGTGGCGTGACTGGCTGCACCGGTCGACCTACCGTGGCCGGTGGCGGGAGATGGTCGGCCGGTCGGCGATAACGCTCAAGCTGATG
>Ga0157376_10004108_pt1 | contig 10081 bp, 9 predicted proteins | sample M45metaG_FD_121801 | JGI IMG/M metagenome (GOLD analysis project Ga0157376, IMG submission 121801) | Miscanthus rhizosphere microbial communities from Kellogg Biological Station, Michigan, USA - M4-5 metaG | ecosystem: Host-associated > Plants > Roots > Rhizosphere > Soil | place: USA: Michigan... | reverse complement strand
CTGCGTGTGTTCGCCGACGCGGATCGGCTTGGTCAGCTTCGGCAGCCAGTGCTGTAACCGCTGCACGGCTTCGCTCTCCAACGGCGCCAGGTTTTGCGCCCATTCGCGCGCTTGCGCGTCGTCCCAGCCACGCAGGTCCGTTGCGAGCTGAAGCAACCAGGCCAGGCCATAGGGCCGCTCGAAGGTTTCGTCGCCGTGCTTGCGCAGAAACACCAGTTCGGCGGCGATATGTTCGGCCGTGAGGTTGCGCGCCAGCGCCGCGCGCGCTGGCGCCGCGAAATCCGCTTCGGGAAAGCGGCGCAGAAGGCGCACCAGCAGCCAGTGTCCATGCACGGAAGAATGCCAGTCGTAGCAGCCGTAAAACGCTGGTGTGAGCTGGCGCGGCGGGCGCACGTCGGCGTCGCTGCGCAACTCCACGCTGATCTTGTTCGGATATTCGCGCTCGATGCAGTCGAGTGCGAGCTTGGCGAAACTCGCGGCCCTGGCCTCATCGAGCGCAGGCAAAGCTGACGCCTGCGCCCCGGCAATGGCAACGACGAGAATCAGACACACGGCAAACAGAATGCGTTGAATCATCGTCCGGGCCCCGTCGTCGTTCGCGCGAAAATACCCGCTGATAATATGCGAATCGGAAGTTCCGCTATCATGCGCGCCTGCACGAATTTCCAGGAGCACACATGCCGGCCACCAGCGTCAAACAAGCACTGTCCGGTTCCATCGCCGCCGGCGGCGATGTCACCGTCCGCGGCTGGGTGCGCACGCGCCGCGATTCGAAGGCCGGGCTGTCGTTCGTCAACGTCAGCGACGGCTCTTGCTTCGATCCAATCCAGGTCGTCGCGCCGAATACGCTGGCCAACTATGCCGACGAGGTTGTGAAGCTGACTGCCGGTTGTTCGGTGATAGCGACCGGCACGCTGGTGCCGTCGCAAGGCAAGGGCCAGAGCTTCGAGATCCAGGCATCGAAGGTCGAAGTCGTCGGTTGGGTCGACGATCCCGAAACCTACCCGATCCAGCCGAAAGCGCACACGATGGAATATCTGCGCGAGGTCGCCCACCTGCGCGCGCGCACGAACACGTTCGGCGCGGTAACGCGCGTGCGCGATTGCATCGCCAAGGCGATCCACCGCTACTTCCACGAGCGAGGTTTCTTCTGGATCAACACGCCGATCATCACCGCGAGCGATGCCGAAGGCGCCGGCCAGATGTTCCGCGTGTCGACGCTCGACATGGTCAACCTGCCGCGCAATGACAAGGGCGCAATCGACTGGCACCAGGATTTCTTCGGCAAGGAGACGTACCTGACCGTCTCGGGCCAGTTGAACGTCGAAGGCTACTGCCTCGCGCTCAGCAAGGTGTATACATTTGGACCAACGTTCCGCGCCGAGAATTCGAACACGACGCGGCACCTGGCCGAGTTCTGGATGATCGAGCCGGAGATCGCGTTCGCCGACCTGAACGACAACGCGACCCTGGCCGAGGACTTCCTCAAGTACATCTTCAAGGCCGTGCTCGACGAGCGCATGGACGACATGAAGTTCTTCGCCGAGCGCCAGGAAATGACTGCAATCTCGCGCCTCGAGGCATTCATCTCCGCGCCGTTCGAGCGCATCGATTACACCGACGCGGTCGAAATCCTGAAGAAATCCGGGCAGAAGTTCGAGTTCCCGGTCGAATGGGGCCACGACCTGCAGACCGAGCACGAGCGTTATCTGACCGAAAAGCACGTCGGCCGCCCGGTCGTCGTGATGAACTACCCGGAACAGATCAAGGCGTTCTACATGCGCCTGAACGACGACGGCAAGACGGTCGCGGCAATGGATGTGCTCGCGCCCGGCATCGGCGAAATCATCGGAGGTTCGCAGCGCGAGGAACGCCTCGACTATCTCGACCGGCGCATGGTCCAGTTCAAGCTCGACCCGGGCCACTACGGCTGGTATCGCGACTTCCGCCGCTACGGCACGGTGCCGCACGCCGGCTTCGGCCTCGGTTTCGAACGACTTGTCGTCTACACGTGCGGATTGGCCAATATCCGCGACGCGATTCCGTATCCGCGCGTGCCGGGAAGCGCAGAGTTCTAGTGAATTGTTCCGCAAGGGCTCTGCATTTGCCTTTCGCCTCTCCCCTTGCGGGAGAGGCCGACGCGCGTAGCGCGGCGGGAGAGGGGAAGGCGCCGCAGGCGCCATTCTTCGAACGGCGTCACCCTCTCCCCAACCCCTCCCCCATCGAGGGGGAGGGGCTAAAGAGATCTAGCGTTGGAAACCATTTCGCAAAACGCACTCCCGGAACTCCACCAGAAGCGCATCGCGCTGCTCACCCAATCAACACAACCGTCTTTACCTGCGCCCACACGCGGCTGCCCGGCTCCAGCCCCAACGTCTTCCACGAGCGCTGCGTGATGCGCGCCAATAGCGGCGTTCCACCAGCATCGAGGCGCACGAGCACCTGCGCTGCGTGCTCGGTCGGCGCCATGTCGACGACGACAGCGGGAATGAGGTTGAGGATGCTCGTACCAGCCTGTTTCTGCAGTGTCAGGCTGACATCGCGTGCCTCGATGCGGCAGCGGACCCTGCCGGCAGACGTTGGCGGCCGCCGCCGCGGGACGTAGATCGTCCCGCCGGCAAAGTCCAGGCGCGTGAGTTCATCGGCCTGGTCGTGGCCGGCGATCCTCGCCTCGATGAACACGCCGGCGTCATCGGTAAACGCGGCCGGCAGATCGAGCCGTGCCAGTGTCTCCTGCAGCGGACCGCTGGCGATCACGCTGCCCTTGTCCAGCAGCACGAGATGATCGGCCAGCCGAGCGACTTCATCCGGCATGTGGCTGACGTAAATCGACGGAATTTCGAGTTCGTCGTGCAGGCGTTCGAGATAAGGCAGTATCTCGTGGCGACGCCGCAGGTCGAGCGATGCGAGCGGTTCGTCGAGCAGCAGCAGACGCGGACGCGTCAGCAGCGCGCGCGCGATCGCAACGCGCTGCCGCTCGCCACCGGACAGTTTTTCCGGTCCTCGATCCAGGAGCGCGGCGATTCCGAGAATCTCGGCCGTGCGCTCCAGTCCATCGCCTTCGCCAGCTCCAGCGGCTCGTTTCAATCCATATTCGAGATTCCCGCGAACGCTCAGGTGCGGGAACAGGCTGGGTTCCTGGAACACGTATCCGAGCGGTCGGCGGTGCGTCGGCACAAAAAGTCTTTTGGCATCGTCCTGCCAGACTTCGCTGTTGACGCTGAGATAGCCTCCGCCGCGCGGCCGTTCGAGGCCGGCGATGGCACGCAGGCAGGTAGTCTTGCCCGAGCCCGACGGCCCGAACAGCGCCGTCACGCCGCTACCGGGCAGGCGCAGATCGACACCGAGGGAAAAACCCGGATAGTCGATCGAGAAGCGGGCAACGATACCGTCGCTCATCGTCTTGCCGTGTTGCCGGCAGCGGTCAGTGTTCCGACACTGACCAGCACCGCGAACGCGAACACGACCAGCAGTCCGGACAGCCAGTGCGCCTGCGCATACTGGAACGCTTCGACATGGTCATAGATCAGCACTGAGGCAACGCGCGTCTCCCCCGGGATGTTGCCGCCGATCATCAGCACGACGCCGAACTCGCCGACCGTGTGTGCGAACGTCAGGATCGCACCAGCGATGAAGCCGCGTCGTGCCAGCGGCACGGCGATCGAGAAGAATCGGTCGAGCGGTCCGGCACGCAATGTCGAAGCGACTTCGAGCGGCCGTTCGCCGATCGCCTCGAACGCGTTCTGCAGCGGCTGGATCATGAACGGCAAGGAATAGACCACAGACGCGACGACAAGGCCGGCGAACGTGAATGGCAGCAAGCCCAGACCGATTGATTGGGTCAGCTCGCCAATCGGTCCGTGCGGCCCCATCGCAACGAGCAGGTAGAAACCGAGCACGGTCGGCGGCAGCACGAGCGGCAACGCGACGATCGCCGCGAGCGGGCGCTTCCAGCGCGATGGCGTGCGCGCGAGCCACCACGCGATCGGGCTGCCGATGATCAGCAGCAAGGCAGTGACCAGGGCCGCCAGTTCGACCGTCAGCCAGATCGCTTCAAGGTCGCTATCGGAAAATGCTCCGCCAAGTGTCAATGCCCGCTCGCCTCGCCCGGGAGGGCGAAACCATAGCGCACCATCACTGCCCTTGTCTGCTGAGAACCCATGTAGTCGGCGAAGGCCTTGGCCAACGGGTTGTCGGCCGCCCGTTTGGTGATGACGAAGCCCTGCTCCAGCGGTTCGTGCAGGGTATCCGGCACCAGATTGTAGCTACCCTTGCCGGCCATCTCAGGCCCGAGAACCAATGCCAGCGCGATCATCCCGACCTGGGCATTGCCGGATTCGGCGAACTGAGCCGTCTGCGCGATATTCTCGCCAAGAACGAGTTTGCCCTCGACCTTCTCCCAGACACCGCCAGCACGCAACGCCTCTTCGGCACGCTTTCCGTACGGGGCGTGCTGCGGATTCGCGATTGCGATCTTCCGGATATCGTCCCGCGTCAGGTCGGTGACTTTCAGGTTTTTCGCATCGATCGTCTTGCTCCAGAGCACGAGCCGGCCCGTCGCATAAGGATGTACCTCCCCCGCCGCGAGATTCGCCTTCAACAGGTCTCGCGGAAACGCGATGTCCGCCGAAAAGAACAGGTCGAACGGCGCGCCCTGCTCGATCTGGGTCTTGAACTTGCCGGAGGACCCATACACGACGTCGACCTCATCGCCGGGATGCGCCTTGCGGAAATCCGCAAAGACCTCATCGAGGCAATACCTGAGGTCGGACGCGGCAGCGATTGTGATCTTCTCCGCAGAAACTGACGGCGCGATCGCGACGGCCAACAGCAACAGGATGATTCGTGCCAGCATCGTCAGCCCTCCCCGCCGTCGACCAAAATTCGGCTGCGCGACTGCCGACGCGACCAACGCGGTCGGCCCTAATGCTACACGCGCTATAGCTGAATGGCCATAGCGGATGTCAGCGAAACCCCCGGTTCTGCCGCGAATGCCTGGTCGCGATCAGTTGCGATCTGCAGCGAACCGGGCCAACAGGGCAAGTTCGCGCCGGGCCGCATCGGGAACCTTTTGCAGGATGCTGCGATAGGCTGCCGCGATCCGCGCGCCGAGCGGCGTCAGCGTGGCGCCGCCGCCGTGCGCCCCCCCGGGAGCCGCCTCGATCAGTGGGTGCGTGAACATGCGATTCATCTCGTTGACGAGTTGCCACGCGCGCTTGTAGCTCATGCGCATCTCACGCGCCGCAGCCGAGATCGAGCCAGTCTCGGCAATCTTTTCGAGCAGGTCAGCCTTGCCGGGCCCGAATGCGGCGACCCCGAGGTTCACGCGGATGCGGACCGGCGGCAGTGGTGCACGTTGCTTCATATGGGAGCGCGCATCGCCAGCACTGAACGAACCTCAGATCGGCAGGGTCTCGCCGATTGTAGCGAATGGACTCGAATCGTGGGATTTTTAGGCGGGAGCGCGCCGGAGCTTCTCGATACTGTCGCGCGCCTGCTCCTGCAATGCCCGATAAGAGCGCTCCCAATGCCCTTCGCGCGGAGTCGAATGAACGACACGGCTGAGCATATCGACCGCCGTCCGCACCAGCGCGCGAGCCTGCTCGAGGTCGGCGACGACGCGTTCGTGCTCGTCCTTCGCGACCATCAGGATCTTTCGGTCGCGGCACACGCCGATACAGGGCTGCGGCGCTTCGATCTTGCCGCAGCCGATACATTGCCAAGCCTGGATATAGTCTGTCATCGCGGTCCACCCCGCAGTCCCGGCAGCCCGGGGACACGACCATTCTAGTTGGGGAGCCGGCGAATGCCGCTACAACGCGAAGCAATCCCTTCGCGCACACGCTCGCTGGTTACTCGGCCAAAGGCATGACGCTGCCGGAGATCGGAAGATCGATCTCCGGAAATTCACGATCGCTGGTCCGGAGCCGCACCTTGCCGTCGACCTTCGTTCCGGCAAGCAGCGCGTCGGGCTGCTACTTCATTTCCAGCGTGAAGCTGTATTCAAACAAGCGTAATGTCGTTTTTGATTTCGCTGGAGGCCGTTCAAAAAATGCCGAACGAGTCGGTCACAGGATTTCGCCGCTCACAGGAACAATCAAATCCGGAAAGCCTGGCGCGTCGGTTTTGATCTTGATCTCGCCGTCGAATGCTCCGGTTTTGAGCTCTTGGGCGGAGAGGCCGATGTCGAGGCGGAAGGTGCCGGCACGGCCTGCCGAAGGCGTCTTTTGGATCGACAGGAAAGGGATATTGGTTTCGACGCCGGTGATCTCAAAGTCGCCAGCGCGTTTCTTGACCAGGAGCGTTTGCGAGAGCAGTCCGCTGATGTTGGGATTCCTGGCTTGTTTCATGGCTACCTGCCCGAAACTTGCCGATTCCGGGGCAACGTAAACATCTTGCTTCACGAATACGTTGACCCCGACTTGGACCGTCGGATGCTTGGGATCATCGGTTTGCAGCTGCACTGCTTCGCGATATCGGCCAGGACCGACGGATTGCGGCACGGTCACTTGAAGCTGGTATTTTCGGCCGGCTTCCTGGGTTGAGAGAGCAGCCGTGAAGTGGCTCCCCTCCTTTTTCTCGACGCCCTTGATGGTGAGCGGAGCGGCTTGATGGTTCGTGATGGTGACGTTCTTGGCCGCCGTCTCGTCGTCGTACAGACTGAAATACAGCTCGAGCGGATCGACCTCGAGCGGCGCGTAAACGTACGCCACGATGTTGTAGGCGACGACAGGCGTGGTTTCGTCGTTAGTCTGCAGCGTGATGCCCCACTTCCACGGTCCGGCGACGCTCTGTGTATCGATCCGCGCAGTCACCTCGCCTGTCTCGCCCGGAGCGATTGACTGCGGAATGCGGGCCTTCAATTCCTTGCTCGAGAGCTGTACGTTTTCGATGCGAAGCGGCGCTGAACCGGTATTGCGGAGCGCGAACTTGTGTTCCAGGGCAATTCCGGATTCGACCCGGCCGGCGTCCCAGGACAGGTCTTCTGCGATTGCCTTCGGTGCCGGCACTTGCTCTGTTGCGCTGGCCATGCAGGCCAATAGCGCCAGCGTCAGCGCGATCGTGCGGGTGAACATCGGTCGCGAGCCCTCAAGGTATGACAATAAAAAAACGGAGAGCCGCAACCGGTGGTCGCGGCTCTCCCCGTGAACGGAACGGCCTCGGTTTCTCAATCGTTCATGTAGAAGCGCAGCTGGGCAAGCCGCAGGCCGTTGTTGTCGTAGTTCCAGAACCAGTCCTCGGTGCCGCTTGCGAAGAGGGAGATCCGCTCCCTCTGGACCGGATCGGCGCACGTGCCGTCCGCAAGGAACCCCGTATCGCAAAACAGGACCAACATGGACGTAAGTTCGTCGGTTACGTTCTGGAAGATGGGCTGACCGTTCTTGCGCATCAGCGGCTGCGTGACGTTTTCCAGAGAGCAGAACAGGCCGCCATCCACGGTCGCGCAGGTAGTGATTTCAGCAGACCCCCCGGGCTTACCGAGCGCACGGGCCCACACCGTGTAGGATGCGGCGGGAAGAGTGGGATCGCACGGTAAGTTTATGTCTTCAGTGGTGATGTCCGTGTTGCACGGCAGGCTGAACACCGCCCCGATTTTCGAGCCGAGCGGGGCTCCGTTGCAGTCGTGGGCCGCATCGAAACCGTTGCCATCGCACACCTGGAAATCGGCGCCCGGGATCAGCCAAATGGGATTGTCGACGATCGCGGTACAGGATCCGGTTAGAGTGCCGCCGGTTGTATTGTCGGTACAGGTCGATACCTTACCGTTGTTCTTGGTGCTAAACAGCGGCACGAAGATCGTGTGCCGGTCCGATCCCGCCATCGGCGGATTCTTGGCGTTCTCCACACCGATGATGTTGAGGTTGTAGTGCGGGCCCGTAGGGGCGCCGTTGCCAGTGGCCCATGCCGGCCCGGCGATGAGGGCGGCCAAGCCGGCCAATTTCACGATAGTCCGCATATCAGTTACTCCTAATTCCAGAAGGTTGCAATGCACGCCGGTTCGCCCCCTTCGACCTGAATACGAGCCGCGGCACCGTAGCACCGCGAAGTTCAAAAATTCATGAAGAAGCATTCCTCGCTTCGTCACGACTTGGGAACTAAGTCGGGCTTTTTGCAAGTCGCGCGCAGTTGGCATTGTTTAAGCGGCGACTGCGCGCCACGGTTCAGGTACCGACGCAGATCAAGCTGTAGATGACAATCGCCCGCAACGGCGGATAGCATCTCGACATATGGACCGGGCATCACAATGCTGAACAACGGGCTTCGCCCATTTCGCTCGACGCTCTTCATTGCCGCATGCTTCGGCGTGCTGCCGGCGTGCAATTCGCAAACCGCGCCATTCCACGGCGCGCCTGCTACGGAACAGCCGCGCCGCAACCCGTACGCTGGCGACGCGGGCGCGCTGGACGATGGCAAGCTCGTATTCGCGAGCACCTGCGCCTCTTGTCACGACGCCAGCGGTGAAGGCAGCGCCGCCGTGCCCGCGCTGCGTTCCGAATCAATTCGCCAGGCCAGCGATGGGGAGTTGTTCTGGTACATCACGAGGGGCGACGTGAACAACGGCATGCCGTCATGGGCGACGCTGCCCGAGGAAAAGCGCTGGCACGTCATCAGTTATCTGCGTTCGATGAAAGCCGTGGCGCCTGCGGCCGCGCCGAAATCCGCGGTGCAGTCTCCGGCCGCGCCGATCGCGACGCCGGCTCCGACGCCTCCGTTCACGGACTTCCGCTACGAAGAACCGGGCAAACAGCGCAAGATCGCCGTTGCGGATCTGCCGCAGCCCTACGCCACCGCCTCGGCTGGTAATGGTCCGAAAATCGTCGCGCGTCCTGCGAGTGTATTGCCGAAAGCGCCGGCCGGATTCAAGGTCGAGCAGTTCGCCAGCGGCGTTGCCGGACCACGCCTGCTGCGCACGGCGCCGAACGGCGACGTCTTCGCCGCGCAGATGGGAGCCGGGAAGATCGCGTTGTTCCGCGGCGTCGGCGCGGACGGCAAGGCGGAAAAATCCGTCACCTTCGCCAGCGGATTGAACAAGCCGTTCGGCATCGCGTTCTACCCGCCCGGCTCGGATCCAAAATGGATATACGTCGGCAACACGAACGCCGTCGTGCGCTTCGCTTACGCCAATGGCGATCTCGAGGCGCGCGGCGCGGCGGAACATATCGCCGACCTGCCGTCGGGCGGCGGTCACTCGACGCGCGACATCGCGTTCTCGCCCGACGGCAAGATCATGTACGTGTCGGTCGGTTCCTCATCGAACATCGACGATCCCGACACGTCGGTCACCGAGAAACGCCGCGCTGACATCCTTGCATTCGATCCCGAGGGCGGCGGCCAGCGCGTGTTCGCGTCCGGCATCCGCAATGCAGTCGGCATCGCCATTCAGCCGCAGACCGGAACGCTGTGGTGCTCGGTCAACGAACGCGACGGCCTCGGCGACAATCTCGTGCCTGACTACATCACGCATGTCGAAGACGGCGCATTCTACGGCTGGCCGTGGTGGTACATCGGCGCGCACCAGGATCCGCGCCATTCCGGCAAACGGCGCGACCTCATGGGCAAGGTCATCGTCCCGGACGTGCTGCTCCAGCCACACAGTGCGTCGCTGCAATTGACGTTCTACGACGGCACGCAATTTCCCGCCGACTATCGCGGCGACATTTTCGCTGCCGAGCACGGCTCATGGAACCGCTCCACGCGCGCCGGCTACGAGGTCATCCGCGTGCCACTGCATCAGAGCGGACATGCGAGCGGCGAATACGAGGACTTCCTGACCGGATTCGTGCTCGACAGCGGCGAAGTCTGGGGCCGACCGGTCGGTGTGGCCGTCGCTTCAGACGGTTCTCTGCTGGTCAGCGACGATGCATCGAATTCGATCTGGCGGGTAAGCCACACCGGCGAGGCGAATGCGCCAGGCGCGCGCTGATCATGCTTGCTGGCTGTTCCGTCGCAGCGTGTAAACTGCGCGCATGATCGCCTCCATTCCAGGCTCCATCGACGCGCGATGAATCCGCCGAACGAATCGGGTCACGTCGCCGTCGAGCAATGGTGGATCGCCTCGCTCGGCAACCTGCTGGTCTGG
>Ga0157376_10004103_pt1 | contig 10083 bp, 13 predicted proteins | sample M45metaG_FD_121801 | JGI IMG/M metagenome (GOLD analysis project Ga0157376, IMG submission 121801) | Miscanthus rhizosphere microbial communities from Kellogg Biological Station, Michigan, USA - M4-5 metaG | ecosystem: Host-associated > Plants > Roots > Rhizosphere > Soil | place: USA: Michigan... | reverse complement strand
GGGGGAGGCCCGCCTGGAGGGCCGCCCACCGCGCCCGGCGAAGGGGACGCAGGCGGCCCTCCAGGGGCGCCAGGAGGCCCGCCGGGCGGAGGTGGTGGCTCCATGCCCGGTGGCCCGCCTGGGGGCGCTGGAGACGCCTCCAGGCCCTCTGGTGGGGGCGGTCCGCCAGGGGGCATCCCTGGGGGCATTCCCCCCGCGCCATTCGGTCCCTGAGCACCCGGCCCTGGTTGTCCCATCGAGCCACCCATCACGGGTGAATTGATACCAGCGGGAAGAGCGGGAGGCGCGGGGGGTCCGCCGCCCGGAGGGGGTGGAGCGGGACCACCTCCGGGGAGGGGTGCGGGCGGGGTCGCGCCGGAGCTGTCCCCGCCGGGGGGTGCCAGGACGGCGGTGTCCTCGGCGGTGTGCTCCTGGGAGAGTATCTCGATCTCGGGATCGGAGGCGAGCTGCATGAATTGCAGCATCGTGATCCCAGTATAGTCGAACTCCTCGACCTTGTGCGTCTCCTCAAAGGCCCACTTGATCACGCCGATCTTCTTGAGGAGTGCATCGTGGACGCTGTCGTATAGTGTCGCGAACCAGTTATTCCCGTCCGCGTTGAGGAGGTATTGTATGTATTCGGTGGCCTGCTCGGCCTGGGGGATGTCCTCGGCGGAATTTGGCTCGTAGTCCACGACCTTGTCGCCGCCCGCGAAGACGCGGATGATCCCCGGCAGCATGGTGTGGATGATGTCCGCGACCTCGCGCACAACCGTGGATGATCGCCCGGCCTCCAGGCTCTCGGGCGTGCCATCGTCGTTGAGGACCGCGCCCTCGTAATAAGCGAATGACCGCTCCCGGTCGGGGCCTAGCGTGTCATCGGCATAATTGGCGGCGTCCTCGCGGTAGGCGCGCACAATCGCGAGGATTTCCTCGTCGTCGAGCGGGTCGGAGCGGGAGCTTTTAGAGCGCGGGGATCGCGCCATGAGACAATCCACCCCTAGTTGACACGGGGCGTTCTACACAACCGGAGGTGGTCTTGGGAAGCCCTTGTTTTCGCGTGTCAAGAGGGGTGAATGGCGAAAGTCGGACACGCACTCAGTGCGTGTCCCGCCTGGGAAGGGGAACAAAGCGTGAAAGTCTGCACGTAGCTAGTTGCGTGCGTGGTCCCAGAGGACGGGGTCGTTTTTGGGGAGCAGGAGGACGTCCGCCTCCGCGATGCGGGTCCGGAAGAACCCGTCGTGGGCCGGGTGGAGGAGGTGAAACTTGCGCGCATACCAGGGGGACCAGTCGTTCCCGATCTTGAAACCCGACCCGTCGTCCAGGGGGGTCGCCGTCTCCCACCTGACGCGGTCGAACACCGCCCTGGCGCTGTAATGCTGGAACCCGCGCCTGATCATGTCGAAAGTGAACCTTTCAAACAGGCGCCAGAAGTCCGGATTGTTCATGTCCACGGTAGCGAACCGGCCGACAGTGTAGCGGGTCATGTCAAACTACCCTGAGATTGCGTTTTATGGGTCCGGAGCGGCTGGAAGGGGGCAGGCGGGCGTAGCGCAGCATCATGAGGGCGTAACGAATGGCCGAGACGATGTCGTCGTGCTGCTTCACCGGGCGGCCCTCCTTCCTGTGGTAGTTCCTGATCTCGTCAAGGCAGTCGGTGAGGTGGTTGAATATCTTCAGCCTGCCGCTTTCCAGGCGGTCGATCATGTCCGCGATGCTCGCCTCCAGCCCATACCCGCCCTCCGGGAAGGTCGCGTGCTCGAAAAGCATCTGCAACCCGTTCCGGCGGTAAATCTCCGCCATCGGGTCGCCGGAGGTGCGGTCGTGGGAGGCTGCATCGTGGGGCCACGCCACGGGGATGCCGTGGCCCCAGCCGCGCAGTATCTGGCAGTGCTGGGCGACGGTGTTCTGGGCGACGGAGAAGGCCTGGGTGATGTAGACCACGTCCGCCTCGCGGTCATGTGCGAGCATTACGGCCCCGAAAGGGTGGTCAAACCCTAAGTCTATGCCTATGATCTTTGGCCAATGACGTGGTATCGAAAAGGCATCGATTGTGTATGCGCTCTCGGGGACCGCGAAGACCTTGCCGGAGCCTAATTGCGGGATGCCCCTTGTCCGGGCCTCACGTTCGTGCGGCTTGTAGAACGCCTTGACGCGGTTTCGTTGCTCTTCCGAGAAGTGTGCGGCGTCCTCCAGCGTCATCTGCACGAGGGCGCGGTCCGGGGTGGTCGGCTTGGGGTAGAACAGGCGGACCACGTCCGACATGCCTTCAAGCGGGGTAAACGTCAGAAGGATGATGCCATTCGTTGCGTTCGTGCGCGTTACCGCTTCACTGTAGATGTCATACGGTGGCTCTTCGTCCATCCAAACGAAATGGAGCGTCTCGGCCTGGAGTTTTTCCCGATCCTGCTGATAGGACTTGAACCCGATGGTGGAGACGCCGCCGGAGGCGTGCTGCACCGAGACGGTGTCGAGGGCCTCGCTGACGCCCCTGGCGGAGGTGGACCCCTTGATGAGGCGGCGGGGGACCAGCCCCGTGCCGGGCGAGCTGGCGCGGCCGAACAATATGCGCTGACAGCTGTCTCTGGTCAGCTCTGAGGAGACGCCGATGGCCCACCCGGCGACCGGATCGCTGAAACGCTTGCCTTGCCACCAGACCGGATATTCACCAGTGAGGTGGTATGAACATTCCGCACCCGCACAATACGTCTTTCCCACTTGGTTAGCCGCCATCAGCAACCGTTCGCGCATCATGGCGCCGTGGGCGTGGAAGGCCTCCTGCTTGGGGTAGGGCGTGTATAGCTCGATGGTGCGCTCGGAGAGGAGCCGCTTCGTCTCCTGGCGCAGGGCCTTGAGCGCAACGGGGTCAGAGCGGAGCTGGTCGACTACCGTTACCATTGCGAAACAGCCCCCACAGGGCCGCGCCAAAATTTGGCTTTCTGTTTATTACGGTGGGAGAGCGGAGTTTGGGTGGATGGGACTGCGTTCACGCATCCCGCCCCCGGCACCCCCCTGCCGGGGGGCCGGAACGATCCGTCAGCGTCACGTCCTGGCCTATGCAACCCAGGGTTGTATAATGCAACCATAGGTTGTATCGCCCATCGCAACGAGATGGGTTGGCGTTCGGGGTGGACGCCACGCGCACGATGCAACCCCTTGATATCATTGGCCATCTGCACCCCCTGCCTCCTCGGTCCCCACACTAGAACCCACACTCGACACAGGCTGGTGTTCGATGGTCAGGGGCGCGGCGATCACGTTGCCCTTCGGTATCGTTACTTGCTCCGATCCTACCGCTTCGTCAACGAGGGCGAGGAGCGCGAGCAGCTTGTCGGCCGATAGCCTCGCCAGCGGACTTTCAATCGCCATGCTCCGCTGCACGAACATCCCGATCTCCTTGCCCACCAGCTCCAGCCCCTTGAGCGTGGCGCCCCTGTCGCTGGCCAGCTTGGCGTGCTCCACCTGATCCACCAGCTCGCGCAGCACCCACTCCCTGGTCGGCGCCGCGACCCGCACGATGTCCTTCGCTTTCTCCTGATCAATCAAGGCACTGACCTCGGCAATGCGAGCCTTGACCGCAGGCTGCTTGAGCACCTGATAGGCTTGCTTGTTCGCGTTGGAGTAGCCCGCCTTGGTCGCTGCGACCACGGCCGTGTTGCCCTGCGCCACGTAGAGGCAGAACGCTTCCCGTCTTGCGGACCTGACCCGGACCGTCACCAGCTATCTCCCAGTTTCACCCAATGAAACGGCACCTTCCCCCGGTTTGCTCACCTCCGCAAGCAGAACGTGCCTCCACCCCCACCACGCGAGCAGCACCGCGTCCGCCTCGTCGTGCCGATGCACCGCGTCGGTCCCCAGCAGCCGCTCGACCAGACCCACCCCCTCCGCCTTCCCCACAGGACCGCCACGCAGCCCGTAGGACGCCCTCCACCTCGCTGGCCATACCTCGACCGCCCTCCCCCTTAGCCCCGCCTCCACGGCCTCCTGAAGCCTCCCTGTGGCCCTCCCCAAACTGAACGCCCCGACCACGCCCATCTGCGGGCTGGCCTGCTGGCCCTCCACCACCACGAGGTCCGCCTCCGGGACGAGCTGCCGCACCCGGCGGCTGTCCACCGCCTCGCCTACGGCGTCGAGCTGCGGCCGGTCCCTCCCCCACCAGCACCGGATCAGCGCGACCGCTCCCCCCTTGCCAGGATCGATCCCGAGAACCGTCCACCCGCTCTCCGCCCGGCTCGCCTCACGCTGCTGCCGCTTCGCCGCCCGCTCGATCCTGGCCCGCTCGCGCTCCGCCTTGCGCCCCAGCTCCGCCGGGTCATCTGCACAGTCACCCATTGCACCCCGCTGCCCCCTCTGCACACGCACACTGCACACGCCCCATTTGCCTGCTGCCAACATATATATACCGTATGCGTAATATACATACTGTATCTTCCATCTATCCCTCCTCTACACAATAACCATTAAACCAGTGTGCAGTGTGCAAAACGCCTTCAACCCATTGATCCTGAAACGCAAAAGGACTGCACACGCTCCAAAAGCGTGTGCAGTCCCGTGTGCAGTCTTACCGTGCCCACCTTGCGCTGCACGCATTGCACGCAGCGTATCACTCGCCTCAGAACTCGCTGCCCGCGCTACGCTTTCGGTCCTCCTCCAGCTTCGTCCGCAGCAGCTTCGGCTCCATCTGGGCATACAGCTCGACCGCCTCCCGTGCCCACACACGGGGCCTGCTGTCCCCCTCCGACACTTGGACCTTCGTGGTCCTCCACCCGTCCGCCGCCAGCGCCCTCTTGAGCTGCTCCAGCAGCCTGTGCCCCGGCCCAAACCCGCTTGCACCCCACACGCCCCTCCTCGCCAGCTCCACCAGCTCGTCCAGCGTCACCAGCACGCGCCCCGACATGGGTCCGTCAGGCCCCCACAGTGACCGCGCCCACCCCATCGCGGGCGCCTCCGCCTCCCTGGTCATGGCGACCTTGGCGGCGCTTACCGGAGGCGCCTGCTTAGGGTTGAACGCGGTCACCTCCCGCGCCAGCAGCCACCCCATCACGGCCGCCTTGCCGCCCGCGTCCAGCCACGCGTAGTAGGCCTTGAAGTATGCCGCGTCCCCCGCCAGCACCGTGTCCACCACGTCGAAGCGGCGGTCGTCCTCCGCCAGGGCGATGGCGTCGGCGTGGTTCGTGGTGACGATCAGGTTGACGATGTTGGGGACCGAGAACGCCGACACGCCCTTGAGGTTGATCCTGATCCGGTCCGGGGGCGTGGTCAGGAGCGCCTTGATCTCCTCATACGAGGACCGCTTCCTGAAGGACGGCATCTCGGTGACCAGCAGCCACGGCTTCTGCATGTACTCGTTGAAGTCCCCGCCGATCTGCATGCCGGGCACGACCGCGTGATTGTGCTCCCCCACCGCCGCCCAGAACGGCGCCAGGGCGCTGTCCTTGCCGGTCCCCTGTCCACCTAGCAGGACCAGGGCGCTGTTCAGCTTCACGCCGGGGTTCTGGAGGGCGTAGGCGAAGCGGTCGATGGTGCGCTCGCGGTCGGCGTCGTCCGGTATCAGCCGCGCCATGTGGTCCACCCACCGGCTCGCGTCACCCCCACTCGGAACCAGCTCCGTAGGGCGCCACAGATTGACGCACAGGCCCTCCGCCTCCTGCACCAGTAGGCCTTGACCCGGCCGCACCGTGACGCTGTGGGCACGCCTTAGAATGCCCCCTGGGTGCCCCATGAGCTGCGCCACGATCCCGTTCTTCCCCTTCACCGCGAACCCCTCCACCCCCAGCTCGCTCGCGACCGCGCACAATCGCGCCTCGTCCAGCAGCAGGTATGTCACCTCGTCGTAGAACCGATGCACGTCCAGAACGTAGACCACCCGCCGGGCGAGCTGCATGAACTCACTCAGCTCCTCCCCTACGTCAGCACCCAGGCTGTCGCCGCTGCGGCCAGCGCCACCAGCGCGGCGGGCACGAGGTACTCCGCCACCACCGTCTTCCATTGCCTCTTCGTCACGGTCGAACTCCTTCTCCGGCGCCGCCGATGGCTGGCGCCATGTGCCGCCTGTCGCTCGCTTGGCGAGGATCGCCAGCTTGCCGATCCCCACCCGCGCGGGCGGCGACCGGCCCCAGTGCGTCCACCGCTCCTGGCACGCCAGCTCGTCGTGCTTGTCGGCGCACCGTCCACTCCAGGCCGACCACGCCTCGTAGCCATCGACGCTCCCGCCGGTCGCGTGCCAGGCAGCCATTCCGATTGTGTTCCAATCGTCCCACCCGCACCCGTCGTCCCACCCGTCCCCGTTGGGGATCACTGCCAGGGCCGCGACCACGTCCTCGATGGGCGCCTGCTCCACTCCCCCTCCCGGCGCGGCCCCGTTGGCGCCAGCCCGCCCGCCCTTCTGGGCGGCGGCCATGCCCTGCAGCTCCAGGGCGAAGGCCCCCAGCTCCGCGTCGAGCGTGCGCTCCGTGTCCTCGCTCATAGCCCCGCCTTCCCTGGTGTCGGCCGCCGCGTGCCGCCGGGCATGGTGAGCTGCGACCACGCCCCGGTGACCGTTACGAACCGCGCACAATTATGGAATACCTCGATGGCCGCGCCCTCGCGTGCCTCGCGCACGCCGCCCCACTCCGCGATCTGGTATGGGCCAGCGCCCGCCAGCACCCGCCGGATGTCCACCTTGGTCTGGCCCTCGTGGGGGATGTCCTCCGCCTTGCCGACCGCGCGCACCCCGGTGCCGGAGGGGGTCAGCTCCATGTAGCACTTGCCGATCCGCTGCAGCACGGCGGTGGCCCACGGGTCCAGCACTCCCGTCTTCACGTCGCGGCACTTGTCGAGGTCGAGCCACACCAGCTCCGGCTCACCTAGCAAGAGCCACCCCACCCCGTCCGCGTCACCCCGCAGCACGGCCGCGCGGGCCGCCTCGTAGCTCCGGCCCTCGCCCGGCTTGTTGGTCGCCAGACCCCACCCCCGGCCCTCCGGCGCGGGCCGCTCCGGCTTCTTCGTCCACTTGCCGGAGCCGGTCCTCACCCACCGCCACACACACCACCTCTCCTGGCCCATGAGGCGCCCCAGGGGGTGTTCCGGCGTGAGGTTGGTACCTTGGGTCCACTCTTCTGTGGGGGGCCTGGGCGGGCCTCCTTGAGGCTCCTGTGGCGCGGCTGTCACGCCCTTGTCACTGGCATGGACACCAGTCCCGTCCCTTGTATGCTCAGACACAGCGCAATGCTCCTTGCGTGATACCCCGGCGCCAACCGGGTCAGGCCCCCCGGCTCACACCGGGGGGCCTTTGTTTTCCCAGGCTACAGGCTGCTCCGATCACCACGTCTGGGCAAGGAGCGTCCGCTTCACGCCGTCGAAGTCGCAAGCCAGGAGGCTGGCGCCGCCGCGCTCGGCGGCGGCCTCCACCACGGCCTGCAACGTGAGCAGGGCGTGCTTGACCGTGGTCGGCGTCAGCTTCTCGCCGGTCCGCGTGGAGAGCTGGCACCCCAGCCACTGGGCGCCCGCCAGCACCTCGCCCCGCCGGAGCGTCGAGAGCTGGAGGTGGCCCCAGGCGGGGACCACGTAGAGGTAGACCCGGTTGCGCCGGGCGCGCTCCGTCTCGGCGGCCTCGATCTCCTTCCGGTCCGCCTCGCGGGCCAGGAGCCACCGGGCGGCGTAGCTCCCGACCGTCTCGTCCCCGTCTGGCACGGGGGCGGAGCTGGCCTCCGGCTTGCCGCGCGCCTCCCAGAGTGTGCGGTATCGCTCCATCTCCGCCTGGGCCTCCGTCCCCAGGAACGTCTTGTAGTGTTGCAGGCGGGCGAGGCGCCGCCCCGACCGGTCGTCAATCGTTGCTATGTTGGTCTTGATCTGCCAGTGCCCAGGCGACCGTTGCGCCTTGTTAACAGTGACCCGGTTGATGTAGCTCACGCTGTCTTCTCCTTCTCTGCCAGCTCTTTCGCCCTGGCCAGCGCCAGGGCGGAGTTGAGTGTGCCTTGCTCGTGCTGCGCCGCGTCGAGGTGGATGGCGAAGCGCCCGGCGGCGGTGGGCCGGGTGGCCGCGTGGCCCCCGGTGTAGTAGTCCGCCTCGACCCACCCCTTCTTGAGGGCGCCGTTAATCGCGGCTGTCACCGGCTCCCCGTCCAGCACCCACATCCACGTCCCCCGGATGCAGATGCCGGGGACGCTGCGGGTCAGGAGGGCCTTCTGCTGCCGCGACAGCCAGAGGCGCTTCACGACGCCGCCCCCGCCAGCAGCTTGGCGCGGTAGGCATTCATCTCCGCGCAGACCGTCTCCGCCCGCTGCAGGGCGCGCACGTAAGCGGAACGAACGCACTTGCCGACGTTCAGCCGCTCCCAGGTCTGGGTGACCTCGATCATGCCCCGCGCCCGGCGGCTGATCATCTTGGGCGGGTTCTCGGGGTCCGCCACGAGGCAGACCGCGACCCGCCGGTAGCGGGCCTTCACCGACGCGGGCATCGTGGCCGACGCGGTCATTATGATGTAGGCGGCCATCTCACAGGCCCTCCTCTTTCGGGTCGCGGTCCCAGTGCATCCACTCCCGCCCGGTCGGGTCGAGGAGGTGGAGGCAGAGCACCGGCTCGACCTCCTGCAGGAAGCCATAAGCCTCCTCGGCGGCGGAGCCGGTCCGGAACCGCAGGGCGGTGTCCTTCATCTCGTCGTCGCTCTTGAACGCGACGAGGAGCTGCCAGGGGTGGGTGTGGGGGTCTTGGGCCATCGGGGCCTCCTGTTGGTTGGGTTAGATCGCGGGGGTGGCGCGGCCCACCAGGGCGTTCGCCCTGGCGAGCTGGTTGCCGAGTGTCGAGGGCGTCGAGGACGTCGTCCTCCAGCGCATAGGCTTCTGGCCGGAGGCGATCACGTTGAGAGCGAACAGGCGCCCGCGCTCGTAGGACATCGCGACGTGCTTATCCGCGTGATCCATCAGCCTCCGGTCGGGCGGCGCCCCGTCGAGGGCGTCGTTCCAGCCCTGACGGCGGGCGAGGCCCTGAGCCGTCAGGGGGGCCTTCCAGCCCGTGTCCCTGACGTAGGTGGTGTGGTTAGCCATTGCGGGCCTCCTCGACGTTCCGGGCCACGCGGGCGGCGCACCGGGCACAGGTCGGCACCAGCCCCAGGATGGGGTGGCGCACCGCCGTGGTGGCGACGTTGTCGCAGCGGAGGAACCACCGGCACTCCTCGTGCTCCGGCCCGACCTCATCGCGGGTGAAGGTGACCTTCATGGCCTAGCCCTCCCCGTAGATGGCGGCGCGGACCGCGAGGCGGCGGAGCTGCTCGGCCTCGAGCTGCTCCGGCGTGGCGTCCATGCCCAGGTCGAGGAACGCCTCGCGGGCCACCGCGTCGGCGGCCAGGATGGCGGCCACGCGGGCCTCCTCCGCCGCCTTCTCCGCCGCCACCAGGGCCGCCGGGCGGGCCAGGGTCGGCCTCGCCAGGATGGTCTGGTTCACGCCCTCGCGGACCCCGTGCTCCTTCACGGTCGCCTTGCCTTCCAGCGGGTCGCCGCGCTCGCCCAGGCGCTTGTTGCCCTTGTAGATGAAGATGTTCCCGGCGGCGTCCTTCATGCCGACCACGTGCATGGTGCCGAATTGCGTCTCAAACGAGGTCGCGAAAGAGATCGTCAGGGCCAGGGTCAGGCGCTCGCCCACCGTGCCGACGTGGACGGAGGAGGCGTCGGCGGCGGCGCGGGCGGCGATGCGCTCGGCCTTCTTCGCGGCGTCCTCGTTCACGATGCGGCGGACGGCCGCCTCCTGGCCGGAGGTCAGGCTGCCCCACTCCACGAGGCTGTCATACATCTTGCCCACGAACGCGGAGCGGTGGGTCCGCATCGCGTCGGTCAGCTCGACGTGGTCGGGGGTCGCGGCCTGCCACTTGGCGGCGCGGGTCTTGTAGGCGTTCGCCTTGATGCGGGCGTCAATCGCGTTGCTGTAGGCGATGGGGTTCTCGATCTCGGCGGGGGCGTAAATGCGGGCCATCGGGGCCTCCTGGGTCAGCGGGTTAACGTCGAGAGCCAGATATGGGACTGTGGCCCACGGGGTGCAAGGGGGTCAGGCGAATAAATCTTCCTGGCCGTCGTCGTCCAGCTCCAGCTCGTCCTGGCGCCACTCCGGCTCCGCCTCCGCCAGCAGGCGGGC
>Ga0157376_10004099_pt1 | contig 10091 bp, 10 predicted proteins | sample M45metaG_FD_121801 | JGI IMG/M metagenome (GOLD analysis project Ga0157376, IMG submission 121801) | Miscanthus rhizosphere microbial communities from Kellogg Biological Station, Michigan, USA - M4-5 metaG | ecosystem: Host-associated > Plants > Roots > Rhizosphere > Soil | place: USA: Michigan... | reverse complement strand
CCGCCACGCGTCGAGCTCGGTCTTGCTGACGCCAGTGTCGGCGGCGAGGACGAACAGGACGACCTGCGCGCTGGGCAACAGGCTCCGCGTGAGCTCCGATTCCGTGCCAGGTACATCGAGCCCGGGCGTGTCAAGGATCACGAGGCCCTTCTGCAGCAGCGGATGGGGAAAGTTGATGATCGCATGTCGCCAGCACGGGACGTCGACGCGCTTGTCGCCACCGCTCGGCAGACGATTGGCGGGCGCCGAGGCGTCGTCCTGTATTCCGAGCGCTCGCGCGAGCGCCACCGGCACGCGCTTCGTTTCACAGACGCGGGCGAGAACGGCGCTGATCTTGCCGGCGTCCGACATGTCGAGCGGCAGCGTCGTCCATTCGTCGGCGCAATCCCGGAACTCCTCCACCGTTGCGTCCTTCAGGCGCGAGTCGATCGGCAACAGTCGAATCGACGGCGGACTCGAAGCTTCGAAAAGTAGCTCCGTCGGGCACATCGAGGCGCCGCCGGCGGCCGCAGGGAGTCGCGCGCCGAAATCGGCGAAAAAGATCGCGTTGATGAGCTCGGCCTTGCCGCGCGAGGATTCGGCGACGAGCGCGACGACGAGCTTGTCCTCGCTCAACCGCTGCAGCAGGCCTTCGACCTCGCGATCGACCTGCGCGCTCGCGAGGCCCTGTTCGCGCAACCAGTCGCGCAGGGCGGCGACACCGCCGACGAGGCGGTTGCGCCATTCGCCGTAAGCTTCGAAGCGAGCCGCGAGTGCGCGTGGCGGTGCCATTCGATAGCCTGTTGTCCTGGAAGACGCTGTTGCGTAAGGGGGTTTTGCGGCGAAACAATCTATCATGGCGGTTGCATCGCCGCGTCGAAACGACCGGCGGTCAACGCTGGCAGCCCGGACAGTAATAAGTTGCGCGGCCCCCTTGCCGGATCTCGCGTATGGCTACCCCGCATTGACGGCAGGGGAGACCGCGCCTTCCGTAGACGCGGTAATCGAGCTGGAAGTAGCCGGGCTCGCCGCTGCTGTCGACATAATCGCGCAGCGTCGAGCCGCCCTTCGCGATGGCGTCGGCAAGCGTTGCGCGCACCTCGGTCACGAGGCGGTCCCACCGGGGCCTCGACAGCCGATTGGCGGGGGTCGTCGGCCGGATCCCGGCGCGGAACAAGGACTCGTTGGCGTAGATATTGCCAATGCCTACCACGAGATGATTGTCCATCAAAGCCAATTTGATCGCTACCGCGCGCCGGCGCGTCGCGCGCCACAGATAGTTGGCGTCGCAGGCGGGGTCGAACGGCTCGAGCCCGAGCCTCGCGAGAAGAGGGTGGGCCTCGGCGGGCGCCGGAACCCACAGCATCGCACCGAAGCGGCGCGGGTCGTGATAACGCAGCGTCACCCCGGACTCGAGAACAATATCGACATGGTCGTGCGGAACGAGCGGCGGAGGGGTGCGAAATGCCCGCAGGCTACCCGTCATGCCCAAATGGACGAGCAGCGTGTCGCTCCCCAGCCTGAAAAGGAGGTATTTGCTGCGCCGGTCGAGTGCGTCGATCGTGCGGCCGGCGATCCGTGCCGGAAGCCACTCGGGAACCGACCAGCGCAACCTGCGGTCGTACAGGTGCATGACCTTCACGCGCCGGCCAACGACAAGCGGCGCGATCCCGCGAAGCGTGGTTTCGACTTCTGGCAGTTCCGGCATGGCGGAGGGCGGGAGAAAATGGACAAGGTAGCCGCCGGACGCCGCGCCGCCGGGTTGGTGCGCCGCCGAATATACCCTAAGATGATCGACCCTCTCTGGCAAGAACTGACGCGCCGCGTCGCCCAACCCTCGAACTCGCCCGGCTTACACACCCGGCTCAGATGATGGCCCGACCTCTCTTTTCCTCCTGCCTTCGCGCCACCGCGCTCACCGTGCTGCTGTTGGCGCCGCATGCCGGTGCCCAGACGCGCCCCAAGCCGGACGCCGACCGGCAATCCGCCGGCAGCCCCACCCGGACCGGCGAGCTTTCCGCGGAGCTCATGTATCGGCTGCTCGTGGGCGATATCGCACTCCAGCGCGGCGACACGGCTCTCGCGGCCCGGGCCTACTACGAAGCGGCAAAGGAAGCTCGTGACGCGCGTCTCGCCCGGCGCGCGACCGAAATCGCGCTCGCCGCGCGCCAACGGACTCTCGCACTCGATGCGGCCACGCTGTGGTCCGACCTCGACCCCGCAGCGGACCGCGCGAAGCAGGTGATTGCCGGCTTGAAGGGAGGTGGGGACTTCCGCACCTCCGATCTCAAGGCCGATCTTGAGCGGGCGCTGGCAGAAGCCGCGGCCTCGGGGCCGCGGCTCGGCGAGGCGTTCCTGGAGCTCAATAGAGCGTTGGCATCGGAGCCCGACAAGGCCGCCACCTTCAAATTGGTGCAGTCGCTGGCGCAGCCCTATCCCAATAATCCCGAGGCGAACTTCGCCGTCGCGCTTGCCGCGTTCAATACGGGCCTCACTGACTTCGAATCTGCCACCGCCGCGCTGCAGGCGATCGATCGAGCGCTGGCCCAGAAGCCGGAATGGGAGCAGGCCATGCTGCTCAAGGTCGAGATCCTCGGCAAGCAGTCGCTGGATCGGGCCGCCGACTATCTCAGTGAAATCCTCAAGTCCGCCCCGGACTCGAAGCCCGCCAACTCTGCGCTGGTGCAGGTGCGCATTCAGCAGAAGCGATACGCGGACGCCGCCGCGATTCTGCAGAAGCTCTCGGACAAGGACCCGGGCAATCAGGAGTATCGGTTCGGCCTGGCCATGCTCGCGATGCAGACCAAGGACTGGACCAAGGCCGAACGGCTGCTCGGGGAATTGAGCAAAGCCGGGTACGGGGACGACGGCGTGGTCGAATCCTACCTCGCGCAGGTCGCCGAGGAGACGGGCCGCTTCGACGTTGCGCTGGAGCGCTTCCGCGCCGTCCCGGACGGCGAGCGCGGCTGGTTCGCGAAACTGCGTGTCGCTGCGATGATGGGCAAGCTTGGACGACAAGACGAAGCGCGCCGCTACCTTGCCGACTTGCCGGCTGTGACGCGTGAGCAGCAAATTCAGGTGCAGCAGGCCAGCGCGCAGCTCATGCGCGATTCCAACGACATGCAGGGGGCCTACGCGACCCTGACGAGTGCGCTCGCCCAGTATCCCGACGATCCGGACATCCTCTACGATCTCGCGATGGTCGCCGAAAAACTGGATCGGATGGACGTCGTCGAGGCGAAGCTCACCCGTCTTGTCGAGCTCCGGCCCACCAATGCGCACGCGCTGAACGCGCTGGGATACACGCTCGTCGACCGCACGCCGCGCGTTGCCGAGGGACTCGCACTGATCGAGCGGGCACTGGCGCTCTCCCCGGACGATCCGTTTATCCTCGACAGCGTGGGCTGGGCGCAATTCCGGATGGGCAAGCTCGACGAAGCCGAGAAATATCTTCGCCAGGCAATGGAACAGCGGCCCGACCCCGAAATCGCCGCGCACCTGGGCGAGGTGCTGTGGGCCAAGGGCGAACGTGCCCGTGCGCAGGACGTCTGGCAAACGCAGCTGAAGAGCGCTCCGGATAACGCCGTGCTGCTCGAAACCGTCCGCCGGCTCACCAAGTAAAGCGCTGACTCTCCTCGTGCCGCGGGCGGCATCGCATGCGCTCGTCGCGACATTCGCCTTGGTGGTCGCAGGCTGCGCGAGCGTGCCGTCCGCACCGCCGCCGGGGCCCCCCGTCGCGGGCTCCGACGAGCCGTTCGCGATCGAGGGGCGGTTGTCCGCGCGTCGCGGAAACGACGCGGTTGCGGTCGCCTTCGCATGGACGCACACCCCACCCCGTGACGAATTCGTCGTGACGACCCCGCTAGGCGGCGCAGTGGCCGAATTGTCGGGCGATACCTCGACGCGCCGGGTCGACGTGCGAACCGCCGACGGTCGCGCCGATGCCGCGAGCGACTGGGCGAGCCTGACCGAGCGCGTCGTCGGTTTCCCGGTACCAGTCGACGGCTTGGCATTCTGGGCGCAGGGCATGCCGCGCCCGGGTGCCCAGCACTCGACGGAAATGGACGCCGCCGGCCGCATGGGGGTATTGCACCAGGACGGCTGCGAGATTGTTTACGCTTATGCCGACGATGCCGCCGCTCGCCCCTCGCGCCTGCGGCTCGCGTGCCACGATCTCGAGCTCCGCATCGTCATCGATCGCTGGCGCGCGGCGTGAATCCCCGGCGAGCCTTCGCATGCGCACCCTGACCGTTCCCGCGCCGGCCAAGCTCAACTTGTTCCTGCATGTGACGGGTCGCCGCGATGATGGTTATCACCTGCTGGAGACGCTGATGGTGGCGCTCGATACGGGGGACACGATCACACTGACGCGCCGCGACGACGGTGCGGTCGTGCGCACGAGCGAGCTTCCCGGTGTCGCGCCCGAGCATGATCTTGCGGTTCGTGCGGCGCTCGCGCTCAAGCTGGAGACAGCGTGCCCGTGGGGTGTCGACATCGCGGTGACGAAGCGCATTCCGCTGGGCGGCGGCATGGGCGGCGGCAGCTCTAACGCAGCGACAGTGCTGCTCGCGCTCAACCGCCTCTGGGAGCTTGATTTGCCGCGCGTGGCACTCATGCGAATCGGTACCGCGTTGGGAGCGGACGTTCCGTTTTTCCTAGGCGGCGAGCCCGCCCTCGCGCGCGGCATCGGCGAACGTCTCACCGCCGTAACGCTGCCGTCGTTCTGGGTGGCGGTGATCGTGCCGCCGATCGCGGTGCCCACGGCGGCGATTTTCGCTGCGCCGGAATTGACACGAAACGGCGCGTCGGCGAAAATGGAAGTCTTTTCCGAGGGTTATGGGCGCAATGACCTTCAGCCGATTGCGGTCGCACGGTTTCCCGGCATCGATGCCGCGCTCGGCAGCTTGGGTGGTCGCTCGGGCTGTGCGCGGATGACGGGTTCGGGCGGAGGCGTGTTCGCGCCTTTTGCCACCGAGGCCGAAGCCCGCGCCGCAATCGACGCGAAGCCGCCGGCAACGTTCGGATTCGTCGCAAGGACGCTCGCGCGACATCCGCTTGCAGCTTTCGCGTGATGCGAGATGCGGATTCCGCGCAAGGCGGACGCGTCATGGGTGAGCGAGGGTTTTCTCCGCTGGGGAGTCGCCAAGTTGGTTAAGGCACCGGATTTTGATTCCGGCATTCGAGGGTTCGAATCCTTCCTCCCCAGCCCTGTAGATTCGCCTTTGCGCGGGTCATTGGCTCACTTGCCGCAAATGGGACCAGACCGTAGCGGGCGTCAAGGCGATATTGTCGATCGCAAGCGCCCACATGCACGCCGATCGATTGATCGCGATTTCCGCCAGGTGCCGGTCGAGAGGGCGGAAGTATGGCGAACCGGGGTTACGCACAAATTCGCTGTACGGCGGTAGGCGCCTGACGTACTCCTCTTTCGCCATCCAGAAATTCCCCGCGAAATAGGTGTAGCCATGCTGCGGGTCGAATAGTTTTAGCGGTCCGCAAGCATCGCAGCCTTGCTCACGCAACGTCGCGGCCCACTTATCGGCTTGCGCGACGAATTTGTTCAGGTACCAACGCCACCTCTCCGCGAGGGGATTCGGAGGCGAGTGACTTACGCCTTTGGTATGAAAATAGAGGATTGGAGCATCATCGCGCTTCGCGATGGAGTCAACCAATTCCATGGCCGGGTGCTCGAACTCATCGAGCCAACGAGCCCATGTGCGCAATGCCAGTCCACGTCCTGAATTTTGGAGGCTTGTCGCGATCAGTGCTGCGCCATGAATCGCCCCGCGTAATGTTCCCAGGCCTGATCGAAGTTCCCGGCCGAAGCGTGCAACACCGGCATGTCCGCGGCGACAGCAAGCCGGAATCCGGCCAAATGCGAGGAGAACGAGAAATCCCTGTCGTAGCAGTGGAATCCGTCGAACGTGACCTCGTCGAAGCGAATGCGTTCGAGGACCTCGCGATTCGCCGCCATGAAAAGTCCGTCGGCCGCCTGCATCCCATGGATGAGCGGCGCGGGCACCGCGCAGACGAGGACCCGGAAAGGCGCGACCTGACCGTCAGGCTCGCAGACCTGGCCGAATGTATAAGTTGGCCCGGCGCGCGCCCACTAACCGTACACGACCTTCGTCGTACCGGCGATCCCGACGAGATCGGCGTCGGCAAGATGCTTCTTCAGCGTTCCGAGCCATGGAGCCGGATCGAGAAACTCGATGTCGTCGTGCGAAAGGACGACGATGTTGCCTGAATATCGCGCCACGCCGCGGTTGTACCCTTCGGCAAGCGAGCGGGCGTCGCGAACCGCGACGATCTCGTGCGGTTCGTCTCCGAGCAAGCGCTCGTAATGCCGCTCGATCGCGTCGGCGCGCGCGGGATCGATGCTGCAGAATACGACCGAGATCATCGAAGCGCTGAATCTACTGCCGGCGGCGTAGCAATCGCGGCAGGAACGGGGCAACACAGCCCAATGCCAGCACGCCAAGCACGAGCGCCGACAGCAGGCCCCGCGCGTCGGCGTCGCTGGCGATGCCAAGGCTCTTCTTGAGCGTGCACGTCAGGTCATAACAGTCATTGGCAAGAAGGCGGTTCGCGAGCCCCACGCCAAGGAGCACGGCGCCCCCCACTAACAATCCCATCAGGACGCGGACTGCGATACCGGTCGGCGTCAGCCGCGCCAGATGCCATCGCGAGCCCCGCCCCTTCCTTTGGCCGAGCAGGACATCCAGCAGGTTGTCCATGTCTTCTTCGAAGTGCGTCGTCCGCAGCGCGAATGCGGTGATCTTCGGCAGTTCCCGCAGCTCGTCCGGCAAGTCGGTCGCGCGCGGCATGCGCGCGTCATCGACCAAAATCGGCACGATGGTTACCTTGCTGCGCAACGCGATCCGCAGTTCCTGGCTCACCATGTCGTCCGCATCAAAAATGCGTGCTCGGCCCGAGTTCCCGGCGCTGCCCTGCCATTCCGACCCCATCAGCACGAAGACATGGCTGGCCTTGGCCAGTGTGTCCCGGATCTTCTGCTCGAAGTTCTCGCCGACGCCGATGCTGTCGACGTCGAGGAACACTTCTTCGATCGCGCGGACGTCGTCGAGGAACTGCGCCATCCGGCCTGCTGTAACGAGACTATCTGCCCGCCGGTAGGAGAGGAACACCTTCATCGTCGCTCGAAGCGTGGCGTCAGAAGAGTTGCGCTTTCATCAGGTGTACCGTCGCTCCGAGCCGCCCGGCCGGTGGAATCACCTTCAGGTCGCCATCGCGCGGCCCTTTCTCGAATTCATAGATCAGCGCGTAGACGGCGTGCCTCGGCGTGTAGGCGAGGTTGGCGAAGGCGGGCGGAAGCGAGGAGGCCCCGTCGCGCGTGATCGCGCGCAGTTGGGCCTCGGTCGGGGCAGCGGTGGCGTTGGTCATTCCCTGTTCGGAGACGACAATGACGATCTGGCGATAGTAACCGGGAGCCGCGTAGAACAGGCGTCTCACATACTGTGCGAGGTTGAAGTCTGCCTCCTGGCTGGGCGGCGCGAAACCTCTCGTCCCGCCCATGCGCCTGCCGTCGGGTTCGATGTGCTCGAGGTCGAGCACGATCACGAACCCCTTGCAACCCGCGCCGAGGTACTTGAGTTGCCTGTAACCCGCTCGCGATATCGCACCTTCCAGGCGCGCGCCGACGGCCCGCAGAGACGTCGCTTTGCCTTCGTCCGGGAATAACAGGTAACGCGGTACGAGAGCTGTGACGCTGGGTAGCGGCGGGTTCGGCCAAGGGAATGGCACAAGCCCGGCGGTTGGGCATCTCTCGACTACCGCCGGCTGCGATTGCGACGATTGTGGCGATCCCGTCCCCGCCACCGGCGCCGGTGGCGGCCGCGCCCTTGTCCCCGGCGGGGCGGGTTGCGGCTGTGCCTTCGTGGCCGGCGGCGTCTCCGCCTTCGCCGGCGGCTCCGGAATCGGGATGCTTCCGCGCCATTCCAGGACGGTTCCGGATTGACTCCACTTGATGGAATGCCCGGAAAAGTTGGAATAATTGGGGCCGAGTCGCTTCCTGACGGATTCTGGTTGCGCAGAAACAGGCGGCGCCGTAATTTTGATCCCGTACTTGCCGGTCGGTGCCGGCGCACCCTTGTCCATGAAGAGCTCAACGCGGAATCGCCCGTCAGCGACTCTTACTTTGTAATCGTCGGAAAAATTCGACTCCTCCCTGAATATTTTGGCGATGAGGTCGGTGCCGTCCGGCAGGTTGGTGCGGCCGACAATCGCGACCTTTCCATTCTCGTAAGCTGAATCCACCTCCAGGCGCAGCGGGATAGCGGCCTGAACGGACTCGGCCAACCACATCATCAGCAGAGCGAAGGTTCTAATCGATAGCACGTAAGTCCCTCTTACGTATGGCGCGAGACGGCACGTACTTTGCACTGGATTGAAGAGCGGAGCAATGAGGGTCGCGATAGGTGGCATCGCGATTGCCTGATGCGGCGATCAATGCATTTTTCAAAGCGTGCCGATGTTCTGGATTGTCCGTCGTCCGATTTTCTCCTGGCCTTCGGGTGTTCGGACGCGTCGTCGCTATTTCCCCAGCACGTAGAGTTGCCACAGGTCCTTGTGGCTCATGTAGCACATCGGCTGGATCGCGAGGAGGCCGGTCTTGCCGATGTTGGTCTCGAGATTGGTGAGCTCCGCGAACTTGTCGCGCGTGGGCTCGTCGACCGGAACCTCGAACCCGTTTGGACGCATTATCAGGATTCCCTTGGCGCGCAATGCGAGCTCCGTGTAGAGCCGCAGGTAACATAGGAGGTCGGCAACCACGGGTCCGCGGAACTTGTCCTTCATCGTGTGCAGGTATTGGCCCACCGGCGAATCCGACAATCGGCCGGAGTTGATGAGCTCCAGCATTTCGGTGTCAGCATCGAAGCCCTGGCCGAGCCATTTGCCCACCGCTTTCTCGCTGCGCTGAGACATCACATAGAGTAGCGCCGGCACCGAAAAGAGTGCGATCAGCGTGGCCGCGCGCGGAGACGTCAGTAGATGGTTGTAAGCCGAGTGCAGCAGGATGGCGACGCCGAGTCCTGGGACCAATGGCGGAATAGGCAAACGCGCGCCCGAAGCGGCCTCGAGCATCGCCAGGCCCATGACCGCGAAAATGGCGGTGGCGCCACCGTGCATGATCGCCGTTCCGAAGCCGCGCACGATCCAGGTACCGATCCCGGGGTTCTCCACGATCTTCATGAAGTAGGTGTTTTCGACGAGCGCGAATCCCGTGTCCACCGCGAAGCCGAAGATCGCGGCATCGACGAGAAAGCCGATGCGGTGCGCGCGGATGAGCGCGACGATGACGAGGCCCTTCAGGGACTCCTCGACGATGGGTGAGACGTAGCGCGATAAGGGAACTAAGTCGATGCCGAGGCGCATGAGAGTCCACGCATTCACGAGATAGCTGGCCCCGGCGACCGCCGCGCCGCACGCGACCACTGCGAGGACGGTGGAGATCTTCACGAGCTTGTAGTATTTGCGCGATCTCCTGATAGCTGCATTCGGAGAAATGCCGCAGCGACAGCACGATCCGGTCGTTTGTCGGCAGATGCATCAACGCGCTCCGGATTTTTCTCGCGATCTCGGCTTCGCCGTATTGCGATTCCGGGTTGTTGCGCTCGGAACCCGGCAGCTCGACATCGTCATCGAGCGGCTCTTCGCGCCGCCTCCGGCGCAGCTGGTTGAGCGACTCGTTGACGGTGATCCGGTAGATCCAGCTGAAGAACTTGTAGCGGGGATCGTATTCGTCGAGCTGCTCGGCGATCTTGAGGAATACGATCTGGGTGACGTCGTTGGCGTCCTCTGCGCTGCGCAATACCCAGAACGCGGCGTTGTACAGGGGCCTCTGGTAGCGAACGACAAGTGCGATGAAAGCGTCCCGATCGCCGTTACGGAAGCGCTCCAGCAGGGCCCGATCGGTGTCATCCCCCACAAGTACACCCGGCGGTCGCAAAAGCTGGCGCGTCGTTCAGCCGGCGGGCTCGATCTCGAAGATCTGGTCGAAGCCCGAATAGCGAAAGATGTCCTGCAGATGGTGGCTTACCCCGACCAGCCGGAGCTTTCCGCCCGAGGCCGTCCGGCGCTTCTGGGTCTTG
>Ga0157376_10004097_pt1 | contig 10092 bp, 5 predicted proteins | sample M45metaG_FD_121801 | JGI IMG/M metagenome (GOLD analysis project Ga0157376, IMG submission 121801) | Miscanthus rhizosphere microbial communities from Kellogg Biological Station, Michigan, USA - M4-5 metaG | ecosystem: Host-associated > Plants > Roots > Rhizosphere > Soil | place: USA: Michigan... | reverse complement strand
TAGTCCCCATTCGCGTGCATTCGCGTCAATTGTTTGCCACACAGGCCCTGTAGGTATTCGTCATTAGAGCAGCAATGGTCATGGGACCTACGCCACCGGGTACAGGTGTTATAAAACTGCACTTTGGCGAAACAGCAGCAAAGTTTACGTCGCCTTTCAGCGCAAAGCCAATTTTTTTGTTGAATCCGCAACACGTGTGATGCCAACATCAATCACAATCGCTCCCTCTTTTACCATATCTGCGGTAACAAATTCGGCCTTGCCCAGAGCAGCTACCAGTATGTCTGCCTTGCTGCATATTTCTGCAAGATTTTTAGTGTGTGAGTGACAGATAGTAACAGTGCAGTTACCGGGGTTGCTATTGCTGCTTAATAAGATGCTCATTGGGCGTCCAACAATATTGCTTCTGCCAACCACTACTGCATTCATTCCTTTGGTATCTATTTTATAATGTTCCAGCATCAGCATAATACCATAAGGAGTAGCAGGTACAAAAGTGGGCAGGCCCTGTACCATTCGGCCAATGCTTACCGGGTGAAAACCATCCACATCTTTTTGGGGCTGAATAGCGTTGATGATATTTTCATCAGAAATATGTTTGGGTAATGGCAACTGTACAAGAATACCATCCACATCCGGGTCGTTGTTAAGCGACTCAATGGTGTCTATTAATTTATTTTCACTGATGCCGGCATCAAACCTGATAAGAGACGATTTAAAGCCAATCTCATTACAGGCTTTTACTTTTGCTGATACATAAGTCTCGCTGGCGCCATCATTCCCTACCAGTACAGCAGCCAGTTGTGGTATCTTTTTGCCTTCTGTTGCCAGTTGAGCTACTTTTATTTTCAGTTCGTCTATGATTGCTTTTGAAGTCAGCTTGCCATCTAGTATTTGCATGGCGCAAAGGTAGGGGATAGCGTAACTATTTTAAATGTTGAATTTCAAATTATTTAATTCCTTCATCAAGAGCAGTATTTACATAGGGTTTAATGACAATATTTACCAGGCAAAATTTAAAATGCAGAATGCAAAATTTCTTTTGAATTAGTCTTAATTTCCTTGCACAAACCTTTCCTTGAAAAAATTAAGTACGGCTATCCTGTTACTTATTGTATGGCATATTGCTCTTTGCCAGACAGCCCGTTCGCCTTTGTCTGCGCGGTATACATCCATTGGTACTTACAGCAAAAATTTCACAGATGCTTTTTCGGGCACCGTTAACCAGGCCGCACTTGCACAAATAAGGGATGCCGGCGCAGGTATATATGGCGAACGAAGATTTATGCTGAAAGAACTCAGCAATTATGCAGCGGCTGTTGTGCTGCCATCAAAAATAGGCGGCTTCGGACTGTCAACCAATTATTTTGGTGGAGAAAATTTCAATACCTCGCAAATAGGTATTGGGTATGGCAAAAAGTTAAATGATAAGATTGATATCGGCGTCCAGTTCAACTATAATATGATAAAACTGGGGGGTTATGGAAGCAGTAGTACAATAAATTTTGAAGCAGGAACCATCTTACACCTTACAGATAAGATGCATATTGGTATACATGTTTACAATCCGGTGGGTGGAAAATTTGGTAAACAAAAAGATGAAAAGCTGGCTTCTGTTTATACCACCGGGATTGGCTATGAGGTTTCGGATAAATTTTTTATCAGCACAGAAATCAGTAAGGAAGAAGACCAGCCGGTAAATATAAATGCCGGCATACAATATGTTTTTGCCAGGCAGTTTTTTACAAGGCTGGGTATTGCAACCGCTACAGGCAATTATTTTTTTGGCCTGGGTATACAATGGAAAACATTCAGGTTGGATGCTGCTACTACCTGGCAGTCACAGCTGGGATTTACACCTGGCATCATGCTATTAATCAATTTTCATGAAACTGTTCAAAAACAGGAAGATTGAAAAAATTGATCATGATATTTATTTTTTTATTTCCTGTAGTTGCTACGGCGCAGGAAACTGAGAAAATAGATGAAACAATTGAACAGCAGTTGGAAAACATGGCTGAGGCAAATAATGCTGAGCCGGAAGACGATGCTAACCTGCAGCAATTGGCCTATTATAAAAAACATCCGCTAAATATAAATGAGGCAGGGGTCGACGAACTTTCTGCACTGAATATTCTAAGCGGTTTGCAAATAGAGGCATTTTTATCTTACCGCAAGTTGTTGGGTAATCTGATTAGCCAGTATGAATTACAGGCCATTCCTTCCTGGGATATTGCGACCATAAAAAAATTATTGCCGTTTATTGAAATAAGAAACGATATAAATCTGGCAGAGCAATTGAGAGACAGGGGGCGGGGAGGCGACGAAACATTGTTGATGAGGTATGGAAGGGTGCTGGAAAAATCCAAAGGATATGATAAGCCTGCAACACCAGGTGCCAATTATTATTTAGGAAGCAGGGATAAATTATTTCTTCGTTACAGCTACAATTATAAAAATTTGCTGCAATGGGGCTTGCTGGCCGATAAAGATGCCGGCGAACAATTTTTTAAAGGAACTCAGCGCCTGGGTTTTGATTTTTATTCTTTTCATCTTTTTGCAAAAAAACTGGGTTTTGTCAGCGCACTTGCGCTTGGAGATTTTACCATCAGCTTTGGACAGGGCCTGATACAATGGCAGACGCTGGCATTTAAAAAAAATGCGGATGTGCTGGCCATAAAAAGACAATCACCCACGTTGAGGCCCTATAATTCTGCAGGTGAATACAATTTTCACCGGGGTGCTGGTATTACGGTACAAAAAGGCAAATGGGAAGCTACTTTATTTGCTTCTTTCAGAAAAATAAGCGCCAATATAAATTCAGATTCAGTTGTTGATGATGGGGTAGTTTCTTCTTTTCTTACAAGCGGGTATCATCGCACTGCAGCTGAAAATGCAGATAGAAACAGCCTTGGGCAACTGGCCGGAGGCCTTAATATAAAATACCTGGGAAGCAACTGGCATGCAGGCATCAATGCTATTCATTATGGTTTTTCAAAGCCGATTCAAAAGTCCGGCGAACCATATAATTTATTTGCATTGCAGGGCGCCTCACTAACCAATACAAGTATAGATTACAGTTATACCTGGCGCAACATTCATTTTTTTGGAGAAGCCGCTGCTGACAATGAGTTTAATACTGCGTTTTTGAATGGCGTACTGGTAAGTGTAGATGCAAAAGCAGATTTTTCTATGATACACAGAAAAATAAGCCGTGGCTATCGGTCTGTAAATGCAAATGCATTCACGGAGAATACTTTTCCTGTTAATGAAAATGGTTTCTACGCAGGGCTCTCACTAAGGCCGCTTGCCGTATTGCAGCTGGATGCTTACGCGGACATGTTTCAGTTTCCATGGCTGAAATACAGGGTAGACGCACCTTCAAATGGCAAAGATTTTTTGCTTCAATTAAATTATACGCCTGGTAAACAAGTTGAAATATATGCCAGGTATAAGAGTGAAGCTAAAATGATCAATCACACTACCGGCAGCCTCAATACTGCCACCATAGATTTAGTGCCAAAAAAAGATCTGCGTTTGCAAAGCAGTATAATTTTAAACAAACAACTTACCCTTAAAAACAGGATGGAATTGCTATGGTACAACACCGGGGGCGTTGATGCCGGGCAGGGCTTTCTTGGATATACAGAGGCTTATTACACCCCCAGGTTTTTGAAATGGACAGCTAACCTGCGCCTGCAATATTTTGAAACCGATGGATACAACGAAAGAATGTATGCTTACGAATCAGATTTACCCTTTTCGTTTTCTATTCCGTTTTATTACGACAAAGGATTCAGGTATTATTTTAATCTGAAATGGGATGCGGTAAAGCCCGGTAAAAAAAAGAACAGGGATGCATCGCTTGATATTGGATTGCGATGGGCGCAAACCATCTACCAGGGAAAAAATACAATTGGTTCCGGCCCCGATGAAATAAAGGGAAACCGGCATTCTGAATTCAAACTACAGGTTATTTTAAAACGTTGAAGGACGGATTTTCCTTCCACGATAATTTTAGACGCAAATACGCAAATAGAAAGAACTATTTAGCGGTGACCAGATAATAGTTTTTCTTTCCTTTTTGCACCAACAGGTATTGCTGGTGCAGGAGCAATGAATTATTTACAACAAATGACACGGCGTCTACCTTATTTCTATTGATGCTTACACCGCCGCCCTGTATTGTTTTTCTTGCTTCTCCCTTGCTGGGGAAAATGCCAGTCTCTGCAAGAAAGCTCACAATGTCGATGCCATTGGTTATTTTACCGGCGTCAAAATCAAATTTTATAATGCCGTCCATATTTTCCAGGTCGTCAGGACTTAGGGAAGCTGCGGAAGCTGTTTGATTGGCAAATAATTTTTCCGTGGTCTCAACTGCTTTCAGGTATTCCTGTTCTCCGTGTACAAAAGTGGTTACTTCCCTGGCAAGTGTTTTTTGGAGTTCTCTTGCGGCTGCATTATTGGAATGTTTTTTAATTAAACTATCAATAGCAGCCTGTGGAAGAAAAGTAAAGATCCTAATCCATTTTTCAGCATCAGTATCTGCAGCGTTTAGCCAGAATTGGTAGAACTGGTAGGGGGTGGTTTTAGTGGCATCCAGCCAGATATTGCCTTTTTCGGTTTTGCCAAATTTGCCGCCGTCCGCCTTTGTAATTAAAGGACAGGTAAAAGCAAATGCTTCGCCACCGGCCTTTCTTCTTATCAGTTCTGTACCGGTCACAATATTGCCCCATTGGTCGCTGCCACCCATTTGCAGTTTAGCGTTCTTGTGCTGGTACAGCCAATAAAAATCATATCCTTGCACCAACTGGTAGGTAAACTCTGTAAAGCTCATGCCGGTTTCACCTTCAAGCCTTTTTTTTACACTGTCTTTAGACATCATGTAATTGACAGTAATATGCTTGCCCACATCCCTGATAAATTGTAAAAAACTGATTTCTTTAAACCAGTCGAAATTATTGACCATTTCGGCGCAATTCTTTTTATCCGGGTCAAAATCAAGGTATTGCATTAACTGCTTTTTCACGCCCTCCTGGTTGTGGCGTAAGACGTCTTCGCTCAGTAAATTTCTTTCTTCACTTTTGCCTGAAGGGTCGCCTACCATACCGGTTGCGCCGCCCACCAGCGCAATGGGTTTATGCCCAGCTTTTTGTAAATGAACAAGCAAAAGTATAGGCACCAGGCTGCCGATATGCAGGCTGTCTGCCGTGGGGTCAAAACCAATATAGGCGCTGGTCATTTCCTTTTGCAACTGTTCTTCAGTACCAGGCATAATGTCCTGGATCATACCCCTCCAGCGCAGTTCTGCTATCAGATTCATGTTAATGGGCTATTTTGCGCAAAAGTAATTGATTCTTAATACACATATACACCTAAACAGGCAATAAAATGCCCTACCGGCCGTTACCCAATATTAAGTGGCAGTTTCCCGTATATTAATTATCAATCCAGGTAATTAAAACTGACTAGCCTGCAGCCAATATTTGTGAAAAGAAGTCTGTTTAATTGCTTATTAGAAAATCGCGTTAATGAAAAATAGTAGACCCCTGTTGATCGGGTTATCCCTTTTCCTGAGCGTAACAGCCGTTGCGCAGTTTCGTACGTATTCAAATGAGTTTTTAAATATTGGCGCCGGCGCAAGAGGTTTAGGAATGGGTAGCGCGCAAATAGCCACTGTAGACGATGCAACTGCCGGCTACTGGAATCCTGCAGGTCTTGTTAACGTAAAAGATCAGCCGCAGGCGGCACTAATGCATGCAGAATATTTTGCAGGAATTGGCAAATACGACTATGGTACACTAGCCATACCAGTTAGTGGTGGCAAAAGAACAATCGGACTTTCTTTATTGCGTTTTGCCGTAGATGATATTCCCAACACTATTTTCCTGGTACAACCCGATGGTACTATCAACTTTGATAATATTACCACTTTCTCCTCGGCAGACTACGCTTTTATTTTTTCACTGGCGCAACAGGTTAAAATAAAAAAGAAACATAACCTGAATTTTGGTATCAATGCTAAAATTATTCACCGCACGGCAGGTGATTTTGCTACTTCATGGGGTTTTGGTTTTGATGCAGGTATACAGTACGAACATAAAAACTGGAAGTTCGGACTAATGGCAAGAGATGTTACCACCACGTTTAATGCCTGGTCGTATAGCCTGAGTGAAAGCATTCGTGAAGTATTTTATTTAACAAAAAACGAAGTGCCTGTACACTCCACTGAATTAACTGCGCCCAAACTTATTGCAGGAGGTGCTTATAATTTAAAGATCAATAATTCAATCAGGCTGCTTACGGAAGCCAGTCTCGATTTTACTTTTGATGGAAGAAGGAACACCATTATTTCTTCCAAAACTGTCAGTATAGACCCCAAGCTTGGCCTGGAAGCATCTGTTAAAAACGTATTCTTTGTACGTGCAGGCATTAATAATTTTCAGAAAGCGCTTGATGAAAGCGACAGCAGCAATACAAAAAAAGTGTGGATTTATCAGCCCAGTATTGGTGCTGGTTTCAGAATAGCCAATGTGCAGATTGATTATGCTTTTACCAACCTGGCTAACCAATCTAACCCCTTGTACACGCATATTTTTTCATTGAAATTTGATTTGAAAAAGAAACCCAAAAAATAATCCGTATCAGAACCGGGAAATTTTATACTATGAAGAAATTGTTTACGCTTTTACTGTTGTTGTATGGCATAGGCAGCTATGCGCAGGTATACAATAATGAATGGATTGACTATTCTAAAACGTACTATAAATTCAAAACAAACCGTACGGGTTTGTTTCGCATTCCGCAATCAACGCTTACAGGTATTGGACTGGGTGCGGTGCCTGCCGAACAATTTAAATTATGGAGAAACGGCCAGGAAGTTTCCTTATACACATCTTCTGCAACCGGTGTTTTGCCGGCAGACGGGTTTATAGAATTTTGGGGAAATGCAAATGATGGCAAACCAGATAAGCCGCTCTATAGGGATCCGCTTTATCAGCATACAGATAAATTAAGTCTCCAAACAGACACGGCAGTTTATTTTCTGACGGTTGCCTCATCTTCTGCTAATGCACGCTTTGTTGATGCACCCAATAATACCTCCACCAATGTGTTACCCACCGAGCCTTATTTTATGTATACGGCGGGCAGGTATTTTACTGATCAAATCAATCCTGGCTTTGCAGCGGTTATTGGCGAATATGTATATTCATCTTCCTACGATAAAGGCGAGTTTCTATCAACCAGTGATATTAAGCCACCCAGCCCCAGAACAGATAACATGACAGGGCTAAATGTATACACTACAGGGCCTTCTTCGGCTCAGTTTAAGTTTGGTGCCGCGGGCAATGCACTTAATCCCAGAAATGTACAGGCTTCCATTAATAATACATTGGTAAAAGATACTACCTGCGATTATTTTAACGATATCGTTTCCACTGCCACGGTGCCCGTTTCCTCACTGACCTCAGGAAATGCCAGCGTTGTATTTAACAATTCGTCGGCTGTGACTTCAGACAGGATGGTAATTTCTTTTTATGAGCTCACCTATCCGCGCAAATTTGATTTTGGCGGCAATGCTAATTTTAGTTTTGTATTGCCTGCATCAGGCGCAGGTTATTTTTTGCAGATTACAAATTTTAACTACGGTACAACTGCGCCGTCGCTTTATGATATTACTTACAACCAGAAATATACGGGCGATATTTCTACTGCGGGTACTGTTAAATTCGCTTTACCGCCCGGAGGAATAGAGAGAAAGCTTATTTTGGTAAATGAAGAGGCAACAAATTATGCTACCATTGCTCCGGCAGATTTCAATCCCAAAACTTTTTTGAATCTCAATACTGCCGCTAACCAGGCAAATTATATTATTATCTCCAGCCCCCTGCTGTACAACGGAGGTAGTGGCGTTAACCCGGTTGACGATTATAAAAATTACAGAAGTTCAGCCAATGGAGGCAGTTTCAATGCAAAAGTGTTTGACATAGATGAGCTGGTTGATCAGTTTGCATTTGGTATAAAAAAACATCCGCTTTCAGTAAAGAATTTTTTGCGTTTTGCAAGGTCAAAGTTTGCTTCGCCTCCACAATATGTTTTATTGATTGGGCATGGAGTAGCGTATAATTCATACCGTCCCAATATTTCCAATCCGGTAGCGGATCGCTTAAACATTGTTCCCACATTTGGATGGCCGGCATCAGATAATTTACTGGCTTCAGATGATGGCGCCAGCCCGATAGCGCTTACACCCATAGGAAGGATTTCGGCGGTATCCGCCCAGGAAGTAAGCAACTACCTGGAAAAAGTAAAAGAATATGAGACGGCACAAAGAACAAATGCAAATACCATTGCCGACCGGGGCTGGATGAAAAACGTTATGGAGATAACCGGAGCAAGCGAGGCCTACCTTGGCAGTGTACTTTGCGATTATATGCAGACTTACAAAGCTATTATCAGTGATACATTGGTTGGCGCAAATGTTACTATCTTCTGTAAAAATACCAGCAATGAAATAGAACAGATATCCAATGAAAAAGTGAGTGATCTTTTTAATGAAGGCGTGAGTTTCTTTTGTTATTTCGGGCATTCTTCCTCTACTGTACTGGAATTTAATATTTCTGATCCCAATGCATACACCAATCAGGGCAAGTACCCGGTTTTCTCTGTAAACGGATGCAATGCCGGAGATTTCTTTGTTTTTGATCCGCAAAGATTTTCGTTCAGCCAGACTTTATCAGAAAAATTTACATTGGCCAAACAGAGAGGCAGTATTGGTTTTCTTGCTTCTACGCATTTCGGTATTGTCAATTACCTGAATATTTTTATCAACAGCATGTTTGGCCTGATGAGCAAGGCCGATTATGGTGCAAGCATTGGTAAAATACATATGGATGCCTCAAAACAATTAATACAGATTTCCGGAACGGGTGATTATCATGCCAGGCTACACGCCGAAGAAATGACCCTTCATGGAGACCCTGCCATAAAACTTAATTTCGAAGCGCTTCCTGATTATGATGTGGAAGAACCTGAAGTAGTAATCAATCCCCAGTTTGTTTCTATTGCTGAAGATAAATTTACCGTCAATATAAAAATATATAATCTGGGAAAGGCGGTAAAGGATTCAATTACGATAGAAATCAAACAGCAGTACCCCGACAACAGTATAGTTACATTGTTACGGAAGAAAATACCCGGTATACTTTATACTGATTCTGTTGTTTTAAATGTACCCATTGTGGCTACCAGAGACAAGGGCCTGAATAAACTGATTATTAAAGCAGATGCAGACGATGCCGTGGCTGAGGTTACTGAAACAAACAACACTATTACCAAAGAATTTTACATTTATGAAGATGAAGCACGGCCGGCTTATCCATATGATTTTTCTATCGTAAATCAGTCTGCGTTAAAACTGTATGCCTCAACGGCCAATCCGCTGAGTACATTAAAGCAATACGCGCTCGAAATGGATACTACGGAATTATTTAACTCTCCGTTGAAAGTTAGCAAAACAATCTCCAGCGTTGGCGGATTGCTGGAATTTGATCCTGGTATAAGCTTGCGTGACAGCACTGTTTATTACTGGCGAACAGCATTGGTTCCGGCTGGCAGCACCGATTATCACTGGAACGTGTCGTCTTTTATATACCTGGCTGCTTCATCAACCGGGTCTAACCAATCGCATTACTACCAACACATAAAATCTCAAATTGACCGGATGACTTTAACGGCCGGAAGCCGCGAATGGGACTACAATACATTAATCGACAATATTTTTACAAGAAATGGTGTGTACCCCACGTCATCTGGTCTGCAGGCAGATTTTGAGGGTAATATCAATGGTAAAATAGTACTCGGGGCCGGCTGTAATTATGATGAAATTATTTTCCAGGTAATGAGTCCAGGCACATTTAAACCATGGGCCAACAGTTTTGCGTCAGGATCCGGGTTATATGGCAGCCTTGTATCTACTTGTGGTACGAACAGGGGATATAATTTCGAATATTTGCTGGGCACAAGTACATCCAGAAAGAAAGCAATGGATTTTATAGACTCAATTCCGACGGGCGCATATGTTGTTGTCAG
>Ga0157376_10004096_pt1 | contig 10092 bp, 7 predicted proteins | sample M45metaG_FD_121801 | JGI IMG/M metagenome (GOLD analysis project Ga0157376, IMG submission 121801) | Miscanthus rhizosphere microbial communities from Kellogg Biological Station, Michigan, USA - M4-5 metaG | ecosystem: Host-associated > Plants > Roots > Rhizosphere > Soil | place: USA: Michigan... | reverse complement strand
CGTCTTTCGTCGTCCCGGGGAGACTCCGCCCATCGCCGACGAAGCGGTGAAGATTCACGCGAAAGCTTTCTGGCTCCAGGAAGGGATCACGAACGACGAAGCGGCCATGATAGCCGCGAGCGGCGGGCTCACCGTCGTGATGGATGCGTGCATCGGCAAGACGGTCCACCGACTCGGCATTCGAGTCGGGGCGAAGGGGCCGGACCAGGCCTGACCGTGGGCGCTCTTGCGCCACCGTTCGGATTCACACAATATGAATTTGGCGGCGATCCGCGCCCAACCTCTTCGACCCTCCCCCAGCGAGGGTCCCAGCGAGGCAAAGGGGGGTAGACTCCCGGATCGGCTTGGTGATGCCTTTGGCGCCTCGGCGCCGCTGCTGGGGGGCGTGCGTCGTGGCCTGACCAAAGGACGAGACCAACACCATGCCGACCAACAAGGATTTCAAGCGCGTCGTTCGCGCTCGTATGCGGAAGACCGGCGAATCGTACACCGCCGCCCGCGCTCAGCTGCTCCGCGAAACACCGGCGCCTCGAGCCAAGCAACCGCCCAAACGTCGAACCGCGCGTCCGACTCCGCCGTCGTCGATCGTTCCGCCGGCGCAATACGCCGGCGTCGCCGGAATGAGCGACGCGGCCGTGAAGGAGGGGACGGGTTGCACCTGGGAACGCTGGGTGAATTCACTCGACTATCACCAGGCGTACACCTGGTCGCACCGCGACATCGCGAAGTATCTGCGCGAGAAGTACAAGACACCGTCCTGGTGGACGCAGATGGTCACGGTGGGGTACGAGCGCATCAAAGGGCTCCGCGCGCCGGGACAGCAGCGCAGCGGCAGCTATACGGTCACGCGCAGCAAGACCGTCCGCGCGCCACTCACCGCACTATTCGCGGCATTCGAGAACGATGAACAACGCGCGCGCTGGCTCCCCAGCGCACAACTCAAGCGCGCCACGAAGAACAAGTCGCTGCGACTCGTGCTCGACGACGGTTCGCAGGTGGTCGCCGGCTTCACGTCGAAGGGAGACGGCAAGAGCCAGGTTGCCGTCGAGCAAACCGGCCTTGCCAATTCCGCGGCAGCGGCCGAGTGCAAGTCCGCGTGGTCGAGCCGCCTCGAAAACTTGGCAGCGCAGCTCTCGGCCTGATCGTTGATGAACGCGTGACGAGGGTGGCCGCCCAACGGACGGCCACCCTCGCTCGTTCACGGCATTTTTCCGTACCGCACCAGGCGCATCGAGCCGTCCTGGACCAAGCCGATGCCCGCCGCGAAGCGCTTCACATCGCGGTGTCCCGGCTCGAGGGGCGTTGTCTCGTGGATGCGCAGCACATTCGTGAATGATCCGGCCGGCGTCCGCAGACTGTCGGCGAGCGACGCAATTTCGGCGCGGTCCATCGCCAGTCCTTCGGCGAGCTCCTGATAGAATCGCATTCCCACTTTCGGGTCGCCCGGCATCATCAGGCCGAACCGCGCTCCTCCCCGTCCGGCGCGCCACGCACCCTCGTGGTTCACGACTTTCCCGTTCTTGTAGATGTCGACGTCCTCGCCAAAGTAGTAGACGTCATTCGTTCGCCGGCTCATCGCGAAAAAGTTTCGCGAGACCTCGACGAGCGCCCCGTCGTGCGTCTCCCGCTCCTCGACGACGCGCGTGACGATGCCCGCGATCGTCAGCGTCTCCGGGAGAACGGTGACAACCAATCGTTGCCCGCCGTCGGCAAACTCGAGGCGGTAGCCCGGCTCGAGCGGGAAGAACCGGTTGCGGCCGGTGGAAACGGCGTCCGCGGGATCCAGACGAAAATCGCGCCGAAAGTCCGACTGCGTCGTGTGCGGGCGGGCGCCGACCAACAGTGAAACGGCGAAGAGACCGAGCACACGAACCGACATCTTTTCTACTAGCGGCATAGTTGACACTCCTGTTTCCAGCGGACAGGTTGTACTAGCATCGTAGTAGCTTGCCCGTTTCGTCAACCCTCGCGCGCTTCCGCCGCATGACTCGACGCCGTACGCTCGCCGCGACGCTTTTCCTGCTCGCTCTCCTCTCCAACGAAGCATTTTCGCAAGCCTGGCGGCGGACGGCCGCGACGATTGGGCCCGCGCCGCGCGTGCTCCTCATTGGCACGCGGCCGGAGGACGAAGACAACGCGCTCCTCGCCTGGCTCGGACTCGGCCGCGGTGTGGAAACCGCGTTCCTCTCGCTCACCCGCGGCGAGGGCAGTCCGAACGTCGCCAGCAGCGAGCGACAGTCGGCGCTCGCCGTGCTGCGTACCGCGGAGGTCCTTGCCGAACGGCAACGAGACGGCGCGCATCAGTATTTCACGAGGGCGTACGACTTCGGATCGGCGACGGAAGACTCGGTCGTCGACCGTCTGTGGCCGCGCGACACGCTGCTGCGGGACATCGTGTCGGTGATTCGCGCCTTCCGGCCGCAGGTGGTCATCTCGATGTCTGACACCGTGAGCCGCGACGCGACCCGACGCCGTACGGCGGAACTCGTTCGAGCCGCGTTCGAGGCGGCCGCCGATACTGGCGTGCTTTCATCGCGCGCGGCGTCTCGCTTGCCTGCGTGGTCCGTCGGGCGGCTGTACACGCGCGTCGACAGCACGGTCGGCGGAGCAACCGTCGTGACGATCGAGGCGGGCGACCTGGATCGCGAGTCCGGCCTGACGTACGCGGAGATCGGCGCCGACATTCGTCGTCTGCAGCGTACGCAAGTGCCCATTCGCGTGCCGAACGTTGGCCGGGCGCCCCGACTGTTGCGCCTCGACGCCGCGCGCAGCGAAGCCGCGAACAACGACATGTTCGCCGCCATCGACACGAGTTGGAGCCGCATCCGCACCGGGATCACCGCCGTCGATGCGGCGATGGACTCCGTGCGCGTTGCGGTCAGTGCCGCGCGCGCACTCGGGTACGCGGCGCCTCCCGACGCGATCGCGGCGGCGTCCGCGCGCATCGTGCGACAGACCATTGCGGCGCGCCTCGCCATTCAGTGCAGCGAATCGACGGGCGTTCCGGTCTGCGGCGGCGCGTTGGGCGATCTCATGGCGACGCTCCGAACCATCCGCGAACGCGCGACGCGTGTCACGCTCGACGCCGCGGGCGTCGTCGTCGACGGCACGGTGTCGCGCGAGTTCGTCGCCGTCCGCGATTCGGTGGCCGCGAACGTGACCGTGTTCAACGGCGGCGGCGAGCCCGTGACGGTGCGGCGCCTGGCCGCCAACGGTCGCGTGGCGCTGACGACGCTCGTTGCCGACTCCGTGCGTCTCGCGCCCGACAGCGCCCTCCGATGGAGCGGACCGATTCGCGTGGACGCCCAGGCGAGCCACTGGTGGCAGCTGAACGGGTTGATGAATGGTATCGCGATCCACGCCGTGGGTCCGACGATGAGTGGATCGTTCGGCGAATTGATCGCCGGAGAAGATCGTCTCCCCGTTTACGGTCCCGAGGCGACCGTCACGATCGCCGGCGTCGACATCCCGGTGGTGGCGACGTCGTGGGCGTACCGCGGCCCGGGAATGGTTCGCGGCGATGATCGACACTTCCTCATCGGTCTGCGGCCGAAAACTGTTTTGCTCGAGCGCACCGCCGAATACGAGCGCGCATCGATCCCGATCAATCGGCTCTTTCGCGTCTACGTGTCGTCCGCCCGGGCGTCGACCGATACAGTGGTCGTCGAGCTGAAGACGCCGGCGTCGATCAAGGTCGATACCATCGAGCGTCGCGTGGTGCTGCCGCCGTTCGGCGGTCGCAACGTGTTCTTCCGCATTCGCGGAATGCTCAAGCCGGGCGCCGATTCCATTTCAGCGCTCGTGCGCGTACCAACTCCAGCCGCGGGACTCAGGCGTCCCGGCGCGGTGAGCGACTTTGGTGGTCAGACCTATCAAGTGGGAACAGTCCCGCGCGAGTACCCGCACGTACCGACGCAGGTCTTTTTCCGGTTGGCGGGCGAGCGTCTCGAGGCAGTGGACCTTCGCGTGCCGCCCAAGCTCCGCGTCGCCTACGTGAAGGGAACCGACGAAGTGCCGACGCCGCTCGGGCAGTTACAGATCGGCGTGCAGACGCTCGATCCCTCTCTGCTGTCCGTCGTCGATCTCTCGGTGTTCAATACCGTACTGATCGGGAGCGACGCGGCTCGCGGTGACGCGCTCGCCGGCGCGGCAGGGCCGCTCGAGGGATTCATGCGCCAGGGCGGAACGGTGGTGATGCTGCCGCAGACTCGCGAAGTCGCCGAGTCAGGGCTTCTTCCCTTCCCGGTGGTGTTCGACAGCGTGACTCGCAATATCGGCAATCCGGACGCCGAGGTGCGCGTCGTGAATCCACGGTCATCGCTGCTGTCTTGGCCGAATGTCATCACGGCGGCGGATTTCAAGGATTGGAGCGGCGAGCGGGCGCGGAACGTTCCCATCGGGATCGACGGTCACTACGGAACCGTCGTGGCGATCGGCGATCCGGAGACGGGCACGCCGGCGACGATTCTCACGGCGCGGATCGGGCGCGGGATGCTCGTCTACACGTCTCTCGCACTCGACACCCAGCTCGCCGCCGTTCACCCCGGCGCGGCGCGCCTGCTCGTGAACATGCTCACCGCGGGGATGGCGCCGGCGAGGAAGTAGGACGGCCCCCATTCCGCCCCGCGAAACGCCGATCAACTCCGGCGTCGAGGAATCGCATTTCCCCGGATTGCCGAACGCGCGCCCAGCATCAAGTTTTACCTCAACCAAAATCTGGAAGAGGAACTGGCGCATGGTGTTCGGCACGACAGGTGAAGTAGTTCGAGTGGCGTTGGCGGCGCTCCGCGCCAACAAGCTGCGGTCGCTGCTGACGATGCTCGGCATCGTGATCGGCGTGGCCGCGGTCATCGCCATGATTGCCCTGGGCAACGGCGCTGAAAACGCCGTGAGGGATCGCATCGCGCGACTCGGAACGACGGTCCTTCAGATCAATCCGCAGCGGATCAATCAGGGCGGCATCAATACGGGCAGCACGGCCAAGCTCTCGATGGCCGACGTCGAGGCCCTGCGTCAACGGGCGGAGCACGTCACCGGCGTGAACCAACAGCAGGATCGTCCCCTTCAAGTCGTTTGGGGAAGCAGAAACACCAACGTGCAGATCACGGGGACCGCGTCCAACTTCCCCGAGGTCCGCGGATTTCAACTCGCTCTCGGGCTCATGTTCACCGACGCCGAAGACCGGGCGCGGGCCCGGGTCGCCGTCCTTGGCGCCCAAGTGCTTCCGTTGTTGGGCGCGGACAACCCCGAAGCGATCCTCGACGAGCGAATTCGGATCGGCGGAAGACAGTTCACGGTCATTGGAGTGCTGGCGAATCGAGGCGTGAGCGGTGTCGGCGACGCGGACCAGCAGGTTCTCATTCCTTTTTCCACCGGCCGGTTCGGCGTCTTCGGAACGGATCGCATCCAGGACATCTGGGTACGCGCGGAAAGTGAGAGCACGCTCGCCCTCGCCACGATCGAAGTGCAGTCGGTGCTTCGCCGCATGCACCGCCTTCGCGCGGATCAGCCGAACGATTTCTCGATCCGCAATCAGTCGGACTTTCTGACGGCGCTGAGTGAGACGACGGAGACGTTCACGCTGTTGCTCGCGGGGATCGCCGCGGTGTCGCTGCTCGTCGGCGGCATCGGCATCATGAACATCATGCTCGTTTCTGTGACGGAGCGCACACGCGAAATCGGAATTCGTAAAGCACTCGGCGCGACGCGTCGCAATATCCTCTTGCAATTTTTGGTCGAGGCAGTGGTATTGTGCATAGCCGGCGGCGCCGTCGGCGTAGCACTCGGCTCTGGAGCGTCGGCTGTGCTCCGACGCTCATTCGGATGGGATACGGCAATGAGCCCAACGGCGATCACGCTCGCATTTTCATTCGCGGCTCTGGTGGGAATCGTGTTCGGCGTGTGGCCGGCGCGACGGGCCTCGGTACTCGATCCAATCACGGCGCTTCGATACGAATGACGGAGCTGGCCGTTAGCTCCCACGCGATCATGGCGCACGCGCCGCCTGTCCCGGCGAGCGCGTCGCCGTCATCGGCAAGCGCGCGCGCGACCGGGATCGCCGCGATCGTGTGTTCCAGCATCGGTCTTCTGGTGCTGGCGGCATGGACGCTCGACCCCGAGACGGCACGCGGCGCGCTCGGCGGTATCGCGATGCCGCCCAACACCGCTTTGGGATTTCTCGTTGCCGGCGCGTCGCTCTGGATGCAGCGACAACCGCGCATCACCGCTCTTATTCGCATCCCCGCGCTCGCGCTCGCTACCGTCGTGCTCGGCCTCGGCGCCATTTCGTTCGCGGAACGGATATTCGATCTGCACCTGGGTCTCGGCCGACTGCTGTTCGAGAGTCGCCTCGCCACGTATCCCGATCTCTCGTCGAGCGGGATGGCGACGAATTCGGCGGTGGCTTTCCTGTTGGCCGGCGTCGCGCTGCTCGCGCTCGACGCCCCGTTCAAGTGGTGGGGCCGAACAGCGCAATGGCTGGCGACGGCTGGACTGTTGATCGCATCCGCCGCGATCGTCGGCTACTTGTACGACGTGCGGGCGCTCTATCAGGTGGACAGCGCGGCCGCGATGGCAGTGTCGTCGGCGATCGCCTTCTTCGCGCTTCACGCGGGACTGTTGTTCGCCCGATCGGATGCGTCGTGGCCGGGCGTGCTCCTGGCAAAGGACGCCGGCGGGACGATGGCGCGACGGCTGCTCGTCGCCGTGTGCGCGGTGCCGCTGGCGCTCGGCTGGTTGCTGATCCACCTGAACAAGGACGCGCTGGCGAGCCGCGAGGCAGGCGTCGCGTTGCTTGTCGTCGCGCTCACCGCCGTGTTGATGATGGTCGTCATTCGCGCGGCGACGACCGTGCGAGCCGGCGAAGCGGCGATCCAGGCGCTGCTCGAGCGGGAAGCGGATGCACGGTTGCAGGCGGAGCGCGCGAACAACGCGAAGAACGACTTTCTCGCGGTGATGAGCCACGAGCTCCGCACGCCGCTCAATGCGATCATCGGCTACAGCAGTCTGATGACCGAGGGAATCCCCGACGAGCCGACGACAGCGCAGCAGCGCCAACTCAATCGTATCCACGCGAGCGCCCAACACCTTCTCTCGCTCATCGAGCAGGTGCTGACGCTGTCGCGGATGGAGCTGCAGGAGCAGCCGGCGTTCAGTCCCGTGCGGGTCGCCGAGCTCGCGGAAGATTCGGCGGCGATGGTCGCCCCGCAGGCGCGTGAGAAGCAGATCGACTTGACCGTGGTCATCGACGACGATGCGCTCGTCATCGACACCGACGAGGCGAAGCTTCGACAGGCGCTGGTGAACCTGATGGGCAACGCCGTGAAATTCACCGATCACGGCTACGTGCGACTGCGCGTCTCGCGTCCGGCGGACGAAGACCGTGTGCGCTTCACGGTCGAAGACTCCGGGCCGGGCATCCCCGCGGAGTATCTCGAGCGGATCTTCGAGGCGTTCTGGCAGATCGATCAATCGGCCAGCCGCCGCGCCGGTGGCGTCGGGCTGGGGCTGCATGTCACGCGCGGGATCGTCCGATCGCTCGGCGGCGACATCTCCGTCCACAGCACGCCGTCGGAGGGAAGCGCGTTCACGATTCGACTGCCCGTGCAGCACTAGCCTCCCGCCCTGACGCGAGCGTCGGACGACGATAGTATTAGGCACTTCGTCCTCCCACGAGTTACGCGACATGGCGATCGTCCGATCGATGCTGCTGCGCGCGTCGCGCAGCACCTGGTTGGCTGACCAATTCCGGCGGCGCTCGTTTGCGCGCCGCGCGGTGCGGAAATTCATGCCGGGCGAGGATGTCGGCTCGGCGCTGGACGCATCCGGCGAGTTCGCCGGCGAGCGCATGGGTACCGTGATCACCGCGCTCGGCGAGCGTGTGACGAATCGCGAGGAAGCCGACGCCGTTCGCGATCATTACCTCGCGCTGCTCGACCAGATCGCCGCGCGCAGTTTGCCGACGCACATCTCGGTGAAGTTGACGCACCTCGGGCTGGATCTCGGCCGTGAGGAATGTCTAACGCGGGTCCGCACACTCGCCACGCGCGCCGAGCAGACCGGCACCTTCCTGTGGATCGACATCGAGGAATCGTGGTACATCGACGCGACACTCGAGGTGTTTCGTCGGGCGCGCGAGACGCACGAGAAAGTGGGTCTGTGCCTGCAAGCGTATCTCTATCGCACGCCGGCCGACATCGAGGCGTTGATGCCGATCAAGCCGGCGATCCGGCTGGTGAAGGGCGCGTACCGCGAGCCGCCCGTCGTCGCGTTTCCACGAAAACGCGACACCGACAACGCGTATTTCAGCATCAGCGACGGATTGCTCGAAGCGGCTGCGCGCGGCGCGGCGTTTCCGGTTTTCGGGACGCACGACCTGTCGCTGATCGAGCGCATCCGTTCGCGCGCGTCGTCGCTCGCCGTAGCGGACGGAGCGTATGAGATTCACATGCTGTACGGCATCCGGCCACGCGAACAGCGCGCATTGCGCGATCGTGGGGTCCGCGTGCGCGTGCTGATCAGTTACGGGACGCACTGGTTCCCGTGGTACGTGCGACGCCTCGCCGAGCGTCCGGCGAATCTCTGGTTCGTCGCGCGCAGCGTCCTTTCATAGCAGAGACGCGCACAACAATTCGACAGCATCGTCGCGCGATTTTTGTCGCGCGGCGACAGCATTGGGCCTTGGTCCCACAGTGTCGAATTCCGCGAGATCTGGCAGCGGTTGTGCTGCAGGCGCGGGCATATCCCTCTTCGGAGTTGCCTCGTGCTCCGGTCTTCTCTTCTCGCACTTGGCGCCTTGGCCGTCGCCCCGACGTTGGCCATCGCGCAACAGCCGGGCGTGTCACTGAGCCCGTTCGTCACGTTCCTTCCCGACGCGGATGGAAGTCCGCTCGCGGGACTGTCGCTCGCGATCACCGGTGGATCGCTTTCGCTGCGGGCGAGCAGTCACATGTCGATGCGCGACCGGCCGGCGACGCGCTCCCTCTCGACGTCGATGCGGCCGTGGGGCGCCGACGCCGACGCGGTTGCCTACCTCGAGAGTTACAACTACAACCAGCACGTGCTGTTCGCGCCGTACGTCTTCGCGGGCTTGAGCACCGCGGCGGTCGACAGCGGGACCTATCGCCTGATGCGCCAAGGATGGAGCTACGGCGGCGGGCTCATGTCGCCGTTGGGAAGCGCATTCGGTGCGTTCGGTGAGATCCGCTGGCGGATGAGCCAGTACGTGCTGCCCAACTCGGAGAGCGCGTTGCCGGCAAAGCGCGAGATGCGCCTCGGCGTGAGCTTTCGCGTCGGCGGCGGCGGAACGGCGACAGAGGTCGTGCACCTGTTGTCGTCGACGGACATCGGATCGCTCGCCACTCCGTCGACGAACCGCGCGGCGTCGCGGGTGATTTCGACGGCGGAGAATTACGTGGGCACGCCGTACCGTCGGGGCGGAACATCACCGAACTCGGGCTTCGACGCCCCCGGCTTCGTTCGCTTCGTCTTCTCCATGCTCGGGGTGAACTTACCGCGCCTGTCACGCGATCAGGCGCGCGTCGGCGACCGCGTACGTCCGGATCTGAACTCGCTGTCGCCGGGCGACCTCGTGATGTTCCAGGATGACGGCGGCATCAATCACGTCGCGATCTACGTCGGACGCGCGCGCATCATTCATTCGTCCGAAACGGGCGGCGGGGTGCGCGAGGACGATCTCAACTCCGATCGTGGCCGTTGGTTCCTCGATCACATCGCCGCGGCGCGCCGCGTCGTGCCCGATGCACGCGGCCTTCTGCTCGACCTCGCCCGCGGCTTCCCGTCCGATCTGCCGTCCGGCGCCGACGGCCCGGACCACGCACCACGCGTCCCACGACGCCCTCGTTGACGTTTGCATTGACCGCTCCGAGGCGTTTGAATCGACCGCTTCGAGGCGTTTGAATCGACCGCTTCGAGGCGCCCCGGTGTCCTTCGGGCGACCGCTCGGCCAATGCTGCCGATACTGCCGGCAGCATTGCACTGGGCTCGCCCTGCGGACACCGGGCTCGCCTCTCCGCTGCCTCCGTGCGCGAAAAGCGGTACCGCGTCACGCCGTGTCGTTCCACCAGTCGCGCG
>Ga0157376_10004093_pt1 | contig 10095 bp, 10 predicted proteins | sample M45metaG_FD_121801 | JGI IMG/M metagenome (GOLD analysis project Ga0157376, IMG submission 121801) | Miscanthus rhizosphere microbial communities from Kellogg Biological Station, Michigan, USA - M4-5 metaG | ecosystem: Host-associated > Plants > Roots > Rhizosphere > Soil | place: USA: Michigan... | reverse complement strand
TACCATTCGCGTAGCCATCGCCACCCTGAGCATCGCCAGCATCACGCCGGCTATTGCTGGGGAAGGTGAAGGTGCCGTGCAGGCGCCCGCGCAGAACACCACCGCTGTGATGGCGGCGCCGGCACCGACCGGGCATCTCGCCTACGTCACCCAGTCGAGCCGCGGCACCTGGTTATTCGCGCCCCATGATGGCGCCGGCGCCAACAGCTAATTCAACGACAGACCGCAGGACCGAGGCCGGCGCTCTGCCGGCCTCGTTTGCTTGAGCCAGGCGCGGTTCTGGCTGACGCACCAGGTGCGGCGCCACCCACCGGCCCCTGAAGCACTTCAGCGCGTTCGGCTTCGTCCACCGCCATTGTCCCCTCGTCAGCAACCGCTGAAGCGACTGGAGCAAGGCCATGACGAAGCCCCTCATCACCGCCGCCATCGCCCTGGGTCTCGGCCTCGTCAGCGCTCCGTCCTTCGCGAAGGGCTATGTCGTGAACGGGCATGCCGCCTCCACGGCCGAGGTGCAGTTGCTGGTGTCGAACGGCGTCCAGCCGGGCGCATGGGTGGTCAACGGCTACGGCATCGCGCCGGCTTCCGTCAGCACCATTCAGACGGCCAGCGACAACACGGGCAGCAAGTGCTGGTACGTCCTCGACGTGAAGCTCTGTGACTGATCCCAGGCTCACACCGACGACGATGCTGCGTGCTGGCTACGTCAGCGTGGTTGGTCTAGTGCAAGGGCGGCGGCTGTTCGCGGTAATTCGGCCGAATCAGCGGTTGACCTCCGAACCCGTGGCCGCGGTGTGAAGCGATACACACCAGTGGCGTGGGTCGCATGCCAGTCTCCACTCGTCAGCAAGACGCGACACGAAACCAAGCTGGCGGTGATACCGCCGTAGGCGGAACCATAGGGGACCACCATGAAGAAGCTGTTCGCCGCTCTCACTGTCGTAACCCTCGTGCTTGGGGCTGTTTCCTTCGCCAATCCGGCCAGCGCGAACCCGGCCAATCAGTTCCCACCGGCTTCTAACGAAGGCAACAACAACTGAAGTCGGTGTAGCTACAGAGGGCTAATCCCGCCGGGGTCAGCCTTCTTCGCGTCGCCATTGATGCGTGGCGGCCTTTCCCCGTCGCCGGCTGCCCTGTGAAGGCTCCCATGAACACCCCACCCCTGCCATCTTCTGCAACCCACGCGAAGATCTTCGAGTTCGTCCGCGCCATGCTTGGCACCGATCGGGGCCGCGAGGATGACGATCATCCACTGCCTCCGGGTCCTTGGGACCCGGTCATCCGCGCGGCGCTCGGCAGCCTCGGCATGCACGCGATCGGGGACGGGCCGCTTCACATCGACGCGCTGGGCGGCGAGGTCGCCCTCAATCCGCAACCGCTGCCGCCGCGCCAGGCCTTCCTGGTGGCCCTCGCGCGGACGCTCGTCGCCCGCGCCGAGTTGCTACAGGAGATCACCGGCGCGATGGCGCGTATGGGCGAGCAGCAGGGAGAAATCATCGTGTATGGCTACGTCAGCCGCTTATGCGACGAGTTCTGCGGCACCGGCTTCCGGCTGCGCTGGCCATTCCCCGGCCCTCGCCCGCACTGGTTCGCACGAGAGCTCGATGGCATCGACTTGGTGGTGATGGCGACCCAGTTCGACGACGCGGCCCGGCAGAGGTTTGACGCTGGCCTGCGCGCGAGCCTGCACGAGGCCGGGGTGAAGTTCGTAGACGCCGGGCTGACACGCCTGGGTTGACCGCCAGCCACCCATCGCAAATGGAGGGATCGCCCCAGTGGTCACCCGATGCAAGCAGATCCAGGACTGGGTTGAGACGGAAGTCTGGGACCCGGTGGACGACTGGGTCAAGAGCACCGAGCAGCGCTGCAAGGACTACGGCTGGTGGAACCCACTTGGTTGGTTCTGTTGGCTCGTCACGATCTTCGTGAAAATCGTCATCTTCGTGATGCGTAAGATCGTGACGCCGATCCTGCGCGTCGTATGCGAGGTGGTGAACCTACTGCTTGAGCTTCTGTCGGCGGTTCTCAACGTGGTGCTGGCGATCCCGTTCATCGGCGCCGCGATCCGGATCGTCATTCGGGCCTTCGTATCGGCGGTGAGCTATGTTGTCGGCCTGGCCGACGGGATCGCGCGCGCGCTCGGCATCCGCATCACCAAGCACCTGCGGGTGCATGTGATCCCGCTCTGCGAAGGGACGGTGCCGCTGGCCTACGAGGGTCATCTCGCGCAGATCATGCGCGAGACGGAGCGTATTCTGTACGCGCGGGCGCAAATCCGCATGCACACGACCTTCCACGAGCCCTACTTGAATCCCCCGGAGAATGCGTTACGCCTGGGCACGAACGCCGACCTCATCGCTGATGAGCTCTGGCTCAAGGGTAGCTGGCACCAGCTACAGACAGTTAAATTGTTCGAGGACAGCCTGTGGTCGCTGGTGTCCCTCGGCCAGCCGGTCGTCGTCTACATCGTACGCGAGGTCGGCTACGACGGGCCGGGCACCGTAGTTGGGGCGTCCGGCGGACCGTTCTTCGACTGGATCGCCGTTGAGCGCGATTCGGTGGTGCCGCTAGTGGTGGCTGACGCCACCGGCGCGGCGGCCAAGCCGCTGGCACCGTATCCGCCGGTCATGGCCAGCTCCACGCCCACGAAACCCGCAGCTAATCCGTCGTATAGCCAGCGCGTCGTGGCCCACGAGTTGTGCCATGCGCTCGGCCTGCTCGGGCACGCCAACGCAGCCTCGGGCGACTTGATGGTGCCGGGCAACATCAGCGGCGATGCGCTGTCGCCGTTCCAGGTAGGCATCGTACGCAGCAGCCGTCACGTGACCTTTGTGTGATCGGTTCGCGGTGCCGAGAGGCAATCGCGCTGTAACCTATTGCCCAACCGTTCGAGAGGTCATCACTGTCCTTCAGGTGGTAGGAAGGACTGAAGGGCCGATGCTGCGCTGACGCATCTTGCGTCGTTCCCTACCACATTGCGGCTCCTCCTAGCGATCATCCATGTGTCACATTTGGGCCGCCTGACCGGGCGTAGCGGCAGGACCAGCGGCTTTCAGCCGGCGATAGTCCGGGCACACTCCCTTGCCTGGGCATTGTCAGCTCGACCGCAGCGGACAGCTCACCGCGCTGCTCGAAAGCGGCGCGGATCGCGGCGGCATCCGCCTCGGTGACGACGAACATCGCCAGGAGCATGGGATCGCCGTGCCGGCCTCAGCAAGCGGTATATCGCGGGCTGGGATAGGTCTGCGGAAATTACCGTGCCACTGTTCCCGTCCGGGAGGAAACAGATCATGGCATACGAGACTGTCACAACGATCTTAATTGGCTGCTTGTTCTCGCTCGTCGTCATCGGCTTTGTGTGTATGTATACCTGACGCGGCGGCGCGCCTTTGAAGGACGCCCGTCCCGACGTTCACGAACTCCCGACGCCTCGGACGACGCTGGCGGTGCGCTACGTCGACGTATTGGTCCGGTGCCAATCGTGCCGGCCGGCATCTAGCCATCGCCGATATGGCGAAGCTCATCGAGGGCGGTCGCGGCGACGTGCCACTCGTCGACCTCAAGTTCCGCTGCGCGAACTGCCGGAGCCGCCTTTACCGATCTCGTCTGCCCCGGAGGGTCGGCGGTCGGGGTGAAGCCGTGGCGCACTTCGGAAGCGCGGCCAGGAGGGGCTCATTTTCCTCCTGAACCGTACCCACCTGCCCTTGCGATTGGCAATCACACCTGAGCAGGCGTCGAGATGGACGCGTTTGCTTGGTTCCACCTTCCACGTTGGTCGGTCAAAACTGCTCGGGCGACCGGACGTCAGCCGTCTAGCAGCACGATCCGTCGCACCGGCCGGCTGCTGGCGGCATCGATGCCGGTGAGCAACTCCACCCGCCGCTGCCGTCGTGGCGCATGCGGGCGATGATCTCGCGGATCGGCATGGCGCGCTGTCGCTCCGGAGTTGCACCCCGTTGAGCATCCGGTCCTTGCCGCAGCGGTCGCAGGTAATCCGCATGAACCACGACGGGAACGCCACCAGCGGCTCGTCGAGGGCTTCGCGCGCAGTGGGGTCGTCACCGTAAGCTGCGCCAGGGCCGTGTGGGGATCGGCATATCGGACCGTCCGTCAGATTTGCGGCAAGTGCGACCGTAGGTTCAACTGAATGGCTGCCATACAACCATCCAGGGGAAGCAGATGGACCGTCGGATCTTCGTCGCACTGTCGCCAGCGCCGCCGCCATCGGCGCGGTCTCGCAGGCCGTCGCACAAGGCGCTGGCGCCCAGAGCATGCACCCGCATGCGGTTAGTGGCCGGTCCCATCACGCCGCATTCACTGCTCCAGGTAAGCGCGGAGCGCTAAGACTGTCGGCGCGCACCCCTTGCCCCCTGGGGTGCTACCTCAGGCTCGCCGCCTCTATAACCCGCGCAACCGGTCGTGTTCCGCGGCAGCCCAAAAGGAGTTGCGTCCATGCGCAAATGGCTACGTAGCGGTCTCGCTGCCGGTCCTATCGCACTCGCCGCACTCGCCGCTTCTGCTGCGCTCAGTAGTGGCGATCGCAACTTTCTGCAGACGGCCACCTCCAGCGGGCTAGCAGAGGTCACGACGGCGCAGCTCGCGCAGCAGCGTTCCGCCTCGGCTCAGGTGAGGAAATTCGCCGATCGCATGATCGCAGATCACACACAGGTCAACAGCGAACTCCAGCAAATCGTCGAGCAGGAGGATATCACGCTGCCCACGCAGCCCGTTGGCAAGGATGCGGCGGCGGAGGCAAGGCTGCGTAGCCTCAACGGCGCGGCGTTCGACCGGGCCTATCTGCAGGCTGCCGTGAGCGATCATCAACAAGCTATTGCGCTGTTCAGCAGAGAGGCGAGTTCAGGGCAGGATCCCGCGCTCAAGGCCCTCGCTCAACAGACGCTGCCGATGTTGCAGCAGCATCTGCAGCTGGCACAGTCGCTCAACAGCAGCAATCGCTGATCCGACTGCGAGCCGTGGCTTGCGGGCAGTGTGACCTCGTTCACTGCGCGGCAACCAAATGACCGCCGCTTGACGCCAGCCCGCTCAAGTTGGGGCCGCCGGTTATGTCGAGGCCGCCCTTGGCAACGACAACGCGGCATGAGGTGTCGCTATCTCGACCGCACCCTTTAGCCGAGCCATTCGACCAATCTTGCTCCGATTTCGCTCTCGGACAGCCGCAGCCAGGTCAGATGCCGACTTCTTCCACCAGGCGATGGTGACGGCGTGGATCGGAGCACGGCCGTGTTTCCTCTGTATCTCGATTTTTACGCCGAGGTCCGACAGGCCATTCACCTCGAGGACCGCCGGATCGATGACGAACCGCTGGAAGTCGGTGCCGATCTTGTAGGTATCCGCCTTCACAGCCAACAGTTCGCGGAATTTGTCGATGGGAAGGGTCTCGATGCATCGATCCATGTTGCGGCGGAGCGCCAGGGCTTCGTATAGCGCGATGGCATAGCGCGACCGCATCGCGCAGAACACCTCAGCCTTAATGCGTCCCCACCTAGCGGAGCGGTCGATGACGGCTACCAACTTTCTGTTGAGGCCGTAGCGCAGCGTGGCGCCCGCCGATAGATCCTGCCGAGCGATGTCAAAGAATTCGAACAGGCCGCCAATAACCACGCGCTGTTGGCGCCCCTTTCCAGCCGGTTCCTCCTCCGTATAGCTGACGCTGGCTACTAGTCTGGCTAGCGCCGTCAGGCTGGCGCGCAGCCTATCCCCACTCTCGTGCTTCGAGATGCCCGACCGGACGGTGGCCATAGGTATTTCGAACACCGCGCCCGGCTCAGTCATGCGTCCACTGTCGTGGGCGTACTGGTATAGTAAATTGCTGATCGCCCGCTGGGACGCCTCGAGATCTTCCAGGCCTGTCATCTCTATCAACTCGCCGGCCTTCGGGAAGCCGTCGGCGTTCGTGCGCTGCGTTACTGTGCGACTCGGCATGGGTGAAATGGTAATCAGAGAAGGTGGGATAGGCAACTCTGCTCGTTATAAGATCAGAGGTACGCCCAACTCCTCTGAACAGCCTCCGCCCGCCCATTTCCTCTGAATATGGGACCGGTTCCTCTGATTGCCTGCCCAGTTTTCTCTGAACCGACCGCCCGGCTTCTCTGAACCGACTCGAAAACATCTCTGATTCATGAGAGGTAGCCCTTTGAAAACGCATGAGGATTCGGAGCCTAAATTAGGAAGTTCAGAAGAACTTGAATCTGCCTGTGGCCAACTTTAGCCAGCCCCTTAGGACGCGCCTTGCAGCGATTCAGTGCGGTAATCCAGACAAGACTGCTCGCGAAGGGACGCGGTGGGACTGCCGAAGCCATTTGATCCAGGAGCCTGCGATGCCGAAGTCGAAGCAAGCCGGAAGGCGGGCAGAAAAGTTCGCCTCCTTGCTTAGAATGCTTGGCGCTCCACCCTCTTCCCCAGCGCGCTGCCAATGACGCGGCCCAGCTCTTGGGCCACCTTGCCCTCATCGGACCCCGTCACCTGGCATTGCAGCGAGGCGATCCAGGCGATGCGCGTGTTCTTGCCTTCCGTCGCGTCCACCCGTAGGGCCAGCAGCGGCTGCGCCGCGGCCCTCGATGCCCTCATGCCCGTCGCGGGCATGGGCGGCAGCCTTGGCCGCATTGAGCCTCCCGCAAGGCCGCCCAACTCGGAATAGGTCTGTTCTGCACCCCGAGCAGCACCTGACGATGTTTCTCCCAGCCGCGACGTGCTCACGTGCAGCACCACGTTCGCATCCTGCCCGACCGCGATGCCCGCCTCGCGGACTCCCGCGAGGAATCGATCCGCCAGTACGAGGTTGCGCTGTGACCGATCACGGATATCGAGGTCGACCACCATCCGATCAGGCAGCGGCTGCAATGACGTGGCGGCGTAGGTGCCCTGACAGCTCGGTGCGGCGCACGCCCCACCGCACCAAGCCATGACACTGACTGCCAGCAGTGCAGCGGTCCTTGCTATTGTCTGGTCGCGCTTCATTCCCCCTCCAAGCCGCCCTGAGCCCCGCTCAAGCCCCCTTGCCTTAAGGCTGGCCTGGCGCGGGCGCCAGCTTTGGAGTCGCCGCCCACCTATTGTCGCCCTGAAGTCCGCGCAGCGGGTTCTGCACCAGCGGCCGGATGGAGCGAGAAGCGTGCAGACGCAATATGCATTGCCCGGCAATGCCGGGTTTGCCGTGCCCGCCCGCCAGAGTGGAGACCACTTCAGAGGGCCCCATCCAGCCGCGCGGAGAGCGTCGGGGAATGAAGAGCGTTTTTCGCTTGGCGGCGCGGCGCACGATCTGTCCGCGAGGGCTTCCAGCCGGGCTCCGCGCCGGTGAGTGAAAAACGTGTTGGACTAAGCCGCGGCCCCACCGGTGGCTATGGGCGTTTAACGGCCCCCGCTGGAACGGAAGTGCGACCGTTCGAGGCGTTGCGGCCGGTAGATTGGGAGCAATCGCGACGGCAACGAGCCCGGCGATCTGTCAACCGGGCCTGGATCTGACCGGTTGGGCCGGGCGTTGGCATCGGAATGGCACCCCTGGCCCAAGCGTCGGCACCCCGATGTCTCGGACGGCTCGGCTTCACGCTATGGCGACCTCGATTGTGGCTCATGATGAATTTGGCACCAGCACGCAAATCTCGGGTCGTGCGACGCATCCAATCACCACCATGATGCCAGTTCGGCAGTGCGGACATTCTCGCAATGACTGCCCGGTGAGCGCCTGATAGCGATCTCGATAGTCAGCCGGCGGGTCTGCTGGTATGGGCGATGCCATCCCAAGCAGTTCCCGGCAGCGCTTGAGCTTCCGCGCACGATGGCAGTTGCCGAGGAAGCCGAAGTAGCGGATGCGGTGAAATCCGTCGGGCAGCACATGGATCAGAAAGCGGCGAATGAACTCATTGGCATCCAGGGGCATGATTTTCTGGCGATTGCCGTCGCGGTAATCCTTCCAGCGGAACCGAACCCTGCCGTTGTCCATGGACACCAGGCGATTGTTGGAGATGGCGACGCGGTGGGTATACCGGCCGACGTACTCGAGGACCTGTGCCGGCCCGGCGAATGGCCGCTTGGTGTAGACCACCCATTCAGTGTCCCAAACCGGCGCCAGATAGCGCAGGAATGCGGCGGGCTCATGCAGGTGGCGGTGTGCGGAGAAGAAGTCCAACTCGCCAGCTCTGAAGGCCTGTTCCAGGTAGTGCATGAATCGCCCCCGGAACATCCGCGACAACACCCTTACCGGCAGAAAGAAACCCCGCCTGCAGGCAATCCAACGTTTGTCGTCAGGCGCGATGCCACCGCCAGGAACGAGAAAATGAATATGCGGGTGGTGTAATAGGTTTTGTCCCCACGTGTGCAGTACACCGAGGAAGCCGATCTCTGCTCCCAGATGTTCTGGATCGGCGGCGATGGTGCGCAGCGTCTCCGACGCCGCCCGGAACAGGATGTCGTAGATCACTGTCTGGTTCTGGAACGCGATAACCCCGATCACCGTCGGCACGGTGAACACAACGTGGAAATACGGCACGTCGAGCAGTTCCGCCTGCCGGTCTGCGATCCACTGGGCGCGTGCCAGGCCCTGGCACTTAGGACAGTTTCTATTACGGCAAGAGTCGTACGCGATACGTTGATGACCACATGCGCCACAACGTTCGACGTGACCGCCGAGCGCTGCCGTGCGGCAGCTCTCGATCGCGATCATTGCGCGGCGGCGCGCGCCGGAAAGCGACGCATCGTGCTGCTCCCGAAAAGCCGGCCCGAAGCGGCGGAACACGTCCGCCACTTCGAGCCCCTCGCGAGGCATGGTCAGGCCGTCAGGCGGGTATCAGGGTGGCCACTTTGGCTGTCGCGGTGTGCAAGGCTTCCAGCGGACTGGCCGTGGCGCAGACCTTGCTGGTGGCGATACGCAGATAACGGGACGTGGTGTTCAGGCTGCGATGCCCCAACAGCAACTGAATGGTACGGAGATCCGCACCGGACTCCAACAGGTGAACGGCGAATGCATGGCGCAAGGAATGCGGAGTAATCGCTTTGCCGAGTCCCGACTGTTCAAGTGCCTGCCTGCACGCGATCTCAACGGCGTGCGCCGTGATAGGCTGCTCGGGCCGATCGCCAGGAAACAGCCATTCTCTAGGGCGAGCCTCCTTCCAGTAGGTTCGCAAAAACTTCAACAGCGTCGGCGAGAGCATCACGTACCGGTCCTTCCGGCCTTTGCCCGCCTCCACCCGAATGACCATCCGCTGGCTGTCGATCGCGACGGGCTTCAGGGAAACCGCCTCTGAAATGCGCAGCCCCGTCGCGTAACACACGGTCAGGATCATCCGATGTTTGGGGCTGCTCACCGCGTCCAGGAATTGGGCGACTTCCCCGGGGCTCGGGACAACGGGGAGTTTCTTCGGTTGCCGGCTGGTTGGAATGTCGTCTTCGACAATCCAGGGCTTTTTGAGGGTGACCGTATAGACAAACCGGAGGGCGGCCACGGCGACCGAAATCGAACTGGCCGCCAGTCGTCTCTCCTCGATCAGGTAAATCTGCCAAGACCTGATCTCGTCTCGGCCCAACAGTTCGGGCGGCCGGCCGAAATGGCGAGCGAACCGGGAAACCTGCTCGACGTAAGCTCTCTGTGTGTGCGGTGAGAGGTTACGGATCCGCATATCCTCAATCATGCGGCGGCGAAGCGGGGTCATTGGCAACTCCTCTGCGAAACGAACAGCGCCACATGGCGCCACGTCATCGTCTCGCGGTTGAGTTGTCCGGCTAGAGGAAGCCTCGGATGCTTATCGCCGACCCACCCGGCGAAATCGGAACCGCGGCCAAAGTCGCGACTCCCGCGTAGCGGGTTAGTCCAAAGGAGATTATCCGACGTAGAGTGTTAGGCCCCGGGGCCTGCTTTCTTCCGCGGAAGCGGGCGCAGCGGGAGCGGACTGCAGCGGACTTGCTGACACCAGCTGACGGCTTCCAGCCCGCGAATTCCAGTTGAGACTGCCCAGACATTTGCTGTAGCGCAAATTGCCACTCCGCAAACGTAGGATACCGAGCACCTCGCAACCAGCAAGGTTTGTTGGCGGCAAATGACGCATGCTGAAATTGTAAAAAAGCAACATCTGCGGTGCTCAATGCTAC
>Ga0157376_10004092_pt1 | contig 10095 bp, 7 predicted proteins | sample M45metaG_FD_121801 | JGI IMG/M metagenome (GOLD analysis project Ga0157376, IMG submission 121801) | Miscanthus rhizosphere microbial communities from Kellogg Biological Station, Michigan, USA - M4-5 metaG | ecosystem: Host-associated > Plants > Roots > Rhizosphere > Soil | place: USA: Michigan... | reverse complement strand
GCAATCGGAAATTGCGGCGCAGGCGGTGCCAGAGCCCGGAAGGGCAGGACTGCTCGGTTTGGGGGTTGCCGCCTGGCTGCGGCGTCCCCGAAAAATACCAACTGCTACTTGAGGCGCACGTTGCGGCGCATGAAGGTCGGCACGTCGAGATCCTGGCCATCGACGATGGTGGGCTCGCTCTTTTCAAAGCGTCCACGCGAAACCGGCTCGAACGGCAGGGATTCCTGCTGCGGGCTCTTGGTCTGCGGGATGTCCATCGGCAACTGAGGCTCCGGAGCGGAACGGGTATGACGGGGAAAGGAGCGCGTGGGACGGGGCGGAAGCACGGGCGCTTCAGCCGCTGGAATGGGTTCGGGCTCAGGCGCGATTTCCTCCACGGCTTCGACCACCGGCTCGGGTTCGGGCTCCTCGGCGACAAACAGCGGCTCGGGCTCCAGCGATTGGGCGACGTGGGAGGCTTCCACCAATTCGGCCACCGGCCCGGGAACCAGCAGAGGCTCTTCCAGAGCGGCGGGCTCGGTGACGATTTCCGCCTCGGGCACTTCCGGCATTTCAAAAAACGGCGAAGGCTCGTGAGGAGCAATTTCCGCCTCGGCGATGGCTTCCACCAGCTCGGGCTCCACCACGGGAGCGGGCGGGAGATGCACTTTCTCCACGCGCGGCTTCGCCGCGGCCACGCGCTTCGGCTTGACCTCGGGCACGCGAGCGACCGGCGCGGCGGCGGCTTCGCCAGCGACCAGGCTGCTGATGATGGTGACGCTCATGCGATTGCCCACCTTGGGGTCCACCGCGGTGCCAAAGAAAAGCTGGGTGTGCTCGCCGACGTGGCGATTGAGTTCCTCCATGAGGATTTGCACCTCGTTGAGGGTCATGCCCGGGCCGCCGACCACATTCACGAGCACGGAGTCGGCTTCTTCCAGCAGGCGTCCGCGATCCATCAGCGGGCTCTTCAATGCGCGGGCGACGGCTTCATTGGCGCGGTTGTCGCTGTCGGACTCGCCATGGCCGAAGATGCAGCGGGCGTGGCGTCCACCGAGGACGCGGGAGAGATCGTCGAAGCCGATGCGCATGATGCCGGGGCGCTTGAACAGCTCGCTGACCGCCCGCACGCTCTGGCTGATCGTGGCATCGGAGGCGGCGAAGGCCTGGTGAATCCCCGCCTGTGGGGAAACGGTCTCGCCCATCCGGTCGTTTTCAAAGCAGACCACGATATCCGCCGCTGCACGGAGAGCATCCAGTGATTCCTGGGCTTGCGTGGCGCGACGGCGGCCTTCAAAGGCAAAGGGCAGCGTGGCAAAAGCAATCACCAACGCACCATGCTCACGGGCCAGCGAAGCGATCATCGGTGCCGCGCCGGAGCCGGTGCCACCGCCAAGACCGGTGCAGAGGAAAACGAGGCCCGTGCCTTCCAGCTCGGAGGCAAGCTCGCCTTCGCCCTCATGCGCGGAAGCGAGGCCCAGCTCGGGGTCGCCGCCGGTGCCCAGGCCATGCGTCGTGGAGCGGCCGATTTGAATCTTGCGCGGCGCGACGGAGGCGGTGAGTGCCTGCACGTCGGTATTCACCGCCACGGCCTCGGCATACTCGAGCCCATCCAGCAAAATGCGATCAAGCGCATTGCAGCCTGCGCCGCCCAGGCCCAGGATTTTAATTTTGATGGAATCCGCCTCGGTGGAAATCAGCGGAGTCTGGCGGTGGATTTCAAACATGGAGTGTGGTGGCGTGGTGGGTTAAAACATTCCGAAAATGCGCAGGCCCCGCTTGAGCTTCGCGAAGAGGCCGGAGGGCCGCCCGATCTGATCGGCCTGGGCGTAGCGCACGAGGCCGATCGCGGTGGAAAACTGAGGATTCTCAAAGGCGGAGGTCACGCCCGAGAGGGATTGCGCGCGAGTGGTGTGCACCGGCATGCCGAAGATTTCCTCGGCGAGATCCTTGATGCCTTTCAACTGGCTGCAACCGCCGGTGATGAAGACGCCGGCCCCGAGAAATTCCAGGCAATGCTGCTCATCAAGACGGCGGGCGAGCAGTTCGAACAATTCGCGCACGCGCAGGTGGATGATCGTGTTCAAGGTCTCGCGCTCGACCTGCTTGCCCGCAAACCCGGCATCGCCCTTGAGCACCACCATTTCACCGGGAACGCACTCACCAACGATGACGCTGCCCTCCTCGACCTTGAGCTTTTCCGAGCGCGCGAGCGGGATGCGCAGGGCAGCGGTGAGATCGTTGCTGATGTGGTCGCCGCCGACGGCGAGGACGCCGCTGTGTTTCACCGCGCCATCGACATAGACGATGTAATCGGTGGTGCCGCCGCCCATGTCGATAACCAGCGCGCCGAGATCCTTGTGCGACTGGTCGAGCACCGCCTGCGCGGTGGCAAAGGGATTGAAAACCACGTCCTCCACATCGAGCCCGATCTCGCGCACGCAGCGCACGGTATTTTTGATGCGGGTGCTGATGCCGTGAATGATGTGGTAATCAGCCTCCAGCTTGTGACCGAGCATGCCGACGGGATTCAGCACGCCGTCCTGGCCATCCACGTAGTAGTGCTGGAGAATGGAGTGAATGAAGGCGTTCTGCGAGGGCAGGCTCACCTCGCGGGCGCTGAGCTGCACGCTGCGGCAATCCTCTTCATTGATCTCCTCCTGATCCTCGGGAACGAGCACGGTGCCCCGGTTGTTGAAGCTGGAAATGTGCGCGCCGGTGATACCCACATACACGCCCTTGATCTCCACATCGCTTTTCTCCTCGGCATCCGCCAGCGCCTCGTGCACGCACTTTTGCGCGGTATCGAAATCCACGATCTCGCCTTTGCGCACGCCGCGCGAGGGGGCCTCGCCCACGCCCAGGATTTTCAGAGTGCCGTCGTCTTTCGATTCCCCGACGACGACGCAGATCTTGGACGTGCCGATTTCGAGCCCGACAAGGATGTGTTCTCTAGCCATTTACTGATTGGAATTGTTTTGCGAGTCCACCGGCTGCGCGCGTCGCACCGGCGTGGCCCGCTTCACTTTGGCGGGCGTGGAGTGTTTCGTGGCATGCGTCGTCGATTCGCGCGAATCGGTTTTTGCATGCGTCTTCGGTGTGGAGGCAGTGTGCGATGAGGAAGCGCTTTCTTCAACTGCGGAGGCGGAAGATTTTTGCGTCGCGGCTCCTTTTTTGTCGGTGGCGGCGGCGGCATCATCCGTGTCCTCCTGCGGCGGCTGGAAAGTCACCGGCACATTGCGCTGCACGAGCAGGTTCACGGTCTGCAACTGTTGCTTGCTGGTATCGGCGTAATCGAAGACGCGGTTGAGGCGGTCGAGCTGATCGCTGATGTGATCGATGCCAAAGGTGTAAACCGCCTGCGCGTTGTCGGCGACCATGAGGCAGTAGCCTTTCGAGAGATCCACGCTGCGAATCTGGAGCCGGGTGCTGTCTCCATTGAGTTGCAACAGATCGAGCGCGGCATGCAACTCGGGGAGGTCCACCGTCTGGCCGTCGGCGAGATTGGCGGTATTGACCCCGCACAGCAGGGGCAGGCGCAGGTATTCCGGCATGATGCGGCCCGCCTTCATCACGGTGCCCTGGGCATCCACGAGCAGGCCCTCGGAACCGGTGACGGCGTCGGTAGTCGAGCCGGTGCTGATCCAGGCCACGGGATGACGTTCCTCGATGTCGATGCTGATGTTATTCGGCAGCCCGCGCTGGATTTCCACATGCTCGACCTGCGGCAGTTTCGCCAGATGATCGTGGGCCTCGCCCAGCTTCACGGAAAAAATGTTTTCGCCGAGGTGGATGCCGGCGGTTTTCAAGATTTCGTCCCGCGTGAGCGAGCCGTCGGTATTCACCTTGATCTCGGAAATCTGGAACTCCTTGTTCTGCCAGAGGAATTTCCGCAGCGCGGCGCGTCCGCCATACACCGAGCCCCCGATCAACACCCCGGCGACGACCAGGCGGCAGACCCACATCACCATCTTCTGGTTGCGCTGCTCGGTTGCCTTGCGCGAGCGCACCTTCACATCGAGCAGATGGCGCTGGCGGCGCTGGCGCGGGCTGGAGATGCGCTGGTTGCGAGGCTTGGCGTTACGGTTGTTTCCCATCATTGGCGGTTTAGCGGCGTTTTCTTTCGGCAAGCGAGAGTTCGATCACGCGGGCGCACAGTTGTGCGTAGTTGATTCCGGCCACGCCTGCCGCTTCCGGCAACAGGCTGGCGGTGGTCATTCCCGGGATCGTATTGATCTCCAGCACGTAAGGGTTTCCCGTTTCGTCGAGCAGAATATCCACTCGCGAATAAACTCTCAATTCCAAAGCGCGGGTGGCGGCAATTGCGGTGTCCTGCACGAGCTTCGTCAGCTCCGGGCTGAGTGGCGCGGGACAGAGATGATCGGCCCCGGCAGCCTGCGGATTGAGGAACGGATATTTGTTTTTGAAATCGTAGAAACCTTCCTTCGGGCAGATCTCGATGATGGGCAGTGCCTGGTCGCCGAGCACGCCGACAGTGAGTTCGTGGCCGGAGACGAATTTCTCCACCAGCAGCACGTCGCCGAAACGGGCGGCATCGTTCAGCGCCGGTTCAATCTCGGCTTCCTGCTTGATGATGTAAACGCCGACGCTGGAGCCTTCGCGCGGGGCCTTGATGACGTAGGGCAGCGAAAGCGTGGGCCATTCGCCGCGCTTTAAAAGCTCAAATTCCGCCGTGGCCACCCCGTGTTCGCGCAAGCGCTGCTTGGTCGCAATCTTGTCGAACGCAAGCTGGCTCCCGGCGACGCCCTCGCCCGTATAGGGCAGGCCCTTCGCTTCGAGGATTCCCTGGAGCTGGCCGTCCTCACCGAACGTGCCGTGAATGACGTTGAACGCGAGGTCGCAGTTCTCGGGCAGGGTAAAATCGGGGCCGGTGACGTCCACATCCGTCACCTTCGCGCCGAGGCTGGCGAGGGCTTCGCTCACGCCTTTGGCCGAGGCCAGGGAAACCGCGCGTTCGGAGCCGGGCCCGCCCTTCAATACCGCAATATGCAGTTGGGAAATATCAGTGTTCATGAAGTCCAGTGGTCTCGCCCACGATTTGCACCTCGGTCTCCAGTTCGATCCCGCGGCGCTCGCGTGCGATGCCTTTGATTTTTTCGATCAGTTCGAGAATGTCAGACGCCTTCGCGCCGCCGTCATTCACGAGAAAGTTTCCATGTACCTCAGACACCCGCGCATTGCCAACTCCGAGATTCTTTAATCCGAGCTCATCCACCAGTTTTCCGGCAGGACAGGCGGCGGGATTCTTGAAAATGCACCCGGCGCTCGAAGCAGCCGGTTGCGAGGTCTTGCGCTTGTGCATGGAGGCGCGGAGCTTGCCCTCGATCTCGTCGCGCGTGGAAGGTTCGCCCCGGAAGCGGGCGGAAATCGCGTAGCGCGTCTTGAGCGTCGGCACGCTGCGGTAATGAACCTCCATTTCCTGCGGCGTGAGGGTGTGAATGGTGCCATCGGCATCGACCACCCGCACATCGACCACGTTCTGGAACATCTCCGTGCCCATCGCGCCCGCATTCATGCGCAGGCCGCCGCCGACATTGCCGGGGATGCCTTCCATCCACTCGAGGCCACCGATCTCCGCATCGCGCGCGGCGTAGCTGAGTTCCTTCAATTTCACTCCGACTCCAGACGTGATGATGCCATCGGCCACTTCGAGCCTCTTGAACTCGCCATGTGCCAGATGCACCACCGCCCCACGAATGCCGCCGTCTCGGACGAGCAGATTGGAGCCCCGGCCCATCACGAAAAGCGGGATGCCGTGGACGTGGCAATGCTTCACCAGTGCGGCGAAGCCGGCCTCCGTCTCGGGCTCGATCCAGAACTGCGCGGGACCGCCGACGCGGAAAGTGGTGTGCTTGGCCAGCGGTTCGTACAGGCGGATGGAACCCGCGCCCATCACGGCCTGTAGTTCCTCCATGCGCTCCAAGTCCTTTGCCAGGGCGGTGCCCTGCTCGTGAATATGCCCGGCCCCGAGGCTCAGGACCAGATCGCCCGGGCGGAGGAGCGGACCGAGCGCGACGGGAATCTGCGCCCGGTTGGGATAAAACACCGCGCCCTGCTGACCGGTCTTTTCAATCGCATCGACGATGGTCTGGCCGCTGACGCCGGGAATCGGCGGTTCGCTGGCCGGATAGACATCCGCAATGTAAACGCCATCCGCATCCTTGAAGGCGCTGCCGAATTCCTCGCGCAACGCGAGCGTGCGCGTGTAGCGATGCGGCTGGAACATGATGAAGACGCGCTTGCTGCCCACGGCGCGGGCGGTGGCGAGGGTGGCGGCGATCTCGCTCGGGTGATGGCCGTAATCGTCCACCACCATGTAGTTGTCGCTGCGATACTTCACCTCGAAGCGGCGCTTCGCCCCGCGGAAGCTTTCAAAGGCCTCGGCGATCTTCTCCACCGGCACCCCGAGCTCGGTCGCGAGGGCAATCACGCTGGTGGCGTTGCTCACATTGTGGCGGCCGGGCACGTTGAGCGTGAAATCGCCCAGCAACACCCCTTTGCGGAAGACCTTGAACTGCGAGCGGAAGGCGCGGGAAAGCACGGGCTGGAAGCGATAGTCAGCCTCGACATTTTCGCCGTAGGAAATCGCCCCAGGATGCGCGGAGCAAACGCGGGTCGCATTCGCATCGTCGCGGCAATAGATGAGCATGCCGCGCGTCTGGCTGATGAGCTGACGATAGACCGCTTCAATCGCGGCGAGGTCTTCGTAATAATCGAGGTGTTCCTCCTCGATGTTGAGCACGATGGCGTGCTCGGGATGGTAGAAGGCGAGCGTGCCGTCGCTCTCGTCGCCCTCGGCCACAAAGAGGCTGCCTTCCGGGTCCCAATGAGCATTCGTGCCCAGGATCGGAATCTCCGCGCCCACGTAGTGCGAGGGTTTCATTCCCCCCACCCGCAGCACGTGCGCGGTCATCGAGGACGTCGTAGTTTTGCCGTGCATGCCGCACACCACCACGCCCGCCTTGCAATTCATGATCGCGGCCAGGGCATCGGCGCGGCGGACCATGCTCTTTTGCAGGCGCATCGCTTCATCGTACTCCACGTTCCCGGGGCGGATGGCGGAGGAGAAAATGATCAAATCCGCCTGCGCCACCGCCTCGGCAGTTTGCGGGCAGTAGAATTGCAGGCCCAGTTTTTGCAACCGCTCCACCTCCACGGTGGAAACGCGGTCCGATCCGCTCACATGATGGCCCAGCGACAGCAACAGCCCGGCGATGCCGCTCATGCCGGAGCCGGCGACGCCGATGAGGTGAATCCTCAGTTCACCACCGACCAGGATTTCCGCGAGTATTTGTCCGGTATCCATCGCTTATTGGCAAAATTTTCCGATCACATCAGCCACGCGCTCGGCTGCGTTTTGAGGAGCGAGCTGGCGGGCGCGTTCGCCCATGCGCTCGAGACGCTGCGGGCTTTGGAGGATGTCGCGGAGCTGCTTCGCCAGCGATTCGCCGGTGATCTCGTCCTGGGTCATCAACACCGCGGCGCCATGCTTCACGTAAATCTCGGCGTTGCGCGTCTGGTGATCCTCCGCCGCATGCGGATAGGGCACCAGAATGCTCGCCAGGCCGAAGTGGGAAAGCTCAGTGAGACTAGCCGCGCCGGAGCGGGCAATCACGAAATCCGCCGCGCTGTAGGCCACCTCCATTTGATGACAAAAGGCCGCCACGTGGGCGCGGATGCCTTCGCGGCGATAGTTGGCAGTCATCACCTGCTCGTCCTGCGGGCCGGTGAGATGGATGATTTGCAGCGAGAGATCCTTGAGCAAAGGGAGCGCCTTGATGATCGCCTCATTGAGGCTGTGCGCGCCCTGGCTGCCGCCCATCACGAGCAGGGTGGGCACGCCGCTTTGCAAACCGAAGGCGGCCAGCGCCTCCTCGCGCGGGAGCGGATTCGCCAGCGTCTGCCGCACCGGGGTGCCGGTGACTTCACAGCGCGAATGCGGGAAAAAGGTTTCGCACTCCTCGAAGCCGAGCAGCACGGCATCCACCATGCGGGCGTTCAGCTTGTTCGCCTTGCCCGGGATGGCATTCGATTCGTGGACGAAGGTGGGAATCTTGCGGCGCATGCCGGCGTAGATCGGCGCGGTCGAGGTGAAGCCGCCCATGCCAAGCACGGCATCGGGCTGGAACTTCTTATAGACCGCGCGCACCGAGGCGACACTCTCGCGGAAGCGCTTCACAAAGCCGAAGATGGCCGGGCTGAAGAGCCGGGGCATGCCCACGCCGGGCAGTTTCTCGAAGCGGAGTTCGCTGCGGTCTTTCGTCGCCAGCGCATCGATTTCCTTCTCGGAAATAAAAATCAATACCTCGCCGCCACGCTGCTGCCATACTTCGGCAACCGCGAGCGCCGGGAATAAATGTCCACCCGTTCCCCCGCCTGCTATTACTAGTTTCATGCGGCCTATAATCTCGGAGTCGTGCGCGCACGCAAGCGCACTTCTGTTTTAACTGGTTTATCCGGGAGTCCCTGAAGGTAAATATTGATCAAAATGCCGATCGTAAGCAGGCAGAACAGGAGGTTCGAGCCTCCGTAGCTGATGAAAGGCAGCGGCAGGCCCTTGTTGGGCAGGAGCGAAGTGGTGACGCCGATATTGATCGCGGCCTGGAAGACAAGGATCACCACGAGGCCAAAGCCGAGCAGCATGCCGAAGCGGTCGCGGGCGCGCAGGGCGATCATCATGCCACAGACGGCGATGAGGAAAAAGGCCAGCACCACGAGCAGGGTGGCCCAAAGGCCCAGTTCCTCGCCGATGATCGGGAAAATAAAGTCGGTATGCGCAAAGGGCAGGAAGGAAAATTTCTGACGCGACATGCCGAGGCCGAGGCCATTGATCCCGCCCGTGCCCATGGCGATCAGCCCCTGCACGGTCTGGTAGGCTTCGGTGGGATATTTGTCGGGATAAAGGAAGGCCATCAGGCGGCCGAGACGTTCCGGCATGTGAATGGCGATGAAGAGGATGCCGCCCACGCCGAGCACCGCCACCGTCCCGAGGTAGATCAGGTTGGACCCGGCAACGAACATCATCGCAAACATGGTGCCGCAAATGAGCGTGGTGCTGCCGAGATCGACCTCGCGCACGATGAGCAACACGAGGATGCCCACACAGGCCATCGGAGCGATGAAGCCTTTGACAAAGGTATGCGACTCGGCCTCGTGCCGGGAGAACCAGACGGCGAGGAATGAGACGGAAGCCAGCTTGCCCAGCTCGGAGGGCTGGAAGTTCATGAAATGCAGGTTTACCCAACGCCACGAGCCGTTGATCTTCATCCCGATCGGCCGGATGTAGCACAGCACGAGCAATACTGCCGCGAGCGAAAACACCACCCACCACCATTTCTGGAGCACGTGGTAATCGATGCGGGAAGCCACGATGCAAATGGCCAGCGAGATCGCCATCCAGAACACCTGGTGCTTGACGAAGAAATACTGGTCGCCGTGGCTGTCCCGTGCAAAAGCGCCCGTGCTGAACAGCATCACCACGCCGAGGGTCATCAGCATGGCTACGATCAGGGACAGGAAATAAACGCTTTTGCGGTGCATTGACTTTTAGTCGTTGGCGGCGGTTTCGTGCAGCTTCGCTTTGACCGGGATGTGGAGCTTCTGGCCGATCTTCAAGCGGCGCGGGTCTTCAATTTTGTTGAGGTCGATGAGGTCGTCGTATTTCACCTTGAAGTGGCGGGCGATGGTCACGGGATTGTCCCCTTTCTGCACGGTGTAGATCGTGCCGCTGTCCTTCACGGCAGGAACGGCATCGTCATCGTCGTTCTTCACTTTGGTCGAGGTCGAGTGCGTGACCGGAGCCGTCGTGGAAGCGCTGGAGGCCGTGGAAGCCGTCGCGGTCGTCGCCGGAGCTTTCGGCGTGGTGACATTCGCGGCCGGCTGGGCGGCGGGGTCCGCCGCCTCGGGCAGCGGCCGGGTGTAGCTGGCGTGGCTTTCCTTGAACTTGGTGAAGGCCATCACGCCGCCAATCGCGACCAGATGCAGGATGAGCACGACGAAGAGCGCGCTGCTCAGGCGCATGGTCGGCTCCTCATCATAGTCGTCCATCGTGGCGGCGCCGCGACGGGCGGTGGCCTGGAGCTTCTGGCCCGGCTT
>Ga0157376_10004091_pt1 | contig 10095 bp, 8 predicted proteins | sample M45metaG_FD_121801 | JGI IMG/M metagenome (GOLD analysis project Ga0157376, IMG submission 121801) | Miscanthus rhizosphere microbial communities from Kellogg Biological Station, Michigan, USA - M4-5 metaG | ecosystem: Host-associated > Plants > Roots > Rhizosphere > Soil | place: USA: Michigan... | reverse complement strand
CGAGCAAACGCTCATTCTAATTACTTTACTGATCAAGCTCGGCGTGGCCGCTGCCGTATCGAGTGCGTTGGCCCGCGCACGCAGCTTCCAGCGGTTGCTCTTTGCCGAAGATCGCAAGGCCGGGCAGACATTGGGCCTGCTTGCCTTCATCTGTATTCCTCTTACGCTCGGCGTCTGGATTCGAGTTACTGTCCCCAATTTTTATGCAGCGGATATCTCGTTCGAGACGACCATTCTGCTTGGTATTCTCATGGGGCCGCTATCTGCTCTCGCCGGGGGAGCGCTGCTTTCGTTTCCTGCAATGCTGCATCACGAATACCTGACACTTCCATTCAATCTTGCCGTTGCAGTCATCGCCAGCCTTTATGGACGCTTCGCGGAAGAGGACGAGATATGGTCGTTTTCACCCTTTGTCGATCTCAGCATCTATCGCTGGATTCGCCGCAATCTGCGCAAACCGCGCTTCGACCGCCAGGTGCTGCTGCTGCTGCTCATCATCAGCATGGAGATGTGCCGTGACTGGCTGGCCAGCATCTATCCGCATCGCCTCTTCGCTCTGACCACCTCGAACTGGCTGGTGCGGGTTGCCGTCTGGGCCTGCTCGGCGATGGTCGTCGGTATCCCGTTGAAGGTCTGGAATGCTGTTCGCATCGAGCAGAAATTAGAAGAGCAGAAACGGCTGCTGCTCGAAGCGCGTCTCGATGCACTGCAGCGTCAGATCAACCCACACTTTCTCTTCAATACTCTTAACTCCATTGCATCGCTGGTGCGCTTTCGCCCGGAGCAGGCCCGCGAGCTGATCGTAAAGCTGGCCAACATCCTGCGCGCCCTGCTCAAAGATCACGATTCTTATGTGCAGCTTCGCGACGAGCTCAGTTTTACCGATGACTATCTCAGCATCGAAGTGGTGCGCTTCGGTGCTGACAAGCTGAAGGTAATCAAGGAGATCGATCCGGCAACGCTCGATCTGCCGGTGCCCAGCATGATCCTGCAGCCGCTGATCGAAAACAGCATCAAGCATGGACTGGAGCCGCGCATCAGTGGCGGCACCATCACTATCCGCAGCAAGCTGGATGGTGGCAAGCTGATGATCGAGGTCGAAGACGATGGCGTCGGCATTGCGCCGGGCCGTCCGCACTCCAGTGGCGTGCTGCATCAGGGAACAGGCATTGGGATGAGCAACGTGCGCGAACGTCTGGAAGTGCTCTTTGGCGACAGCGCAATCTTCGATGTCACCAGCCGTCCTGGACGCGGCACGCGCATCACCATGGAGATGCCTTCAGCAACTTATGAAGAAGGCGAGACCGGTTCTCCCGCAGCTCCGGCACGTTCCAATACGCGTTCGTAATATTTTTCGTAGAGGGGAATGATCTTCGAGGCACAGAAGCGTTTCTGCGCCGTCTGGCGCGCTGTTGCGGCCATCTCTTCGAGCTTTGTATCATCCATCAGCAACTCGATCGCTGCCTCGGCCATGGCGTCGACATCTCCAACTGCGAAGAGCCGCCCGTTCACGCCATCTTCGATCAGCTCCGGCACGCCGCCGACTTTCGTGGCAATCGTAGGCACCCGGCAGGCCATGGCTTCGAGAGCTGCCAGCCCAAAGGACTCAAGCTCGCTCGGCATCAGCATCAGGTCGGCAAGGGGCAGCAGCTCATTCACGCTCTCCTGCTTGCCCAGAAAGTGCACCCGTTCCTGAATCCCTTTGCGGTGCGCCATCCATTCGGCGGCCGAACGGTCCGGGCCATCACCGATGAGCAGCAGATGCGCAGGAACTTTCTCCACCACACGGGCAAAGACCTCCACCGCATCCGTCACCCGTTTTACCGGACGGAAGTTCGACAGGTGGATCAGAATTTTTTCATCCGCCGCTGCGAATCGCTTGCGCTCGCTTCTGCGTTTTTCCTCGCTGAGAGGCACATAGAAATCGCAGTTCACAAAGTTGGAGATGACTTCGATCTCGCGCTTGATCTTGAACTCTTTCACGGTGCGCTCGCGCAGGTAGTCCGAGATGGAAGTCACTCCATCGCTCTGCTCGATGGCGAAGCGCGTAATCGGCAGATATGACCGGTCCAGGCCGACCAGCGTGATGTCGGTGCCATGCAGCGTGGTCACAAATGGCAATTGGCGCCCGCGCGCAGCCAGCATCTGGCGTGCAAGCAGTGCGCTTACCGAGTGCGGAATCGCATAGTGAACATGCAGCAGATCGAGATCGTAGTATTCTGCGACCTCCGCTGTGCGCGAGGCCAACGCCAGATCGTAGGGCGGGTATTCGAACAATGGATAATTCGATACCGGCACTTCGTGATAAAAAATGCCCTCTTCGCGGCCGGTAAGCCGGAAGGGCTGCGAATAGGTGATGAAGTGGACCTGGTGTCCGCAGGCAGCCAGCTCGATGCCCAACTCGGTCGCTACCACTCCGCTGCCGCCATAGGTGGGGTAACAGGTAATACCTATCTTCATTGCTCTTCCTCGCCCCTCTTGCCCCTGTAAGACGCGGCAGGCTTGCTTATGGATTCACCGTAGCTGTCCAAAATGAATGAGATTCACATTTGCGTGTGGAATCGCTTCGAGCAAAGCCGTGCGCTCCGTTTCACGCGACTGCAACAGACGCGTCCGTTCCTGCTGTAATGCGGAGTCGTTATAGCCGGGATGGCAGACCAGTTCCCAGGTGCCATCCGGCATGGCGGCGAGAAAGTTGCGGATCGTCTGCGCGTCGAGCGTACCCGTAGCCAGCACGCCGATTGCTCCATCGGTAGTGGTCAGCCCGACCTTTGCCACTTCTTTTGCAAACGTGGAGTTCTGCGAGCGCAGCAATCTGACCTGCATTTTGCGCACATGCCCAGCCTCGGCTGTGGCCTGCAGGCTCCAGTCCGGTTCAAAGGGATTGCGAATTGCTTTCACTCCGCATTGCAGCGCCGCTCGCAGCAGCGGCCGCAGCACCCGAGGAAACATGTGCGTATGTTTGTGCGTGTCCAGATGGGTCACCCGGATTCCTGCCCGTTGTATCTTTCTGATCTGGGCCACGGCTTCGGCTTCAATGTCCGCATCGCGAATGCGTCCGCGCAGCAAATCGGTCAGAAATCCGCCTAATTTGGGCCGAAACTCCGCTTTTTTTGGCGAATCTGTACCAAGAAGGGAAGCGATTTCAGAAGCTGGCAGCACCGGCGTGCCATCGACCAGCACCACGTGGCAGCCCACGCCGAGCGCTGGCTGCGCCTTGGCGTCAGAGACGGCATTGCTGAAGCTGGACGCGGTCGCCATCAATGTGGCCGAAGAAAGCGCGCCTGCGCGGTACAATTCAGTTATGGCCTGGTTCACGCCCGAGGTGAGTCCAAAATCATCTGCATTTATGATCAGCCGGCGCACAAGGGCCAGTGTATCAGCGTAATAAAGATTTCAGGATGAGTCATTTATTGACAGCCATCTTCCTGCTAAAATACACATACTTTACTGCTCGTCTCTTACGGCGATTTCATGGGCGGTTAGCTCAGTTGGTTAGAGCGCCTGCCTTACAAGCAGGATGTCGGGGGTTCGAGTCCCTCACTGCCCACCATGAAGCTGTAAGGGAGCGTTGCACCGCCATGAAGGATGAGTTGCGCGTAAGTTGCTGAAGTGCTTGTTGTATCTGCTGTGAGTTGCTGCCATCCCAGAACCGCTGACTACACGGTCAAAAAAAATCTTCTCCATCACTCTCTTCCGCAATTTTTTGCGACTTCCTTCATTTCCGTGCAATTGCCGCCGATGGTTGAGGTGTAGAGAAACCAATGACGCAAGATACACTGCTGCATATATTGATTCTTGGTCTGTTGGTATTGCTCTTTGGAGTGATGTACCGGAAACGGGCCACACCCCGGCTGCGCTTCTGGATTGCAGGCTGGCTTTTTACCCTGGCCCACTTTGCCACGTGGCTGCCTAACCCTGCTTCCGATTTCTGGCAGCAGATCCAGTTTGCCCTGAGCCTTACAGCACTGTTGCTGACCGGCGTCTGCTTTATCCTGGGGGCCACGGCCAACTCCCTGCGGCGAAAGCAGTTGTTGTTGCTGGCATGCATCGTCAGCATTCCGTCGACTGTCTATATTTTCCTGACTATTTTTAACTATGCCGCTTCCTGGCCGCTGACCATTTTTGTTCTTGTCGGCGAGATGGGAGTGGTCTGGATGGGATGGCAGTTCAATAAGAACAAGCCAATCATGCGGTGGACCAGCACCGTTACCGCTATTGTTTGCAGTTGCTGGTTGATCGCGCTCATTCGCCAGGGCCACGCCGATGAAGGCGGATATCCTATCCTGACGCAATTGTTTCTGGTGAACGCGGTACTTTTCTGGGATGATTTTCGCCGCATCTCAGCCGGGGTGGTCACCTGTTCTGTCGGACTGCTGGCCTGGGCAGCGGTATTTCCTGCAGCGCTAGCGAGCGCGTATTTTTTCCCTTCGGTGCATCTTCCGGTCGAGCTATGGAATGTCCCCAAATACTTTGTCGGATTCGGGATGCTTCTTACCCTGATGGAGAACCAGGTATACGCGGCCAACTGGCAGCGGGAGCAGTACCGATTACTCTTCGATAGCAATCCGCACCCCATGTTCATCTACGATGCGAATAAGCTCACTTTTCTGCGGGTGAACAACGCGGCCATTCAGCAATATGGGTATGATCGGCCCGAGTTTCTGGAGATGACCATCCTCGATCTGCACGAAGAAGTAGTCGTGCCCGGCATCGAGCAGGTACTCAAGGAGACGCGCGGCCACATCAATGTATCCGGCCCGTGGACTCACCGGAAAAAGGATGCGACCGAGCTTCTGGTAGAGATCTCTTCGAATGCCATCGAGTTCGATGGATGCGAGGCGCGTCTGTGCATGGTGCAGGACATTACCGACCGCCAGCGCATGCATGAACAACTGGTGCATCGTGCTCATCACGATTCTCTGACTGATCTGCCCAACCGTTTTCTCTTCGAAGAGCGCATGCGCCATACGCTGGAGAATGCCTCGCGCTACAGCCATAAAGTCGCCGTCCTTTGCATCGATCTGGATCGCTTCAAGCAGATCAACGACACCTACGGCCATGCTGCCGGAGATGCATGCCTGCAGGAAGTTGCCGCACGGCTGACCTCGCGGCTGCGCGAATCGGACACCGTTGCCCGGACCGGCGGCGAGGAGTTCATGGTGGTCGTGGGCGATCTGCTGCACAACCGCGATGCGGAAAAGGTGGCCGAGGACATACTCGGCGGCTTCAAGCGGCCGTTCCATGTCGGCGAAGTGGAATTAAACATCTCGGCCAGCATCGGTATCGCTATTTATCCTGAGCACGGTACGGAAGGCGTAGGATTGTGGCGCGCTGCCGACCTGGCTATGTATCACGCCAAATTCTCAGGCGGAAATCAATTTTCAGTCGTGTCGGAGGCTTCGGAAGAGATTGAGCTCTTTCTTCCCGACAAAAACCGGCGGCCCAAAACGCAGAAGCGCAATTTATCCTGATCAGAACCCTTACTCGACACGCAATGTAAGCACTTGCTGACCGCTCAACATACTGTCTACCGGGGCCGACGCCATAGGTACGGCGGATTCCCCATTCAGCATCAATTTCTGATTCTGGCGCAGCGGTTCCAGCACATTGGCCATCGAGACCGGAACAGTCGTCAGGGTGCGGCCATCGAGTACCGCCTGTGCCGAAGGCTCAAGCAGCGTTACATAGACGCGATCGTTTGCATGCAGATTGTTCAGTTGCTCGATCGTTGCGGCCACGTCCAGGGGCTGGCTGCCCTGGCGCGGTGTCTGCGTCAGGCGGTCCAGGGTGCTGCCATCGCTTATCAGCAGGCGAACCTGGCCATCCGGCAGCGTAGGCGGCAGCGTCACCGGAATACGCACGTTGCGTACTTCGCCGCGATAAGGCTGGATCGTAGCCTCCAGTGTAATCGTCTGTCCTGGGTGAACGGTGATGGCTGTGCTCTGCACGCTTGCCAGCTGTGCTGTCAGGTGCTTGGGAATGGCTTCGACTTCGATCGATACGTTTTCGATCGGGGTTCGCCGCGCGGCATTGTCGTAGAGAAGAGTGAACCGCTCGCCCACCATCAAAGCTGCTGTCAGGTTGGCCGGTCCAAACTCACTGGGAGCCGCCATGCCGCTGAAGCGCACAGCCGGGAAGCCAGAGACGTTGACGGTGCTGCTGACGCGATAGCTGGTCTCCGCCGTGAATTCATTGCGCTGCATCAAGGCCTGGAAGACCGCCACCATCACCGCCGATGGAGTAATCTGCGGCTGGTCCACCACTTCCATATGAAGAGACCGCGGCGTCTGCTCGCCCGTAAGCTTGACTGTGACCGGAATCATCTTCGCTTCTTTGCCGAACATGCCGCGGATGGCAGATTCGCGGTCATCGGTAAAGGAGCCCACCGTCTCAGTGGTGTTGATGATCTTGAAGGCATTCAGCGGAGAGGGCAGCGTAGCTACCACCTGTGCCTTGGTCATAGGCATGGAGACGGGGCCAAACTGCGTGATCGGATGCCCGCAGGCCAATAGCTGCTTAGGATCGACATAGGTGACCGTACAGGTCGCGGCAATCTCCAGATCGCCGCGCATGAGCAACGCGCTTACCGCCGAGCCGGGAATGATCGGCTCCGGCTGCTTCTCGTTACTGGCCGAGCCGCCGATTCCTGCCACTGCGGTCAATCCAAGATCGGGGCTGTGCTTCTTCCAGAACTCCAGTGCCTGACGATCGAATCCGTTGAAGACCAGGGCTGTGTCCATGGGGCGGATCGCGTGAGCTTCGGCGTCATCCTTGCCAGAGCCCGGAGGCAGTGTCAGTGCCGCTTCCTGAATGTTCTCGCCAGACCGTTCTTTTGTGTTTTGTCCCGTCACTTCCATCATCTGCTGGATCGGCGTGATTCCGGCAATGGGCTCCTTGCTGAACATGCCGATGCGATAGCTGAGCGCACCCAGCAGCTTGCCGTCTACATAGACGGGGCTGCCGCTCATGCCTGCGACTACGCCTGTATACTCCGGCTTTGTGCCTTCCAGCCGCGCCAGGATCATGTCCTGCCCGGGCCCGAGCGCATTATGCAGCAGGCCGAGAATCTCTACTCCCATCGGCTCCGGCTGCACTCCTTCAAAGACCGTGTAGGCCACCCCTTGCAGACCACGGTGCACCTGGTCTAGCGGAAAGAAACCTGCGCTGGAAGGCGGCGGGGTTGGCGGCAGGGGAGACACTGCCTGGGCAGCAAGCGCCGATGCGCCAAACAAAATCGACCAGGCGATGTCTTTTATACGGGTACTCACGTCTACAAGAGTAGAGCATTTTCAGGCTCTCCGGCGAGATGAGTTCCTGCGCCGGAATCGCTGCCGGTGCTGGCAATTCATTTTGCTCCCCCAATCCAGATACCTGCCGCTTGCAGGAGAATGCTTCGGCGTTCCACAATGGTCAACGCATGAAGATTCAGCCGGCTTCATCCCGAATTCGTCAAGTCATTGTTTTTGCGGCCCTGTTTGCCCTTTTCTTCTGCCAGGATGCGATACCGGCGCAATCCGCGCCGCAACAGACTCCGCCACCGCAGCCACAGAATCAGCAGCAAACATCGCCGAATCAACAGCCGAGTCAGCCGCAAGACCAACCCTCGCCCGATGCTGGAGGGCCTACTGGAGACAGCGGAGCCATTGCCATCCCCAAGAAAAAAGAGAAGGATGAAGCTCCGCCACCGCCGCCTGAGCCGAAGGTGAAGAATCCTGAGGGGCTGCAGAACTTTTCGCTGCGAGTCGACGTTCCGATCGTGAACGTGGATGTGGGCGTCATTCTGGAAAAGACCCATCAGTTCGTTCCCAATTTGCAAAAAGACAATTTCCGGGTCTTCGAAGACGGCGTGCCCCAGGACATCACCAGTTTCCAGAAAATCCAGGCTCCCATCACCGCTGTTCTGCTGGTGGAGTTTGCCGCCAACAGCTATGCCTTTATCTATGACATGCGTAACGCTGCGTATACCTTTGCCGAGCAGCTTCGGCCCGACGACTACATCGCCGTCGTGACTTACGACATGCACACGCAGATCCTGACCGACTTTACAGGACAAGCGGCTGGTCATGGATTCACTGAATTCGTTGACGATTCCCACCTGGCATGAGACGAACCTCTTCGATGCGCTCTATCAGACGCTTGACCGCCTGAGCCGCATTGACGGCCGCAAGTATGTGGTGCTTATCTCCTCGGGGCGCGATACCTTCAGCAAGATCAACCTGGACAAGGTTCTGCAAAAAATCAAGGCTACGCCCAACGTCACCATCTTCACCGTAGGCACTGGGCAGACCGCACGCATTATGGCAGACGGCGCAGGCATGATGGGGCCGATTCGCAATCTGGATTACTTACAGGCTGACAACCAGATGAACACCTTCGCCCGCATGACCGGAGGCATGTCTTTTTTCCCACGCTTCATGGGTGAAATGCCGGACATCTTCCGTCAGATCAATGAGTCGATCCGCAACGAGTATGTGCTCAGCTATCACCCGACGAACGCGAAACAGGACGGCACCTATCGCAAGCTCCGCGTCGAGCTGGTAGACAACGAAGGTCACCCGCTTCGCATGCAGGACGAGAAGCACAAGCCGCTGAAATACGACGTGATTGCCCGCGACGGCTACCACTCCAAACAACAGGTCGAATAAGGAGACTGGCCATCCAGGCGGACGCGCTTTGCGCAAAGGCAAATACAAAGGCCTCGAGTTGCTCGGGGCTTTGTATTTGCTGGAGATCTATGGATGGATTTTCTCGCCCCTGGCCAGCATCTCCACAAACTGCGCAATGCGTTTGGCTCTGGTTTCCGCCTTCTTGGCGGTTTGTATGCGCCAGAGCACGGCGTAGCGGTTTCTGCTCTCCAGGGTTGCGAAGAAGGCTTTGGCTTTCGCGTTCTTGTTGAGGGCCCCTTGTAGATCAGGGGGAACAGTTGAACTGGCCGGCGAGCTGTAGGCCTGCTCCCAACGGCCATCCTGCTTGGCACGTTCGATTTCCGCCAGCCCTGCCTTCTGCATCTGCCCGCAATCGATCAGCGCGAGCGCCTTTCCCCGATTGATCTTCGACCAGATGCTCTTCTTGCCGCGCGGAGTAAATTTCTGCAGCCATGCCTCTGCGCTGTAGCTCTGTTTCTGCCCATCGATCCAGCCGTAGCACAGCGCCACCTCCAGTGCCTCGGCATAGCTGACGGACGCTGCTCCCGAATCCTTTTTAGCCAGTTTCAGCCAGATTCCAGGAGAAGAAATATGGTTCACCTTCAGCCATTTTGCCCAGGTGTTCTGGTCGGCAAATGCGAGGACATCCAACTCGTTTTGTGTCTGGCCAATCATGGAATTTGTTGCGATAAAAGCTTGCGGGACAACATTATATGTCTACAGAGGCTCTTCGTTCCCTGTTAGTAAACGCAAGAGCGGCACTTTCCCGTATGCGACCCAAACTAAAGTTTCGTATCATATGGGAAAGCCTATCTCCTGAGGAGGATTTACCCGAATGCCTACCCCTAAATCCGAGAAAGCCGAGAAGACGACGAAGCCCCGTAAAGCTCCTGCAAAAAAGAAGACCGAGCCCACGCCCGAACCGGCTGTGGCGCGTCCTACGCACGACCAGATCGCCGCTCTTGCCCAGAAGTTCTGGGCTGAACGTGGATATACTGACGGCCATGCCGAACAAGACTGGCTGCGCGCCGAACAGGAACTGCAAATCGCATCGTAAATCTATCTTCTTAAACTCACAGTCATAATCAACAAAAGCGCTGCATGTTGCAGCGCCTTTTTGTTACAACTCTTGACGGAAATATCTCTTCTCTACGACCATAGGAACAACGTAGCGGTGAAGGAGTTCACCTTTTAACCGCTGTCCCGCCCTGGGCCGGACAGATGATGACTCCTGACAGGGAAAGCCTGTCGCGGAGAAGTCGTGGTCGCGGCAAAAACTCCCTGAATTTAATGGCATATGCAGCTTGATCGCAAGCTGGGGAGTGAACGTAGTGAGCAAGTGCCTTCTGATTGCGCTTGGCGGGGCCGTTGGTTCCATCACGCGCTACTGGGTTGGAGCGACCTTATCCGCCAGGATGGGAACCAGGTTTCCTTATGGCACATTTGT
>Ga0157376_10004087_pt1 | contig 10099 bp, 7 predicted proteins | sample M45metaG_FD_121801 | JGI IMG/M metagenome (GOLD analysis project Ga0157376, IMG submission 121801) | Miscanthus rhizosphere microbial communities from Kellogg Biological Station, Michigan, USA - M4-5 metaG | ecosystem: Host-associated > Plants > Roots > Rhizosphere > Soil | place: USA: Michigan... | reverse complement strand
CGGCGAATGGCGCTGGTGCCTGCTCTGGAACCGCTGGGCTGCGCAACGCGCACTCGTGCGCTTCTTCGGCATCGTCAGCCGCCTCGGCGACGGCGCGTTCTGGTACGCGCTGATGGCGACGCTCGCAGTCTTCGGCGGTGGCCACGGCCGCATCGCCGCACTGCATCTGGCCGTGACCGGCCTCGCGGCTGCCCTGCTCTATCGGCAGCTCAAGCACTGGACGCGCCGGCCGCGGCCGTTTCGCGCGCATCACGAGATCGTGGCGCACATCGCGCCGCTCGACGAGTTCAGCTTTCCGTCCGGCCACACGCTGCATGCCGTCAGTTTCACCCTGATCGCGCTGGCCTATTTCCCGTTGCTCGCGCCGCTGCTCGTGCCGTTCACGCTGCTGGTCGGCGCGTCGCGCGTCGTGCTCGGCCTGCACTACCCGAGCGACGTGCTGGCGGCGACCGTGATCGGCTGCGGGCTGGCCGGCGCTTCGCTGTGGATCAGTTCTGCGTGGTTCGCGTGAGCGGTGTTTGCGCGGCGGCGGCGCCGGCGATGCGTCCGCCGGCCAGGCACGCGGTCAGCAGATAACCGCCGGTAGGCGCTTCCCAGTCGAGCATCTCGCCGGCGCAGAAGACGCCGGGGAGGCTTTTGATCATCAGGTTGTCGTCGAGCGCTTCCATGCGCACGCCGCCGGCGCTGCTGATCGCCTCGTCGAGCGGACGCGGTCGCATGAGTTTCAACGGCAGCGCCTTCAGCGTCGCGGCGACACGCGCCGGATCCTGCCACTGGTCTTTCGACAAGACTTCATACAGCAGTCCGGCCTTGACGCCTTCGATTCCGGCATGGCGCCGCCAATGCTCGCTCAACGTTCGGCTGCCGCGCGGCTTCGCAAGGTCGAGTGCCAGCCGCTGCATGTCGCGGCCTGGCGCGAGATCGAGGCGGATTTCGGTCGCGCCGCGCGCCGCGATCGCATCGCGCAGGCGCGCGCTCAGTGCGTAGATAAGGCTGCCTTCGACCCCGGTCGCGGTGATGACGAATTCGCCTTGCTGGCGCTCGCAGTGGCCGTCGCCATCGGTCCATTCGACGATCACGGACTTCAGTGGGTGGCCGGCATGACGCGCGGCAAAGTGCTCGCTCCAGCCGATGTCGAATCCACAATTCGCCGGCAGCAGCGGTGCAATGGCGACGCCGCGTTCGCTCAACAGCGGAACCCATGAGGCGTCGGAACCCAGCACCGGCCAGCTGCCGCCACCGAGCGCAAGCACGACCGCATCGGCGAGGACATGACGCTCGCCGTCGGGATGCACGAAGCGCAGGTCGCCGTCGTCGCACCAGCCCAGCCAGCGATGCTGCATGTGGAAGCCGACACCGCTGGCGCGCAGACGGCGCACCCAGGTGCGCAGCAACGGCGCGGCCTTCAGGTCCATCGGGAAAACGCGGCCGGACGTGCCGACGAACGTTTCGACGCCGAGTCCGTGCGCCCATTCGCGTATCGCATTCGCGCCGAACTGTGCCAGCCATTTTCCGACCTCGCCCCGGCGCGCACCGTAACGCGCCGCGAATGCGTCCGCGCCTTCGGAATGGGTGAGGTTCAGGCCGCCTTTGCCGGCGATGAGAAATTTTCGCCCGGCTGAAGCGAGGCGATCATAGAGTTGCACATCGGCGCCGGCAGCGCGCGCGACTTCAGCCGCCATCAGCCCTGCCGGGCCGCCGCCAATGACGACGACGCGGCGCGCGTCCCGGCGCCCTGCTTCGGCTGTATCGGTACCGACAGCCGAACTGTCGTCGCCTGCCCCAACCTTGCCGGACATCAGCCAGAATCCTTCGTGAGAGAATCCGACCACCGCTCGCCATCGAGGGTGGATCGTTGGCGGCAGTCTGCACTTACTGTCGATTTGCGCGCAACCGGCGATCGAGCACGGTTGCGAATCCCGGAACTGCCCACATGATTGGCCGATGAACAATCCATCGACATCCAGACCGATGCCCGCGCTGTTCGTTGGCCACGGCTCGCCGATGAATGCGATCGAAGAAAACGCGTTCACACGCGGCTGGCAGGCTGCGGCGCGGGAGATCCCGAAACCAAAGGCGATCCTGTGCATCTCGGCGCATTGGGAAACCCGCGGCGTGGGTGTGTGCTCGGCCACGCAGCCTGAAACAATCCATGACTTCGGCGGCTTCCCGCAGGCGCTGTTCGACGTGCGCTATCCGGCGCCCGGCGACCCTGCCCTGGCGCAGCGCGTGGTGACGCTGGTCAAGGGTCTGCAAATCCAGGCGACGACTCAGTGGGGCCTCGATCACGGAGCGTGGAGCGTGTTACGCGTCATGTACCCGGACGCCGATGTTCCGGTAGCGCAGCTGAGTCTGGACACGAGCATGCACGGGTCCTTTCATCTGGCGCTCGCGCGCGAACTGGCACCCTTGCGCGACGAAGGCGTGTTGATCCTCGGCAGCGGCAACATCGTGCACAACCTGCGCCTGTTCAATTTTCGCGATCCGGCGCCAGCAGCCGATTGGGCCGCTCGCGCCAATACATTGGTGCGCGAGCGCATCGAATCCGGCGACTTCGAAGCGCTGGCGGACTGGCGCACGCTAGGCCCTGACGTGGCACTCGCCATTCCGACGCCGGAGCACTATCTGCCGCTGCTGTACGCGCTGGGCGCGCGGCGCGAAGGGGACACCATCCGCATTTTCAACGATACCGTCACGAGTTCGCTGGCGATGACGTCGGTGATCGTTGGGTGAGGAGCGCTTGAGGCGCCTTCCAAGACGCAAGCCCAGGTAGCTCGTTGTCCTTTTTGCTCGTCATTCCTGCGGCTTTCAACAGCGGAGCTGGTCAAGCCGGAATGACAGGCTAGAAGAAACACCATCCCTACCCAACCCTCCCCTTGAAGGGGAGGGCTAAAACCAAACCCGCAGCCCGGCTACAAGTTGCGCATCGGTGCCTGACTGCGACGTCTGCAAGCCGCTGTCGCCGAAACGCCGCACCCACACGACGCCGACGTACGGCGCAATCTCGCGGCGTATTTCGTAGCGCAGTCGCAGGCCAAACTCGAAGTCAGACAATCCATCGGTGATCCCGCGATCAGGATCGCTCTTGCCATAAACGTTTGCTTCCAGCTCGGGTTGCAGGATCAACCGCTGTGTCAACAGCAGTTCGTACTCGGCGCGCAAGCGCATCGCGGTGCGGCCCTGTTCGCCCACGTAGGCCGTCGCCTCGACTTCGAACCAGTAGGGCGCCAGACCTTGCACGCCGAACGCGGCCCAGTCACGTTGGCTGGCAGGGGCCCCAGGGCCGCTACCGAAATCATGGCGCGCGCCAAGTTGCCAGTCCCAGAAACTGGCGAATGCATGGTCCCAGAACGCTTCGATGCGCGCGTCGGTGATGCCGTTTTCATGCTCGCCTTCTGTGCGCAGCCAGAGCCTGTCGAAATCACGGCCGATCCAGGCTTCGGCTTCCCACGAGGTTGAGTAAGCGTCATCGCCGTGCGCGCGCTCGAACTGATCGAGCTTGAACATCGCCAGCAGGGGGTCGTCGTGCATGTCCATGACCCGGTCCATGTCCTGCGTCGACATCGGCGGCATCGGTTGCGTCGCCGGTGGCGGCGCTATGTGTCCGGAATCTTCCTGGGTCGTTTGCGCGCGCGACGCGGTCGGCGTCGCCAGCACGAACAGCGCGAGCATCAGGCTCAACGCGCGTGGTCGACAATCGTTTGCGTCCGCACGCCGAGGCACGGTCATGCGACCACGACCTCGCGGAACATCCCGCCTTCCATGTGATACAGAAGATGGCAGTGATAGGCCCAGCGGCCAAGCGCATCGGCATTGACGCGATAGCTGAGCTTTTGCGCCGGCTGTACCACGACCGTGTGCTTGCGCACGAGGAATTCGCCGTCCGCGGTTTCGACCTCGCTCCACATGCCGTGCAGATGGATAGGATGCGTCATCATCGTGTCGTTGACGAGACTGATGCGCACGCGCTCGCCGTGCGCCAGACGCAGCGGCTCTGCGTCGGAAAATTTCAGTCCGTCGAACGACCAGATATAGCGGCCCATATGCCCGGTCAGATGCAGCGTGATTTCGCGCTGCGTGTCGGCGCTGATCGGCGCCGTAACCGAATGCAGATCGGCATAGGTCAGTACACGCCGGCCGTTGTCGCGCAAGCCGATTCCAGGATCATCGAGGTTCGTGCGTGGCGTCGCGACGGTCATGTCGACGCCCGGACCGACCTTGATTTGCGACCCCGCGCCCGACCTCATGCCTGGCATGCTCGCGCCGCAACTGCCTTCGGCGCCCTTCGCCGGGAGCGCGGAATGATCCATCGCCCCGTGCTCCATGCCGCCGTGATCCATGCCTGACATCGACGACATATCGCCCATCATGTCGGCCATCGTCAGCAGCGCGCGCGGATCGAGCGCCGGAACATCCGCCTGCATGCCCTCGTGCGGAGCCAGGGTGCCGCGCGCGTAGCCGGAACGGTCCATCGCCTGCGCGAAGATCGTGTAGGCGCGATCGCCGTCCGGCGCGACGATGATGTCGCAGGTCTCGGCCGGTCCGATGCGGAATTCATCGACCGTTACCGGTTCGACGTCCTGGCCGTCGTTCGCGACCACGGTGATCTTCAATCCCGGGATGCGCACGTCGAAGAAGGTCATCGACGCGCCATTGATGAAGCGCAAGCGCACTTTTTCGCCGCGCGCGAACAATCCGGTCCAGTTGCCGGACGGCGCCACGCCGTTCATGAGATAGGTGTAGGCATAGCCGGAAACGTCGGCCAGGTCGGTCGGATCCATGCGCATGCGGTTCCACATCGCGCGCCGGTCAAGCGCGACACCGACACCTGTCGCGTGCGCATCGCGCAGGAAATCCGTCGCCGTGGGCTGGGCAAAATTGTAGTAATTGCTTTGCTTCTTCAGCGTTGCGTAGATGTGTTCGGGATCCGAGTCGCTCCAGTCCGACAGCAGCACGACGTGTTCGCGTTCGGCACGCTGCCGCTCGCCGGTACGTGGTTCGACGACAACCGCACCGTACAACCCGGTCTGTTCCTGAAAGCGCGAGTGGCTGTGGTACCAGTAGGTCCCGGACTGGTTGACGGTGAACCGGTACGTGTAGCTCGATCCGGGCGCAATACCCATGAAACTCAGGCCCGGCACGCCGTCCATGTCGGCCGGCAGGACGATGCCGTGCCAGTGGATCGAACTCGTCGTCGCCAGCGAATTGCGCACGCGCAGAGTGATGGTGTCGCCCTGCCGCCAGCGCAGCACGGGCGCCGGCAGGCTGCCGTTGACGACAGTCGCGATGCGTTGCGCGCCGATGATGTTGACCGGCAGCGTGCCGATGTCGAGATCGAACTGCGTACCAGACAACTCTGAGATGCGCGGCCTCATGGTCTGCGCGTTGCTCGCGCGGCCAACTCCAAGCGCCGCCGCGGTTCCGCCGAGGGCGATGCCCTGCACGAAGCGGCGACGCGACAGCAGCGCAGGAAATTTACCGTTTCGAAAATCCATCGCAACCACAGACCGGTGATCAGTGCTGCACCTTGCTACACTGTGTGCGGCAATTTCAACCCTTTTTGATCGGCGCCGTTCAAGTGCTCGAGGAAAAGCTGCGGCGCCCTTCGCGGTTTTTCCTTCTCCTGCCCTGCCCTGCACGCGGCGAGAGGACGAGTGCGGCCAACGCAGGCGACATACATTTCGGCATTGCGCATGAACTATCGCCACGCCTTCCACGCCGGCAATTTCGCCGACGTCTTCAAGCACACGATCCTGATCGGGCTGCTCGACGCGTTGAAGCAGAAGGCCGCGCCGTTCTGCTACTTCGACACGCATGCCGGGACCGGAAGCTACGACTTGCGCGGCGTGGAGGCGGAAAAGACCGCCGAAGCCGCCGACGGTGTGCTGCGTTTGCTTGACGTAAAATCGCCGCAACCACTGTTGCAGGCTTATCTCGACCTGTTGCGATCACTGAATCCGGCCGGCGCGGGCCGCGAACTCGCGCTCTACCCAGGCTCGCCGCTGATCGCAGCCAAGACGATGCGTGACACCGATCGCGCGGTTTTGTGCGAGCTGCAGCCCGACGAAGCCGCGCAGCTGAAAAAATTGTTCGCACACGACGCGCGCGTTGGCGTGCACCAGCGCGATGGCTATACCGCGCTAGGCGCACTCGTGCCGCCGAAAGAACGCCGCGGCCTGGTGCTGATCGATCCGCCGTTCGAGGCACAGGACGACGAATTTCGCGCGGTCGAAGCAGCGCTGGATACGGCGTATTCGCGTTGGCCGACCGGGATCTACGCGATCTGGTACCCGATCAAGCTGCGCGAACAGACCCGGCCGTTCCACCGCTGGTTCGCATCGAACAAGATCGGCAAGACGCTCGTCGTCGAATTGCTGCGCCAGCCCGACGATTCCGCGCTGCGCCTGAATGGCTGCGGCATGGTCATCGTCAATCCACCGTGGCAGTTCGACCAGCAGCTGCGCCAGCTGATGCCGGTGCTTCAGGAACGCTTGAAGGTCAGCGGGCCGGGCCAGGTGCGTCTCGATTGGTTGACGCGCGAGTAAGCGTATCGCCACGAGCGGCGGCAAGGTCGATAGAGGAGTCTCGCCGATGAAGCCGCGATCGCGCGATATCCAGAGGCGCCCGATCCGTGGACAATGGCGGCACGCCCACTGCTGGTTTTCTTGCACGCGCATGCCCAACCCTCGATTCCGCTTGCGTTTCTGCGCAACCGTGCTGACTCTGGTGCTCGTCGCCTGCACGCCACCGCCCGTATTGAAGCCGACGCAGACGCCGCAAAACGTTGCGCCCGACATGGCGGCCGCCATGCCGGACCTCTATCGCGGCGCCGAGATCCTCTGGGGTGGCCGCATCGTCGAAGTACGCAACCGCACCCAAACCAGCGAAATCGTGATCCTCGCCTATCCACTCGACGGCGGTCAGCGGCCACGCCCGAAGGAACCGGGCCAGGGACGATTCATCGCCGTGCTCGAAGGCTATGTGGAAAGTTACGATTATCCACACGACCGCTTCGTTACCGTGAGCGGCAAGGTCGACGGCAGCCTCAGCGAAGACGTCGACGAACAACCGTATGTCTACACGGTCATACGCGCCGAAGGCGTGCATCTATGGCCGGCGGGTTTCGAGAACTCGGCGCCGCAAGTTCACTTTTCGATCGGTGTGAGCGGGGCGATTCGCTGAAGGGCTGAGTGTTACTTCGTGCCCGCGGGCAAAGCATACGCGAGGACATGGTCGCCGCGCGTCGTGCCGAGCTTGGCATGGCCACCCGCCGCGACGACGACATACTGCCGGCCACCGCGTTCGTAGCTCATCGGTGTGGCCTGGGCGCCGGCCGGGATGCGCATTTTCCACAATTCCGCACCGCTGGCCGTGTCGAACGCGCGCAGGAAGTTGTCGGTCGTTGCGCCGATGAACGTCAGGCCGCCGGCGGTCGTCAACGGCCCGCCCATGTTCGGCGCTCCGAGCGTGTTCCAGAACGGCCATGGCGCCTTGTCTTGGGACGTGCCGAGGGGCTTTTCCCAGGCGATCTTTCCATGCGCCAGGTCCAGGGCGACGAGCTTGCCCCACGGCGGTTTCGTGCACGGCGCGCCCAATGGCGACAGCAGCGCGTTGCGCCGAACCCCGTACGGCGTGCCAGTCTGGCGCGAAAACTCCCAGCCGTCCCAAGCGCCTGAATCGCGCTGAGTCTCGAACTGATCGCGCGGAATCAGGGCGACGACCATCGGTATGTCCATGACATTGGCGACCAGCAGCTGTCGCTGCGGATCCCACGCGCCGCCGCCCCAGTTCGAACCGCCGGCATAGCCGGGCCGTTCGATCGAGCCTTGCAGGCTCGGCGGCGTAAACATGCCTTCGCTGTGCAGGGCGGCGATCTGGTCGCGGCACTTGTCGCGATCCCAAGGCGTCAGCCCCGCCGCATCGTCCGGCTTGACCGGCACCTGGGGCACCAGTGGCGGCAATGAGGAATAGAGCTGGGTCGGCGATGGCGACTCGCCGGCGACCGCATCCTGCGGCACCGCGCGCTCTTCAATCGGGAACAGCGGCTCCCCGGTTTCGCGATTGAACACGAACACCTGGCCGGTCTTGGTCAGCTGCACGACAGCGGCGATCGCCGCGCCATCGCGCTGAAGTTCCACGAGGATGGGCTGCGAGGATACGTCGTAATCCCACAGGTCGTGATGCACCAGCTGCCGGCCCCAGACGAATTCGCCAGTCGCGGCACGCAGCGCGACGATCGAATTGGCCCAGTGATCGTCGCCGGGGCGCTCGCCGCCAAAAAAATCGGGGCTCGCCGATCCGGTCGGAATGAAGACGAGGCCGCGTTCCACATCGACGGCGAATGGCGCCCAGGCGTTCGCGGCGCCGGTCCAGCGCGCCTGCTGTGCCTCGACTTCGGTGAAGTCCGGATTGGCCGCGTCGGGCGGCAGCTTCGCCGTGCGCGGAAGCGGATCCCAGTGCCACAGCTGCTTGCCGCTGCGCACGTCGAACGCGCGCACGACGCCGAGTTCGAGGTCGGTTCCACGATTGTCGCCGATCGCCGAACCGACGATCGCGATGTCGCCGGCGATCGCCGGCGGCGAGGTCACGTTGTAGTCGGCGCGGCTGCGCAGGCGTACACCTTTCCACAATGCAACTTCGCCGTTCTCGCCGAAATCCGCGCAGCGCTTGCCGCTACGCGCATCCAGCGCGAACAGCCGCGCTTCGATCGTGGCGAAGACAATGCGTTCGGCGCAGGCGCCGCCGGCCGGCGCTTGCGCGTCGCGCCAGTAGCTGACGCCACGCGAAGTCATCTCGGAGTAGTAACGGCCCGGATCGACCTGTGCGTCGAAGCGCCAGCGCTCCACGCCTGTCGTTGCGTCGATGGCGAACACCTTGCCGGTTGCCGTATCGAAGTACAGCGTGTCGCCGATCAGCAGCGGCGTGGCCTCGAATGTCAGCGCGTCGGGCGCGCGAATGAATCCCTTTCCCAGTTCGCCGGTGCGGAAGCTCCAGGCCAGCTCGAGCCTGGCGACATTCTGCGGTGTGATCCGCGTCGCGGACACATGCCGCTGTCCGCGGCCGTCGCCGCCGTACGCGCTCCAGTCCGGGTCGGCGCCGATCGCGGTCGATGCAACGAGAAGAAGCGCGAGGGCGATAAGCGCACGCATGTCTGTCGTTCCTTAGCTTCGACCCAATCGAACTGCGCCAGCTTCGCAAGCCAGCGTCAAAAACGCCGGGAAAGAATATCAGTCCTCGATGTCCGGCTCGAAGAACGACCAGCGAATCTCCGGGAACTGCGCCTTCATTGCGACCTCGACGCGGTTGATCGCCTCTACCTGTTCGCGACCGGACAACTCGCCGCGCATTTTCGCCTTGGTGGCGACCATGATGTCGGGGCCGAGTTGCAGCGTGATCTGGTTGAATACCTGCTCGACGTCCGGTTGCGCCCGCACGAATTCCGCGATTGCTTCCCGTACGCCCGCCTCGGCACTCTTGCCAACCAGAAGCTTGGAAACCTGCCGCGCCAGGAAAACGGCAACCACCCCGAGCAACGCACCGATCGCGATCGAACCGATGGCGTCGTATACCGGGTCGCCGGTAAGCATCGTCGCGACCACGGCCATCAACGCGATAGCCAGGCCAACCAGCGCGGCGAGGTCTTCGCCGAACACGACGATCAATTCGCTCTGGCGGCTTTGACGCACCCAGCGCCAGAGGGTCGTTTCGCCGCGCGCCTTGTTGACCTCGCGCATGCAGCCCCACATCGAAAACGCCTCGGCGATGAGACCGAAGACCAGCACGCCCACGGCAATCCACGGCGAGCGCAACGGCTCGGGATGATCCAGCTTGTGCATGCCCTCGTAGAAGGAGAACGTGCCGCCGACGCTGAACAGCAGCAACGCGACGAGAAACGACCAGAAATAGATGGCTTTGCCGAATCCCAGCGGATGCTCGGCCGAGGGAGCGCGCTTGGCATTGCGCATGCCGACCAGAAGCAGGCCCTGGTTCGCGCAGTCGGCGAGCGAGTGCACCGCTTCGGCCATCATCGAACCCGAACCGGTAATCAGCGCCGCAGCCAGCTTGGACACGAAAATCGCGAAGTTCGCGCCGAGCGCGT
>Ga0157376_10004086_pt1 | contig 10099 bp, 11 predicted proteins | sample M45metaG_FD_121801 | JGI IMG/M metagenome (GOLD analysis project Ga0157376, IMG submission 121801) | Miscanthus rhizosphere microbial communities from Kellogg Biological Station, Michigan, USA - M4-5 metaG | ecosystem: Host-associated > Plants > Roots > Rhizosphere > Soil | place: USA: Michigan... | reverse complement strand
GGGCGGCCTGTGCGTTCTCGTCGGCGGGCTTCTGAGCCTCTGAAGGAGCACTCTCGCCGGCGGTAGCGTACTCCGCATCGGCCCGCCGCAACGGCATCACCGTTCCGCTTGCCGCCGCGATAGTCCTTGACCGGTCTGCAGCACGCGTTGGCTGTTGGCGAAGCGATGCGCGTCGGCGGGTTGACAGGCTGGTAGTCATTTCCGATCGTCCCTTCGGTGAGAGTTGAACGAGGTGACGATTCTGCAAAGCGACCGACGACATCGCAAGGAGGCGCACCTCGCGATTTCAAGGCGTTGCGAAACCACAAAAAGCAACAATGGAGATTGAGGAAACGAAGCTTGAGGAAGCGTTCACCGCCAACGCTGGCCATCGCTGTCGCAGGTCGGTGGCAGGTCGAGTCTGCTGTTGTCCTTCAGCAGCACACGTTTGACAACTCATTCGGGCGCGACAATGTTCCCGCTGAACAAGTCACGGCCATCGAACGCCTTCCTCCGATTCCAGCATGAATTACCAACTCTTCCAGTCGCCCACATTCAGTAGAACGGTCTTCGCAGCTGCGATGGCGGTTGCCTGCTCGAACGCCTCGGCGTTGACAACGCTGCCCGAGTTCACCTGGAATCCCGCGGCCGTCGGGCTCGCCGGGACGTCATTCACTGCGGACAACATCATCGTCTCCGATTTCGCGACGGCGACATTTACACCAGACAACACATTCCATGAGGACGGCTACCTGCCGGTCTCGGGCTTCCAGCTGGACGGCAAGGACATCGTTGCGGGTGGTCTGAACAGCACCTACAGGCTGTACTTTCATTTCACCGGGGACGGCGTCGTCGATGGACCGATTTCGGTGTTGACTTATGAGCTATTCGGGACGAACTCGGTACCCGCATTCGGTCCGGGCGGAACGATCTCCGGCGCAGTCGCTCCGATGCAACTGGCAGCGGGTAGCCTGATCTCCGGCAGCACCGGAACCATCAACGGTCAGCAAGGTGCGGGCGTGTCGGTCACCTTCAATGCGTCAAGCACCCCCTTCTTCGCTGCGCTCTCGGCACCCAGCTTCTACAGCGTCGCACTGTCGTCCTTCATTCACGCCGAAGGTACGGTCACACCGACCGCCAACGGGTTCATGATCGACAACGGCGGCGGCTCCTTGCACTTCGCGACGCCGATTCCCGAGCCACATACCTATGGGCTGATGTTGGCTGGGCTTGGGGTCTTCGGCTTCGTGGCGCGGCGGCGAAGACAAGGTTGATGCGTTCGTCCGTTTGGCGCCTTAACTCGCGCGTGCGTAGCATAAGCTGAAGCGGACGATGAATGCCTGGCTGGTTTCTGTCGGTGTGGCGTCCCCTGATGCCCCGGCGTCGACATCCCGACAGACTGCAGCGGCCTCCATCGCCATCAACGCGCTGCCCATTCCTTAAGCCTGACCTTGGCTGCTGTGAGCACGGCTTGTTGGCACTCACAGCACGACGACGGTGACAACTCCTTGAAAGTGGCTCCTTGACCTGGGCTCGAGCTAGGCACTGACACATTGTTGGGATGTGACGCGTGCGAAGGAAGTCGTTTCTGCAAGTATGTCCGTGGCTCGGGTGGATTTGCCGAGGGTTGTTCTGCACGGTTGCCGCCATCGGCCTTCAACAGGCCGCTCGGGCCGATCCGCCGAAGATCTTGTTCGTCGGCGACTCGATCACCGTCGGCGGAAATCGCGATCGAGACGAGTCGACCTATCGGGTGCCCCTGCAGACGCTGATCCACACGACCGGCGTCGCGGTCGACTATGTCGGCACGCGCGAGGAAGGTCTGCATAGAGAGGCGCGCTGGCCGCTCGGCTTCGACCCCCATCACGAGGCGTACTACGGGGCGAACACCGGCTATGTGCGCGACCAGTTGCGCGCGCACCTCGGTAGCTTTGCGGCCCCGGATATCGCGCTCGTCCATCTCCGCACCAACGACCGCGACAGCAGCGACCTGATCGCGCCCCTCGAAGACATCATCCGCCTGCTGCGCGCACGAAATCCGCAGGTCGTCGTGCTTGTCGGGCAACTCACGTTGCACGACGGGAAGGCACCGTGGCGGCGCTTTCGCGTCAACCGGATGGTCGATCGCCTAAATGCGCCCGAGTCGCCCGTCGTCGCAGTCAAGCACTTCGAAGATTGGATCGAAGACCCGCGCCGTGCGGAGGCCAACACCTACGATCGGATTCATCCGAACCCGCGCGGGCAGGCGCGCATGGCGCTCGCGTGGTTCTCGGCCCTGCGCCCTTTTCTGAAAGGCACATCGGCCAGCGTTTGAGCTGGAGGCGAGTCAGCTTCACTTCATACGGCGTGGCGTCATGGCAATCTGTGTGTCTTTTTTCCACCGTTTCGGTGGACAACATTGTGACTAACTGGGTCTGTCAGTCGGTAGCTGGCGGATTGCCTAGCGTTCTTTTGCGTTGCTCTCCATTGGAGCATTGCGATCCACCCGGAATCAGCCCTTGACTGATGAAACTGGGGACAAGTCAAGTCAGGTAACTAATAGTTGCAATTGAGCGAGGCCAAGTCCAGCAAGCTCCTACATACCAATAGGGTCAAACTCGACATCGGCCACGTGCTGGGCTACTTTTCCCATAGTAAGCGGACATCGAACTTGGGTGAGCGTTTCGGATGGCTCAACGTCGTTGATGCGTTCGCATGGCCAACTCTTCACCAAGGAAGAAGACATGAATGGCAAGCTTCGAGCATGCATAGCCGCGACCGCGCTGGCGACCTGTGGATCGGTCGGGGCGGTGACGGTCATTCTGCAACCCAGCGCCGAGGGTCAGTTCACGGGCAGTTTCCAGGGCGCTCACTCAGCGGCAGGCAACCTCGTCGACAGGTACGAATTTGTCTCACCCCTGAGCGGGTTCCTCTCGTTCACGCTGGACTCGGCCACCCCAACCGGCACCGCTGGTGTCGCCTTCCTGGGCTATGGATTGAGCAGCGGCCCCGGGCTTGTCTTGTTCAGCAGCTCAGCCCCGCACGTCCAAGTCGGTCCGCTCGCCATTCCGGCAGGAGAAGTGCAACTCTCCATCGGCTTCAATGCTGCCCCGGCGCTAAATCCCGATGCGCCGGCCTCGACCAGCTACAGCGGCACGTTGACGATCGGTGCCCTGGCGATTCCGGAGCCTGAGACCTGGCTGCTGATGAGCGTTGGCCTCTTGGCCGTAATGGGAGTTCGGCGTGTCAACGCCAGCAGCGCTGGATGAGCAGAAGACCGGACTCGATCCAGAAAACTGAAGGAGGACAGCGATGAGACAGCTGATTCGCGCCGTGGTCTTGGCTGCTGCCGCACTGGCTTACTTCTCTGCAGAAGGCATCACGGTCGTCCCAGTAAAGGTCGGAGAAGGCCAATACTTCGTAGAGTTCGAGGTGCCTCATGACCGGCCCGATGCCTTCGCCGACATGTTCGATTTCGTGTCCCCGATCGACGGCTTGTTGACGGTCACGCTGGACTCCACCTTCGTTGCTGGGTTGGGTACATACTTCTTTGGGTACCAGGTCAACGCAAACCCGGTGGTTTTATTCGACTCGAACTTGCGACCGGACGACGTCACCATCGGTCCGGTTCCAATCGTTGCGGGGCCCCAGCGTGTGACGGTCGGTGTGGCGGTCTTTCCCCCAACGCCAGGCGCCGACATCCCAACGGACTACAGCGGCTCCATCGCCATCAATGCGCCGCCAATTCCTGAGCCTGGGACTTGGCTGCTGATGAGCGTCGGACTGCTGGCATTCACCGCTCGGCGACGGTCATCGTCTTCATAGGCAGGCGCGGATGCGAACCGTGCTGCGCCAAGGGGACTGACGCTCAGCTCACGCATGACGTGTTCTTTGTTTTGTTCGGCGGCACGAATTCACTCTGTTCTGTTGCGAAGCATCGCGTCGGCCCGGTCCCATCCGCGCCACCAGGCTTCTGCGAGCGGTTTCACTTTCGCAATGTTGCTGGGCACTTTCAAGTCGAGTCTCGCGTACGGATTCGTTTCACGCCCGTCGTCTGCCTGTCGGGACATGAAGCCCCATTGCTCAGCGTAGAGCGCCTTAACCTCGGCGATCAGCGACTTCCGAGCAGCCATGATTTGAGTCGTGGGTAGACCGCAAGTCTCGTCAGCCCCGTAACGAACTGTCGATGGAAGTTTAGGCGCGACGTTAAATCCCGCAGTACGGTCAAATTCCCGGAGGGACCGCGCGACTCTTGGTTCGTGAGAGCCGATCCGGTGATTGGCCCTTGATGCTGCGCAAGGTTTGCGCGCATTGGGGGAACGTTGGCAGTGGTTCGAGGAGTCGAGCGCGCCTTTGTTCCTCAGTTCGTAGGTTCCTTGCAGGACCCAGCGAGTGCGTCAGCGAGAACCGCAAATGCCTTTGCATTCTCATCGGAGGGGGTATCCAACAGGTCCGTACTTCCGCCCTTTGGCAGGTACGCTTTGACGCCGAAGCCGCCGTCAGCGTACGGGACCACCTCGACCTTGCGTCCGGTCAGCGGATGATCGCCGAGTGATTCGAGATGCCCTTGAAAGCTGTGCCGGATCCTCAGAACACAGTCGGCACCCCACTCGAAGTTCCAAGTACGTCCGCGATAGGCGATGGCGCCGATCTCGTTCATCTGCCTGAGTGCCTCTGTCTGTTCCGGTGGGGGCGACCCAGTTTTAAACGGTGGCTCTTTGCTTCGGGGTTCGCAACCACCTAGCGAAAGACCCACAACGACAACCACAACCGCGGACGCAAGTTTGACCTGCCCCTGGAAATTCGGGCCAATCATTCTTGGAGGACGGCTCGGTTGGTGACGGGGTGATGCTGCTGCTTGAACTCGAGCGGCGTCGAGTAGTTCAGGCTGCTGTGCGGCCGGACAGCGTTGAAGTGAAGGCGCCACGTTTCGATGATGACCTTTGCCTCCGGGCGCGAGCGGAACCACTCGACGCTCAGGCACTCGTCGCGGAGCTATGTCCCGCGCCGACTATGTCCCGCTGCGGCGGTTGATTCCCCACGCAATCGAGCAAGTCAGGCGTGGACATAGTTCGCCGTGTCTACAAGCCCCTGAGGAACGCGAGCAGCGCGTCATCGGGTCGATATAGCCCGGGCTTGGCGCCGGGTGGCGTGGTCTTGGCAAGCATCTTCTCCTTCAGCTCCAGGTTTGCGTCCAGGTAGATCTGTGTCGTCTCGATCGACTCGTGGCCGAGCCACAGGGCGATGACCGATTGCTCGACACCGGCTTGCAGCAGATCCATTGCCGTCGTATGGCGAAGGACGTGCGGTGAAACGCGTTTGCGCCTGAGTGATGTGCATTGCACGCTGGCCGTCGCAACATGCTTGGCCAAGAGGTATTGCACGCCATGAGAGCTCAGCGAACCGCCGCGCGCGTTGGGGAACACCGGCTGGCCGGGCGCCCGCGAGGGTTCTCGCAGCCACGCCGCCATGACCGCGCGTGTGGCCTTGCTGAGCGGCGTGCACCGCTCCTTGCGCCCCTTGCCAAGCACCCGAACGTGCGAGCCCGTACCCAGGTTCACGTCGTCGCAGCGAAGGCCGGTCACTTCTGACAATCGCAGCCCTGTCTGCACCGCCAGCAGCATCAACGCGTGGTCGCGCCGCCCTGACCACGTTCGCTGGTCCGGCGCCGCGAGCAGTGCATCGACCTCCGCTCGACTCAGGAAGGGCACCAATGGCCGCGCGAACTTCTTCGCCAGTATCGCCAGCACGCGAAGGCAACATAGCGGAAGAAGGAATGCACCGCGGTCAACCGAAGGTTGCGCGTTCGCGCTGTGACGCCGCGCGCGGCCTCCAGGTCATCGAGGAACGCCGCCACCAATGGTGCGTCGATGTCCTCCAGGGCAAGCGTCGACGGTGCCTTGCGCAGTCGCCTCTGGACGAACTGCAGCAGCATCTTGAACGTGTCGCGGTACGAGGCGATCGTGTGCGCGCTGGCCTGGCGTTGCTGCATCAAACGCTGAGTGAAGAAGCGCTCCAGCAACACGGCAAAGCTGGCCCGGGGCGTCATGGCGCCGCTCCCCAGCGCTGCTCCAGCCGAGACATGGCCTGCGTCATCAGCTCCGGCCACGCGCTCAGATACCAATACGTGTCCTGCACGCGCACGTGGCCAAGGTACGCCGACAGCACCGGCAAGAGACGTGCGGCATCCTCGCTCGCCTGGTACCACTGCGTGAGTACTCGAACAGCGAAACGATGCCGGAAGTCGTGAAGCCGGGGCCCATGACTGGCGTGCGCTCCGCGCAGACCGACGCTGCGCGACAGCGCATAGAAGGTCCGATGCACGTGGGCCTTGTCGAGCCGGTTGCCCGTGCGCGAGACGAAGACGTAGGGCGAGATCGGCCGACCGAAGAACTCGTCACGACGTCGCAGGTAGTCGGCCAGCACATGGGCGGTGGAGACATGCAACGGCACGAGCCGGGTCCTGCCCAGCTTGGCGCCGCGAATCGTCAACATCGCCTGGTCGAGGTCGACGTCGGAGACTTGCAGGTTCAGCGCCTCGGAGAGGCGCAAGCCGGTCGTGCTGAACAAGCCGAACAGGCAGTGAAACGCCCACGGTCGCAGCGGCGTCGAATGCCAGGAGGTGGGCAGCTTCAGGGCGGCATCCAGCAGCCGTTGCACTTCCTCGTCCGAGTACAGATACGGCCTGGCCCTGGTCGACCTGTGGGGCAAGAGCCCAAGGGGTGGAACCTCCGTCGAGGCATCGGTGGCGCTGCGATAGCGGGCGAAGCCCCGAACGCAGCCCAGCCGCCGCGCCCACTCGGCAGGTTGCACCGATGCCGACTGCTGCGCCCACGCCAGCGCCAGCGCGGTCGTGATGTGCGAGGCGTGGTGTTCCTCGAGGAAGGCAACGAACCGCGCAAGCAGCAGGCCGGCGTCGTGCAGCTTGAAACCCAGGCTGCGGCGAAGCTGGAGATACTCGGGCAGCGCTTCGCGCAGCCTGTTCATGACGCGCTCCCCGGCCATGGCAGCGCCAAAGCGCGCAAAGCGGCGACATCCACCTTGGCGTAGATCGATGTCGACAGCGGGCTGCGATGGCGCAGCAGCTCGCCGATCTCGGGCAGTGACGCGCCGCCTTGCAACATGCGAACGGCCAGGGCATGGCGGAACTGATGCGCTCCCTTGTGAGGCGCGTCCACGCCGGCGCGCTGCAGCGCGTTGCGAACGATCGAGCCGACCGCGTCGGAGCCGTGCAGCAATCCTTGGATCGGCGCGCGTGAGCGCAGAAACAGATGGCGGTCGGCGCTCGCGGGCCGGCCATGCCGCAGGTAGGCAGCGATGGCCTCACCGACATCGGCCGGCAGTGGCATGAGGCACTCGTGACTGTTCTTGCCACGCACGCGCAGGCGGCTGGCGTCCCAATCGACGTCCTCCAGCAGCAGCGTGACGACCTCGCCGCCTCGCAAACCCAGGCGCGACAGCAGCAGCAAGACCGCCCGGTCGCGCCGGCCGACCGCGGTACGCGGGTCGCAGCTCGCGATAGCGCACCGTGCATGCTCGGCCGAGATGGCCTTGGGCAACAGCGGCGTGGCGGTCCACGCCGCCACCGCCGGCACGGCGCCGATCAGTGCGGCATCGATCTCGCCCCGATATCGCGCGAAACGCAGGAAGGCGCGCAACGCCGTGATGACGTTCTTGAGTCCACGTGGCCGCAGGCTCCGGGCCTGCTGCCGCACGAAGCCGACGATGTCGGTGGCACTCACCGCGCTGAGGTCAACGCTCTGACTACCGAAGCGATGGATCAAGAAGTCGCGCGCGCTCGTCCGGTAGCCGCGGATCGAGCCGGCGGCCAGGCCTCGGTCTCGCCGCAGGAACTGCTCGAAGCTGGCCACCAGCGCGTCGGCAGGAACCTTGATGCTGTCGACTGCGGCGCACAGGCCTTGTCCACGCAAGTACTGCAGCAGTTGGCCCAGCGCAAATGACTCATGCTTGCGCGGCTGGGCTCGACAGTCGCTCCGCGGTCGATAGTCGCGGCGGTGGAATTCGTCTATGTGCGCGTCACCGAGGTCCGCGAGATCGACGCCTTGCTCGGCGAGCCAAGTATCGAAAGCTGCTGCGCGCCAGGACTTGGCGCGCACGCAGATAACGGAGTAACGCTGATCGATCAATGAGGTGACGAACGCTTCAAGGTGCGGCGACAGCGGGCCGGTCGCACCTCGAGCGAGCGCCATCGCGCCCTCGAGGGTAGGTTCCAAGATGCTCTCCTTGCAGGCGGAATGCCTGGCAAGGAGGATTGCTATGTCCCGCGCTGTTTGCGAACGTGCTCGGCAAGCTCAGGCGGGGAACTCGCAGCGGGACATAGTTCGGCGCGGGACATAGTTCCGTGACGAGTGCTTGAACGAGCAGTGGTTTGAGTCACTGCACCAAGCTCGACAAGAAATCGGTCACTGGCGGCGCGACTACAACGAGGTGCGACCGCACAGCGCCATCGGTCGCATCCCGCCGGCAGAGTTCGCAGCCTTGCATCGCCGGCATGCCGGCGACGCAAGGCAATCACCGGAGGTCAGCTAACCTCCGCAACCTTGGGCTCGCTAACCTAGAAGTGGCACGCGTGTAGGGGGCAGGTCATTCGAAGCGCGACGTCCAGAGAGCATTCGGCGCTACATGAGCCATTGCTCTTGGAAGATCGAACTCAACCAAGATTTGGTTGTGTGCTCTTGAAGCTATCGAGCGCTTGGATTCGTTTCCACCAGTCTGCAAAACCCTCAACATTGAGAAGAGCAGGCATGTCAGGCGTCAGCGACAAGTAAAACGTGATCGGGGTCAAATACAGGTCTGCCAAGCTCAGGTCACCCGCGATGAATGACGAGGCCCCTTTGGTCTTCATGGCAAGAGCGACCACCTTCTTCCCGTTCTCGAGGCCAGCATTGCGCATAGAGTCATTCTTGCCCCCGACGAAGTCCGGAAAGAGATGGTATGCCGCAATACCGCCCACCATCGCCCCGTACCCATAGGAGTCGATAAGGCCGATGACCATGTCCATTCTCGCGCGGTCCTTGGGCGTAGACGGAACCAAAGACTTGCCGGGAAGGACGTCGTTCAAGTAGCGAGCGATCGCCGACGTTTCGAGGATGCGCATGCCATCGTGGTCAAGGACTGGAACCTTGCCGAACGGATGACGTGCCAAATGTTCAGCCGACCGCGGCTCGCCGGCGAGGACATTCACCTGCACTTGTTCGAAGTCGGTAAAGCCCTTCTCCGCGAGGAGCATCTTTACCGTACGAACATAAGTTGATCCGTCGAATCCCCAGAGTGTCATCTTGGACATGTTCCTTGCCTCGTTTCGAAGGAGTGACTGAAATTGCGGTCGGCGCTACAACCGAAGGCCACGGTCAGTGCCTGCTCTGACTTCATGAACAGTCTACGCTCTCGAATGCCCGTTATCGGGTCCACAGCGAGGCCATCCAAGAGGGGCGTGGCTCGCTTGACCCATTGCACGAAGTAGCCTCTGCACGCAGAGAACCGATATGCCAAATCTGCGGAAGGCTGGCGAGTAGTGAAAGCCCGCCTCAAGTCGGTCTACGGCTGTCGCGCGGCCCCCCTTGTCGATCGTCAACTGCATTCCGGCGGCCGGTTCGAAGACAACGGCTGATCGTCCGCTCCGACTATCCGACTTCCATCGGCGCGATGCAAGGCGACGATGGTGCCAGCGCTGCCGCTATAGGCCAGGTGCCGAACCGCTCGCGGTACTGCGCGTCGGGACCATGGCAAGCCGATGCTTTCCCCCGCTGACTTGGCGTCGCCAGCGCTTTGCGGGCCAATCAGTGAGAGGGACTCTCGATCAGCGTTTCGTCATCGGAGACCCCACGCGAATGAGGCGTCGCTGCCTTCAGAGGATCTTGCGGCGGCGATCCGGGGCCGGCATGGAAACCGGGGCCGGTGTCTTCGACTTCCAACAGCCGTCGTTGCGGATCGCTTTCTTGCGCAGGCGGGACCTCCCGCCAACGAAGCGTGACGCCGACCACGGTCGTGTACTTGAGGCCGTTGATGATCAGGTTCTGCGCGTGCGGCGAATCTTGCCTGCGTCGCCATCGACCCGGAAGGGGGACGGCCCTTCGCAGCGCAGGTGGAGCGCACGCTCATCGCCGCTGGCTGCGGCGCT
>Ga0157376_10004085_pt1 | contig 10100 bp, 9 predicted proteins | sample M45metaG_FD_121801 | JGI IMG/M metagenome (GOLD analysis project Ga0157376, IMG submission 121801) | Miscanthus rhizosphere microbial communities from Kellogg Biological Station, Michigan, USA - M4-5 metaG | ecosystem: Host-associated > Plants > Roots > Rhizosphere > Soil | place: USA: Michigan... | reverse complement strand
TGCCCTGCTGTGCGTCGCCGCCGTACTGCGTGGCGCCCCACAGATCGCCGGCCAGATCGGCCACGAGGCCGTTCGGGCCGGCGCCTTCCTGCATCGTGAACGAGTGCAGCGTCGTCAGTTCGCCAGACGCAGTCATGCGGAACACGGTGCCTTCGTCGAAGTCGCCGCCGCTGGCAGTGCCGTATAGATTCCCGTCCGGAAGCCACAGGATCGACGAAGGTACGAAACCGTCGCTGCCGTTGAACGAATGCAATAGATGGAATTCGCCGTTTGGCGCGATGCTGTAGACGGTTCCCTTGTCGAAATCTCCGCCGATCGTCGTGGTGCCGTACATCGTGCCGTGGAGGTCGCGGACCAGGGTGCCGTACGGATACGACCCAGCGGCACCGTCGAAAGAATGCAGCACGTCGATGTGGCCGTTGGATCGTGCCCGATATACGACGCCGACATCGTGTTCTCCGCCGAAACTGGTCGTGCCGTAGAGGCTGCCGTCGAAGCCGACCAGCGGTGACGTTACAGGGTACGTGCCGTTCGTGTTGTCGAAGGTGCCCCTCTGCTTGAGCTGCAGTTGATGCGGCGCGGCACTGGCTGTGCTGGCGACGAGACATGCCGCAATCAATAGGTACGGTTTGGCGTTGACGTGGACCACTCGTTTCTCCTTTTCTCGAGTCCCTGTATCTAGCGTATCGGCAAAAGCGCGAGAACAGAGTCAGATTTCTTGCAAGGCGGCAGAAGCGCTAGGAAAAATTGCTGGAAAAAAAACCGGCAGGTTCACCTTTCGTTGGTTGCCAGCGAAGCGAAAGACGGAGCGATTTATCGTTTCAAACGTGGATCTTCCGGCGCCTTTGTTCGCAACTTCCCTGGGAATCGGGGCGCACGAAATCGGTGTATTCTTGTCTGGGCTCTCCGAGGATTTCCCTATGAGAGATCGTACGTATCCTTGCCGTGCAGGAACCAGCAAGCGCCGTTTTCGCGGGGCCAGTGTCAGCTTGGCTCTGCTCGTTCCGGCGGCAGCCGCTTATGCTGGTTCGGTTTCGACCGTGCAGTGCTACGACACGTTCATCAACAGCTTTTATCCGAACAACAACAACGGCGGCAGTACCAGCTTCTTCACCGGCGAAAGTGGCGAAGGCGGCGTCATGCGCGCCTTGGTCAAGTGCGACCTCCCCGCGGGGATCAACGAGCGCGTTACCGTCACGCAGGCCATGTTCACCGTGACTACCGCCGGCCTCGGGCCCACAGGCACCATCGCTCCGGCTGCCGCCACGGAATCGCTCTTTGCCTTGACGGAAGGGTGGGGCGAAGGCGACAAAGCCGGCAAGACGCCGATGACGTTCACCGTCGGCCAGCCTTGCACGCTCGGCGAGGCCAGCTGGATTCAGCGCCAGTGCGGGATGGCGAACTGGATAACTGCCGGGGGAACGGCCACCACGCTTAGCGCTACGGCATCCTCGCCAGCCTCGATCGGGTCGTCTGTGACGTTCTCCGGTAGTGGCTTGGTTGCCGATGTCCAGAACTGGGCTACTACTCCGGCAAGCAACTACGGCTGGCGCATGTCGAGCAGTACCGAAGTTACCTTGGGACAAGCGCAGCGGTTCGCATCGAAGGACTCGGGCGCAGGAATGCCGGCTCTCGGGATCACATTCACATGCAAGCCCGGCTTCCAGGACACGGGTGCCAGTTGCAGCGCCTGCACCAACAGCGCGCAGGCGGCGTGCGTTTCGTCTCAGGCCGGAAATTTTTGCGTGGACGATGGGCCTCCATCGACCTACAGCTGCTCGTGCAACAATCCCGCGTACATCGGCACCGGCACCGCGATGTGTACAGACCGCAATGAGTGCATCCCGAATCACTGCACCGACAATGGAGACACAGGCGCGGTCTGCTCAGATCACGCCGCGCCTGCCACGGGCTACGACTGCACGTGCGACGCGGGCTTTGTGTTCAACGGCGTCGCGTGCAGCGACGTGATTTTTGCCGACGGCTTCGAGTAGAGGGAGAACGTGGACAGAGTGATACGGACCTCTTCCCGTTTGCTGTCTCTAGGTCACCGCTGACGTCAAGCGATCCTGAATTCGCCTTCGATAGCGCCGGCTGAGTCGCAAGCGGACCTTGGACTTCAAGACGACCTCGTAGTCGCCGTCGGCTTGCAGTTCCAGTCCGTGAATCTGGTCGAGTCTTACGATGATCGAGCGGTGAATGCGCACGAATTCTTCGTCACCCAGATCCCGCTCGAGCTCCAGCAGCGATCTGCGCAAGATGTGTGTTTCGCCGCCGAGGTGCAAGCAGGCGTAATAGCCCGCAGCCTCGATCCAGTGAATGCTTGCAACGTCGACAAACGTCACCCGGCCGTGGCTTTTCACCACGAGGCGCGCGGCTGCGCGTCGCGTTGGTGCATGGTGAGCGAGCTTGTCCTTGGCTCGATTCAGGGCGCGTGCAAAGCGTGCGTCATCGAACGGTTTCAACAGGTAGTCGAGCGCGCCGGCTTCGAAGGCGCGTAATGCATATTCGTCGTGCGCGGTCACGAAGATGATGACGGGCGGCAGGTCCGTGCCGAGCAACTCCAGTACATCGAAGCCGCCGCATTCAGGCATTTGCACGTCGAGAAACACGATGTCCGGCCGCAACGTCTTGATCTTCTCGATGGCGTCAGCTCCCGAATCGGATTCGACGATCGAGCCGATCTGCGGATCACGCTGCAGCAGTACGGTAAGATTGCGCCGCGCCAGCGTCTCGTCGTCGACGACGAGTACGCGTATGGGCGACGGATGTGCGTCGACCGATGTCATCTACGCTTCCCTGAAAGGCAGTGTTACCGCGACTTCCACTCCGCCCGCATCCATACCCCTCGCGTCGCTACGTCCCAGTGCCACGTCCGCTTCATTGCCGTACAGGATATGCAGACGTGTGCGCAGATTGCCCATGCCGACGCCCGTCTGCGTCGCCTCCCAGTCTGGCGGCAAATCCGGGCCATCGTTGTAGACGCTCAAGCGAAGACTGCCATTGCTGCGTGCGCCAGCGATGCGCACGGTGCCGCCGGCGGAAAGCTTGGCGATGCCGTGCTTGATGGCATTTTCGGCGAGCGGCTGCAGCAACAGGCTCGGCACTTGCGCGGTCAGCAAGTCCTCCGGAATTTGCATGGCCACCCGAAGGCGCTCGCCGAAACGGACCTTTTGGATATCCAGATAGCGCTGCAGATATTCGACTTCCTCGGCGAGAGTCACTTGCGATCGCAGGGAGTCCTGCGATGCCCGACGCAGGAATTCGCTCAAGCCCACGATCATGCTCACGGCCTGGTCGCCGTGCTGATCGCGCACCAGACCGGCGATGGAATTGAGCGTGTTGTACATGAAGTGCGGCTCCATCTGCCCGCGAAGAGCGGCGAGTTGCGCCTTGGAGAGTTCTTCGTTGAGCTGGGCGGTCTCGGCTGCCTGTCGCGCGATACGCTCGCGCGCGTCGACCAGATACGTGGCCGTCAATATCAGCGTATAAGCGGTGACGAATATCAGCGCTTGAAAAATGAGTGCCGTCTGGAACGTGTCGAAAAATGTGGGCCATTGTCGATTGGCCCACGGATTGAAGAGCACCTGGAGCAGGGCAGACCACGCCTCGGAGACGACGCTGAGTATGCTCAGGGCAAAAAGATGTACCGCGGCGGTCCGCACACTCGCGCTGCGATTGATGGGATACCGCCGCGCCAGGCCGATGACCAGCGGCGTGGCGAGCGCCCATGGTAGCCACGTCGCGAGCTCAGTGACGAACAGCGGCGGCCACGAGTGATGCTTGCCCTCCGCGTGCATGACGAGCACGGTTTGACTCGCATCGAACAGCCCGCCCGCGCACCAAAGCGCTGCGATCCAGAACCAACGAGTGCGGCGCGTGTCGGTGGAAATCCCGGTCATGGCATTGAAGTCTACGCTAGCCCGGGCTCGAAATTTTTCAAATGATGCGAACGGACCACTCGGTGCTGTAAGCGGTCTGTGTAAGGTGTCTTGTGGCGCCTATGCTGGATGCCGATACTTGGGCCGCGAGCTGCCCAGCGCGGCACCGGACTTCGTCAGGAAGGTATGCGCTCGGCACGCCGGGTCGTGAAATCCATCAATCCGGATTGGAGGCACAGATGAAAACACTCCTGCTGCATATCCTGCTTGCTTGCACGTGCGTTGCACTCGTATCGGCCGCCCTGGGCGAGGCCGCTGCCGCCAAAGAGGCAAACGATATTGCGCTGATCAAGCAGATTTCACGCGACATGGGCGATGCCATGGTGGCGGTCGATATCGACAAGCTCAATCAAATCTTCGCCGACGACTGGGTCTCCGTTGCTGCGTCCGGCAAAGTCGTGACCAAGGAAAGTGCTCTCAGCGGTTTCAAGTCCGGCGGGGACAAACTGAAGGCGTACGAACTGGGCCCTATCGATGTGCAGGTGTTCGGCAATGTCGCGGTAGCGCATGGCGGAGTCACCGAGCGCAGGAACGGACAAGATGCCAGTGGCCAGTTTGTGTGGATGGACCTGCTCGAGAAGCGCGAAGGCAAGTGGGTGGTCGTGCAGAGTGCCGGGCACCGGGCGAGTAAACCGGCTACGACTCCTTGAAGCGCTGACGGTAGCGCGCCGGGGTGTGGCCGACTTCGCGTCCGAACAGGCGCACGAACGCACTCGGATCGGAATATCCGACGCGATCGGCCACTGCGGCAATGCGCAGGTTTTTCGAGACCAGCAGCTGCTTGGCGGCTTCGATGCGCATCGTTTGCAGGCTGCTCAGCGGTGAAATTCCGGTTTCCGACTTGAACCGACGCAACAGTGTGCGCGTGCTGACATTGAACGCGCGCGCGATGCGCGCCAGATCATAGGGCGTCGATAGACGCTCGCGCAGCCAGTGCTTGACTGCGTCGGAAAACGGTCCTTTCGAGCGATCCAGCAGCGCGGTGTTCTTGAACGGCGCCTGCGAGTGGCGCTGGGCGTCGAGAAATGTCATGCGCGAAATCATGCGCGCCACATCGACCTGTCGATTGCGACGCAGCAGGTGGACGGCCAGATCGTATCCAGAGCTGAACGCGCCTGTGGTTATCACGCCGCCATCTTCGACGAACATCGCGTCGGTCTGGACCTGCACGCGTGGGTACAGGCGAGCGAGCTCGCCGGCGAACAGCCAGGCGGTGGTTGCCCGTCGGTCGTTCAGCACGCCGGCTTCGGCCAGCAGGAAGGCGCCGACGCAGATTGCTGCTACAGGGATTCCCCTGCGAAATGCGGCGGCAATGTAGTCCGCTTCCGCGCGCATCGTTTGCAGGCGGGCATGTATCTGCGCCGTGCGTTCGAACTCGAATCCGGACACAACCAGCAGGTCGGGGCGGCGGTGCGGCGCCTGCAGCTCGATGCGCACGTCATTGGCGATGCTCACGGTCTTTCCCTGCACGCCGACCAGGCGGGTGGTGAACGGCTTGAAATCCCGTATGCATGTGGCTTGCGCAAGACGCTGCGCAATCAGCAAGGAGTCGGCGAAGCCGAAGATTTCGGCGCCCAGGCAACCTCGATAGGCGAGCACGTTGATCTTCATGAACGTATCCGTTGCGGCGATATCAGCCTAGTTATAGGCGATTTCGCCACATCTTCCCAGTGTATGCCGCAGCAGAATGAAGCACCTTCAATCAGCTCGAGAGAGGATCTTATGCTGCGTTCGATCACGATCGCGTTCGTCTTGTTCTGTGTGCTTTCGGCCGCACCATGCAGGGCACGCGAACCCTCGCCGAAGACAGTCGTCGAGGAGCGCTTCGCTGCGGTGCGGCGTCACGACGTCGACGCGATCGTTGCACTGTATGCGAACGATGCGGTGGAAACATCGCCGGCATTTTGCGCAGATCGCAGCGGCCCGGACGGAGCGCGCCGGACTTACAGCGAATTGTTCCAGGCATTTCCGGCCATAACCGACGATGTCACGTCGATCGTGGTCGAGGGCGAGCGCGTCGCCGTGCAGTTCATCGCACGCAGCAAGAAAGCCGACGGCAGCTCCGCTTTCGAGGTGCCGTTGGCGAATTTCCTGGTGGTGCGTCACGGACGCATCGTGCGCGACGATACCTATTTCGATACCCGCGGCAGGCCGTGTTCCTGATGCGCGGCACCGGTCGGCTCGCGAGTCTCGCTGGACGTATGCGAGACTGCCGCCCGTGGGCAGTATGAATTGCGTGGACTCTGCAACGTATCCGCGCAACTTTCCGCCGGTTGTCGCAAGCTTGTGCGTAAGAATCCAGGCTGGTGTTGTGAGGCAAGACAGAATGAATAGCGCGTGCGAGTTGCGACGAGCGGTTGTCTTGATGATGATCCAGTTCCTTCTCCTCGCGGCGCAAGGCGCGGTGGCTGCATCGACGGAATCCGTGACTGCACTGCAGGACGAGTGCATCGTGAAAGCGCGCGAGTTGCGTGTCGTGAGCACGCGCCTGGGAAATGTGCCGGCTACGCTTCGAATCCCCTCCAAAGTGTCGATGCCGCCTGTCGTGCTCTGGCATGGATTTGGTTCACCGGCGAGCGAGACGGAACTGATGTCACGTCTGCCGCTCGACGAAGTCCCCGCGATCAAGGTCTATCTCGGGCTGCCGTTATTTGGTGCGCGTGCGGCTGCGGGCGGTACGGACGAACTTGTTCGCCGCCAAAAAGAAGATGTCGCCCGACTGATATTCGAGCCTGTCGTCTGGGGCGCCGTGAACGAGTTGCCTTCGGTCGTCTCCGCGCTTGAACATCATGGCTGCATGAAGAGCGGCGACAAGATCGGGCTTTTTGGGTTTTCCGCGGGTGGCGCCGCCACGCTCATTTCGCTGGCCGAGCACAAGGTGAGAGTGAGCTCCGCGGTGGTGTTGAATCCGTCGACAGGATTGACTGGATCCATCCACGCCTTTGAGCACGCAACCGGCCGTGCATACGCGTGGACCGATGCAAGCAGGAGGCTCGCCAGTCGCTCGGACATTGCCGGGCGCGCGGCCGACATCGCCCGGGATCGGCAGGCCCCGGCGCTACTCGTGATCACGGGTGCAGCGGACAACACGATAGCGGCGCAGGATCTTGACGGCTTGAAGAATGCGCTGAGCGCGCGCTACTCGTCGGTCGGCGCAACAGATCGCTTCGAGTATGTCGTGATGGCGGGGTTGTCGCACAACCTCGTCGGATCCGTCTCGGAGCAGGACCTGCAGGCACAGCTTGCAGCCTGGTTCAATCGATTCAAGTAGGCACCGGGCAGAGCAGCTGCGCTGAACAACTGGACGAACTGCTCGTTGCGCTGATCCCTTGAAAAATGGGCGGAGGAATTTTTCGTTTGAAACGGAAGATTCCTCCGTCCCCAAGCATTACAGATGCTTTTCGAGATAGCTTCTGATCACGAGTTCGTTGGCATTCGAAGCCGAGGAAAACGGGAAGGCGTATTTCAGTTCGCCATTGCTCAATTCCACCGAGACCGCGGTTGCGCCAGAACAGGTAAGACTCTTGACCGCGCCGGCGATCGCCTTCTTGCCTATCGCGTCGCTGCATACATTCTCAAGTGCGGTCAGCGCCGCGGAACACCAGCTCACCGCGGACTTCTGCAGGAATTCATCGGGATTGAAGCTGGCCGTGTCGATGGTCGTCTTCAAATCGATGCCGCACTTGTTATTGGTGAGCGCAACCAGCGTAGCCAGCTCGCCCTCCTGTTCCGCCTGGCGTTTGCGGATTTCCAGGGATTGTGCGCTGGCCGCGATGGAGGCGCCGGCCAGCAATGCAGTCGTAGCGAGGAACGTGAAGGTTTTCATGAGTGTCTCGTGTCGTTGAATGGAAGTATTGGGGTCTGGTCCGGAGATTCGCGGCACTCTGGCCACGATTTTCTGTACAGGGAAGAACGTTGAGTCAGCGCTCGACCGAACAATGGCGCTACCCTGGAAGATCGATGCGGACCCGGGGACGGAGGAAGTTGAGCGCGGCCACGCCTGGAAACGGATGGACCTGACCGGTTCGAGCCGGGCGGACGTTGGGGGCATAGCTGCCCTCGCACGTCTCAATGGCAGATCATCGCTGGGGCGACGTGTCGTGACATCACTGAATCGGTTCGCGGTCGTGTGGCATGGGCTGCTGCCTGCCATTGTTCTGTCGTTGTTTTGCGCGCACGCGCAGGCTGCGCAAACGCATGTGCGCGGGCACGTCGTTTCGCATCTGACCGGGCTGCCTGTGCAGTATGCGTACATCGAATTCAGGCGCGCGGACGGCACGTCGCTGCCGGGCGAATACGCGTCGACGGACGCGGCAGGTGCCTACGCCTGGACCGGCGACTGTCCCGACGCGAGCGGCCCGACATGCATCGCCTACCTGTATACCAGCAGCTTCTCGTCACCGTTGTTCGAGTCGCTGCACGCGCCATTTGCGAACGGCGCCGCTGATGCCGTCGTGGACTTCGCGCCGCACGAGCTGGGAATTCTGCGCGGCACGGTCTCGGGACCGGACGGCGCGCCCTCGACAGGCCTGTGGAGTCAGTTGTCCCTGCACCTTTCGCTGCCCGAAGACCGCGCTCCGCCGATCGCCTTGTTTCATTTCGATACACCGTCGAGCGCATGGCAGCGTATCGACTTGCCGGCCGGCGGATACAGCAACGCCGCCGGGAACTTGTATATTCCGTCGCTGCCGGCCGGCCGCTACAGGGTGTGTGTCGGTGGCATCGACATGCAATTGCAGCGGCAATGTTTCGATCATCAGGCCGAAGCCGGCAGTTGGGCGAAGCAGACGTACACGGACATCGAGCTTGCCGAAGGCGAGCAACGCAGCGACCTGCATTTCGACCTGGTTGCCGGCGGCGGCATCAGCGGCACGGTCACCGATGCGCACAAGCAACGACCGCTCGCCGAAGACGCGCCGAGGAGCCTGGTGCGGGTCGCGCTTTACGACGAAGACGGCGTGCTTTTCGACCACGCAACGACGTCCCTGCATCAGGACAGCAGCTTTCACATCGTGGGAACGCCACAGGGAAAGTTCCGCGTGGTGACGGGGCTGATCGATCGCGCCTACCTCGAGCAGCATGTGCTGTTCCCCGGCATACCGTGCACCGGTGCCTGCCCGCTGGAAAGCGGCAGCCAAGTCGCAACCGGGGTGAGCGGTGAAGCGAGCGGGGTCGATCTGGACGTGCATCCCAATGTGACGATCCGCGGGCGCGTGACCGACGTCGAAACGCAGCTGCCGATCGCCGATGCCCTGGTCACCGACTGGTGGCTGTTGCCGAGCGACTTCGGCGGCACACCGCCGCCGCCGGCGCATATCACGCACCAAGCGCACACCGATGCGAACGGCAACTTCGAGGTCTATGCGCAAACAGACAAGAAGCTGTATATCGCCGCGCAAGCACCGCGCTATTTGTCGACGTGCGTGCCGGATTCGGGCTCGTCGTGTCCTGACCCGTTGCACGCCAGAATCCCGCAGCCGGGCGATGTCTTTTCCGGAATCGACATGGCGCTGCACCGGGGTGCCTTCTTCACCGGCGCCATCAAGGACGTGTCGACCGGGCAGGACGGCCCGGCAGATGTATACATTTTCGATACGTCCGGCCAATTCGTTAGCGCCGTGCGGCACAGTGGAGCCTATGAGTCGCCGCCGCTGGCCGCCGGCACGTACTACGTCATGGCCGTCGTGAGCTGGGCCTATCCCCATCCCGTTGGTACCTGTCAGGTGTATATGGGGCAGCGCTGCCCGCAAGGTGTCGAGTCCATTCTCGACGTTACACCGACTCCGGTCGTGCTGGACTACAACACTAGCCGCAGCGGGGTGGATTTCCAGTTGGTCACCGATCCCTTGTTCGCCGATGGGTTTGAATGATCGGCACGACACATCGGTTTCGATATTGGAATGCGCCGACCTGGACGAGGCGTTGGCGTAGGCAGGCAAAGGGCGTCGCGGCTACACGGGGTTTGGGCGAGTTGCGCGAGACATTCTTGGTGGCGGCACCCGAGTAGCAATGCGGTTGGCCGATAGCGAGGTCAGCACGGCTTGCCTAAAAATGGCGGGCAGGTTGATCGTTCTTGCCAGCCGATTGTCCTTGCGCGCTTCGATGCCTTCCTTTGCATTTTCGATGCGAGAAATTGGCTAAGCTCTCTCGTGCCCATCG
>Ga0157376_10004084_pt1 | contig 10101 bp, 7 predicted proteins | sample M45metaG_FD_121801 | JGI IMG/M metagenome (GOLD analysis project Ga0157376, IMG submission 121801) | Miscanthus rhizosphere microbial communities from Kellogg Biological Station, Michigan, USA - M4-5 metaG | ecosystem: Host-associated > Plants > Roots > Rhizosphere > Soil | place: USA: Michigan... | reverse complement strand
CATCAGGCTGCTGGTAGCGTCGCGGCCCAGTGTGAACGGCGGCGACAGTTCGTCGAGTTCGAGCGCCTGGCCGCGATAGCGCAACTGCAGGTGGATGCGCGTCTGCGGGCTCGCGTCGAGGCGGATCGCCCGCTGTACCATCGTCACGTTCGAGGTGTCTTCCTGCCAGGTCACGTCGACGATGTCGATCGGCATCTGCTTGCCGGCGACGCGCGCCGTGCCGACCGAACGCGTGCGCAGCATGCCCGAGTTCGTCAGAAGGCGTACTGTGCTCGCCGTCGTGATGATCTGCTCGCGCTTGGCCAGCGAAGCCATGCGCGCGGCGGTGTTGACTGCGTCGCCGTAGACGTCGTTGTCCTCGACCAGTGTGTCGCCGTGATGCAGGCCGATCCGGATCGCCAGGCTCAGTTGGGCGAAGATCACGTCCTGGGCGATGCGCTTCTGCATGTCGATCGCGCCGAGCAGGCCCTGCATCGGCCCCGGAAACGTGCACATGATTTCGTCGCCGATCGTCTTGATGACGCGGCCGCCGTGCCTGCCGGTGACCTCAGCCAGCGCGTTGAGCATGGCTGAAACGAGGCGGCGCGCCTCGACGTCGCCGCGTGTCTCGAACAGCTTGGTGCTGCCGCTGACATCGGCGAACAGGATCGTGAGGGACTGGCTCTGGGACATTACGGGTGAATCATAGGCGATTCACCCATCGGTTCTCCAGCCGTCGATCAACCCGAGTCGCCGGCCTTGAGCGTCGCGACCCCGGAGTCGGCGAGATGGCGCACCGCTGGAGCGCCCAGCATGCGGACAAGTTCCGGTGTCACGCGGGCCATGTGCAATCCCGGATCGCCCAGCGCCACCGCAGCGCCGAGATCGGCGTCGACCGCCTCACGGTCGCCGGCGATCGCTTCGAGGCTGGCGCTTTCGAAACCCGCGCCGAAGCGCTCGCGCGTCCGCGCCGCGGCAAGATGCATTGCCATGCGATAGGCTCGATCGGCTCCTGCTCTGGAGAATTCCTGCATGCTGTGTGCGTCGAGCCACGCCGGTGCATGGCGTTGCAGCGCCTCCCAGGCCTGTTCGGGGTGCCCGAGCTCCGACAGCGCGCGCTCCTCGCAAGTCTGCGCCGATTCGTCGCGTGCCGACATCTGCAGCGCCACTCGGCATTGGCGCAATGCATCGTCGTAACGGCCGGTTCGGAAATAGAACCAGCCGAGATCCGAATGAAGATCCACGCTCAGCGGTGCTACTGACAACGCCGCATTCATCGCCTCGAGCGCCACATCGATCCGGTCGTCGGCCAGCGCGAACCACGCGTAGGATCGCAATACTTCGGCATCCTGCGGTGCCAATCGCCTCGCCAGCGCAAACCAGTCCGCAGCTTCCTTCGAGTTCCATTCGCCCCAGAACAGCTGGCCGGCGACATCCGCGGCAATGCCCGCAGAGCGCGGGTCGACGTGGACGGCGCGACGCAGCGCGTCGCGCGCGAGCAGGCGGCGTTCGCGCGCGTTTGCGGCGTCGCGTCCGAAAACGGCGTGCAGGCGTTGCGCGCGCGCATACATGCGCAAGGCGCCAGCGTGATCCGGCACGGCGCTCAATACACTTTCGAGCAGACCGAGCACGCGGTCGACCGAGGCGATATCGGTTACGCCGAGAATCAGCGTACCGGCCTCGGCGAAAGCCCTCTGCGCGGGAGCCGGCAAAGCCGCGTCGCTACGGGCAACCGCGGTCGCCGGCATTCTCGATGCGACTTCGACGAGGAGGCGCTCGCGACCAAAGGAGGTATCGCCGAGCGTGATGCGCTCTTTACCGCCGCGACCGCTGATCTCGCCATCGACTGGCTCACCGTTGCGCAGCGTCAGTGCGACATGAACCGGTTCGCCAGTGTCGCTCGCCGTTGCATTCGGAGCGAATGCACTGGCGAGCAATTCGCGCAGAACGCGTACTTTCGCGCTATCCGGCGGCGTGATACCGGAAGGATTGTCGACGTCGACGACCAGCAACGGATGCGGTAGCGACGGAGCATGCGTTAGAAGAACCAGCATGATGCAGATCAGACCGGCCGCGATCGCGCCAGGCATCAGCACGCGGCGCCAGATTGGTCGTGCATTGGCGGTCGTTGGCGCAACGGGGCCGGTTATGGCGGCATCGGCCTGCAATTCAAATACCGGCACGCTTGACAGCGCGTCGGGCGCTTGGCCGATCCAGCGGTAGCCGCTGGCACGCATCGTCTCGATCAGGCGAGGCTCGCGCGCGTCGTCGCCGATTGCCTGCCGTAGCTTGCGCACCGCAGTGTTCACGTTGCGCTCGAAGCTGTCCCATTCATAGCGAGGCCACAGCGCCTCGTGCAGTTCGCGGCGGGCAACAGGGCGCCCTCCGCGTTCGAGCAGCAGGCACAGCAGGCGCAGTGGTGTTTCCTGAAGCGCGACCCGTCGGCCATCGCGATAGAGCCGACGCAGTTCCAGGTCGACGACCAGTTCGCCGGCACGCCAGCCGCGCAGCGTGATTTCCGCTGAACCCGGCAGTCCGGCCGGGTAGTTCAGATGCAGATCAGAATTGAGCACTTGTTCGGTCATACGCAGCGAACCAAGCTTGGGTGCAACGAGGCCGAGCATGCCCGGTTGGCTGCCCTGGCAACAGTGTCCGGAGTCATGCCCCGCGTGCCCCGGCTCGAACCTCTGGACTGGATTGCGAATTGCATGAACTCGAAGCCCATTTTGCAGATTGCCGCGGCCCTCGCGTTCACCTTGAGCGCGACGGCAACCGTGCGCGCGGCCGACGCCGCTGCGACGCAGCCGCCGGCAGGTGCCGGATTCACGGTCGACAAGCTCGCCGACGGCGTCTACGCCGCGATTCGCACCGATCCACCCGGCCTCATGGTCGACGCCAACAGCTTGTTCATCGTCAACTATAGCGACGTCGTTGTCGTCGACGCGCCAGAGGCCTCGGCGGAAATGATCCAGGCGCTGCGCAAGATCACCGGCAAGCCGGTCAGCTTCCTCGTCAACACCCACTGGCACGACGACCACGTGATCGGCAATGCAGTGTGGCGCAAGGCTTATCCCGGCGTGCGCTTCATCGGTCATGCGAGCCTGCGCGAATACCTGCCGCAGACCGGTGCGAACAACCGCAAGCAGATGATCGAAGGCGCGCCGCAGTTCGCCGGCCAGATGCAGGCGCAGATGGACAAGGGCAAGAACCTGCGGGACGAGCCGATTTCGGACGAAGAGAAAGTGAGCTACGCCAGCGATATCGGCTTGGTGAAACACTACATGGCGGTCGTGCCCGACACGGAGACGCTGCTGCCCGACATCGACGTCGACGAAGGCCTCACGCTGATTCGCGGCAGCCGTCGCATCGAAATACGCCATCTCGGCAACGGGCACACCAAGGCCGACCTTGTCGTGTGGCTGCCCAACGAACGCATCGCCGCGACCGGCGACCTCGTCGTCTGGCCCGTTCCGCTGGTCGGCAGCGACCAGTCGCACGTGCGCGACTGGCCCGGGACACTCGACGCGCTGCTCGCGCTGAATCCAGCGATTTTCGTGCCGGGACACGGGCCAGTCATGCACAACGCGGACTATGTGAAGCAAGAGCGCGAGCTCTTCGCCAGCATCAACGTGCAGGTCGGTGCCGCTGTTGCGCGCGGCGATACGCTCGAAGCGACGCGCAAGGCCGTCGATCTGTCGGCGTTTCGCCAGCAGTTTGCCGGCGAATCAAAGGTCCGCCAGTTCGCGTTCGGCATGTACGTGACCGGGCCGGCCGTTGAATCCGCCTACCGTGACGCGACGGCGAAGCCGTGACCGCAACTGAATCGAAGAGAAAGCCCATGCGCGCACTTGCGCTCGCGCTCGCCGTCGCCTTGTTCGGCGCCGCCGCGGGTCCAGCGCGGTCCGATCCTCGTTCGCCATTTTCCGACGATGCGCTCCGCAACTCGGCCGGGATCGCGGCATTTACGGAAGTGCCTCCGCCCGCTTCGCGAATTCACACCGCGTTCCACTACGACACGGTGCACGTGGCGGAAGGCATCACGACGTTTATCGAGGCCCCATCGCATGCAATGGTCCAGGGCAACATCACCCTGATCGTCGGCAACAAGTCGGCTCTAGTCATCGACAGTGGCCACTACCCCGCCGTTGCGCTGCGCGTTATCGCCGACATGCGCAAATTGACCGACAAGCCGGTGCGCTACCTCGCGATCACGCACTGGCACATGGATCACTACATGGCGAACTCGCAGTTCGCCGACGAGTTTCCCGGCCTGGAGATCATCGCCCAGAATTTCACGGCGCCGATGATGGACAAGTACGGCGCGCGCTACGTCAACTATGGCGCCAAGGTCGACGACAACCTCAAGCCGTTGCGCGAGATGCTGGCAAGCGGCAAGGCGCCCGATGGCACGGACGTCGCCCCGGATCGCCGCGTCCGCATCGAGACGGCCATCCGCGAAGTCGAGGCAGCCAAGCCCGAATTCGCCTTGATGCGTTATCGCGGCGCCGACCTGACATTCGAAAACGAAATCGATGTTGACCTCGGCGGACGCATCGTGAAGCTAATGCACCTCGGGCGCGGCAACACCGCCGGCGACCTGTTCGCCTATGTGCCGGACGCCAAAGTGCTGATCACCGGCGACATCCTTGTGCATCCGATCCCGTTCTCATACGGCAGCTATCTGACCGAATGGCCGGTCGTCTTGAAGAAGCTCGGCGATTTCGAGGCGACGACGGTCGTGCCGGGACATGGCCCTGCGATGCACGACAAGGTATATCTCAACGACGTGCGCGAACTGCTCGAAGCCGTGTTCTCCGAGGTCAAGCGCGTATGGAAACCCGGGATGAGCGCCGACGACGTGCGCAATGTGATGGACCTGTCGACGCAACGCGACAAGTTCTGCCACGGCGACAAGGGCCTCGAGAAAAGTTTCAACGCGTCGATCGAAACCGCGGGCGTCGATCGCGCGGTGCAGGAACTCGAGGGAAAGCTCAAGCCGGAGAGTTTCGACGAGAAGGGCGAGTAAGCGTGAGGCGAGGCGGTTGCTTCCCTTCTCCCGCTGGCGGGAGAAGGTGGCCGGAGGCCGGATGAGGGTGGCGCATGATCGAGCTATCTGCGACTCCAACCGCCACCCTCACCCGCCACGCTATGCGTGGCGACCTCTCCCGCCAGCGGGAGAGGTGAAATCTGCGACGACGAGCTCAAACGCTAGGTTTGGCGACTACTTGGCAAGCTCGTTCGCAGCCGCAACGATGTCGGCTTCGCCCGGCAAAACCAGGAAGGCAGCACCAGCGAGCGGCGTAAACGTATCGACGCCGACGACGCGGCGCAGCGGCTTGGCGCCGCTGCCGGATTCCACGATCGCGGTGATGATGCCCTCGCCTACCCCTGCGGACTTCCGCCCTTCGTCGACGACGAGGATGCGCGCGCAATCACGCGCATGACGTGCGATCGCCGCTTCGTTCAGCGGCAACAGCCAGCGCAAGTCGATCACGCGCACTTTCCAACCGTGGGCCTTTTCGATATCGCGCGCCGCGCGCAGACTCATCGGCACACCGTTGCCGAACGAGAAGATGACCAAGTCCTTCGCCTCGGGTGCGTAAACGCGTTCCTCTCCAAGCGTCATCGCCTGGTCGAGCGCCGGATACGCGAACTGCCACTCGCCATCGCCGGGCGCGTGCAGGTCCTTCATCATGTACAACGCGATCGGCTCGAGGAATGCGCACACGCGTCCGTCGACTTTCGCCAGTGCGAGCAGCGTGCGCAACATCATGGCCGCGTCGTCGCCGCGCGAAGGGCAGCCGATCAGGAGTCCCGGAATGTCGCGCAGCGCCGTGATTGAATTGTCATTGTGGAAATGTCCACCAAAGCCGCGCTGATAGCCCAGGCTGGCGATGCGCATGACCATCGGATTGCGGTACTGCCCGTTCGAGAAGAATTGCAGCGACGCAGCTTCGCCGCGGATCTGGTCGCAGGCATTGTGGAAATATGCCAGGTACTGGATCTCCGGCAGCGGCAGCATGCCCATGTTGGCGAAGCCTTGGGCGAGGCCGAGGATCATCGTCTCGTCGAGCAGCGTGTTGAAGACGCGCGCGCCCTTGAATGTCTTGTTCAGACCCTTCGTGACCGTGTACACACCGCCCTTCTGCGCGACGTCTTCGCCAAACAGCAGCGTCTCCGGATATTTCGCCAGCAAATCGTGCAGCGCGTTGTTGATCAGGATGGCCAGGTGCCGCGGCGGCTGCCGCTCCGGCAACTTCGTCTCGCCGCCAAATACAGCCAGGCGCTTTTCCGCATAGTCTGCGCGCTTCGCCTCCGCGTCGACCTTGTCGGCATGATACGGAGCAAGCGGCGCGATCACGTCGGCCAGTTCCGTCAGCTTCGGCCGGCGGTCGGCTTCCTCAGCCGCGGCAAAGCACTGCTTGCGGAAGTGCTCGTACTTCGCCAGCAATTGTTCCTTTGTATAAACTCCGGCTTCCAGCGCGATCGCCGCCGAGCGCAGCAAGGGATCGCCCGCTTCGACCGCCATCAGTTCCTCGACGCTGCGCCACTCGATTTCGAAGTCCGTGCCGGCATGGCCCATGATGCGGGTCGTGCGCAGGTGCAGGAACGTCGGCCGGCGCGTCGTACGGCAGTGATGAACGGCGCGCGCCACGCCTTCGTAACCTGAGGCAAGGTCGAGGCCGTCAGCCGTGAAGTAATCCAGATCGCGTCGCCCGCTGAAACTTGCGCGGATCCAGTCGCGCGGCGTCTTGACCGAGATGCCGATGCCGTTGTCCTCGCAGACGAACAGGATCGGCGCTGGCAGTTGCTGGTACGCGGTCCACTGCGCCGTGTTGAACGCGGTTTGCGCGGTCGCATGATTCGCCGACGCGTCGCCGAACGAACAGATCGCGATCGAATCGTCCGGGATCGGCAACTTGTGGCCGATGCGCTTGCCCTGCTCGATCGCAACCGCGGTACCAACCGCCTTCGGCAGGTGCGAAGCGATCGTCGATGTCTGTGGCAGCACCCACAAGGGCTTGGATCCCCATACCTTGTGGCGACCGCCGGACGCGGGATCGTCCTTGCTCGCCGCGAAGCTCAGCGCCGAATCCATGATCGGATCCATTCCGGGCAGCTTGCGGAACCGTTCGGCCATGAACGCGCCGCTACGATAGTGAAGGAAGGCCGGATCCGTATGCCGCGTCAACCGCGCGACCATTGCGTTGCCTTCGTGCCCCGACGAACCGATCGTGTAGAAGACCTTGTTCTTGACGCGCAGCACGCGCGCCATCAGATCGAGGTGGCGGCTGACGAGCTGCGAGTCGAAGAGGTCGATGAAGTCGCTGACCGTGCAGAGACTTCCTGGAAGCACAGGAGACGAGGGCTGAGGGCTGAGGGCTGAGGGCTGTAGAGCACCGCTGACCTGGAAGTTCTGCACGAACTCGAGGAAGTTCTGGTCGCAGACTTCGGCGCGATTGACGTTCTTGTGGCGGGCGGGGATTGGAGTTGGTATCTGGTTCGGAAGCGCGGACATGTCTGGCACCATTATTTGGCGTCATTCCCGCGCAAGCGGGAATCCATTTGGCTCTTTGTCCCGACGCCAGATCAAAATGGATGCCCGCTTGCGCGGGCATGACGTCGGAAAAATCTACAGCCTCATTATACGATCATGCGGAAGCGGCCGACTGCGCGATCAGCGCCACGTTCTCGGCAGCATACGGTGGCATCGGCACGAAATCCGGCACGGCACGAACGCGATCAAGCCACGCCTGCACATGCGGGTAGGCCCGCAAGTCGAAACCGCCGTCCCCCGCACAATGCGTGTACGCAAACAGCGCGATATCGGCGATGCCATATTCCGCACCGCTAAACCATGCATTCGCACCGAGATGCTTCTCCATGACGGCCAGCGCCTGGTAGCCGCGTGCCCGCAGACTCGCCAGATCGGCACGCCGCGGTGAATCCAGCGGCGTCCAGCCGCAGATGAAGCGCGCGACGGCGATGAACGGTTCGTGGCTGTACTGCTCGAAGAACATCCACGACAAGGTCTGCGCGCGCTGCCAAGCATCGCCGCCGAAATAGTTCGTGCCTTCGGCCAGCCAGCACAGCATCGCGTTAGACTCGGTCAGGATGCCACCGTCGTCGAGCTCGAGCAGCGGCACTTTGCCGTTCGGATTCTTCGCCAGGTATTCGGGAGTACGTGTCGCGCCATGCGCGCTGTCGGTTTCGATCCAGCGGTATTCGCGCCGCAGATGCGCCAGCAGCATTCGCAGCTTGTGGCAGTTGCCCGATGGCGAATAGCCGTGGACCGTGATCATGATGCTGGTCTGTGCGTGCGGCGTGCCATCCATTCCTCGCGCGACTGGCCCCAGACATCGACGGCCATCGTTTCGAATGGCGCCGGCAGATGCGAGCTGCGCAGTGGACGCGAACCGAGCCGGCGTCCAACAGCTTGCGACGGAGCATTGTCCGGCGCGATGCAGTGGATGACTTCGCTCCAACCGAGCGTATCGAACGCCCAATCGATCGCCGCCGTCGCGCCTTCGGTCGCATAGCCCTTGCCCCACGCTTCACGCGCGAGACCCCAGCCGACTTCGGTCCCCGGCCATCCTTCGGGTACCCACGGACCCAATCGCCCGACCCAGCAGCCAGTCGATTTCTCGATGACCGAAAACATCGCATAACCCTGGATCGCCCAGGCACCGGCCATCGACAGGAAGCCGCGCCAGGCGACGGCCCGCGGTTGTGGGCCGCCGACGAACTTCGACGCTTCGATGTCAGCCATGAAAGCCGCCCACGGTTCGAAATCCTCCGGCGCGGTGGGGCGCAGGATCAGCCGCTCCGTCTCTATGCGCAATCCGTTTGCGTTCATCGGATCAGAATGCGTTGATACCCGTGACTTCGCGGCCCACGACAAGCTGGTGCACCGTCTCCGTGCCCTCGTACGTGATCACCGACTCGAGATTCAGCGCGTGGCGGATCGGGCAATGTTCGGTCGTGATGCCGGCGCCCCCGAGGATGTCGCGCGCTTCGCGGGCGATGTCGATCGCCATGCGGCAGTTGTTCCACTTCGCAAGCGATACCTGCGTCGGCTGCATCACGCCCTTGTCCTTCAGGCGCCCGAGCTGCAGCGACAACAGCTGCGCGAGGGTGATCCGGCGCGCCATGTCCGCAAGCTTGAGCTGCACCGCCTGGTTGGCGGCAATCGGCTTCTTGAACAGGATGCGCTGCTTGGCGTATTCGGTCGCTTCGGTGAAGCAGGCGATCGCGGCGCCAATCGGTCCCCAGGTGATGCCGTAGCGCGCCTGCGTCAGGCAGCCGAGCGGACCTTTCAGGCCCTTGACGTTCGGCAGGCGGCTCGAGTCCGACACGCGCACGTTGTCGAAGAACAACGCCGAGGTGACCGACGCGCGCAGGCTCATCTTTTTGTGGATTTCCTGCGCCGCAAAGCCAGGCGTCCCCTTTTCCACGATAAAGCCTTGTATACCTTCATCGGTCTGCGCCCAGACGATCGCGATGTCGGCCAGGTTGCCGTTCGTGATCCACATCTTGGCGCCATTGATGATCCAGTCGCCGCCATCCTTCTTCGCGTTCGTCTTCATGTTGGCCGGATCGGAGCCGCCATGCGGTTCGGTCAGGCCGAAGCAGCCGATGACCTTGCCGGCAGCCATGTCCGGCAGCCAGCGCTTGCGCTGTTCCTCGCTGCCGTAAGCGTAAATCGGGTACATGCACAGCGAGGACTGCACGGAGGCGAAGCTGCGGATGCCCGAATCGCCGCGCTCGAGTTCCTGGCAAATCAGGCCATAGCTGACGGCATTCATGCCGGCGCAGCCGTATTCGGTCGGCAGCGAGGATCCCAGCAGCCCCAATTCCGCCATTTCCGGAATCAGGTCCTTCGGGAAAACGCCCTTGTCGAAGCAGTCGCCGATGATCGGCAGCACGCGCTGGTCAGTGAAGCGGGCCACGGTGTCCTGCACCATGCGCTCTTCTTCGCTCAGCAGCGAGCGGACGTCGTACAGGTCGGACGGATTGAGCGGTGAAGCGGCCATCGATCGACTCCAGACTTGGCGAATACGAAACCAAGCCTGCAAAAATTGGCGTCATTCCCGCGAAAGCGGGAATCCATCTTGATCGGCT
>Ga0157376_10004076_pt1 | contig 10108 bp, 10 predicted proteins | sample M45metaG_FD_121801 | JGI IMG/M metagenome (GOLD analysis project Ga0157376, IMG submission 121801) | Miscanthus rhizosphere microbial communities from Kellogg Biological Station, Michigan, USA - M4-5 metaG | ecosystem: Host-associated > Plants > Roots > Rhizosphere > Soil | place: USA: Michigan... | reverse complement strand
TCCAGTTCCTTTGCCGGGAGCGACAACGCGCTGCGCGCCGAGAACTGGCGCCTCATCGCCCAGGCGCGAGAAGCCCTCGGCGATGCCGACGGCGCCCGTGCGGCGCGCGAATCGGCTGAGAAGCTCTCCCTGCGCTAGGTCCGAAAACATCGCAGGTCGAGCCGGATCCGTGACATAGGACCACCGGCCTGGAAGCAGAATTCCACCATACTTGCGGGTACATGCGTTTGAAACCGCAAGTAGAGTCTCTGCTGCCCGCGACGCTGCCCGGAGGGTTGCGTTACGCCCCGGGCGTGCGCGCCGGGCGCTGGGTCTTTGCCACGGGCCACAAGGGCACGGCCGAGTTCACTGGCCGCATGGCGCCGGAGGTGGTCGATGAATCCGCTCCCAGGCACGGCGCGCCCAAGCACAAGAAAGAAGCCCGGCGCATCTTCGCCAACCTGGACGCGGTGCTCGCGGCAGGCGGCGCCGAGCGCAGCCACGCGCTGCGCATCGACCAGTACTACGCGAGCGCCCGCGCGGTCGATCCGTACCACGAGGTGCGGCGCGAATTCTTTGCCGGCAGCATCCCGCCCAGCACGTCGAACCTGCACCAGCGCTTCCTGCTCCCCGGGCAGGACATCGAGGTGCAGCTCATCGCCGCAGTGGCGGAAGAAGGCTTCGACCCTCAGCAGCATCGCCCCGCGGGATTGCCGGTGCACGCGAGCTCGGGCTACAGCCCGGTCGTCACCTGTGGCGACTTCGTTTTCGTGGCCGGCCAGACCGCGGAGGCGCTCGACAGCGGCAACGGGCCGCTCGACCCGGAGGCCTGCATGCCCGCCGGGCACCTGTGGAAGGGCACGCCGATCAAGCTCGAGACCGAGTTCGTGCTCCGGCGCAAGCTCAAGCCCGCGCTCGAGAGCGTGGGCAACACGCTCGCCGAGGTGGTCAAGGCGCAAGTCTATCTGCGCGATATCGACGACATTCCGGCCTTCAACGAAGTCTGGGCCGGGCATTTCGGCAATGCGCCTCCCGCCACTAGCATCATCACTACGGCAACGCCGGGCTTCATCTGCGAGGCGAGCCGCATCGAGATCAACACCATCAGCGTGCGCAGGGGCGGCGCCATCCGCAAGGAGATCGTCGACGCCGAAGCGCCGATGCCCTTCGCCGGCCAGGTTCAGGCGGTAAGGGCGGGCGAGCTCCTTTTCCTCTCGAACCTGATGGCGGTGGGCGCCGGCGGCGCGCTCGCGGCGGGCGCGGGTGCGCGGCGGCAGATGGATCAAATGCTCGGCGCGGCCGAGCGCCTGTGCCGCAAGGCGGGGACCACGCTCGCGAACTTGGTGCGCGCGCAGCAGTTCCACACCGATCTAACGCAGTTCAACGACGCGTGGGCAGCCTGGGAGAACCGGCTTCCCGGCCACTACCTTCCGTTCTCGGCGATCGAGGTGCCGGCGCTCGCGGTGCCCGGCGCGGTGGTGATGCTCGATCTCTGGGTCTACATTCCCTAGGCGGCCACATGAAACGACGCAGCTTGCTTTTTCTACTGGCTGCAACGCTCTCTCTGCCGGCGCACTCGCAGCCCGACTATCCGCCTTCCCAGATCCGCTTCGTGGTGCCGTTCAGCCCCGGCGGCGGCACCGACGTCATCATGCGGCTGGTCGCGCATCACCTCGGGGAGGCGTGGAAGATCACCGCGCTGGTCGAGAACCGGGTCGGCGCCGCCGGCGTGATCGGCTCGCACTACGTGACGACGCAGGCACCCGACGGGCGCACTTTTCTCGCGGTGGCAAGCGCGTTCGGCGTGCGCAGCGCGATCGACCGGACCGTGCCGTACGACGTCGCCCGCGATTTCACCGGCGTGGCGCAGCTCGCGCGCTCGCCCAGCTTCATGGTGGTGTCGCCCGAGCGCGGCTTCAAGTCGCTGAAGGACCTCGTGGCGTACGCAAAAGCGCAGCCGCTGGGAGTCCACTATGCGTCCGCCGGCGTGGGTAGCACCGCGCATCTGCATGCGGCGGCGGTGGCGCAGCTCGCGGGCATCAAGGCCGAGCACGTCGCGCAGCGCGGCACGCCCGAGGCGGTGAACGATGCGATGGCAGGGCGCGTGCTCTATGCCTTCGCCCCGGGGCCGAACGCGATTCCGCTCGCCAAGTCGGGCAAGCTGCAGATCCTCGCCACGACCTCCCCGGCAGGACATCGCTTCATGGCGGGCGTGCCGACGCTCGCGGAGGCGGGCCTGCCCGGATACGAGGGCGACGACTGGTTCGGCGTGTTCGCCCCCGCCGGAACGCCGCTCTCGATCCGCAGCCGCGTCGCCGACGAAATCTCCCGCATTCTCTCGCTGCCGGAAGTGCGCGAGCGCCTCGCGACGCTCGGTGCCGAGCCGGCGTTCATGGGCCCGGAAGAATTCGCAGCGTTTGCGCGCCAATACGTCGCCCGGACGCGCAAGCTCGGCGAGCAGATCGGCATCCAGCCGCACTAGGAACGCCGTTTGTACGGGTAAGACGTCGTTTGTCCGGCTACGCCGTGTCGCAAAACGGCGACGTTGCGTGAAGGGCACAAGCGGACGCATGGATGCCCCGAAACCCCGACAGGCACGCTAGACTTTTTACAAACGAAGACAGGGAGTCAGGGCTGGCCATGAAGTGGCTTGGCAGGACGCGCGCCGACGCCGGCCAAGGCGGCTCCGCCGCCTCCATCGGCGACACCGCTACACCCGCGGGCGAGCGCTCGCTGGTGTGGTTGCGGCTTGCCGTCTTGCTAGCGGCGCTCGTACCGCTCGCTTTTTTTGCCGGCGCGGCGCGGCTCAGCTACCTCGACGCCGTCAAGGCCACGAGCGCGCGCCTCGACGAGCTGGCGCGCGCCGCCGAGGATCACGCCGCGCGCATCCTCGAGCGCAACGAACTCGTTATGCAGCAGATGCTGCAACTCCTGAAGGACGACGACGACGAAGCCTTGCGCAAGCGCGAGGCGCAGCTGCACGAAGTGGCGACCGCCATCCTGCTGCGCCTGCCGCACATCGGCTCGATCACGGTGAAGAACGCGCAGGGAGACGTGCTGATGTCGACGTTCTTTCCGCCGGCTTCGCGCACGCTCGCCGGCCCCGACTGGAAGCTCCTCGCCGACCGCGCGAACGACGAGGTGATGCTCACGGTGTCGAAGCAGCGCAGCCTTGCCTCCGGCGCGCCCGGCGGCGTGGTCGAGCTCACGCTCAACCGGTCCTACTTCGACGAGTTCTATCGCCGTCTCACCGAGGGCGACAGCCGCCTGACGGCGGCGCTCCTCAACGGGGCGGGCGTGCTCGTGGCGAGCTGGCCCCCGGTGCCGCTCTCCGATACGTTGCTCGCGCACGGCCCGCTCGTGAAGCGCATCAAGGCCGGCGAAGCGCGCGGCGCGCTGCTCGAAAGCGGCGTGCTCGCCTCGGCCGGCCAGCGCTACGCCGCTTTCCGCAAGGTGGGCGACGAGCCCCTGTACGTCGCGGTGACGCAGGACATGGCGAGCGCGCTCGCCGACTGGAAGCACCAGATGCTCGTGCTCGGCGCGATCCTCTTTCCCATCACGCTCGCACTGGTCGGTGCGTCGTGGCTGGCGCTGCGCCGCACGCGCCGCGAGATCGAGGCGCGGCGCCGCCTGCGCGACGAAGCGCAGCAGCGCGAGCACGCCGAAGAGGCGCTGCGCCAGGCGCAGAAGCTCGACGCGCTCGGCCAGCTCGCCGGCGGCCTCGCGCACGATTTCAACAACCTTCTGATGGTGGTGAGCGCCAACGCGGAGCTGCTCGGGCGTGCGGTGCCGCAGGCGGCGGCGCGCCCGGAGCTCGGCTCGATCCTGCGCGCGGTCGACGGCGGCGGCAAGCTGACGCGGCGGCTGCTCGGCTTCTCGCGCAAGCGGGCGCACCATCCCGAAGTGATTCGTCCCCAGGCAGCGCTCGACGGCATGCTGGATCTCCTGCGCACGACCGCGGGAAAGGCGGTCGAGATCACCCTTCAGGTCGACGCCGAGACGCCGCCGATCGAAGTCGACGTCGCCGAGCTCGAGATGGCGCTCATCAACCTCGTGGCGAATGCGCGCGACGCGATGGGGCACAAGGGGCGCATCCGCGTCCAGGCGCGGCCGGGCCGTCCCGGCGAAGGCGCCGAAGGGAGCCTGCTCGGCTACGCGGTGATCTCGGTCTCGGATACCGGCCACGGCATGAGCACCGACATCCTGAACCGCGCGTTCGAGCCGTTCTTCACCACCAAGCCGCCCGGCGTGGGCACGGGGCTCGGCCTCGCCCAGGTGTACGAGTTCTGCGCGCAGGCGGGCGGCGACGTCGAAGTGGCGAGCAAGCTGCGCGTTGGCACGACGGTGTCGATGCTCATCCCCGCCACCGCCAAGTCCGCGCAGCCTTCGCGCAGCGAGGCCGCCGCCGTGTCGAAGCTCTCGGCGCACGTGCTGCTGGTGGAGGACAGCCCCGAGCTTTCGTCCAGCATCGCCGCATCGCTCGAGAGGTCGGGCTGCGTCGTGACGCCGGTCAGCTCGGCGGTGGAAGCCGAGCGCCTGGCACTCGCGCCCGACAACGGCTTCGACGTGGTGCTCTCCGACATCGTCATGCCGGGCGGCGACGGCGTCGCGCTCGCGGCGCGGCTGCGCAAGCGCCGGCCCGAGCTGCCGGTGGTCCTCATCACCGGCTACGCCCGGGAAGTGCGCCACGCAGTGGGACCCGACCTCGAGATCCTGGCGAAGCCCTGCGCCGCCGAGGACATCGTGGGCGCGCTCTCGCGCGCGATCTCGGCGCAGCGGCCAGCCTCGCCGATGCACTGACCGAGCCGCGTCGCCATGAAACGACATGGCGCGTTCAGAGCCTACAACGAGGCGCGCTTTCCGGGCGTGGTCACGCCGGTGCGGCTGCCGGAGAACCGCGGCAAGCGCGACGCGCTCGCCGAGGGGTTCCGGCGCGCCCGCGGCGAGATCCTGGTCACGTCGATTCGGACAGCCTGATCGAACGCGACACGCTGCTCGCGATTGCCGGGCCGTTTCGCGACCCGACGGTCGGGGCGGTCGCCGGAAAAGTCGTGGTACCGGAGACCTACCGGAAGCTTTGCAGGATGTTCATTCGCTGGGACCGCAGCTGCACCAACCTGCGCTTCCCGGTCGCCTACCTCTCCATCTCGCTCTGGCTGATCAACGCGATCCGCGCCCCGAGCGCGCTCGGTCGCATGCTGCTCGCCATCATGGTGGTGTCGAAGCTCTACGTCCTGTACTACCTGCGCAGCGAGCGCTCCTGGAACTTCGCCTACGGCATCCTCTACGGCTACTTCTCGTTCTTCGCGCTGAGCTGGATTTTCACTTACGCCGCCCTGACCTTGCGTTCGCGCGGCTGGCTCACGCGCTAGCGATCGCGCGCGCCGTGATGCCGACCCAGCCGGCCTCTTGACGCATTGCCCAGTGCACGAAATTCGGGGAAATCGCGACTGGCAACCGCGCGCGGTGGGGCGCTACTCTCATGACCGCTGCACCCCAACCATGCAGCTCGACGACCATCGCAGCGCCGTGCACCTCAGCGACGCGGCCACCGCTCCCGAAGCGGGGGGCGTGTATGTGCTGTGGCGCGACGCGCGGCCGGTGTACGTGGGGCGGACGGCCGAGGGCCAGAGCCTGAGACACACGCTCGAATGGCATCTCGACAAGTCGGACGCCGAAGCGGATCCTGCGACCCATTTCACCTGCGAGCCTTGCGCCGATCCGGCCGCGCGCGAGGCCGAGGCCCGGCTCCTCAGCGCGAAATTCAGGCTTTCAGGCGGTACCCGGTCCTGAAGATCCACCACACCACCGCCAGGCACAGCGCGAGGAAAAGCGCCGTCATCGCGAGGCTCACGCCGACGTGCACGTCGGCGATCTCGTAGAAGCTCCAGCGGAAGCCGCTCACCAGGTACACGATCGGGTTGAAGAGCGTCACCGTCTGCCATGCGGGAGGCAGGACGCTGATCGAGTAGAAGGTGCCGCCGAGGAAGGCGAGCGGCGTGACGATGAGGAGCGGGATGAACTGCAGCTGCTCGAAGCCGTCGGCCCACAGCCCGATGATGAAGCCGAACAGGCTGAACGTCACCGCGGTGAGAACGAGGAAGCCGAGCATCCAGACCGGATGCGCGATGCGCAGCGGCACGAAGAACCAGGCGGTGGCGAGGATGGTGAGGCCGAGGATCACCGACTTGGTGGCCGCCGCGCCGACGAAGCCAAGCGCGATCTCGAAGGAGGACACCGGCGCCGAGAGATACTCGTAGATCGTGCCGGTGAAGCGCGGGAAGTAGATGCCGAACGAGGCGTTGGAAATGCTCTGCGTGAGCAGCGTCAGCATCACCAGGCCGGGCACGATGAACGCGCCGTAGCTCACGCCCTCGATCTGCGCGATGCGCGTGCCGATCGCGGCGCCGAACACCACGAAGTAGAGCGCGGTCGAGATCACCGGCGCGGCGATGCTCTGCATGAGCGTGCGCCGGGTGCGGTCCATCTCGAAGGCGTAGATCGCCCACACGCCGCGCGGGTTCACCGATCCCTCCTCACCAGGTCGACAAAGATGTCCTCGAGCGAGCTCTGCGTGGTTTGCAAGTCCTTGAGCTCGAGCCCCGCGGCGTTCAGGTCCTTCAGCAGCGCCGGGATCTCGCTGTGCTCGGCCTGCGTGTCGTACGTATAGACGAGCTCCTTGCCCCCATCCACCAACGCGAGCCGATGCTGCGCAAGCTGCGGCGGCACCGCGTCCAGCTTGCGGTGCAATTGGAGAGTCAGCTGCTTCTTGCCGAGCTTGCGCATGAGCTCGGCCTTGTCCTCCACCAGGATGATCTCGCCCTTGTTGATCACTCCGATGCGGTCGGCCATCAGCTCGGCCTCCTCGATGTAGTGCGTGGTGAGGATGATGGTCACGCCCGAGTCGCGCAGCGCGCTCACCGCCTGCCACATTCCCTGCCGCAGCTCGACGTCGACGCCCGCGGTCGGCTCGTCGAGGAACAGGATCTGCGGCTCGTGGGCGAGCGCCTTGGCGATCAGCAGGCGCCGCTTCATGCCGCCCGAGAGCGTCATCAGGCGGTTGTCGCGCTTGTCCCAGAGCGCCAGCTCGCGCAAGACGCGCTCGACGAGCGCGGGATCGCCGGGCTTGCCGAACAGGCCGCGGCTGAAATTCACCGCCGCGCGTGCCGTGTCGAAGGGACTTCCGGGCAGCTCCTGCGGCACCAGGCCGATCAGCGCGCGCGCCGCGCTGTAGTCCGCCACGATGTCGTGGCCGGCCACGGTGACGCGACCGGAGCTCGGCCTCACGATGCCGCACACGATGTTGATGAGCGTGGTCTTGCCCGCGCCGTTCGGGCCGAGCAGCGCGAAGATCTCGCCGCGGCGGATGTCGAGGCTGACGTGCTTGAGCGCCTCGAAGCCGGAAGCGTAGGTCTTGGAGAGGTCCGAGACTGAGAGGATGACCGACATCGGCTCCGGCCGAAGGTTACGTGGACGCAGCGGCGACTATTGCAGACGTAACTTGTCCAGCTCCGCGCGCAGCTCGGCGACATCGGACTCCAGCTGCGCGACTCTCGCCTCCAAGGTTTTCTTGTCGCCAAGTTGCTCCCCGTTCTCTTTTTCCCTGGGCATCGCATTCGCGGCCGGCGCCCCGCTCAGGAGGTGCGCCCAGCGGTTTTCGCGCGCGCCGGGAAGGCGCGCGAGCTGGACCACCAGCGCGCCCGCCGGCCGCGCCGCGAGCTCCTGCAGGAACGCCTCCACCGCCGAAAGGTCGGCGAAGCGGTGCAGGCGCTCGCAGTTGATGCGCAGCTCGCCGGGCGTCTGCGGACCGCGCAGCATGAGCGCCGTGAGGATCGCCACCGACTGCGACGGGATCTTCAGGACCGAGTCGACATTGTGCGCGTAGCGCGCCACGCGGCTGCCGCTCGACTCGATCACGAGATTGCGCCGCTTGAGGCCGTCGAGGGTCGCCTGGACCTCGGTCTCGGCCGCCTCCATCACGGGCGAGCGACTGGTCTTCTGGTTGCAGCCGGAGACCAGCGAGTTGAGGGTCAGCGGGTAAGTGTCCGGGACGGTGTGCTGCTTTTCCACCAGCGTGCCGAGCACGCGCGTTTCCAGGAGCGAAAGGTCGTTCATCGCGCCCGCATTATCTTTCAAGACGGGGGAAATATTTCGAAACTACGAAACTACAGCTGCGCCATGCACGCCTTGTGGCGCTCGCTGACGCGCATGGCGTAGCCGTAGCTCGTCAGGCGGCGCGGGGTCTTGAAGCTCTCGACGACGATCATCGGCACGACCGCGCGCGGCGCGCGCCGGCCGAGCACGCCGTCGACCATGGTGAACACCGAGAGATAGAGCCGGCTGCGCTCGAACTCGGCGCTCTGCCCGAGCTCTAGGTCGCTGCGCACCTCGGCGTTCGTCATCTCGAAATGCCCCGCCAGCGTGCGCACCGCGGCCTCGGTGCGGCTCACCTCGCGCGTCGGCTTGCCCTGCTCGAAGCGCACCAGGTCGCCGTCGAGCTCGAGCGTGGCGCCGGTCAGCTCAGCCACCGCCTTCTGGAAGGCGGCGTTGCGGCTGGCGTAGCGCCCCGCGTTGTAGTCGGCGAAGCGATAGCGCAGGTCGTCGTAGGGCGCGGCGTAGTCGAACAGATGCGCGATGCCGAAGTAGAGGCCGCCGCGGCGCGTGAACACCTCGTCGCGGATCGAGCCCTGCAAGCCGAATGGATAGCGCGTGGCGGCGGCGTGCGCCTGGGCAAAGCCGATGCTCACCTGCATCGGGCCGGCGCTGCGTACCGGATTCTGCTCGCCGAAGAGCGACTTGCCGAGCGGCACGCGGCTGGCGAAATCCTCGAACATGTCCGAAAGGTTGCGCTCGGTCGTCGCGGCGTCGAGGCGTTGCCCGTAGGTACGGCCGTCCGAGGAGGCGAGCTTGAGCGCGGACTCCGCCACCACCTTGGGCACGCCAGCGCGCTCGCGCCGCTTGTCGAGCTCGCGGCGCGCCAGCTCCGGTAGGCCCGGAATGGACGGATCGACGCGGAAGCTCGATTCCTGCTCGATGACCGCGATGACCGCGCAGACATTCTCAGCGGTCGGCTCCACGCGCAGCGCGCTCATAGCCGAGTACATGTCTTCGGCCCAGCCGCGACGGTCGGCGAGACGGGTGGGCAGGAGCTCCTCGACCAGCGCCGCGCCGCGTACGACTGCGCCCCCCTCAGTTCGTTGCTGCGGCGCGCCAGATTGCTGCACGCCGGGCAGCGGGCCGCGAGACGGCGTCGCGCACCCTGCCAGAAGCACCAATGCCGCCGCAGCCAGGCGTACCGGTTTCCGCATCCTGCGAGCTTAGCGAACCGCCGCCCATAGCACGGTGCGGCTTTTCACACATCGACGCCCGCGAAGCGCGGTTACAAGGTGAATTTGAGTGAAGAAAGCAGTGCACCGGGAAGGTGCGAGCTCGACGTGGACCGCTCCCCGTAGCTCGAGACGTCGGGCAGAAGCTCCCGCTCGCGCGTGAGCTCGACGAGGTTCTCGCCGAGCATGCGGTAGATCGAGTCGTCGAAGCGCATCGGCGTGACCGGCGCGACGACGCGCCCATGCTCCACCCAGAACGTCGCGAAGCGGGTCATGCCGGTGATGCGGCCCGCCGGGCGATCGGAAAAGTTGAGATACCAAAGGTTGCTGATATAGAGGCCCGTATCGAGCGCCTCGTGGACGCGGTTGCTGTGGAGTCCGCCAGCATCCAGCTCTAGCGCCTCGGGACCCTCGCGCCCGGCGTTCGGCATCAGGCCGTATTCTTTCGCGGAACGTGGCGAGACGAGCGCATCGCGCAGACGCCCCGCTTCGATCAGCGTCACGCGCGCCGGCTTCACGAAACCCTCGCCCTGGAATCCCGGCGCCATGCCCTCGGCGGTGTTCTCGAGCATCGTCACCTTCTGGCTCAGCGTGCTGCCCGACTCCATGCGCAGAAGCGGGCTTTGTTTGGTCTGCCGCGCGCGCGCCGAGAACCCGCCCCACGAGAGGAGCCCGGTCAGCTCTTCCAATGCGCTCGGCGCGAGATAGGCTCGATAGTCGCCGGGCTCGAGCGTGCGCCGCGCCTGGGAGAGATGCGCGAGCTGCTGCGCCGCCGCCTCGACCCGGGCTTCGAGCGCGCGCGG
>Ga0157376_10004072_pt1 | contig 10114 bp, 8 predicted proteins | sample M45metaG_FD_121801 | JGI IMG/M metagenome (GOLD analysis project Ga0157376, IMG submission 121801) | Miscanthus rhizosphere microbial communities from Kellogg Biological Station, Michigan, USA - M4-5 metaG | ecosystem: Host-associated > Plants > Roots > Rhizosphere > Soil | place: USA: Michigan... | reverse complement strand
GAGTTTGTCCGGATACTGCGACCAACTGGCTGGTGCGCCGTGGTTTACAACCATCGCCGCAGGGATGGCGATGCTTTTCACGAGGGATACGAACGCATTCTTCGAGAATTTGGCATCGACTACAGCCAGGTGCAGGAGCGGCATCTTTCATCCGAAGAGATTGAGCAGCAGTTTTTTGCCCCCAATCCGGTGAAGCGAAAAGCATTCGCCAATGTGCAGCAACTCTCTCTTGAAGCGCTGGAGGGCCGCATCCTTTCGTCTTCGTACATGCCTCAACCGGGACATGTGCGCTATGACGAAATGCGTAAGGATATCGAGGCGCTCTTCGCCCAGAATCAATCGAATGGGCACGTTCGTATGGAATACGAATGCGTTGTTACGTACGGCCAGCTTACAGCTCTCAGCACTCGATGATATTCAGCGCCAGTCCGGCGAGCGATGTTTCCTTGTAGCGGGACTGCATATCGAGTCCTGTCTGATACATGGTGTGGATAACCTGATCGAGCGAGACCTTGTGACTCTCGGAATCGTTCTGTGCGATGCGGCAGGCATGCACTGCTTTGACCGCGCCCATGGCATTGCGTTCGATGCAGGGAATCTGCACCAATCCGCCGATGGGGTCGCATGTCATGCCCAGATTGTGTTCCATGCCGATCTCGGCAGCATGTTCTATCTGTCCGTTGGTGCCGCCCACCGCAGCCATCAGTCCACCTGCAGCCATCGAGCAGGCAACACCTACCTCGCCCTGGCAGCCCACTTCGGCTCCGCTGATCGAAGCATTTTCCTTGTACAGGATGCCGATGGCGGCTGAGGTCAGAAAGTAGCGCAGGATACCTTCATCGTCCGCGCCGGGGATGAAGTCGCGATAGTAGCGTGCGACGGCTGGCACTACTCCGGCGGCTCCGTTGGTAGGAGCGGTGACTACTCGCCCGCCGGCTGCATTCTCTTCGTTCACGGCCATGGCGTAGACGGTCACCCAGTCGAGAGGAGCCAGCGGATCGACGGATCCTTTTTCGCGCAGCCGCTCTGCAAGGTGAGGTGCGCGGCGGCGCACATTCAATCCTCCAGGCAAGATACCTTCGGTGGTCATGCCGCGATCGATGCAACCCTGCATCACGCTCCAGATGTGAAAGATACCGGCGCGCACGTCGCCGGGCGGGCGCAGCGCCGATTCATTCTCCATCATCAGCTCCCAGATGGTGAGCTGTTTTCCTGTAGCCATCTGCAACAGATCTGCCGCGCTCTTGAATGGATATGGCAGAGGTGCTGTCGTCATCACCGAAGCGCTGCTCGCGCCTTCCGCATCGGAGACGATGAATCCTCCGCCAATCGAGAAAAAGACTTCGCTGCGAAGAACAGAACCGGACGCATCGAGAGCCGTAAAGCGCATCCCATTCGGATGCTGCGTTTGTGCGCCTTCAGGAAACATCTGGTTGCGGTGAAAGAGCAGGTCAGTCGCCTCGTGAAACGGAACGAGCCTCTGTCCGCCAAGAAGCAATTGATGGCTATTGCGAATCTGTTGCAGCTTCGTCTCGATAGTGTTGGGATCAATCGAAGACGGCTCCTCGCCTGACAGCCCCAGAAGTACCGCGCGGTCTGTGCCGTGACCAAGTCCTGTGAGCGCGAGAGAGCCGTACAACTCCGAGCGGACACTGGCAGTACGATCTAAAAGTTTGGATTCTACAAGCGAAAGAACAAAGCGGCGCGCAGCACGCATCGGACCCATGGTATGTGAGCTGGATGGCCCGACGCCGACTTTAAAAAGATCAAAGAGACTCGTCTTCACGAGATCTGATTGTAGTCCTTGCGGATGGAAATTTGCTCAATGCTTCCTCGTCTGCTTCTTGCCGGGTTTCGCAGTAACGGCTGGTATAGGCTGGCTGCTGCGAATGTATGCTGCTGCGGCCATGTAACGGACTGTGGGTTTGGTATCGCCGAAGGCGGACAACAGCGCGTCGGTTACATCCTTGCCATGGAATTTCCCCAGGGCACGAGCGGAGGCAGCTCTTACGAAGTAGTCCTTGTCGCCGAGCGCGGAGATAAACTCCTGCTTGGTCAATTCAGAATTGTCGTCGGAGAGCAGCGTAGCTGTGAGCACGCGGGCGGAGTTGGCGTTATTGGATTTCGCCATGAGCCGCGCCGCATCGAGTCCGATGCCGAAGGGGCCGAGTAACGCATAGGCGCCCTGTTTGGCGCCTATCTTGGCCAGCGTTCCAGGATCGTGCAGGTCTTTGTTGGCTTCGTGCATCCCGCTCTTCACGAAGTTGTCATTGGCCTTGCGCTCTCCTGTAAGAACTTCGTAAAGCACGTTGATGCCAGTCGGATCGTGCATCTTCCACAAGGAGACGGCAGCCGCGAAATCGACCTCCGGAGCTGGATCGTCAAGCGCCTGCCGTAACACCGGAATCATGTTCTGATCGTTCATCGTGCCAACAGCGGCAATAGCAGCAAGCCGCACGTCAACATCCTTGTCTTGCAGCGAACCTTGCAGCATTTTTTCCGCATGGCTGGAGCCGGTGATGGTTCCGAGCGCATTCAATGCATCGATGCGTGACTGCGGCTTGGTATCTTTCAGCGCTGTTTCGAGCATCTCCCATGCTGTTGCCGAGACGTTGGCTGTGTCTACTTTTGCCGTGGCTGGCTGATCGGACTCTTCTTCGTTGTCTCCCACAACGCCTTCGTCGTTCTTGGGATTCGGTGTGGGAGCATTTGTCTGTGCATACACGCAAAGAGCAAGGCAAGGGAAGAATATCAAAGCAAATAGTCTGTAGAGACGCATAAAGTCCTTTTGTCGAGAGCGGAAATCAAACATTGGACACAGCAGAGGTGTCTAAAGTTTGCCTGAGGCGGTGATACATGAACGTTTCCTGTCTGGAGACTGATGGTTGCAATGCTATACTCCAGCCACCTATTCACCAATCATTATGCTTTTTAAAGCTTTAAGTGCTGCTGTCTATGGCATTGATGCGAACATCATCGATGTAGAAGTAGATTTTTCCGGGATCAAAACGACTGAAGATCACTTTCATACCGTGGGATTGCCGGATGCCGCGGTACGCGAGAGCCGCGACCGTGTGCGCGCCGCCATCAAAAACTCCGGCTTCGATGTTCCTCCGACGCATATCACCATCAACCTGGCACCAGCCGATATCAAGAAAGAAGGATCGGGTTTCGATCTGCCTATGGCTATCGGCATTCTGGGTGCCTATGGCGCTCTGCAACTTCGCGACCTGAGCCAGTTCCTCCTCGTCGGCGAACTAGGCCTGGATGGCGCGCTGCGCGGCGTCTCTGGAATGCTGCCCGTCGCCGTTGCCGCCCGCCAGCGTGGCATTCGCAACCTCATCATCCCCAAGGCCAACGCCCGCGAGGCGGCGGTGGTAGAGGGCGTGAATGTCTATCCGGTAGAGACGCTGAACCAGGCTCGCGAGCTGCTGAACGCTGCGGGCAATGGAGGCATTCACACCGAGCCATTCCGCATGCGGACGACCGAGATGTTGAGCGAGCTGCAGCACTTCCACGTTGATTTTGCCGATGTGCGCGGACAGCAGACAGCCAAGCGCGCTCTTGAAGTAGCGGCTGCCGGTGGGCACAACATTCTCATGATCGGCCCTCCGGGTTCGGGAAAAACGATGCTGGCCAAGCGGCTCCCGTCGATCCTTGCGCCGCTCAGCTTTGAAGAGGCTCTGGAGACGACGAAGATCCACTCCGTTGCCGGAGGGCTGGATGCAGAGGCTGGCCTGGTAACGCAGAGACCCTTCCGCTCTCCGCATCACACCATCTCCGATGCGGGATTGATTGGTGGCGGTGCGGTGCCGCGTCCAGGTGAAGTGTCTCTCGCGCACAATGGAGTTCTGTTTCTCGACGAGCTGCCGGAGTTTCCGCGCAATGTGCTCGAGGTGATGCGGCAGCCGCTCGAAGACCGCAACGTCGTGATCGCGCGCGCTTCGATGTCTCTGACCTTCCCGTCGGCATTCATGCTGGCGGCGGCGATGAATCCCTGCCCCTGCGGTTACTTCAATGACAAGTCGCGCGAGTGCTCATGCACGCCGCCGATGATTCAGCGCTACGTTTCCAAGGTGTCGGGACCATTGCTCGATCGCATCGATATCCACATTGAAGTGCCAGCAGTGCAATATCGCGAGCTGCGTGCCGGAGCGGCCAGCGAAAGCTCCGCCTCCATACGTGCCAGGGTACTGGCAGCGCGAGAGCGCCAGAGGGAACGCTTTACCAGCGCAGCCGAAAAGATTTATTCCAATGCGCAGATGGGTACGCGGCAGATTCGCACTTTTTGCGAACTGGGACCGGACGCGGAGCGGCTATTAGAGCGAGCGATGCAACAACAGGGACTGACAGCGCGCGCGCATGATCGCATCCTGAAGGTGGCGCGTACCATTGCTGATCTGGAAGGCGCGCCTTCAGTCACCGTTCCGCATATCGCCGAAGCGATTCAATACCGGACGCTGGATCGGAGCTACTGGAGCTAGTCGTAGCGCTCAAAGATGATCTGTTTCCGTTGCCAGCCTAATTCCTTCAGTCTGTCGCGGTTGGCGGAGACCATGTCATTCAGGCCGCAGATGTAGCCGTGGATATCGAAGCCAGCGCCAGACTCCGCCGTGGTGACGACTGGGCCCGCATGTTTTTTGCTGGCGCGTTCAGTCACAACCTGCGCTACGTGGTGCTGCACATAGCCGCGCAGCCCTTCCCAGTCATCCTTGGGACGGCTGAGCGTGGAGAGGTAGTGGAAGTTATGGCGCTCCGCGGCGACTTTTTCAAAATATTTCTGGTAATAAATTTCAGTGGGATAGCGTGTACCGTATACCAGCCAGATATTGCGGTCCTGGCTGCGGTCTTCGCCGCTCTCCGGGAAAAGCCACTCGACGAAGCCGCGTATGGGTGCGATGCCGGTGCCAGTGGCTATGAAGATGGAATCGGTGAGCGGCTGGCGCAAGGTAAAGAGGCCGTGCGGGCCATGGAACTGAATTGTTTGCCCAGGCTCCAGGTCGCAGAGCAGATTCGAGAAGAAGCCGTTTTCAACACGGTTTACGCATAGATCGAATTGATTCGAGCGTGGCGCGGAGGCAACGGAGTAAGCACGGGTCTGTGCTTTGCCTCTGTCATCGACGGCGACGCAGGAGATGAACTGGCCTGGCACGAAGTCGAAACGCGAAAGCTCGTCCACCGCGAATTCGAGATGGTAGCACTGCGCCGAATCGGAAAGAGTGAGCTTCTGCTGGAGCCGCGCTGTAAAGAGCTGTCTATCCAAGGTATGCACCTGTTTCTCTTGAAATTATCGCCTGCGCGTCAGGGCAGCAGCAATCCCGAGGGAATGTTTCAAGAAACTTGCAGATATACTTAGAATAACGACCCTGATAGCTAGAGAATTTGAACGCCTTATGAGCACACAGCAGCAAAAGTATACCCGGAACAATCCCTATCAATCGCGCATGCTGGTCAACGTCTTAATGACTGCGGCCGACTCGGAAAAAGAAACACGTCATATTGAACTCGAACTCGAATCGGGCATGGAATACACGCCTGGTGATGCTGTCGGCATCCTGCCCGAAAACCGCCCGTCGGAAGTGGCCGAGGTGCTTGCCGGTCTGCACTTCAAAGGCGACGAGCGGGTGCTGGATCACTACAAAGTCGAGATCAGCCTGGAGGAAGCGTTGCGCACCCGGCTGGCAATCGGCAAGCTTACCCGCAGTGCCATGAATGCTTACGCGAAGATCGCTCCGGAATCGGTGCCGGGAATTGAGTCGCTGAAATCGCTGGCTCTACCGGAGAATCGCCCCGCAGCGGAAGACTACATCTGGGGGCGCGAGTTCATCGACCTCCTTGCAGAGTATCCGGGTGGCATTACGGAGCCGCAGCAATTGTTCACGGTGCTGGCACGTCTTACTCCGCGCATGTATTCCATCGCATCGTCGCAGTCATTGGTAAACGACGCGGTGCATACTATCGTGCGCGTTGTCCGCTATACAAGTCATCAGCGGGAAAGACAGGGACTATGTTCCGGCCATTTAGGTGAACGCGCTCCGGAAGGCACCACCATGCCGATCTTCCTGCATGCGAACAACAACTTTCGCCTTCCAGAAGATGCGTCGACGCCGGTCATTATGATTGGTCCGGGCACGGGGATCGCGCCCTTCCGCTCATTCCTGCAGCATCGCAAGGCGCATGGGCACAAGGGCGAGAACTGGCTCTTCTTCGGCGAGCAACGCCGCCTTTCGGACTTCCTTTATCGCGAGGACCTTGAGGGGATGTTCAAGGACGGCATCCTTACACGTTTCGATACGGCCTTTTCTCGCGATCAAGCCCACAAGGTTTATGTGCAGGACCGCATGCGGGAGAATGCAGCCGAGCTATATAGCTGGCTGGATCGCGGCGCCCATTTTTATGTATGCGGAGACGCAAACCGCATGGCGAAAGATGTGGAGGTTGCGCTGCTGGATGCTATCGTCCAGGGACAGAACTGTACTCCGGAAGCGGCGCAGGAATATCTGGCCGGAATGAAGAAGGCACGACGCTACCAGACAGATGTTTACTGATCCTGCTTATTCGACAGTCACGGATTTCGCAAGATTCCGTGGCTGGTCGACATCGCAGCCGCGACGCACGGCGATGTGGTAAGCCAGCAGTTGCAGCGGAATGACATCGAGTACAGATAGAAGCAGTTCGGAGGCGTGCGGCACGTAGAGAACGTGATCGACCAGCTGGCCGATTTCCTTATCGCCTTCGATAGCTATGGCAATCACTTTGCCAGAACGTGCTGTAACTTCTTGAATATTGGAAAGTGTCTTTTCATAACGCAGCTGAGAATCACGGTTGTTTTTATCGCGCGTCGCCAGCACCACCACCGGCAGCGCCTCGTCGATCAGCGCATTGGGACCGTGCTTCATCTCGCCGGCGGGATAACCTTCGGCGTGGATGTAGGAGATTTCCTTGAGCTTCAGCGCGCCCTCAAGTGCGATTGGGTAGTGAATGCCGCGTCCGAGGAAGAGAAAATCCCTCGCATTGGAATAGGAGCGGGCAAGCTTTTCGCACTCGCTGTCGACGGTACGCAGAATCTCTTCCACCTTGCCTGGAAGCAGGGTCAGCTCTTCTAAAAGTGCGCGGCTTTCCTCTTCAGAAATTGTCTGGCGCGTCTGCGCAAGATGAACGGCGAAGAGAAAGAGCGCGACCAGTTGCGCGGTGAAGGCTTTGGTCGAGGCAACGCCGATCTCCGGCCCGGCATGCGTGTAAATGGTGCCGTGGGCCTCGCGTGCGATCATCGCGCCGACCACATTGCAGATGGCGATGGTCTTCGAGCCTTTGGCGATCATCTCGCGCTGCGCCGCCAGCGTGTCGGCAGTTTCACCGGATTGAGTAATGAGTACACCCAGCGCATCGGGATCGGGAATCGGATCGCGATAGCGGTATTCGCTGGCGTAATCCACTTCCACTGGAATGCGGGCGAGCCGCTCGATCATGAACTTGCCCGCCGTGGCTGCGTGCCAGCTAGTGCCGCAGGCAGCGATGTTGATCTTCTTTGCCCGACGGAAATCCTCGTCGCTAAGCTGCATCTCGCTGAGAAAAACCTTTCCGGTATCGAGTGAGATGCGGCTGAGAGTGGTGTCGCGGATCGCGCGGGGCTGCTCAAAAATCTCCTTGAGCATGAAGTGCTTGTAGCCACCCTTGTCCGCCTGGATCGGGTCCCAGTGTATGCGCTGTACTGGCCGCTGGATGATGTTGCCCGCAAAATCGGTGAGTTGCACACCGTCGGGCGTGAGGATGGCCATGTCTCCGTCGGCGAGGAAATACAGGTTGCGGGTGTGATGCAGGATGCCCGGCACATCGGAGGCGACAAAGTATTCGCCTTCGCCAAGTCCCACAACCGCGGGTGGCCCAAAGCGGGCGGCCACAATCTTGTTCGGCTCATCGGCAGAGATGGCAACAAGAGCGAAAGCTCCCGTCAAACGGCGCACGGTGCGGCGTACGGCTTCTTCAAGCAGCATGGTCTTGCCCGACTCAGCTCCCGAAGACATCTCCTGTTCAATGAGGTGAGCGATGATCTCTGTGTCGGTCTCGGTTACGAATTTGTGGCCCTCGGCTGTCAGCTCATGCTTCAGCGCGAGATAGTTTTCCACGATCCCGTTATGCACCACCACGAGACGACCGGAGCAGTGGCGATGCGGATGAGCATTTTCTTCCGTGGGGCGGCCATGCGTGGCCCAGCGAGTGTGACCGATGCCGAAGGTGCCGCTGATGGGGCGTTCGCGAAGGGCTTCTTCTAAGTTGCGCAACTTGCCTGGAGCGCGGCGCAACTCCAATCCTGCTCCATTGCCGCCAACTGCGATGCCTGCCGAGTCGTACCCCCGGTATTCCAGTCGGCGCAAACCTTCAAGAATGACCGGGACAACTTCTTTGGTGCCAACGTAACCGACGATTCCACACATGTCCCGATTGTAACGGCATGTATCAAAGCCACTAGGGACACAAGAGTAATCTAGGTAATCTATCTGGAATGAGTGATTTTCAATGGAACTTTATGCGCCGTCTTCAAGCCGGTAGCTGAATTCTTCGATGACTGGATTCGTCAGCACATCGCGGGCAATCCGTTCGATCTCTTCCTTGGCTGCGGCGGCATCCAAAGCATTATCGAGATCAAGAACAAAATATTTCCCCTGGCGTACGTCCTTTACGCCTTTGTACTGCATCTTTTTGAGAGCATTCTGGATGGTCTGGCCCTGAGGGTCGAGCACCGTCCGTTTGAGTGTTACATAGACATGAGCCTTCATCATGCACGATTATAAACGGTACTTTTCCTTAAATCCGCTTATGTGCGGATTGTCACATACATTGCGTACACTAGGAATGGAATGGTTAATTATCTAGAATTACCGATTGGCGATAAGGTGCCTGAGGTGGTCAACGGCGTTATCGAGATCCCCTTTGAAGGCATTAACAAGTACGAGTACGACAAACAACTGCACGTCTTCCGGCTGGACCGCAATCTTTATTCTCCGGTTCACTATCCTGGTGACTATGGCTTCATTCCGTCGACTCTGAGCGACGACGGAGATCCGCTCGATGTTCTCGTGCTGGTGGATGCTCCCAGCTTTCCCGGCTGTGTGATGCAGGTGCGCCCCATTGGTCTGTTGGAAATGCTCGATCAGGGCGTTCTCGATGAAAAAGTGCTGGCCGTAGGCAAGAACAATCCGCGCTACACCGATGTCTGGAACTACTCTGAGATTTACCCGCACATGCTTAAGGAAATCACGCACTTCTTCTCGATCTATAAGGACCTGGAAGGCAAGCGCGTGGAGGTTCGTGGATGGCACGATGCTGCCTATGCCCGTGACCGCGTCCTTTATGCCGCGAAGAACTTCCAGGAAAATAAAGAAAAGAAACTGGCTGAAGTGGGAACGAAGTAAGACAAGTCAGCGCGCATGTGGGCTGGGAACAACAGCCACATGCGCCTCTGTCTCGTCTTCGTTGATGGTCAGGTTCAGCTTCCGATCAAAAGAAATTGTCCCGGAGACATCTTCACGAGCCATCCCGCGTGTCACTTGTGACTGGGTGAGCCGCAATGCCGTGTCTTGAATATTGCCGCTGGCGTTCCAATGGTCGAAGCGTGCGAGCGCAACAGGCCCATAGGGAAGGCCACCCTGTGTCCACTCCCAGTGAAACGTCCCCTGTGCCGATCGTGCCAGGTCCTGGTTGGAATATCCGGCCAGCTCAAGGTGCGCGGTCGCGTTGATCGTACCCGTGGCCGGCGTGTCGCGCCATAGCCCGCTAATGCTGCTGGCTGTGGCATGCATCAACTGTGCGTCGAAGCTGTAGCGAGGCGTGCTGGCCGTGGCATCCATCGACCCCACTGCATGTAGCAGGCCTCCAAGCGTATGACCGTCGATAGATGTGAACTGCACCCGCCTGCCTTCCACGTGCAGGGCGCTTTCCGCGTCATGCAGTGTTAACGGTCCCAGCGTGAATACGCCCGCGTGCACCGTTCCATTCATCGATGGCCACTGCACCTTGTTCCGGTCGAGCCGGGAGAGGATCTGCTGCAGCAACTCGCCGTGTTCTCCCGCGCCCATCAGCGTGGACTGCAGCGTAGCAGCATCGATGCTGGGGG
>Ga0157376_10004070_pt1 | contig 10115 bp, 6 predicted proteins | sample M45metaG_FD_121801 | JGI IMG/M metagenome (GOLD analysis project Ga0157376, IMG submission 121801) | Miscanthus rhizosphere microbial communities from Kellogg Biological Station, Michigan, USA - M4-5 metaG | ecosystem: Host-associated > Plants > Roots > Rhizosphere > Soil | place: USA: Michigan... | reverse complement strand
TGCCGAGCAGGCACAGGCTGGCGGCACCAAGAGCGACGATGTCGTCGACGCCGAGTTCACCGAAGTCAAGGACGACGAGAAGAAGTGATGTTCACGCCGCCGCCGGCCGCGGGGCCGGCGGCGGCGCGTTTCACATCTTGAAATCCTAACGGAGCGAAACGGGGCGCTCGCATGGAAAAGGGGAGACTCGAGGCATTCACGGACGGCGTGATCGCCGTGATCATCACGATCATGGTGCTCGAGCTCAAGCCGCCGCACGAACCGACGTGGCACGCGCTGTCAGAGAACTGGCACGTGTTCCTGAGCTACGTGCTGAGCTTCATCTACGTCGGCATCTACTGGAACAACCACCATCACCTGCTGCATGTCGTGAGACACGTCAACGGCAAGGTGATGTGGGCGAATCTCTTTTTCCTGTTCTGGCTCTCGCTGTTTCCGTTCACGACGAGCTGGCTCAATGAAGCCGCGCCCGTGCCGGCGCCGGTGCCGACGGCCATCTACGGCATCGTGCTGCTGATGACGGCGCTATCGTGGATCCCGCTCATCCGCGGGCTGATCGAGGTCAACGGCGGCGAAAAAAGTGCGCTCGCCCGCACGTTCGGCGGGACCACGGGCAACTGGAAGGTGAGTGTCTCGCCGGTGATCTACCTGCTCGCCATTGCATTGGCGTTTTTCGCGCCCATCGTGTCCTGCGCGCTGTACGCTCTGGTCGCGGCGCTGTGGTTCGTTCCCGATCGTCGCATCGAAGAGAAAGTGTTGGCCAAATGAACAAGCGTTGCTACTACGAGGTCCTTGGCGTTGGCCGCACCGCGGGCGAAGAGGAGCTCAAGAAATCGTTCCGCCGCATGGCGATGAAGCTGCATCCGGACCGCTGTCCGGACGATCCGTCGGCGCAGGACAAGTTCAAGGAGGCCAAGGAGGCCTACGAGATCCTTTCCGACTCGCGCAAGCGCGCGCTTTACGATCAGCACGGCCACGCAGCATTCGTAAACGGCGGCGGCGGACAGGGCGCGGGCGCCGGTTTTGCCGACGTTGGCGACATCTTCGGCGATATTTTCGGCGACATCTTCGGCATGGGCGGTGGACGCGGACGTCAGCGTCGCGGCGCTGACCTGCGTTACGTGATCGAGCTCGATCTCGAAGAAGCCGTGTTCGGCATCGAGAAGCAGATCGAGGTGCCGACGCTGGTCGAATGCGGCACCTGCAAGGGTGCCGGTTCCGCCGACGGCAAGACCTCCACCTGCGATACCTGCCGTGGCCACGGCCGCGTGCGCATGCAGAACGGCATCTTCTCTATCCAGCAGGCGTGCCCGCATTGCGGCGGCTCGGGCAAGGTCATCGCCAATCCGTGCGAGGAATGCCGCGGCGAAGGCCGCGTCGAGGACGACCGCACGCTGTCGGTCAAGATCCCGGCCGGCGTCGACAGCGGCGATCGCATCCGCCTCGGCGGACAGGGCGAAGCCGGACCCTCCGGCGCGCCGTCAGGCGATCTTTATGTCGAAGTGCGCGTGCGCGAGCATGCGATCTTCCGCCGCGAGGGCGACGATCTGCACTGCGAAGTGCCGATCCGCTTCGCGCACGCCGCGCTCGGCTCGACACTCGCGGTGCCGACGCTCGAAGGCGAAACGAGCCTCTCGATCCCGCCAGAGACCCAGACCGGCAAGCTGTTCCGCCTGCGTGGCAAGGGCGTCAAGTCCGTGCGCACGGGGCGCACTGGCGATCTCCTCTGCCATGTCGTCATCGAGACGCCGGTGAAGCTGACGCGCGACCAGCGCGATCTGCTGCAGCAGTTCGAGGCGACGTTCGAAGGCGAGAAGGCCGCCGCGCATTCGCCGATGTCGAATTCGTGGCTCGACGGCGTCAAGCGGTTCTGGGATCGCGTCACCTCGTAGTCGCGAATGCGGGCGGTTCGTGCTGCGTCGGGAGACGCGCCGCGAACGGAACGCCGCGCCACTGCGGTAGGCTATCGGCCGTGACCCGCGGAGCGTCGCGATGAGCCGACCCGTATCGATCGCCGTGCACGGCGCCTCCGGGCGCATGGGGCAGGCTGTCCTGCGACTCGCGCTCGGATCCATGGAGACATCCGTTGTCGCGGCGCTGGTGCGCCCGGATGCGCCGCTTGCCGGAAAACCGCTTCGCGACGCATTCGGCGACGCCGCAGGCGATCTGCGCTACTCGACATCGCTCGATGCGAAGATCGCGCCGGCCGTCCTGATCGATTTCGGCTCGCCGCACGCGTTCGAGGGCGCGCTCGCGATCGCTACGGCGCGCCGCATCGCATTCGTCAGCGGAACCACCGGCCTTAACCCGGCGCAGCACGCCGCGATGAAGAAAGCCGCCGCGACGATTCCCGTGCTGTGGAGCGCGAACTTCAGCCTCGGCATCGCGGTGCTCGCGCGTCTTTCGCGCCAGGCCGCGCGCGCGCTCGCGGCGTGGGACTGCGAGATCGCCGAAGCCCATCACCGCAACAAGAAGGACGCACCGTCCGGTACCGCGCTCGCGCTAGGGCGCGCGATCGCCGATGCACGCGGGGTCGAGTTCGACAGAGTCGCCGAGCTCGATCGCTTGACGACGCCGCGCGGCGACGCATCGTCGATCGGTTTTGCCGTCAGCCGCTCCGGCGACACCGTTGGCGAGCACACGGTCGTGTTTGCCGCCGCGGGCGAGCGCATCGAGCTCGTCCATCGCGCCAGCGACCGCGACATCTTCGCGCGCGGCGCGCTCCGGGCCGCGGCATGGATCGCCGATCTGCCCGCCGGGCTGCATGTCCTCGGCGACGTGCTCGGGCTCGGCCGCGACTGATCCGTAATCGGTCGCATGGCCGACGCAAGACAGCTCTAAGCCGCCGATTGATTCCACCTTGGAAACGATCGTTTCAGCGGCCCACTTCGCCGGCAAGCCCTTTACGCTTCTTTACTCGCATTGCGGGAACCTCATTGCCGCAACGCCGAATGCAGCAATTGATTTGTGGACGTCCGCCGGTCACTATCCGCCATAAGACTGATCAGATATCAGGCTTGGGGCCAATCTCAGACCGTCTGCAACTGGGGCGCAACCTCGTCGTAGCCACCCGATCTGCGAAGCCGGACCGCCTCGGCGGCCGCGGCATCGTGCGGTCGGGGGCATGCGCATTCATTCCGGCATCGAAGGAAGGGGACTGATGAAACTCAGGAAACACGTCCACGCGTTCGTCGCGTCGCTGTTCGCATTTTTTGGCCTGGCGACGCTCGCGTCGGCTGCGCCGCCCGAGCCGGTAAAGGTCGGCAAGAACGGCATGTTCACAGGAACTTCGTATCAGAACGACGTTTCGCTGCCGCTTTACTACCTGCCGGCGCGTCCCACCGACGACGATGACGCCGACGCCGACAAGGACACCCCGTTCCACGAGGGTCCGCTCAACCCGCAGATTCCGAACAACCATGTCGACAGCGTCGATCCGGTCGTCCAGAACACGAAGGCGCCGACCCCGCTGATCCCGAGCCCTATCCTGAGCTTCAACGGCATCCAGTTCCCGGGCGTCAGCTGCAACTGCGCGCCGCCCGACACGAACGGCGAGGTCGGCGAGACGCAGTACGTGCAGATGGTCAACGAAGGCTTCCAGGTCTTCGACAAGGCGAGCGGCACCTCGATCCTCGGACCGCAGAGCATCACGACGGTCTGGGCCGGCTTCGGCGGCGTCTGCGAGAACGCGGGCGACGGCGATCCGGTCGTGCTCTACGATCAGATCGCGAATCGCTGGCTGATCAGCCAGTTCGCGGGCGCCTCGATCCCGACCGACGAGTGCATCGCGGTCTCGACGACGAACGACGCAACCGGCACCTGGAACCGCTATGCGTTCCATCTGGGTTCGAACTTCTTCGACTACCCGCATCTGGCCGTGTGGGCCGACGCGTACTACATGGCAGACAACGTGTTCAACTCGTCGGGCACCGCGCGCCTCGGCCCGCAGGCGTTCGCGTTCGATCGCAATGCGATGCTGGCCGGCCAGCCCGCGACGTTCGTGACGCCGGGCATCACCGGCGGCGCAGGCGAGGCCTACTTCCTGCCCGCCGACCTCGACGGCTCGAACCCGCCGCCGAACGGCGCGCCGAACTCGTTCGTGGAATTTCCGGGCGGCGGCACCTACAAGACGTTTCATTACCACGTCGACTTCGCGACGCCGGGCAACTCGACCTTCACGCAGTTCGGTGCTCCGGCGGCTGCGGGCTTCACGCAGCTTTGTCCAGGCACCCGCGCATGCGTTCCCGCGCAGGGCGGCACCAACATCGACGGCATCGGCGACCGCCTGATGTTCCGTCTCGCCTATCGCAATTTCGGCGACCACGAGTCGCTGATCGGCAACTTTTCGGTCAAGGCGAACAACGTCGCCGGCGTGCGCTGGTTCGAGCTGCGCAACGTCACGACAGGCCCGATCTCGGTGTTTCAGGAATCGACCTACCAGCCCGATACCGACTGGCGCTGGCTCGGCAGCGTCGCGATGGACGGCTCGGGCAACATGGCCGTCGGCTTCAACGCGTCGAGCGCGACGATCCATCCGCAGCTGCGTTACGCGGGCCGTCTCGTAAGCGATCCTCCGAACCAGCTCGCGCAGGGCGAAGCGCACCTATTCGACGGCGCGGGCAGCCAGCTGCAGACCAACAGCCGCTGGGGAGACTACAGCGCGCTGACGATCGACCCCGTCGACGACTGCACGTTCTGGTACACGAGCGAGTACTACGCGACGACGGCCCAGTTCAACTGGCGCACGCGCATCGGCAGCTTCAAGTTCGCCGAATGCGGCACGCCGGGCTTCACGCTGCATTCGACGCCCGATGACGTCTCGGTCTGCGCAGGCACGCCGGCGACGTACAGCATCGCCGTCGGCTCGGTCTCCGATTTCAACAGCCCGGTCACGCTCGCCGCGACCGGCAATCCGTCGCCCTCGAGCGCGACGTTCGCACCCAATCCGGTGCCGACGCTGCCGGGTTCGAGCACGCTGACGATCGGCAACACGGCCGGCGTCGCCACGGGCACCTACCCGATGCATGTCAACGGCACCGCCACGGGCGCCGATCCGGAGTCGATCGACATCAGCCTCTCGGTGTTCGCATCGGCACCCGGTGCGCCGACACTGACGGGTCCGTCCAACGGCGCGACCAACGTGCCGGTGCGTCCGACGTTCACATGGACCGGCGGCAACGCGGACAACTACACGATCGACGTCGCGACCGACGCTGCGTTCACGAACATCGTGTTCACCGACACGGTCGCCGGCACCACGGCGACGCCGAACGTCGATCTCACATCCAACACGCAGTTCTTCTGGCGCGTGACGGCCGCGAATGCGTGCGGCAATGGTGCGGCATCGGCGACGTTCTCGTTCACGACCGTGGGGCAGGCGGGCGATTGCTCGGCCGGCACCACTCCGCAGACGCTGTACCAGTACGGTTTCGAATCCGGCCTCAATGGCTGGACGCTGGGCAGCGGCAGCATCGCCAACACGTGGGCTGACAACACCTCGAGCGTGCACAGTGGTGCCCACTCGTGGCATGCGGACGATTCCGATGCGGTCAGCGACCAGCGCTTCGTCTCGCCTTCGATCACGCTGCCGACCGGACAGGATCCGCTGACGCTGCAGTTCTGGCACAAGCGCGACATCGAGCAGCAAGACGCGACCAACTGCTATGACGCGGGCATCCTCGAGATCTCGACCAACGGCGGTTCGACCTGGTCGCAGCTCGGCGCGCCGGATCTCCTGACCGATCCGTACGACGGCCTCGTCTCGAGTCAGTTCAGCAATCCGCTGCAAGGCCTGCAGGCTTGGTGCGGCGTGAAGGACTGGACCGATTCGATCGTCAACGTCAGCATGTTTGGCGGCGACACGGTGCAGTTCCGTTATCGCCTCGGTTCGGACGAGTCTGTCTCGCACGACGGCTGGTATCTCGACGACGTCAAGGTACAGAGCTGCTCGAACGGCACGGTCACGCACACGGTCACGCCGGTCGCCGGCGCGGGCGGCACGATCGCCCCGTCAACGCCGCAGATCGTCAACGACGGCGCGACGACGGTGTTCACGGTGACGCCGAACAGCGGCTTTGCGATCAACACGGTGACCGGCTGCGGCGGCAACCTCGCCGGCAACACGTACACGACCGGCCCGATCACGGCGGACTGCACGGTGAATGCTTCGTTCGCCGCGGTGCCCGACGTCACGATCTCGATCGACGACGGCCACGACTTTGCGGCGTACGGCATGACGCTGAGCTACGAGATCACGCTGACCAACGCGGGATCGAGCCCTGTCACCGGCGTCAGCGTGTCCAACGCGTTCCCGGCGCAGCTCGACGTCAGCGCAGCGACGTGGGTCTGCCACGGCGGCGCGGGCGCGACCTGCGCCGCGAGCGGCACCGGCGCGCTGAGCGATACCGGCGTCGTGATTCCGGCGAGCGGCAGTGTCAGCTACACGCTGACGGCGCCGGTGCGCACGGATGCGACGACCAACGAGGTAAACAACCAGGTCTCGGTGACGGGACCGTCCGGCACGCACAGCGCGAACGACATCGACGTGCTGGTGATCTTCCGCGGCGGCTTCGAGAATGGCGACGACGGCGCGAACGCGGTGCCTGGCGTAGCCGCGGCGGCGCCGGTTTCGAAGACAACGAAGACGGCGAAAGCGAAGAAGTAGTTCGCTCGCCACGCGATCCAACTACGGCCGGGCGTTCGCGCCCGGCCGTTTTTTTTTGTTTTCTCTTCCCCTCTCCCGCTTGCGGGAGCGGGTAGGGTGAGGGAAGTCTTGCGATAGCGCTCCGCTGTGTGCGCTCCAACGCTCCACTTCGTGGGCCCTCACCCCAACCCTCTCCCGCAAGCGGGAGAGGGGGAACGGCGTCTTGCGTTCGCTCGCGCGGGTCAGTCGCGAATATCCGGAAGTCCGGGCGGACGCCGATGATGCGAATGTCCGCGCGTCGGAGCGGCGTCTTCCGCGCTGTCGATGCCGGCACCGCTGAGCGCACCGGTATGTGCCGGATCGAGCCAGTCGCGTAGGCGCGTCGATGCGCTCGATCCGTTCCAAGCGCCGGCGAGCTTGCCGTAGCAGTCGGTTTCGTCGTTCGGCTGACTCGGGTTCGCGACGCTGCAGTCCGCGAATCCTCCGGACAGCGTTCCGATCAGGTGCCTTGGCTGACCGCTGCTGCTGCCGGCGGTGACGAACAATCCGGATCCGGACGAGCCGCCCTGCGTCGTTCCCTGCGAATACGGCCCGGTTTCCCAGTGCGTGTTGGTGCTCGCGCCGCCCGTGCCGATGCAGTTGTCTGTCGTGCCGGGTGATGGACCCGCGGTGATCTTTTTGACGTCGCCGAGCGGATGGTGCATTCCCACCGTGCCATTCGGATCCGCGCCGGTCGCGTCCCAGCCGGCGTAGTAGACATGCCAGTCGGGATCGGGCGCCTGCGAAAGCTGGACCAGCGCGAAATCGACGTCCGCACGCGTGGCGCGCAGCGAGGCGCCGTGCTGATCGTCGGCGAAGAATCCGGCTGCGGGCTCGGCAAGCGCGTTGCAGAGCGTCGATTGGTAATTCCAGTAGAGCACCATCGAAGCCGCCTCGGTAGCGCTCGACACGCAATGCGCGGCAGTCAGGAAATAGTTCTTGTGGTCCTGCGGCAGATCGGCGACGAGCGTACCGCTGCAGATGAAGGTGCCCGGCTCGTCGTCGTCCTCGACTTCGTAGTAGGCGACCGCGCGGATTTCGTCCGGATACGGCTGGCCGAGCGGGCAGACGACATTCACATTGCACGCGCCGGACGTCCCCGGGCCGGTGCCATCGATCCGCTTGAAAAGATCGCGAAAGCCCGCGCCGATGTGTGCGATCTCGATTTCATCCGAGGCATCCGCGCCGGCCGGAGCGTGCAGTTCGATCGTCGCGGTGTCGCCCGGCACGACGGGAGAGTGGAATCCGTCCGCGCCGGCATCCGCGGCAGTGTACGGACCCTGGTAGTAGACGTCCGCGCCGATCGCGTGCAGCGTCGCGCCGGCAGGCAACGCGAAATGCGGGAAGTACATGCGCAGATCCGTCGCACCCGACGCGCGAACGTGCACGCGCCATAAGCGCGAGCCGTCGGGCAGCAGGTCCCATCGTCCGTCGCGATCGCTGCGGATCGAAACATCGAACCGATCGGCCGTCGCGAGCCGTTTGGTCGGCGCCGCGGCCGTCCGTTGCTTTGCATCGGCTTCAGCGCGTCGTTGCGCCGTGTCGATCGAGCCGACGTATTGGGTCGGCACAGTCTCCGCGTGCATGGCCGGATGAGCGAGCGAGTAGGGCCGTTCGCCGTGCCGCGCGAGCGCGGGCGTCGGGAGCAGCGTGATCAGCAGGCAAAGCGCTGCACGCGGCAGCGGCAATCGCGAATCGAGGCAGCGCATCGTGGATCTCCGCATCGCGAGATGCCGAGCATACGGCGGTTCGCGCGCCGCGACGCGTGGCTCAGTCGCGGTGCGCGGCGTTGCGGTCGCGGTTGGCGCCGAGTCTGCGGTCGAGCCCGCCGAACAGCTTCTTGAACAGACGCGACAGTTTGCCGCGCTGTGTCTTGCGCGCCTTTTCCTCTTCGCTGGTCAGCCACGCGACCTGGATCACGCGGCGTTCGCCTTCGTACGGAAGATGGCCGTGGAACGAGTTGTCGGCGCGCCTGAACGCGGCAAGAGCCCCGTACAGCGGGCGGATTTCCGGCGCGGCGAGATCGTCGATGTCGTCGATGCGCTTCAGGAAACGGAAGCAGCCGTCGCTTGTGTCCGGCCACGATTCGTTGAGATAGAGCAGCGCCGTCGCCACTTTGGACTTGCTGTCGGTGTGGATCGTGCCGTGCCGCTTGTTCAGCGCGCGGCAGATCGTGACCAGCGTCGGGTAGCCGCCGAGGTTCGGTATGCCCAGCCGCTCGCCGAGCGCATCGGCGAAGGCCGGCGCGGTGATCTCCTCGACGAGGCGGATGATGCTCGGCCCGCAGTCCTCCGGCGCATACGGGAAGAATCCGGCGCCGCTGTAGCGCGGGAAATCGTCCCCGAGCTCTGCTCGTGCGGTGGCCTGGAGCTGGTCCTCGGCGATCACGAACGCGAACGGCTCGCGCGCGACCTGCGTGCGCGGATCGGCGAGGCGGGCGGGGTCGATGATCGGCGCGCTATCCATGGCGTCATTGTATTCCGCGTCGGCCCGGCAGGCCTCACGGGTGCCCGGCCGGTCAAAATCCTGTAGAATTTCCACTCGCCTCGATTCCTTATACGCCCGGCCTACGGACTGGTCCTGACCAGCCCGCGGGTTCTGTCGCACCTGATAATTTCTCGAGGTCAGGGCGCCGGGCCAGAGCACCTACTTCGACACAGGCGAACGCATGACCGCACCCGCACTCCTCGCACTGGCCGACGGGACGTTGTTCCGCGGCGTTGCCATTGGAGCTGAGGGGAAGACGGTCGGCGAGGTCGTCTTCAATACCGCGATGAGCGGCTACCAGGAGATCCTCACCGATCCCTCGTACAGCCGGCAGATCGTCACGCTGACCTATCCGCACATCGGCAATACCGGCTGCAACGCGGTCGACACGGAAGCATCGCAAGTGCACGCGGCCGGACTCGTGATCCGCGATCTGCCGCTCGCTGCGAGCAACTGGCGCTCAGAAGAAGCGCTCGACGCGTATCTTCGCCGCAACCATATCGTCGGCATCGCCGAGATCGACACGCGCAAGCTGACGCGCATCCTGCGCGACAAGGGCGCGCAGAACGGCTGCCTCGTCGCCGGCGAGAACATTTCCGAGGACGACGCGATCGCGGCTGCGAACGCGTTTCCGGGCCTCAAGGGCATGGATCTGGCGAAGGTCGTTTCGGTCCGCGAACGCTACAGCTGGCGCGAAGGCAGCTACGATCTCGACAAGGCCGCGTTCGTCACGCCGTCGCTGCGCTTTCGCGTCGTCGCCTACGACTTCGGCATCAAGCGCAACATCCTGCGCATGCTCGTCGACCGCGGCTGCGACGTCACCGTCGTGCCGGCCGAGACGCCGGCGAGCGAAGTGTTCGCGCTGCGTCCGGACGGCGTGCTGCTCGCGAACGGTCCCGGCGATCCAGAGCCTTGCGACTACGCGATCGCCGCGATCCGCGAGCTG
>Ga0157376_10004067_pt1 | contig 10119 bp, 9 predicted proteins | sample M45metaG_FD_121801 | JGI IMG/M metagenome (GOLD analysis project Ga0157376, IMG submission 121801) | Miscanthus rhizosphere microbial communities from Kellogg Biological Station, Michigan, USA - M4-5 metaG | ecosystem: Host-associated > Plants > Roots > Rhizosphere > Soil | place: USA: Michigan... | reverse complement strand
GGTCGTTTCCGGTCAAAAACTTAACTTTAGCTGCGTCAACACGGATTATAGCATTATCAGAAAAATGGAAACAAGCGGTATTGGGCTGGAAAATGTACGGCGAAGGCTGGAGCTGGTTTACCCCGGTAAACACCGGCTGATGATCAATAAGGAAGACCGGAAATTTATGGTTGAACTTGAAATCGATCTTTCATGATGACCTGCATAGCCATTGACGACGAACCGAAGGCCCTGGAGATAATAGAGCGGTATTGCCAAAGGATCAGTCTGGTCAGCCTCAAGGCGACTTTTCGCGAACCGGTCAAGGCGATCGAGTTTCTGAACCGTGAAAAGGCCGACCTGATCTTCCTCGACATCAATATGCCGGAGATCAGCGGAATACAATTCCTGCAAACCTTGTCGCCACGGCCCGTGATCATTTTCACTACCGCCTACCGCCAATACGCGGTGGAAAGTTATGAGCTGAACGCACTGGATTACCTGCTGAAGCCTATATCTTTCGAACGCTTTCTTATGGCGATCAATAAAGCCGCGGCTGCATTATCGTCAAAAAATGCCACGGGCCCGGACGAAGACGCTGCAGTGTATTTCAAAAGCGGGCCGCAGACCTACCGGGTCAAAGTCAGCGAGATACTATACCTGGAAAAGAACGGCAATTATGTTACTGTTCACCTGAAATACGGAAATATACTGATCCGGGAAAATCTGGGTACCATTTTTGACCTCGTACCGGCAGCCGATTTTGTCCGGGTACATAAATCGTATGTGGTGGGTATCAGGCACATCAGCATGCTCGAGGTTCATCAGCTTATTGTTAATGGTGAAAAGATCCCGATTGGCAGCTCTTACCGCGATTCGCTTCACGACCGGCTCGGACTCAACTGATACTCAGATCATTGTTGTTACCCCTTTGTGGCAAATTACCGGGGCAATGCTGAACGCTTTTCGAACGAGGCACGCACGAAATCCGTCAGGTGCCGGACCGTAAACCGGCTGCATGGGAGTGAGTCATTCTTTTCCCGGTCCTGCGGAGGAAGATCTGATAATTCAACCAGGCGGCTACCACCATTTTCCGTCGGCTTTAACATTATACATTTAATGAGTGGCGAATTACTCCACCATTCCGACGCGCTTTCCTGCCCCGGATACTGACCCGTATAAGTGATCATAACGGGTATGTCTTTCTCACGCATCCCCCTCTTCTTATAGTAGTTGTAGATGGCCGAAGAGCAGTGCATCAGGCCCGTGCAAGGCCCAAAGATCATCTTGACTGAACTTGCGGAGAGAAGACATATTGCTTCCCGAAGAGACAGATTCTTCGAAAATATCATGTTGTCACACAGATCCCCCAGCCATGCCCGATAAAACTCCTCCTTTCCAAGGCCCCGTTCGTCGAAATTCAGCACCTTGATCCTCTTTCCCCGCAGCAAGGACTGCATAAATTCAAAATAGACCGGGGTGTTCAGTAGCTTTTCTTTACCCGAAGCCGTGTCCAATACGACGACCACAGAGTCGCCCTGACTTATGCCTCTGTCTCTCAGCCAATTTTCGGCCCACGCCCGTTCCTCATTGGAAACGTGCAATTCTCCAGTTGTGTTAGAGATGAATTTAACCAGGTCCAGGTATAGGGGAAATTTGATATGGGCTAATCCATCGCCCAGAAATACGGTCTTGGTCATCGAAAAGACCGGAGGAGCATAGTCCCCGCCACCGAACTCCTCATACCGTTGACCCAATTTGTTCAGCAAAGACATCTCATCGGGATCCACATAGATGATCAGATCATATTCACCAAAGTCAAAACCACCCAGGTCTGCCGAAAACAATTTATTGACATATGGGTTGTTCTTCAACAAGCCATCATAGATCCATTGATGTTTCGGGAATGAAAAATTGAAATCCAGTACGGCATTGGGGAAGTATTCCTTTATTTGCCGCAGTTTCCCCAGTCTTCTGCAGAGATCGCCGATAAAGCCGTTAAGTTCTCTGAACAATATCAACACCTTCCTGGCATTGGCACGATCAAATGAAGCGCACTTTTTCTCATTATCTTCTAAGATAGTACGTATATCCATAGCTTTATAACAGGAAAAGATCAACCCTTGCATTGCAGCATACGAAGGATCGATTCAAAAATCGAAAGCAATTTGATTTGCAAAGACCGTGAGTGGAGCGATGGCTAGAGAAGATGGCCAATGTTCGGGCTGTTTCTACGGGATAGATGGAACCGACAGGATCCTGAAATGCATTTGGTAAGTCTCATATGATGAAAGGTTTTATGGTTGTTCGATTAATTAATAATCAATAAGAAAGACTTCTAAGTAACAAAAAAAAAGTCATTTTTCCAAACCGCAAAAATGATAAGCGGCAAGGCAGGGTGCGGCAAGGGTGGTGCGCGCATTTCCGGCGACGAAATAGAAGCCGAATCTGTTTACGAACCCGACAAGCCGACCTTCACGCCAAAAGAACGTGCCGATTGATAACGGCCTTCTCATCGTAAGAAAAATATTTGGATACAATCGTGTATTTTCTTTTATTTGAGAATCGTTTTATGATGACTAGACTGCATCCGCTCCCTCGACTATCTCAAAGTTCGGTTATGCTCCTAAGTATTAGTTAGGCTCTTCTTCCAGGCAAACGAATGCTATTTGCCCTAGCGTTAGCTATGCCCTTTTTAATTTTTTCATTAACATCGACATTCCACTAACTCGAGATCTTCATTTCGTTACTTACCACTATTCCAGAAAGACTTTCCCCAATACCACAAAATTCGATCACCCTCAAGAAACTGAAATGCCCTTCTGAAGTTCAAAAAAAGTAAACAATGGAAAAAACCGGAAAGGTAGGCATAACGGTCATTATGCCTACCTACAAGCAAGCGCAGTTTATTTCAAGAGCGATCAGAAGCCTGCAGTCGCAGCATCATACTCATTGGCAACTGATCATTGTCAATGACGGATCACCGGATAATACCCGGGAGATCATAAGGCCTTTCGAAACCGATCAGCGTATAAGATACGTTGAGAACAAGTCCAACGAGGGACTTGGATATTGTCTGAACCTGGGCATAGACTCCTCGGACTTTGACCTCATCGCCTATCTCCCATCCGATGATATTTATTTCAGTGACCATTTGGGAACGCTGTGTGCCTTACTGGCCAATAATGAAAAGGCGATCCTTGCCCGTTCTCAACGGAAGATTGAGACCAATCCTGCAAGGCTCAATGAAAACCCCGGAGAAGGCCAGGAAAGACCAGTTCAACTGGTGCAGGTCCTGCACAGGAAAACAGCCGATCGTTGGATCGAGCGCGCCGAGCTGGTAACGGATGACTATAGGAGGCTTTTTTTCGAAAAGTTGGAACAGCGGGGAGAATTTATTAATGATCAGCGGGTAACATGTATGTGGATGGAGCACCCGGAGCAAATGAGCAAGATCATCAATGAAAGATTTGATGGAGGAATTTATAAATACAAGAGTTATTACAATGTTTCAGGTCCCCTGAAATTTCAATCCACTTACGGGAATTACATTTCCGAGGCCGATCGCTACTCGTATCAAAAGGACCCTGACAAACTGCCAGCCGTTATAAAAAAAGGAAGACAACTGAAGATATTATTGGTCGGGGAACTGGCTTTTAACCCGGATAGAATGCTGGCCTTTGAAGAGCGGGGACATCGGCTATATGGATTATGGATAAGAAACCCTTCCTTTATCAACACCGTCGGACCTTTGCCATTTGGGAATATTGAGGATATTCCATATGAAAACTGGATAGAAAGGGTTAAGGAGATCAAACCTGATGTCATATATGCACTCCTGAATTGGAAAGCAGTACCCCTTGCACATGAAGTTTTGACAAACAAAGGGTCGATTCCCTTCGTATGGCATTTCAAAGAAGATCCATTCTACTGTATCAATCTGGGAACCTGGAAGTACCTGGTCGACCTGTTTACCCGATGTGATGGCAGGATTTTTATAAATCAGGAAGTGAGATTGTGGTTTGAACAGTCCTTACCCGAAAAAAATGTCCCCTCATTCGTGCTGGACGGCGACCTACCCAAAAACTATTGGTTTGCTGGTGAACAGTCTACCTTGTTGTCGGATACAGATGGAGAGATCCATACCGTTCTCGCAGGCAGACCGATAGGATTTGAAATAAAAGATCTCAAGCCGATCGTCGAACAAAGAATCCATTTTCATTTTTATGGGGAAGTGATTCAGTCGGCGCTGAGAACTTATTTCGAGGTGGTTCGTTCGATGGCCAGGGATTATGTACATCTTCATCCCAATTGTGACCCCGCCAATTGGGTTAAAGAATTCTCGCAATACGATGCAGGCTGGCTGCATCTTTTCGATAGCAGCAACAATGGAGAGTTGAGGCGGGCAAACTGGAACGATCTCAACTATCCGGCCAGGTTGTCGACCTTCGCAGCCGCCGGCATACCAATGATCTTGAAAGATAACAGCGGTCAGCTGGTCGCCACGGAGACCCTGGTCAGGAAGCTTGGAGTCGGAATACCTTTCAAGCGGTACAACCAGCTGACCTCGATTCTCAGAGATAGAAAGAAAATGAAAGAGTTGCGGGAGAATATGTGGCGGCAAAGAAGCGTTTTCCAATTCGATACATATGTCGATGAGCTGATCGGGTTCTTTGAAATGGTGATCCTGAGCGCGGCGCGATAGGAGCCACCCGGTCGCGGTTAGGTCATGCCTTATCCTCTCGCTGCTGCTGGCGCTTCTTCTTCTCCCCTTCTTCAACGGGATCGCGGATAAAAAGCTGACCCTACCCATTGCGAGCCCGGTCTTCTGGATCGCGGGTCTCGGTTTCACCCTTGTTGCGGGTCTTATTGCCGGCAGCTATCCGGCGCTCTATCAATCGTCCTTCCGGCCGGTCATGGTTCTGAAAGGAGCATACAAATCAGGGCGCCTTGCCTCGCTGCTGATCGCCGTTCCCGTTGCCTTTTATTTCATGCACCGATGGCTTCAGAGCTATGACTATCGTACTACACAGGCGTGGTGGATCTTCGCGCTCGCCGGCGCCCGGTTAGAAATCCGCCGACGCGTCCAGCACGGGCTTGATATCGACAACAGGCGTCCCATCCAACGCTTCGATGGGCCCAACCTTCATCCGTGCGTCCGCCAGTTCCAACACCCTCACGCGGTGCAAGCCCAGCGGGTTCGGCCGGTCGGGGGATCGCGTCGAAAAAACGCCGGTCAACGGATTCTTTCGGTCACCCCGCGGATGTACACGCAGCGTATCCCGGCTCGAAAGATGTAACCAGGTAATGAGGATCAACTCATCGCCAACATTCATTCCTTGCAACGCCGGCGAATACGCGTCCTCCAGCTCCAGCCAGGCATCCGGCGCATCTTCATAACCTTGTCTTGGCGCGTCTTCCCGGGTTTGCAACGGCGATCGGATAAATCCTATTGGGTTCAGTACATAGCTGACATTCTCAGGCATAATGTCTATTTTGATTTTGATTAAACCCAAATTTATGAAAAGCGCCTACATCGCCACAAACCGTACGGTGCCCGGACTCCCATTCTGTCCGTTCGAACCGCTGATGCCATCCCGGCCACTATGACCCGGCCGGCCCGGGGGATTCCCGTTCCCACCACTGCCGCCGCGGCCTCCGGCCCCTCCGTTACCGCCTGCTCCACCCGATCCGCCAAAGCTGCTCGCCGTGATCAGATGCAGGAACGGCGCGGCTCCCGGCATATAGTGGATGATAATATCGCCGCCGCCATAACCGTTGTAGCCGTTCTCTCCGTTGTCGCCATCGCCTCCACTCCCTCCGTCCCCACCCGGTCCCTGGACCTCCACGTAGGTGGTGACCAGGTTACCGCTCGTATCCGTGGTCGTCACGGGCATCTGCGATATCGCTCCATCAGCCCCGTCACTGCCGTCGGCGCCGTCGTGCCCAGCTGCTCCCGCAGTACCTGCCCCACCCTGGCTCGCGATATTGATCGATCCGCCCTGAGTATTCACCAGGTAATGATAGGTCCGGTGCGTGGTGCTATCCCGGACGTCGACGCGCATGAGCAGCGCATGAATGATCGTATCGTTGAATACATCGACCGTAACATCGAGGTCGTCGCCATCGCCGTTCGACAGGATGCCGCATTGGAAGCGGGCCTTGTAATCGAGCAGCAGTCCCAGCGTATCGCGGATGGCAGGCGCCTTTGTCAGACCTGCAAACAGCTTCACTTCGTCATTCCGGATATGCGTGGGATCGGGATCGACCTTCCAGTCTCCTTTCTTACGGGACAGGTGACCGCCGTCGAACCCCAGGATGAAATCGCCGGCATTCTTTTTCTTGACGGGATACCAGAGATCGGCGGTTCTCTTATCGTCATAAAAGGTGCGCACCCCGAACTGGATATGTCCACCGGGAAAACGGCCCGAATTGCCGCTGGTCATCACCGCGATGCTGTCCTCGAAATTATAGGGAATTTTCCGGCTGGTCAGGAATTTACCCCGGCCGCCGAGGAACCATTTCCGCGCATATACATCGACGGTGACCGAGTCGCCTTTCTTATAGACCTTGCTATTCCGTAACTTTACCTTGCCCCCGGAATAGCTCCCGCTATCCACTTCAATATGGTATTTGCCCCATCCCGCATTCTTACCCGGAAAGCCAATGGTATCGGCTGCATTCTTGCCATCCGGCGGCACTTGAAGCCCGATAGCAAACTTCTGCCCGGGGATCCGCAGTGCGCGGTGGTCGTATCTGAGATGATAACCCGCGACAGGCACCTGCGGCCCTTGCGGCAATTTTGATGAGCTGCAACTGACAAAAAAAAGAATCGCGATGGATAAGCAGAGACGGTTCATGGTCGAGGGTGTTAATGCATCTCTGACTGCCCGTACAAGCCGAGGTATAATTTGCGCCGACGCTTTTGGATGAGTGGCGACGCACTCGCGTCAAGCGGGTCAAAAAATTTCTTTATTTTTTGCGCTTGGTTTTCTCTTTTTCCGTAATTTTGCCGTCCAATCTCAAACAAGAGGATTGTCTCTGTAGCTCAGTTGGTAGAGCAGCTGACTCTTAATCAGCGGGTCCACGGTTCGAGCCCGTGCGGGGACACTGAAAATCAGGCACTTACAAGCAAATCTTTGTAGGTGCCTTTTTATTTGATACATAATTTGATACAACTTTTTAAAAGCGGTTTTGTGGAAAACTTTTGTGAATCCCACCCGCGCTTTCCCCAGTATTTCGGCTTTTTCTTAAATTCACAGCAATAGCATTCAACCTTGTCTGTGGCCCGTCAACCAAAAATAAGTTTCTCCGCAAAGTTTCTTTCTCTACGCCATTACCTGGATGACGTTTCGGTGGATGGACAACTTATGGATCCCACGCAACGGAAATGGGGCAACTATGATAAATACGTTACTCAAGCCATCCGCGCCGGCAATTGCATCACCCTGCTCCGGGAGTCCTATCCGATGACTGTCCAATCTTTTTGGAATATCACCCATTTTGAGAAATTCGCCCGATCTGTCTTTTGGACCTTCAACAAAAGCTTTCTGCTCAAATTGCTCGACCGGGTAGGCGCTCAAAAACCAATGGTCCTGCTTCGTTGCCGGGAGGTGCTGCTGGAATACCCCGTTGCCTATGCTGATCCGATGCCAGAAGATGCGGACGATGAATTGAAAGTTTGCTATTTGAAGAATTCCAGTCTGAAAAAGAACCCGAAGTTTCGGTCCATGTACTCCCTCGATGAGCAAAACCGAAAAGACATCTTGGGAGCGGTTGAAAAAGGAATCGCGGCACTTTCTCCCTCCCCTTCCTCCCCTTATCCGGTCCCTCCTGCAATCCATCCCCCGGTTGAACCGGAGTCCCATGGCCCAATCTCCTTCCTCAACATGGTTCGTCCTATGAACGGTAGCACGGAAGAAACCCTGCGCTTCATCGCCGAACAGGTCGATAAGGTTGGAATTCGTTTTGACCTCTTTACTCCTGTCGAGCTGATTTATAAAAACAAAAACCCCTATGGACTAAATGGCGCTATGGTGGCCTCGATCCGGTACTTTTTCGAGCGCGGGTTCTTTAATAAGGAATATAGCTTCGCCGAGGTCTTCAAATCTTACCTCGTTTACTCGGGAAACAAAGTTGGCAAACTCCCCACTTTTCTGGAAAACTACCAGGAAGACAGCCATTTCCAGAAATATTTTGACAAATTCAAGGACTTGAAAATTAGCAAGCTCCAGTAACAAATCAGGAATGTCGTTTACTCGCGCCTGATCGGCCTGATTATGGGTCGATTTTCCCCGTTATTGCAGTCAGTTGGTAACAAAAAGCACTACTGATATGCAAACGAATAATCCTTTCGACCTGATCCTTTCCAAGCTGGATCAATTACAAACCACCGTCAATGGACTGGCGGAAAATACACAAAAACCCACCTCCCCTGCCCTCTCTTCGCCCGAAAGATTGCTCGATCTAGGGGAGGCGGCGCAGATTGTCCGGCGTCCAGTTGGCACAGTCCGTTACTACATTCATCACCGGGGACTTCCCGCTACCAAGATCGGCAAAGGCTACCTTGTCAAATTCGGCGAACTCCTGGCCTGGGTGGAGGAATTCCACAAGGCAGGGGAAAAGGCCGGTGCGCTGGACCGGATGCGGGAAAACAGGAAACGGTACAAAAAACCGTAGTTGCCAAAAATTCAACCATCTCCCTTCTCTCCTTTTTCTTTTCACCCGCATAATTATCCCAATATGGATTCTCATAAATTATCCTGTCAGGACGCCAAAAGGATCGATCTGGTAGATTATCTGGCTCAACTGGGACATCATCCTCGCCACATCCGCAGGAATGACTATTGGTATCTTTCTCCCTTCCGGGAAGAAAAGACCCCTTCCTTTAAGGTCAATAACCACCTGAATATGTGGTATGATCACGGACAAGGGCTGGGAGGCGACCTGATCGACTTTGGCACTCTCTATTACCGGTGCACCATATCGGAGCTGCTTGAACGGCTCTCCCGATTCCCGGCCGGTCTCTCTTTTTCTTTTCACCAGCCAGTGACTTCCAGGTCGGTTGGGGCGGGTGAAAAAGAAGATGCTTCGGAAGGCAGGATCGTGGTTCTGGCAACCCGCCCTCTGGCAACGCAACATCTGATCCATTACCTGGAAGAAAGGAGAATCCCGCTGGAAATTGCTGCGAGGTCCTGCCAAGAGGTGGATTTCTCCCTATATGGCAAAAAGCAGATTGCTATGGGCTTTCCCAATCGATCCGGCGGCTACGAGCTGCGGAGCGAACATTTCAAGGGGAGTAGCTCGCCGAAAGACATATCCTTATTCGACTATCGAACGGACGAGATCATCGTCTTTGAAGGATTCTTCAATTTCCTTTCCTTCCAAACGATCAACCGGCATAAACAGCCCCCCTTAACCAATTGCCTTGTCCTCAACTCCCTGGTCTTTCTGGAAAGGAGCCGCTCCCTGATGGAGCAATATAGCCGGATTCACCTGGCGCTGGATCGGGATACTGCCGGCAGGACATTCACCCGGAAGGCTCTGCAATGGAATCCGGGCAAATATATTGACCGAAGCGAGTTTTACCAGGGTCACAAGGATCTAAACGACTGGCTCATCCATCAACAAACATACCCCGGGTTAAACCAGGACCGAAGGATGGGTAGGTCTCTTTGAAGGAACAAACTCTATTATTTCATCTTTATAAATAGTAAAACAATGGCCGACTTGAAAAGAAGAACCCTGCAACTAAGCAGCGGAAAGCAAATCAAACTTTTTGGAAACAGTGTCGCGATCTCCAAGACGCTAGAGATCGGGGAAGGATACGCTCCCAACATTTTGTCCCTGATCGAGGAACAACAGGATGGTAAATCGCCCGGAGGCGTGTCCAATCCTCACAAGTTAACCGAGGGCGAACTCATGGAATTGGCGGATTTCAATATCCAATTATGGATGGATTTGAAGGCAGCCCTTCGCCGGCATGGCGGATTGAATCCAAAGGTTTTCGGCCAGGAAGCGGCAAAGACCGCGCCTGCTGAGGTGGAGCATACTGAGACTGGGCGCAAACGTAAGACTACCGGGAAGGAAGATTCTAAGGTTCAGGAGGGGTCTGGATCCGAAGCGTGATCCGTCGGCAGG
>Ga0157376_10004064_pt1 | contig 10123 bp, 7 predicted proteins | sample M45metaG_FD_121801 | JGI IMG/M metagenome (GOLD analysis project Ga0157376, IMG submission 121801) | Miscanthus rhizosphere microbial communities from Kellogg Biological Station, Michigan, USA - M4-5 metaG | ecosystem: Host-associated > Plants > Roots > Rhizosphere > Soil | place: USA: Michigan... | reverse complement strand
TGTCTTTAAAGTTCTTGAGCTTGGACTTGAGGCGGTTTTCAAGCACCAGGTAAAGGAGCGACGCCAGGAGGCTGAATCCTAAGGCCGCATAGGCACAGAGGAGTGCAGCAATATGGGCTACGAGCCAACTGGTGCGAACTCCCTGGGAGGGGAAGGCGTAGCCTTGGACTCCGAGCGATGGAACGAAAACCAGGAAGAAGGTGATGGGAAGGGCGAAGACGCCGAGCGATATTGCGTCGTAAAGCCACCAGGCAAGGAAGTACAGGCCGACAATCGCAAAGCCCAGCAGGGATTCGACTTCGCGGGCTCCAACCGGAAACAGGCGATGGGCCTGGACCAGCATCTCTACGGCAGAGACGAGATGAAAGAAGAGGGCCATGCCTCCGAGGTGCACACACCAGCGCCGCGCTCGGTCGGACGAGCTGAGAACGGCGGGGAAAATAGTGACACTTGCAGCCGCGTATAGGATGGTCGCGACTCGTAGCCAGAGAAGGTGCATGCCGTACTCAATCTAAAGCCTTAGCACTCAGTATACTGTGATTCAAATCACCAGGCGGCAAACGGAAGTTGCGGCCGGAGATGGTCCCAAGATATGGATCTAGAGAAGCTGAAGGACGATTGGGAGGCCCTGGCGCGCAATGACGCTTTGGGGGCCATTTTGACGGATCAGACCAAGTCCGGCGGAAAATGGCAACTCGACGAGTTTATGGCTACGGGCGAGTCCGAAGTCGTCACGGTCATGGAGCATCTGCGGCAGATCGGGCATGAGCCGGATTTTGGTGGAGCTGCGTTGGATTTCGGCTGTGGAGTGGGTCGGCTGACCCAGGCTCTAGCACGGCGGTTCGCGTCGTGCACAGGGGTGGACATCTCGAAAGAGATGGTGAGCCAGGCGGAACGGCTGAACAAGTATCCGCACTGCCGGTATGTGGTGAATGCGGAGAGCAGGCTCCCCTTTCGCGATGGCGAGTTTGCCTTCATCTACTGCAATATCGTGCTGCAGCATGTTCCGAAGCGTTTCGCCGAGGAGTACTTGAGAGAGTTTGTGCGAATCCTGGGAGCTGGCGGGATTCTAGTGTTTGGTGTCCAGGATTCCTTCGCCATGCCCGATGTTGCTTCACGGGTCACGAGGATTCGCCAAATCCTGCGTGTGCGTTCGCGGATCAAGCGTGCGCTTGGCAGCAGCGAGGGAGAGATGCTGATGCATTGCCTGCCGGAGGCTGCGGTGCGGACTGCATTGGGGCTGAACGCCAAAGTCGTCGATATTCAGTGGACCAATACGGCGGCGAAGGACTTCAACGGAAAACTCATCTATCTGGAGCAGCCGCTGCGATCGGGTTATGTGGGACGGCAGTATTGCGTTTTGAAGGCCGACTGAATGAAGGCTCACTTCGAGTCGGATGAGAAGGCGGTTCGCCAGAATGCCCAGAGATAGAAGATGCCCATAGCGAGCAGAGTCATGGGGGCGAGCAGGACGGGGAGGTTGGGGATGAAGGACTGCATCCAGCCGCCGAGGTGATTTCGATTCAGGACGGTGTGAGTCAGGTCGCCTGTGACGATGAGGGCCGCGAGAGTTAGCGACAAAGCGAGCCAGCGCTGTTTCCCGGGGCGCGACCAGAGCAGCGCGAATCCGGGAATACACAACAAGAGAAGCTTGGTGTCGTAGAAGTGGTGGTAGACGGGCAGCAGGGAGAGCGGGATCACGGCTGCGAGGCTTACGAACTGCGTCTCGCGCGAGCGAGGTGCGCGCACCGCGATGAAACCCCAGATGAGAAGCAGCGCACCTCCGACGAGGTAACTCAACAGGTTGTAGAAGTTCGGGGCGTCCTTGATGCGGCTGAAGACGACCTGCAGATCGACGAGTTCGGAGTCGGGGTCGAGCGGGCCAGGATCGGCAGGGCCTCCGGGAACGGAGAGAGCGCTCAGGTTGGAGTGAAGCTCGCTGGTCCAATGCGGGGCGAGATGCCAAACCCAGATGAGCAGAGGGATCGCCAGCACCGTCGTGATCGCTGCAATCTGGAATGAGCGTTTACGAAGTTCGGGAATGGTGGAGGGGCTGGTGAGCAGAAAAAAGCACCAGATGAGGCCGGCATCCTGCGGCTTGAGACAGAGACTGAGCGCGAAGAGAACCACGCCTAACCCCGTGAGCCGGTGCTTCAGGATGCACCAGGTTCCGATCACAGCCAGGCTGATCGCGAGCGCCGATGGGTTGGAGAGAACGACGATGACTTCGCTGTTGGCGAGTAAGAAAGCAATGAGAATTGCGCTGGCGGTTGGGGCCAGATCGCGGCAAAAATCCCATGCGAAAAAGGCAGAGAGAATGAGGCCGAAGGTGCTGGCCATCATCCAGAGAACGAAGGCTGCGCGCCAGGGGAGCAGGGCAAACGGCAGGGTGACGACAAAGGCTGTGGGCGGGTAGACGTAGCGCGCCTGGATTTCACGGCTGATTGGCTCCCCGATTGAGGCGTCCTGGCCGGCGTTGTGAACCATCTGCAGTACGTGATCGGGATTGTATGGATCGAGACCGGCGAGAAGGCTTCGCCCCGGGAAGTAAACGACGCGGAAATCCTTTGCCGTGCTCTCGGAGGGCCGGAGCATCAGCGTGAAAGCGAGCAGCAGGATGACGCAGGCACCCAGAAAGATCAGGTAGACGCCGTCGTTCTTGGAAGATCGACGAGATGTCGAAATGGGAAACCCCTGCTCTTCCGCGGAATTGACGGGCATGGCATCTCTACTTTTACAGGAGCGGCATGGGTTCCGAAACAGGAATGGTATCGGATTGATTACGGTGGCGTAGTTGAACGGATTTAATCCGGGTTCTGCACAGCAGGGGCCGATGCGGAGCACGGTAATCTGTAGGCAATCGTGCAACCCGCTGATCTCCAATCCGCGGCAGCGCCGCCGTCTTCCCTGACCCCTGATTTGCCTGAACCGGAGATTGCGGCCTCGGCCAACGGGAAGGCTGAGAAGGTGCAGGAGCTCACTCCCTTTATGCGCCAATGGACTGCGGCCAAGCGGGAGAATCCCGATGCCCTGCTCTTCTTTCGCATGGGAGATTTCTACGAGCTTTTCTACGACGATGCGGTGACGGCGAGCCGCGAGTTGCAGTTGACGCTGACGGCGCGGGATCGGGAGCGGCAGATGCCGATGTGCGGGGTTCCGTACCACTCGGTCGAGACGTACCTGACGCGGCTTCTCCGTCGCGGATATCGGATTGCTATCTGCGAGCAGATGGAGGATCCAAAGCTCACGAAAAAGATCGTGAGACGCGAGGTGATTCGCGTTCTGTCGCCGGGGACGGCGCTGGATTCGGCTCTGGGTCAGGAACAAAACAACTTTCTAGCGGCATACTTCGAAAGCGGGCCGGATAAACAGGTGGTTTGCGCTGTAGCGCTGCTTGACGTTTCTACTGGCGAATTCAGGACATCGGAGTTCCAAGGCGCGAAGGCACGGCAGCAGGCGCTGGATGCGTTGCTGCTGGCAGGGCCAAGCGAAGTTCTGCTGCCGACGAGCGCCGAGATGCCGGGAGCGCTGGAAAAGATCGCGGCGCGGACGCGTGTTGAAGACTGGGTGTTCACGCGGGACTTCGCGGTTCCGCTGGTTGAGCGGCAGTTACAGGTGCGTTCGCTCGAAGGCTTTGGACTGATTGGGCATGAGGCGGCTGCGATTGCAGCGGGCGTGCTGCTTCATTATGTGCGGACGACGCAGAAGAACGAGGCCCTGCACATCGATTCGCTGAAGTTCCAGGAGCATTCGACATCGCTGGAACTGGACCAGGTGACTGTGCGAAACCTGGAGCTGGTAGAGCCCCTGTTTGCGGGGCAGGATGATCGGGCGACTCTGTTTCATACTCTGGATTGTTGCCGGACGCCGATGGGCAAACGGCTGTTGAGGGCAACGATCCTGCGGCCGCTGATCGACGCGAACGTGTTGAGTGCGCGGTACGAAGCTGTCGGCGAGGCATGCGACGACCTCGTCAAACGCGAAGAGGTGCGGCGCGCATTCGAGGGCATTCTCGATCTGGAGCGGCTGCTGGCGCGGCTGAGTCTCGACTCGGCGGGGCCGCGGGATGTGCGCGCTTTGGCGGCGAGCCTGGCGAGGCTACCGGGGTTGAAGGCTGCTGCGCAGATAATGCATGCGCCGCTCTGGAGTGAACTGGCACTCCGACTGGATACGCTCGAGGATGTGACGGCGCGGATTGCGATGACGCTGGTCGAGGAGCCTCCGCTGACGATGGTGGATGGGGGTGCGATTGCACCGGGTGTGGATGCGGAGTTGGAGGATCTGAGGTCAATTTCGTCCACTGGCAGGCAGTCGATTGCGGCGATCGAAGAGAGGGAGAGGGCGAGGACTGGAATCGGATCGCTGAAGGTTCGCTATAACTCCGTGTTCGGTTACTACATCGAGATCACCAAGTCGAATCTTGCGATGGCGCCTGCGGACTACGAGCGAAAGCAAACGCTGGTAAATGCAGAGCGTTTCACTACGCCGGAATTGAAGGAGTACGAGGTCAAGATCCTTACCGCGCACGATCGCTGCATCGAAATCGAGAAGAGGATCTTCGGTGAGCTGAGGCGGGCGGTGCTGGAAGCGGCAGGACGAATTCGGCGGGCTTCGGCCGCTGTCGCGGAAGCCGATCTGCTGACGAACTTCGCGCACCTGGCTTCGCTGCGGCGGTATGTGCGGCCGGTGTTGACGGATGAGCTGGTGCTGGAGGCTGTTGCGGCACGGCATCCGGTGATTGAGCAGTGGATGGAGGAGACGCGCGAAGGGCGGTTCATCGCCAACGATCTTTACCTGAGCGCAACAGACGAAGGACCGAGCCTGCTGCTGATTACTGGACCGAATATGGGAGGTAAGAGCACCTATCTGCGACAGGCGGCGATGCTGGTGCTGATGGCGCAGATGGGAAGCTTCGTTCCGGCACAGAGCCTGCGGCTGGGATTGGTGGATCGCATCTACACGCGCATTGGCGCCAGTGACAATGTGGCGCGGGGGCGCTCGACCTTCATGGTGGAGATGACGGAGACGGCGACGATTCTGAATACGGCTTCGAACCGATCGCTGATTCTGCTGGATGAGATGGGTCGGGGGACGGCGACATTCGACGGGCTTTCTCTGGCCTGGGCGACGGTTGAATACCTGCATGCGGAGACGGGTGCGCGAACGCTCTTCGCGACCCACTATCACGAACTCACGATGCTGGCGGAGAAGCTGAAACGGGTACGGAACCTGCGCGTGGGAGTGAAGGAGGGCGCGGGTGGCATCGTCTTTCTGCACACGATCGAGCCAGGTGCTGCGAGCAAAAGCTACGGAATCGAGGTTGCCAAGCTGGCGGGATTGCCGTCGGCGGTGATCGAGCGGGCCAAGCACGTCCTGAAGCAGCACGAGAAGCAGGAGCGACAGAGCGTGCAGGTAGAGACTGCTCCGGAGCCAATGCAGCTGACGATCTTCACGCCGTTGTCGCAGCGGATTGTGGATCGAATTGAACAGGTGGATGTGAACGCCCTGACGCCGCTGCAGGCATTGAATCTGCTGGAGGAGTTGCAGCAAGAGCTTAAGGGACCGAGGGACTAGGGACATAGGGACTGAGGAGCGCTGATGGCGGTAACGATTCGAGAAGCGGCGGGAACTCTTCTGGTGGTGGGGTTGGCGGGAACGGAGCTGACGGCACTGGAGCGCGCGTGGCTGAAGCTGATCCGCCCCGGTGGAGTGATTCTGTTCCGCCGCAACATCGTTGATGTGGAGCAGACGCGGGCCCTGCTGAATGAAGCGACCGGGCTGGGCGCGCGACATGCCGTACGTTGCGTCGATGTCGAGGGCGGAACCGTGAACCGGCTGCGCGATGCGCTGGCACCGATTGCTTCAGCACAGGCGGTGGCTGCTGCGGATCGAAACGGGAAAAAGGCGTCGCTTGCCAGGAAACATGGTGAGTTGATCGCGCTCGCAGTGAAATCGTTCGGGTTTAATACGACGCTGGCTCCGGTTGTGGATCTGACATTGCCGGAGGCCACGGATGTGCTGGGCTCGAGGACCACGGGCGCGACGGCTGCGGATGTGATCGCCTATGCGCGGGAGTTTCTGGCTGGAGTTGCGCGACAGGGCGTGGTTGGATGCGGCAAGCATTTTCCGGGGCTGGGTGGAGCATCGGGCGATACGCATTTCGTTACACCCGCGATTGAGCGAAGATGGGAGCAAATCTGGAATGAGGACGCAGTTCCCTATCGAGAACTGCACAAACAGATGCCCATGATCATGATGAATCATGCGGCATATCCGCGAACGCCGGGAAAGAATGTCCCGGCGAGTGCGTCGCGGTTCTGGATTACAGAAACACTGCGAAAGAAAATTGGGTACAAGGGGATCGTTCTTTCCGATGATCTGGAGATGGGCGGCATTCTGAAGTTTCTTCCAGTGGAAGAGGCTGCTGTTGAGGCGATCCGAACGGGATCTGATTTGCTGGAGATCTGCCACAGCGCGGAGCTGATTCTGCGTTCGTATGAGGCGTTGATCGCGGAAGCGGAGAGATCGACGGCGTTCCGGAAAATTCTGCTCAAGACCGCGGGGGATTCTGCTCGTAAGCGAGCGCGGATTTACCCACCCCGCGTAGCTGCGTCCCCGAGCTCGAAAGCACTTGAGTCGTTGAGGAGCAAGATTCTCTCGTTCAATGAGAGTGTTGCGGCGCAGGCCAATGCGGCCGCTGTGGTGGATCCGCGCGCGGCGGCCCCGGCGGAAGCGTCATGAAATCGAGGCCGATGATTGTTGCCGGCGTGATGAGCGGGACATCAGCGGACGGGATTGATGTGGCGATCGTGCGAATCGCGCGAAGACAGCGCATCAGTGTGAAGCTGGTCGCGCACGAAGCATTTCCCTACCCTGCTGCGTTACGGCGCGCGGTGCTGGCGGCGATGAATGCGAAGGCGACCTCCACGGCCGAGCTCGCGAGACTGAACTGGCGGTTGGGATTGGCGTATGCCGATGCGGTGAACACAACCGCGGCGCGGCACAAGGTGAAGATTGACCTGGTGGGATGTCATGGGCAGACTCTCTATCACCAGGGACGGGCAGAGCGGTATGCGGGCAAGAGATTCGCGTGTACGTGGCAGGCGGGAGAGGCAGCGCTGATTGCGGCTGAGTTGAAAGTACCTGTTGTTTTTAATTTTCGCCCGGCTGATATGGCTGCAGGCGGGCAAGGTGCGCCGCTGGTGCCGTTGTTCGATCAGGTCTATTTTGGCGATGCGAAGCGCGGGCGGGTTCTGCAGAACATTGGCGGCATCGCGAATCTGACAGCAATTCCGGCAGGCGGTGAGATCGATGAGCTGGTCGCATTCGATACCGGACCGGGCAATATGGTGATCGATGCGCTGGCGCAGAAGCTGTTGGGAAAGACATACGATCGAAATGGCGCGATTGCGGCTAAGGGGCTGGTGCTTGAGCCGGTGCTGGAGAAAATGCTGCGCAATCCATATTTCAGATTGAAGCCGCCACGGAGCGCGGGACGCGAGGAATTTGGGCGGGAGTACGCGGCGGAGTTTCTTGCAGCCTGCCGAAAGGTAAGCCGCAGACCAGAGGATGCAGTGGCAACAGCGACGGGTTTGACGGCTGAGAGCATCGTGCGAAGTTTCAAGCAGTTTGTCTGGCCGGCAATGAAGGGTGCGCCGATTGATTACATCGTCTCCGGAGGCGGTGCGAAAAATGCGGCATTATTGAAGATGCTCGCGGGATCGCTCGAGCCACTGGGGTGCACGCTCATCACGACGGAGCGCCTTGGGCTGCCTGCTGAGGCGAAAGAGGCCGCCGCGTTTGCGCTGCTTGCCTGGGCCAGCTGGCATCGGTTGCCGGGAAATGTGCCAACCGCAACGGGAGCGAAGCGGTTCGCTGTTTTGGGGCAGATCGCGTACACGTAGGCTGTGCCCACATTTTTTGCAAGGACTAGAACGCAGATTCCTTTTCGGGGCGTGACGGTAGCGGTTATTGAGTTAAATTCACGCTCGTCCGTGCATAAATAGCGGCTGCGAGCTCTGAAGAGTGTGATCACCTTAAAACTACCTTAAGAAATAGCCGCACAAGTACTTTTTCAACCAATAGATACAGACTAAAGCTGAAGTAAAACCACCGAATTCATACTTTGGCATCTTTACTCAACCTTTTGTTCGGCTTACTCGTCTACCGAAACAGATAACGATTGCAGCCGTACCGTCATCGGTATGTGCGAGAGCAGGTTTATGAAACAGAAGGCTGAGAAAATCGCAGGTACTTTGGTGGCGCTCTTTGCACTCTTGATCGCTGTTGTTGTTCCTTCCCCGAGACTGGCGGCACAGGCTGCAGCGCAGAGGTTTGTCGGAACCATCACATCGATTTCCGGCGACACGCTGACGGTGAAGACGGACGCCGGCGAAGCACACCAGGTGCAGGTGCCAAGCTCGGCTACCCTGAAGCGAATTGCGCCGGGGCAGAAGGACCTGAGCACGGCGGAAACGATCAAGCTGAACGATCTGGCGATGGGAGATCGCGTGCTGGTGAAGCTCGATCCGGATGCAGCGGCGGGCACTTCACAGGCGCAGCAGATTGTTGCGGTAAAGCAGACCGACATCGCACAGAAGCAGCAGCAAGATATCGCGGAGTGGCAACGGAACGGCGTTGGAGGGCTGGTGAAGAGCGTTGACGCTGCCAGCGGAGTCGTGGTGTTAACCAGCGGCGCCGGTCCGACGGCGAAAACGGTGACGGTTCATATCGCGAAGACCACCCTTTTGAAGCGTTACCCTGCCAACTCTGTCCGGTTTGCAGATGCGCAGCCAGCGCCGCTCGATGCGGTGAAGACGGGCGACCAGTTTCGCGCGCGCGGGGAGAAGAACACGGATGGGACCGAGATCACGGCGACAGAGGCCGTGTCGGGGAGTTTCAGGAATATTTCAGGAACGGTTTCGACAATAGACGCGGCGAACTCGACGGTGACAGTAAAGGATCTGGTGACAAAGAAGAACGTGACCGTGAAGGTGACGCCCGACGCAGAAATGCGGAGGCTGCCTGACATGATGGCACGGATGATTGCAGCGCGGTTGAAAGGCACCCAGCCGGCAAATGGTGCGCCGATGATGGCAGCCCGTTCGCAGGGTGGCCCGCCTCAGACTACGCCACAGGGCGGTGGAGCAGGTGCTGCCGGCACGCCGGGGCCTGGTGGATTTGGGGCGGGGCGGCACGGGAACGGCGATATGGAACAGGTTCTGCAGCGTGCACCGGCGATCAAGATCAGCGACCTGCAGAAAGGCGAGGCGGTCATGCTGGTGTCAACGGAGGCGCAAGCGATGTGACCGCGATCAAGGTGCTGGCTGGAGTCGAGCCGTTGCTGGAAAGCCCGGAGGCATCCCGCAATCTGCTGGCCAACTGGAGCATGGGCGGCGGTGGCGGTGGTGAAGAGGGCGGCGGCGGTGGCGGTCGGTAGTCCGAACCTTTTCAATTTTGCGATCTGATATTGCGAGGAATGCGTGTATTCACGAATTGATAGTTATTTGCGTTTTTTGATCAACGTTGCATTTGGTTTGTGTGCGCTGGCGGCAGTTGCACCGGCAGCCTTCGCGCAAGCTCAGACAGCGGTCGCCGGTGCTTCGATACATGGGCACATCGCGGATCAGACGGGCGCCTTGATTCCCGGAGCCAAGGTCACGGTGACAACCGCGGAGGGAAAAACCGCTGGCACAGCTACGGCAGATGCGAGCGGCGCTTATGCGGTGACGGGGCTGGAGCCGGGCAGTTACATCGTGAAAGCTACGTTTGCGGGATTTGCAGATTTCCAGTCGCAGCCGATCCCGGTGGCGGCAGGACAGATCAAGCGTGTCGATGTGGCAATGGCGATCGAGGTGGAGCAACAAAACGTTGTCGTGAGCGACGACACGCCCTCGGTGAGCGTGGAGGCCGGCGGCAATGCGAATACGCTGGTGCTGAAGGACAAGGATCTGGATGCGCTGTCGGACGATCCGGACGAATTGTCGAATGAACTGCAGGCGCTGGCGGGGCCATCGGCGGGACCGAATGGCGGACAGATCTACATCGATGGATTCACGGGCGGGCAGCTGCCTCCGAAGTCGGCGATCCGCGAGATTCGCGTAAACCAGAATCCGTTTTCGGC
>Ga0157376_10004062_pt1 | contig 10126 bp, 5 predicted proteins | sample M45metaG_FD_121801 | JGI IMG/M metagenome (GOLD analysis project Ga0157376, IMG submission 121801) | Miscanthus rhizosphere microbial communities from Kellogg Biological Station, Michigan, USA - M4-5 metaG | ecosystem: Host-associated > Plants > Roots > Rhizosphere > Soil | place: USA: Michigan... | reverse complement strand
GCGTGCATCGACGGCCGCGAGAGCCTTCAGTGCGTCGTCGAGCGCCACGAGGTCCGCCCCCCGTTCCGGAGAGACGGTGAGGGCTTCATCAAGAGAAACCCTGCGGGTGGCGCCGCCGCGCTTCTGCGACAGCCGCGACCGCGCGTGGTCGACCAGAATGCGGCGCATCAGTCGCGCGGACATCGCGAAGAAGTGGGCGCGGTCCTGCCACCGGACCCGACTGACGTCGATGAGTCGAAGATAGACCTCGTTGACCAGCGCCGTCGTCTGGAGCGTGTGGCCGGCGCGCTCCCGGCCCATTTCGCGGTGCGCGAGGCGGTGCAGCTCCGCGTGCACGAGGGGAACGAGCTTGTCGAGGGCCGATTCGTCGCCCGCCCCCCACGCGATGAGCAGTCCGGTGACCTCCCGGGTCGGGGGTGTCGGCGTCGTTTCGGGTGTTTTCCCGCTGGTCACTGGGTTCAGAATACTGCCCATCCTTCGGTCAAGCGACCCGGCGGTCGGCCACCGTTGCAGCTTTTCCATCCGATTTTCCGCCTATCCCAATGTGGTCACCGGGCGAGGAACGACGAAGGCGGCCCCTCTTGCGGGTCTCGGCTGGACGAAGCGAGCGTTTGGCGGCGGGATAGAGTGGTCCCAACTCTCGAGGGCCAAGTGAAATTCGCGCGGGCCTTCACGGCGCTTGTGTTGACGACATTGCTTCTGCCGGCCGATGCCAAGGCCCAGAGTACGTCGCCGACGGGGAACCTGTACGGCACAGTGTTGGACGCCCAGGGAGCCCCCGCCTCCGGTGTGGCAGTGACCATCAGCGGGCCAGGGGCCGCACAAACATCGAACACCGATGCCAGGGGCGATTTCCACTTTCTGAACCTTTCGCCGGGCGCCTACTCCGTGTGGCTGGAGCGGGCGGGATTCGGAACGGTGCGGCGGGACGTCACCGTGACGCTCGGCAACGCGGTGCTCTCGATCGTCATGCCCATCGCGGGGGTGTCGGAAGCGGTCACGGTCGCCGGCGACGCGCCGCTGGACAGCCGGACGATTCAGACGGGCGCGACCTTTGGTCAGAAGGAGCTCGAAAGCATTCCGACGACACGGGACCCCTGGGCCATCCTGCGGCAGGTTCCCGGAGTTCTGGTTGCCAACATGAACGTCGGAGGCGGCCGGCGCTCGCGGCAGTCTGCCTTCGTCGGGAAGGGCTCGTCGCCGGGACAGAACAGCTACAGCCTGAACGGCGTCACGATCAGCCAGGGGGGTGTGTCGCCGCTCTATTACGACTTCGACTCGTTCAGCAGCATCGAGGTTACGACGGGAGGATCCGATCCATCGCTGGGAACGGCCGGCGTCACCCTCAACCTCGTGACGAAGCGCGGCACGAACGAGCTCCTTGGTTCGGCGCGCGCCCTTTACACCGGCGGCGCCGGGTGGGACTACGGAATCGGGATCGGTGGCCCCGTCTGGAAGGATCGCCTCTGGCTCTGGGGCGCCGCAGCGCGCAACGCCTTCCTCGGTCAAACCTTCTATGCGGCCACCGAGCCCGGCGAGCCCGGCGACCCCGTCGAGAACCAGGAAACCTTGAAGCACTGGAACGTGAAGCTGAACGCGGAGCTTCTTGCGTCCAACACCCTGACGCTTTCCTACACCGGATTCGACAGGGTCAGCCTCGGATTGGGCGTCGATCCGGACCGTTCTCTGCCGACGACAGTGACGAACACTCTCGACAGCCAGGTTTTCAACGTCGCAGACTCTCAGGTCCTCTCTGCCGGGTTCTTCGCGTCGCTCTCCTTTTCTTACGTCAAGGCGGCTCCGGTGACCACGCCCCTGGGGGGCTTCGCCGAGCAGGCCGATGTCGACGTCGACTCCATCTGGCGTCACAGTTACTCGGCCTGGAGGGCCGAGGATACGCAGCACCAGGCCGGCCTCAGCACGTCCACCTTCTTCGACACGGGCCGCCTGAGTCACGAGCTCAAGTTCGGGTTCGGCTACAGGCACGCGCGGCTGGACTCGGCGTCGACCTGGCCCGGCGATCTGATGATTGGCTCCGCGCCGTTGCGTCAGGCGGGGATCACGCGGTTGCAGAACGCCAAGTCCTACGTGAACACCTACGACGCCTTCGTGGGAGACACGATCCGGACCGGCAATCTCACGCTCAACGTCGGCGCGCGTTTCGATTACCAGCAGGGCAAGAATCTCGCCTCGACGGTTCCGGCAAACCCGGTCTTTCCGGAGCTCCTGCCGGCCGTGCGGTACGGCGGCAACGCGGGGTATCCGATCACGTGGCGTACGTTCCAGCCGCGCGTGGGGGCCACGTACGCCCTCGGGAAGGATCCCAGCACACTTCTGCGGGCCTCGTACGCGCGGTTCGCCGACCAGTTGGGAAACGAGGTTCGTACGATCAACGCGTTTCCAAGCATCGCCTACCTCTACTACGAGTGGAAGGATCGAAACCGAAACGATCGGGTCGAAGCGAGCGAAGTCGCCACGCAGAACGGTTTCCTGTTTGCGCTCGGGGTCGACCCGGAGGATCCTGGATCCGCCGCTCCGGTCAATACGATTTCGACGAGTCTCGTGCCGCCCACGACGGACGAGTTCATCGTCGGCGTCGAGCGGAAGATTTTCCCCGACCTCTCGGCGTCGCTCGCGTACACGAATCGCGTGACGCGCCACGTCACGTTTTCGCCGCTGATCGGCACGACCCGCGACAGCTACCAGTATTCCGGAAACGCGACGGGGACCGCCGTGGCCGAATCCAACGGCTTCGTGCTGGATTTCAGCGAACCCTATTACGGCCTGATGCAGTGCCCCGATCCGTGCGTCGCCACCGTGCTCGAAAACCGCCCGGACTCCAGCAACACCTATCAGGGCGTCGAGCTCGAGGTCATGAAGGCCTACTCGCACGGCTGGACGGCTCGAGTGAGTTTCGCGTACAACGACTGGCAGCAGCACGTCGGGCCCGCCGGGGTCGTCAATCCCAACAACGAGACGCCCGGCACCAATGCGTCCGGACCATTCGTCCTGGGCGGCATCAACGCCAACTGGCAGTTCAACGTCAGCGGCACCGTCGAGCTCCCGTTGGGAGTCGCTGCAGGAGTGAACTTCTTCGGCCGCCAGGGCTTTCCGACGCCCTATTGGGTCGAAGTCGTCGCAGACGCTCCCTATTTCGCCTTGCCCGGAATCCAGATCGGGCCGGCCACGCGCTTTCGAACTCCGAATGTCTACGAGCTCGATTTCCAGCTGTCCAGGGTCTTTCGGATCGGCACCGCCGTCAGCGTGATCCCGCAGTTTGCCTGCTTCAACCTGCTCGACAGCCATACGGTGCTGCAGCGGGAAGGGTTCGTCGGAACTTACGACGCAACCCTGGAACCGGCCTTCGACAAGAATCCCGGTTTCAACGCCGTCAGCTCGACGCTCTCCGGCCGGGTCTACCGGGGCGGCGTCCGAATCGACTTTTAGCGCTCGCTCAATTCCCGCTCCGGCCGGCGTTCTCTTTTTTTACGCTAGCAATTCCGCGCCCGTTTTCCGCCTCTCTCAGTGACGGCACCGCGTCGTCCTTCAAAAGGGAGGCTCCCATGAGCGCGTCGTTACGATCCCTCTCAGTCCTGGCGCTACTCGCGGCAGGCCTGGCCGGCCCTGCCCGGGGTCAGGCCAGCGGCCCGAACGACATCGTCGCCGGCCCCGACCACAATCTCTGGTTCACGGAGTCGATTGCCAACCGGATCGGCCGAATCACCGTGAACGGGGACATCAGCGAGTTTCCGATTCCCTCGCCCGGCAGCGGGCCGTCGGGTATCGCGGCCGGCCCCGATGGCAACCTCTGGTTCACCGAATCGGCGGCCGGAAGGATCGGGCGAATCAGTACGGCCGGTGTCGTCACGGAATTCGAGCTCCCGCCGGCGAGCAGGAACAGGGGTCCTGCAGACATCGTCTCGGGGCCGGACGGCAACCTCTGGTTTACCGAGGCGAGGGGCGGGCTGATCGGCCGGATCACGACCAACGGGATCATCCGCGAATTCCCGGCTGCGACGTTCAACTCTCCCGGCGGCATCACATCGGGCCCCGATGGCAACCTCTGGTTTACCGACTCGTACGGTTACGGAGCCAATGTCGCGCGGATGACGACGGCCGGCGTCGCGACTGAATTCTCCACCTCCGATTTCGACTACTCTTTCGCGCCGATCGCCATCACGGTGGGCCAGGATCACAGCCTGTGGTTCGTTCCGTCGGCCACGGGAGGAGTCGGTCGATTGTCGACGAGCGGAGCCGCCACCGACTTTGCGATCCCGTCCCCCGGAAATCTGCGCGGCATCACGGCCGGGTCGGGGGTCTTGTGGTTCACCGAAGGGAGCGCCAACAAGATCGGCCGGATCTCCCAGAGCGGCGATGTCACCGAGTTTTCCATTCCATCAGCAGGGAGCGGGCCAGCGGGCATCGCGGCCGGCGCGGATGGCAACATCTGGTTCACAGAATTGCAGGGCAACCGGATCGGTCGAATCACTCCGTCCGGAGAGATCACCGAGTTCATGATTTCGACGGAACAGGCCTCCTGCACCACGGATGCGGCCACCCTCTGCCTGAACGGCGGCCGATACCAGGTGCGGGCCGAGTGGGATTTGCCGTCGCAAGGAGCGAGCGGGCACGGGAATGCGGTTCCGCTGACCGGCGACACGGGCACGTTCTGGTTCTTCCAGTCGACCAGCGTCGAAGTGATCGTCAAGGTTCTCGACGGCTGCGCGGAGAACGGTCACGCGTGGGTGTTCGCGGCCGGCCTGACCAACGTCGGCGTCACGCTCACCGTCACCGACACGCAGATGAACGAGGCGAGGATCTACACCAACCCGGCCGACACCGCCTTCCAACCGATCCAGGACACGGCGGCGTTTGCGACATGTCCATGAATGACCGAGAAGGAGAAGTCACCATGAATTCCAGGAAACTGAATCCAGTGCATCCGCGTCCCTTCGTGACCGCCCTGATGGTCTCTGCTCTCGTGCTCGTGGCGTCGGCGTCGAGCGGGAGCGAGCACCACCGGACGATCCATGTCGGCACCGTCGAAGAGCTTTATGCGGCCGTGAACGACGACGTCAACCGCGGGGCCACCATTCATCTGGCGCCCGGAGCTTACGTGTTGTCGACCATGGACTCGCAGGGTACGAATCCAAACGTGCCCCGTCCAAACCACGGCGCCCTGCGCTTGCAGCCAGGCATGTCACTCGTTGGGTCCGAGGAGCGCGTCGACGCGAATTTCGACGGCGTGCCCGATCCGATCAGCCCGGAGACGCCCGACGATTTCGCCGTGCCGGGGACGGAGACGACCATCGACGGATCGGCGCTGGATCTCCCCTTCGAACAGCGGACGGACTGCGCTGGCGAATTCCGTTTCTTTCCGGATCCGGTGATCTACGTCGGCATCGCGAATGCAATCGCCGACCTGTCCGTCTTCTCCGGAGGCCACGTGGCGATCGGGGAGCCGACGAACGATCCGGCCGACCCCGACGGAGATCTCTCGATCGAGATCACGAGCACGGTGGTGGACGGCGCGTTCATGTCGTTTGCGAACTCCGAATGCGCGGCGCGCCATGCGCGTTCGGTTCTCACCCTCTCGCACAGTGTCGTGCGAGGGACAGGATTCAACATCGCGAACTTCTACACCGGTGATGCGGACAACGACAGCTCGGACGGACCGGCGATCCGGGCGACGATCAGCTTCAATCTCTTCTACGACAACAACCGCGCGATGAGAGTGGCGGGCGGCGACGAGGGCACCGATGGGGGCTCGGTGAGACTCCGGATGCGAGGCAACGTGTTCCGGAACAACGCGGTCAACCTTCTCATTCAGGGAAGCGTCGAGAGAGGGCTGGCCGTGGTTGGGAACCGGGTCGACGTGACGTCCGAGTTCGATACGTTCGGAGAGGCGCCTGCGGGAAGCATCATTCTGGTCGGGGGGGTCGGTGACGCGCAGCAGAGCCGGCTCGACGCGGCGTTCCTTCACAGCCACTTCATCCGCGATTCGACGGACTCGCCCCCCGAGTTCTCGATTTTCGGTGCGCAGAACGACGACGGCGGCGGCAGCGACATCCACGCCGTAGTGCGGATTACCCGGGCGACCGTGACGACGTCGACGGGCGTCCCCACCGAGGGCGGCCTGTCGATCCAGGACGAGACCGGGGTCGGATCCGGCCCGATCAGCGCGCGACTCAAGGGATCCCGACGCGCCTTCATCCAGACGAACCAGGGGCTACCTGCGCCCGACGCGTACTTCTTCGAGCAGTAGCGATGGGGGGACGACGGAGGCGTTCGCCCGGACCAATGCCTACTTCAATCCTTCGACGACATAGAGGTTGGAGAGAACGCGCACGTAACCGTAAGCCCAGGAAAGGCCGTCCGGCGCGATCAGGACCGGAGAGATCCGCGGGACGCCGGCGGGGTCCTGCAACGCGAGCTCCTTCCATGGCTCGCTCCGGCCGGTGAGAACGTCGAGCTTCAGAACCTTGCTCGGCACCTCGCTCTGGTAAAGGAAGATGCTGCGGCCATCCGCAGTCCATCCCGCCGGATGCGCCCTTGCGAGGCCCGTGGAGGCGCCGGCGAACCGGCGCAGCTCGCCTCCATCGAGCGGCAGGAGCAGGACGTCTCCGCCGCGTCCGGCTCCCGCCAGGAAAGACCCGTCCGGCGAGAGCGATCCGCCTCCCTGGAAGTCCGATGCGGCTGGCGCAATGGGAATCTCGGTGGCCTTTCCGGACGCGAGCTCGATCGCCAGCATGCGAAATGGCCCTTCGGGATCGGGGATCTGGCAAAGAATCCGCCGTCCGTCCGGAAACCAGTCCACGCCTTCGCACTCGACCGTTTCGATGCGGCGGATGTCTCCGGCTCCCACCGGGATGAGCACCGGATAACGGGGCGCCTGGTACGAGACGGTCAGGACCCACTTCCCGTCGGGCGAGAGGCGGGCGCTCTCGTAGCCTTCGCCGATGCGGAGGGGAGGCGAACCGTCCAGAGCGCGGAGGTAGATCGCGTCGCGGTCGTAGAAGAGCGCCTCGCGGCCGTCGCGCGAGAGGTCGGCGAGCAGGCTGTCGTCCGTGGCGGAGAGCTCGCGGTCCTGGCTCGCGCCCGCGGCAGAGCCGCGGATCCCCACCTGGAGGTCCCATCGCGCGAGCAGGACGCGTCCGTCGGGGGCGATGTCGTAAAGGTGCAGCTGCCCGGGGCCCCGGACGACCTCTCTCAACTTGCCCGCGAGCGTCACGGCGAGCAGCGGAGGGCTCTCGTCGCGCACCTGTTTCTGTGGCGTAAACCAGACTTCGCTGCCGTCGGCGGACCAGGCGAGCCCGAGAGCGCTGTGGAACCAGTCATCGGACAAGACTCGCCGGGAGCGGTCGGAGACGCGCAGGACGGACACGGTCACATGCATGCCGCCTTCGCTGAATGCGATCCAGGCGCCGTCGCGCGATATGCGCACATTGCCGATCTGCCGGTCCGTTTCGTAGAGCGTCTTACCGATCGGATACTCGAGCCGGACCCGGTCGCCCGTTCGGCGGGCGACGGCGAGTTGTGTCCCGTCCGCAGACCAGTCGGCCGCCTCCACGTCCTCGAGGATGTCGCGGGGGACTCCACCCTCGAGCCCTGCCCTGGCAAGAGTTCCGGGTTGGTAGAAGAAGGTCGCAAAGCGCGTGTTGCGCAGAAACGCGAGCTCGCTCTTCGCCGAGATCGAAAGCAGCTTTCCGGGCGGCAGCTCGAGCGTTCGCGTCGCGGTCGATCCGGGCCGCGTGGAGAAAATGCGCTGGGGTTCTCCCTCCCACGCCGCGCTGTAGACGAGCGTCTGTCCGTCGGGAGCAAAGCGGCCGGACCAGACGATCCCGCGGCGAAACCCGACCTGAGTCCATTTCGGCAATGCCGTGGGTCGAAACAGGGGAGCCAGCAGGATGCCCGCCGCGAGCGCCGCCAGTGCCAGGGCCCCGACGAGATAGCCGCGCCGGGTTCGTGGCCCTGGTCCGGGCCGTCGCGTCGGCTCGGCACCCTCGCTCACTTCGCCGAGGCGATCGCGCAGCGTCGTCAGGTCCCGGGCGAGGTCGTGCGTCGAGGCATACCGCCGCTCTGGATCCTTGGCGAGGCAGCGATCGACGATCCAACGCAGGGCCACGGGGGTGGCCGGGGACGCGGCCGCCATCGGCGGCGGATCTTCCCGGATGATCGCCGCCAGAGTTTCGGCCGCGGTGTCTCGTTTCCACGCGCGCTCTCCCGTGACCATCTCGTAGAGGATCGTGCCGAGCGCGAACTGGTCGGACGCGTGGGAGGCGGTTCTGCCCGCCGCCTGTTCGGGCGACATGTATCCGACCGTTCCGAGAATCCTCCCGTCTTCGGTCTGGAATTCGCGCGACGCGCCCATCCCGGGCGGCGCGGGCCCCTGGAGCTTCGCGATTCCGAAGTCGAGGACCTTGAGGAGCCCCTCCGGCGTCACCATCAGGTTCTCGGGTTTCAGGTCGCGGTGGACGATCCCGTTTGCATGGGCCGCCGCGAGCGCGTCCGCCAGCTGCACGGCCAGGTCGAGCGCCCTCCTCACGCTGATCCGGTCGGCGGCCAGCAGGGCCCGGAGCGTGCGTCCGCGCACGAGCTCCATCGCGATGTAGGCGAAGTCCGGCTTCTCCCCGACCCCATAGATCGTGACGATGTTCGGGTGATTCAGGGAGGAAGCAAGGCGCGCCTCCTCCTCGAAGCGGCGCAGATCGCCCGGGCTGCCCGCCGCGGATCGCGCGAGCACTTTGATGGCGACTTCACGGCCGAGCGTGAGATCGCGCGCGCGGAAAACCTCGCCCATCCCGCCCGCGCCGACGAGCGTGAGGATCTCGTAGCCGTCGATTTCGCGGGGCGCGACGCGCGGCTCGCGCGGGAATCGCCTGGCCTCATCCTCGAGTGCCGGCCTCTCGAGAAATGCGTCGGCGGCCGGCTCGTGTTCGAGCAGCGACCAGATTTCCCTCTTCATCGCGTCGTCACCGCCACAGGCGTTCTCGATAAACGCGGGGCGTTCTCCGGGCGTGCGATCGAGCGCGTCGTGGTAGATCCGCTCGATCTCGCCCCAGCGGTCCGAGGTCATGGGCGCTGGCCGGAGAGCTCGCGCAGGAGCCAGACCTTCGCCAGCTTCCAGTCGCGCATGACCGTCTCGACGGAGACATGCAGCGCCTCGGCGCTCTCCTCGACGGTCAGGCCGCCGAAGTAGCGCATCTCGACGACCTGGCACTTGCGCGCGTCGACGGCCGCCAGCGCCTGCAGCGCGTCGTCCAGCGCGACGAGGTCCTCTCCCCGTTCCGGCGAAACCACGAGAGATTCCTCGATCGAGATCTTCCGCGTGTCGCCGCCGCGCTTCTGCGTCTGCCGCGACCGGGCGTGGTCGACGAGGATGCGGCGCATCAGCCGGGCGGACATCGCGAAGAAGTGCGCGCGGTCCTGCCACTTCACACGGCTGACGTCGATCAGGCGCATGTACGCCTCGTTGACGAGCGCGGTCGTCTGGAGCGTGTGCCCGGCGCGCTCGCGGCCCATCGCCCGGTGCGCGAGGCGTCGCAGCTCCGCGTGCACGAGGGGGACGAGTTGCTCGAAGGCGGATTCGTCGCCCTGGCCCCAGGCGATGAGCAGGCCGGTCACCTGCTCGGCCGGGGGAGTCGGTTCGGGTGTTTTTCCGCCGCTCACTTTGCCTTGAGAATACTGCCCATTATTCGCCCGGTCACGGGTGCGGGAGCCGGCCGAGGGCTCTTTTTTCGGTTTCCCGGGGTCGCGTTGCTGATCGCGCACGGGTTTCTCGCCTTCCTGGAATGAAGACGGTGTGTCGTCTTCTTGAAAGGGGGCTTCCATGAGCTCAGCGGCACAGCGACTCTTGATCCTGGCGCTCTTCACCGTGGCGGGCGCCGTCCGTGCACAGGTCCTGACGGAGTTCCCCGTCAACGCGGCGGGAGGCGGTGTGGGAGACATCACTCCCGGACCTGACGGCAACCTCTGGTTCGTCGCGTCCGGTTCCAACTTCATCGGGCGAATCACGACGGCCGGCATCGTGACCCGATTTCCCCTTCCGACGGCCGATTCCTACCCCTCCGGCATCGTGGCGGGCCCGGACGGCAGCCTCTGGTTCACCGAAGGGGCGCAGAGCAAG
>Ga0157376_10004058_pt1 | contig 10132 bp, 7 predicted proteins | sample M45metaG_FD_121801 | JGI IMG/M metagenome (GOLD analysis project Ga0157376, IMG submission 121801) | Miscanthus rhizosphere microbial communities from Kellogg Biological Station, Michigan, USA - M4-5 metaG | ecosystem: Host-associated > Plants > Roots > Rhizosphere > Soil | place: USA: Michigan... | reverse complement strand
GGAAGGATAGCCCAGCAGAAAAGAGGCCAGTCCAAGCCCGCCGACGCCCGACAATGGATTTTGTGCGGTGAAGTTATTGTTGAAGTTATAGCTGCCTGCGGAACTGTTGTTTTGCGCATAATTGAATGTTGCGCGCAGAAATTCTCCGCCGAAGGTCAACGCATGATTGCCGATAAACTTGCTGAGATTTCCTGAGATACGGTAATCGTCTGTAGCATTGTTGATCGTGCTGTCTGCACCCACGCTGCTGAAGATGCCCGAAGGATCGAATCCGCTGATCGACATGACCGGAGGCCCAGGGAACTGTACCTGAGACTGTAATGAATCCGGCATACCAATGCTAGTCAGGCTGAAGTTGTTGAGCAGGGGAGAGCGTGAATATACAAAACGAAGATAGCTGATGCGGACATCGAGAATAGTCTTATTGCTAAAGGCGTAATCGTCGGCCAAAACAAAGCTGTTGGTGTTGAATAGCTCCTGGCAGCGATCCTGGCATATTCCGTTAAATGCCTCGGTGGGCAGATTGTTATTGCTCCAATAGGTATACCGTGCGCTGATGTGCTGCTTCTCGGAGACATTCTGATCGATGTGGACCACTGTCTGGTAGTTATTGCCGCCGCTGCTGCCGGTTGTCGTGAAGTTGATAGAGCCCGGAGCCGCACCCGGGACATTCGGTGCAGGAAAGAACTGTTTGAGATACGCCAGCGATGTTGCATTCAAGCGATTAGAAGGGATGACCCCACCGGCAAATTGCGTGCGATTATATTGAGCTTCACCCGGAGCACATGCAGGGCCGCCAGGCACGTTGCAAGTGGAGAGCGGATCATAGATGGGAGTTTGTAAATCGGAGAGATCTCCAGTAAGTTCGGCCGCCGTCGGCACGGTAGTCGTGTAGGTCACTCCCTGGCGTAGCGCGAAGCCCTCCCAGTTCACGAAGAAGAAGGTCTTATTCCGTCCGTCGTAGACGTGCGGAATATAAACCGGTCCACCAATATTGAACCCGAATTGATTTTGGGTGAAGGCGGGCTTAGGAAGCCCGGCTTGATTGCCAAAGAAAGTATTCGAGTTTAGAACTTTGTTGCGTATGTATTCCCACGCGCTGCCGTGAAGATTATTCGTTCCCGACTTGGTGCGGAATTGAATGGCTCCGCCTGCAAGCCGTCCATAGTCAGGCGTGAGATTATTGGTTTCCACTTTGAACTCCTGCAAGGAATCCTGTGTGGGAACCAGTGAGGTCAGGTTGATGTACTCCGTATTGACCGGTGCTCCATCCAGATACGTGACGCTCTGATTGGCGAAACCGCCCCCAATCTGATAATTGCCCCAGGCAAAAGGATTCGTACCATTAGGATTTTGCTGCGCTTGCCCTTGTGGAACAACAGAGGGAACAAGCGCTACCAGGTTCATGGGGTTGCGGCCATTCAGCGGGATTTCATTGGTCTCCCGTTGATCGACTACCGCTCCAAGCGATGAGGTTTCCGCTTGAATCAGCGGCGTGCTGGCTGAGACAACGACTTGCTCGGTTGTGCTGCCAACATTCAAAGCCAGGTTGATCTGCAGTGTCGAATCCACCTGCAGGTCAATTGGTTGGCGCGTGAGTTGTTTAAAGCCTTCCTTGTGCGCTGTAATTTTGTAACTTCCTGGCGGAAGATTATTGAACTGATAGAAGCCGGAATCGTTCGTTGTCGCTGTGCGCGTGTCGGCGGTACCCAGATTGGTCAGAGTGACTGGGCATTGCGCAATCACATCACCGGATTGTTCCGTCAATGTTCCGTTGATGATTCCGCTGGTAGCTTGCGAATGTCCGTGCGCTGCCCAAATGGCCATCAGAAAAATGAGCGTGGTATGCCACCAACGGAAGCATGTGTTTTTTCTGGTTGTAGTTACAGGGGTATGGGTGATGGAACGTTGCCGAATCTTCTGTGATTTTGTGTTTGTGGGGCATTCTGCATACGGAGTCAACGGGGGAAGGCCTCCTAGCCTAATGTGTAGTGCGCAGCAAAATAGGCTCCTGCGAAGACCAAGATGAGGAACTGCCCCGGACACAAGCATGGCTTATCGCCATGCCGGCAATCGATTGCAAGTCAAGCCGTCCATCCACAACCCAGCACTCTCCGTGCGATTTCTATGCACAAAGCTCAGATTCAGCTCGCAGGCTCTAGCTAATCGTTTTAGGTGTAACGTTTTAGAGCATGGAGAATAGCTCTGTCAAGTGAACGGACTACCTGCCGTCTAATTGCGATTCGCGCTGTTCAGAAATGTAAGGAAGCAGGATCAGGAGGAAAGTATTCTGCAATCGTTCGATTGCGGAGGCCGAGCAAAAATCTGCTTCTGCCTAAGTTTTTGAAGAGTGCTGTTCCGAGAACCTTCCGAACACTTCGGCGCAGTCTTCCAGAAAGCTGCGGTCCTCGGCGTCAAAGGTGTTGATGGTGTGGCTGTCGATATCGATTTCGCCGATAATCTTGCCTGCGGCGCGAATCGGAACGACGATCTCCGACCGCGTATCGATAGAGCAAGAAAGATAGCGTGGGTCGACGGATACATCGTCTACGATCACAGTTTCTCCCTGAGCCACAGCAGCCCCGCAGATACCTTGGGTGACGGGAATGCGAACGTGTTCCGTCGGAACTCCATGAAATGGCCCAAGTACGAGCATGTTTTCGTCGTCAGGGTCCAGCATGTAGAAGCCAACCCAGTTGTAGTAAGGCAATCGCTCCGCAATCAGTCGAACGCTGAAGTTTTGCAGCGCGAGTTCGTCCTTTGCCGTTCTGCTGAACTTCTCTATCTCGGCAAGAATCTCATTGAATACAGAATTTCCCATGGTTCTATTGTCTATCGAATTGGATAGACATGGTGTTTACGCCGATTTTACAAACTGCAGCGCGACCGAGTTCATACAGTAACGGAGACCTGTGGGTCGTGGACCATCATCGAAGACATGCCCCAGGTGCGCATTGCAACGTGGACAAGAGATGGCAGTGCGTTCCATGCCCAGGGAAATATCTGTACTCTCGCGAACGTTTTCCTTTGCAATCGGCTGCCAGAAGCTTGGCCACCCCGTGCCTGATTCAAACTTTGTCTCCGAACTGAAAGCCGCGGTGCCACAGCAGATGCACTGATAGATACCCTTGTCGTGAAGGTTCCAATATTTGCCTGAATAGGGCCGCTCCGTGGCAGCTTGTCGCGTGACGGCATACGAGTCGGGCGAGAGTTGTGCCTTCCATTCAGTGTCACTCTTGACGATGGTCTGAACGGTCACAACTCCTTCTCGTTGTCCATTATCCGAGAACTGCACGATGCGAATACTTTTTTGCGTTGCATTTTTAGCTTCGACGGTTTCGGAAGGCTGCCGCAGGTGGAAGATCGCTCCAACAGCGGCAGCTGTACTCACTCCAAGGAAAATGCGCCGTGACATCTTGCCTGGGACTGTCTGTTGGTTTCGATTGTCTTCAGCCATGTTCGTTTCCTCCCGTTGCTTACTAAGGTGACGAATTTCTGTCTCTCATCCGAAGGTGAAAGCGAAAGCCTGTACTCCTGCATCCTGAAACTCGATGGTGAACGTCCTGTCCTTGATAGCGCCCTTCTGGCGTATCAGCTGATATAAGCGATGTTCGGTGACGACTCCGTTGCCCTGCTCATCGGTATCCGCACCATGGCTTTCGCCGGGTGCCTGGCCATCGATCATAACCCGAAAACGAATGGGTTTTCCGTCAGCGGTAGAACCGAGCACCAGATGCAGGTCGCGAGCATGAAAACGAAATGCAATCTGTCCTCCTGGAGAAGCAAGTACAGCGGTCTGATCGTGATCGGTCCATTTCCCCGCCAAGCCCCATTGGTTCAGCGCCATGTGCGACGGTATCGCGTAAAGATAAGCGGCGTCCTTCTTCAGTCCACCCGGCGATGCAAAGTTCTGTGCCCGTTCGTAGCCGATGTAAGTCTCCGGAGACTGCACTTCATTCATATCTGGAGCGGCTTCTGCTCCTTTCGCCTGCACATCGACGATACCGTCGGGCAGCGGCTGTTTGGCGTTGCGTTCTTTCAGCAGCTCTTGAATCCAGCGCTCGGACTGATCGTATTCCCCTTCGCCGAAATGGTGAAAGCGTACATTCCCATTCACATCGATGAAGTAATGCGCAGGCCAATACTCATTGTTGAAGCTGTTCCATATGCTGTAGCCGTTATCAAGCGCAACTGGATAGGTTATGCCCAGGTCACGTACCGCCTTCTGCACATTCGAAAGATCTTTCTCAAAGGGAAATTCCGGTGTATGCACTCCAATCACTACAAGACCGCTGTCTTTATACTTATCTGCCCACGCACGTATGTAGGGCAAAGTCCGCAGGCAATTGATGCAGGAGTAGGTCCAGAAGTCGATAAGGACGACTTTTCCTTTCAGTTGGTCAGCAGTGAGTGGTTGTGAGTTAATCCAGGTTGTAGCTCCCGATAGGCTGGAGAGGATCGAGCCCTCAGTTACTCCCGTATCGGTGACCGTGAGCGTCTGGGCCGGAATTTTGATCGGCCGCGGATGGAAGCGGTCGAGTAACTGCTGCTCGATGCCTGATGTGCTGGCGAGTGAGAGCCGGGTGAGAATTCCGCGATCCAGTCCAAAGGCAACGGCGACAACACCTGCCAGAACAGCTATACCTAATGCCTGGCGTATCCATTCTTCAGCGCCGAGAGAGCGTTTCATGGCCGCGAAAACTCTGCCTCCTGCAAAGAGTGCCACAGCGAGCGAACTAACAGCCCCAACCGCATAGGTCAGTAAGAGCAGCGATGTGCGAGCGCTTGCCCCCTGCAAAGCTGCTCCCGCAAGAATGAGTCCTAAAATGGGGCCTGCGCATGGTGCCCACAGCAGCCCGGTTGCAACACCGAGCAGAAGTGATTGCAACACTCCGCCACGTGAACCAGATGCAGTATTCGTGAGGCGGTTTCCCAACTGCACAAATGGGCGCGAGAGCCGTTCCGCGAAAGCTGTCGAAAGAAGAGAGAGGCCGAGAAACGCAAATAGAATCAGAGCTGCGATGCGTCCATATTGATTGGCATGGACCAGCCATGAGCCTCCGGCTATTGTGATGGAGGCGACAGCAGCAAAGGTGACTGCCATGCTCAGTAGAAGCGGCAAACCACTCTTACGAAATGGCTGATCGGCCCGTGCAAAGGTAAAGGGCAGAATAGGCAGAACACATGGGCTCATGATTGTGAGAACGCCGCCCAAATATGCCAATACGAACAGGATCATATAATTTCAGCTCTCTAAAAAATGAGACGACATAATGAAAAGAAACGTTACAGAATTTAAAGCACGAGGAAGGCCAATATGGAGGCGTTGGAGGCAAAGCGGGCTACAGAGCTTTATCCAGCCCAACTGGAAGCTGAAAGTCTTTTTCATGAGGTGGAAATGCAAGGCTTGATCCTCTCCGGAATCATCCCAGAGCCAACTGAATGAAAACATCTATGCTTTAGCCCGGAAAATGTACAGAATAACCACCTATTGGCACAAGCGGATCGTTCGTGCTGGTAAGAATACTCTGCTGCCGTACGCTGAAAACCCATCTGACTGGACGCTTCATGCCGACGACATACTCTTTCTTGATCTGGGTCCGGTCTTCGAAGCATGGGAGGCGGATTTTGGCCGCACATTTGTCCTCGGCGGCGATCCGGTAAAGCGCAAACTGCGCAACGACGTGGGAGTTCGGCGATCCTATCGCAGGCCATCTAATCGGGCAAATTTCCTCATGAGAGAATCGCGGACGACAGAGTAAGTTTGTATGTCCATCATAAAAGCTCTTTACTCATGCATTCCTCAGACGAGATCGCCAGAAGCGTCATTGGATTTTGGAGATTCACTTTGTGGATAGCAATCGCGAGATCGGTTGCTTCTTCGAAGAGTATTGACTGTCTAGTTGTCGCATTTCTTCCTCCTTTAATGAGCATCCAGTAAGATGCGCGCCACTTATACGGCAGTGTGGCTTGCGAGGCGGGAGTTACTTTGGTTTAAGAGCTAGATCGCTGATTTTGCATTTGAGGAAGACAGCTCATCGTGTGAAGTGTCAACATACAAGAGCGTTTTATCTACGCAGATTGGAAGTACGTAATTTCACGTCGTTCCGAAATTGGAACCGCTATCCTGCTATTTCTGTATGGGCCTCCGCTTACATTACTAGTCTCCATGATATTAATGTGAATGAACAACAGATATAACTCTCGTGTCTTTCATTTGGTACTCTCAACTCTGGTTTGGGAGTTTATTCAAAGCCTTTAGCCTTGTAAGTGTTGTGCCTCAAGTCATTGGATGTGGACGGGACTTCTATCCGCAAAGTTATAGTGCGGTTCGTTCTGCTCGCAACGAAGTTAGTCAACTTAACACCATGGCATAAGTAGAGCGTTCTTCTTGTGCTCTTAGGAGAGGATAAAATGGCCACAATGCAACTAGAAACAATCGTAGGCTTCAACGCCGGACAAACCGTTAACACCCCGTTAACACCGAACAGCAACTCTATTGCAGTTCCTTCTGGCGACTCCAACGACACGACCAACCTGAGCTTCCTATACAACAACATCATTCCTTACTGGAGCCCGCAGGTATCCTCCTCGAACACAACCACGACTCTCGGCTCAGATATTGGAAACGGCGTTGTGACTTTCAAGCAGGGACTTACAGTCATGTACGTCCCCCAGCAGGGAGGCGTTTATACCGTTGTTCTGACCGGCGATATTGTGGATGGCAACAGCCTGTACAAGATCACTGGCAAGTCGCTCGGAGTATTCCCCTCGAAAAAGGCCTCCTAGTTAGCCCGGAGGCAGGATGAAGGCAAGATTCCCGGCGCTAGGCTGGAGGCTTCGCTATAGAGTGTCGCTTGGCTCCTTGTGTCTGGCTGCGGTGTTATGTGCTTGTTCAAATTTTGCACATGGCGCCGTAGCCTCCAAGCTTCAGGCTCACGCCCCGTCGCAGGATGCAGGGGAGAGCCTTGTTCCAGGTATGGCCGTCGAACGGTCCTTTGGTCCTGCCTCTCTCTGGATAGCAGTCGATAGCCATCTCGCTCAGGTAGATCTCGAAATCTTCCTTCGCGGACAAATGGTCGCCAGGCACATCCTCACGCCAGATTCTCAGACGGTGAAGGTGGAGCTGCTCAACGGGAACGCGGGGCTGCGTGGCAGTTTTGCTGTTCACTTCAGTTATCCGGAGAAGCGGTCATTTCTAGCAGGAGATTTCATCGTACGGCAGGGCGCAGTGCGTACTCCGTTTCGCGGCCAAGTGGTGGACTGGCTGGCTCCAGATCATCTGCTGCAGAAATCGGAGGAGCGTTGGATCACGCCCGAGCTTCGTGTCGTTTCGGATGTGTCGCTAAGCATGGATCAGGCAGTCGTAGTGCAGTTCTATGCCGGCCCACTGATTATCAATACGCTTACTCTATCGCAGGGAGCCAACGATGCGACTGTGACATCGGGCTTCCATGTCGCCACGGTACAAATTAAACCGGGCATGACGCTGCATCTGCAGCCTGCAACCCCACTACAGGACGGGCAAATATATATCGACGGAGATTTCTCATCGTCGAACCTGCCTGACGTCCACTATGCGGGCGCGATTGTTGTATGGCATTACTTACACCCCTGAAGTGATCTGATCTGTTGCGAATCTCGCGGCGCAAAAAGCCATGAGGTCGTTGTGCGGGCTCGTGCACCGAGCCGTAAAGGAGTCGCGCATGGATTCTGCGCCTGATTTCGAACAGATTAGCGGGTCATCTCTTTATGAGACTCCGCAGGCCAATAACAAAGGCTGGGCAGCTTATCTTTTTACCAGCGGTAATGTGCCGTCGAAGCTACCGGAAACGATATCGATAACCGATTCTCTGAATAAGTATGAAGGCTGTTATATCTTTGCCTGGCAGCGTCCGCCCATGCTGGATGCCGGCCTCGATGGATTCATCGAACTGGCAAATGATTATCTGAACGAGCAGAGTCCCATAAACCGGGCGGCCTTTTGGTTGAGCAATCCGATAGGTATACCTTCCTTTGGCCCTCTTACTGCGTTCGGATTCCAGTTTTCCGCGGATACCTTTGGCAATTTGATCCTGCGAAGCAACTTAAACGCGGCCATCGGAACCAATCTCAATTTCTATGTCATCTCTCAGCTCGGTCTGGATGTAACGAAGCAAGGAGAGCTCATCATCTCGACCTCTTCGCAGCAACCTTCAATCGGTCTGCAAAAAGGGCTCTCCGATCTGGGTGTCCAGGTATGGGATGGAAGCAGTCAGAGCGTTCGCATTCCAACTTCAGGAGATAACACCGCATGCTTCGTCTTTACCGGAAGCGTGACGACGAATCAGCTCCTGGGAAAGCAGGGAATCGACTGTGGATTGAAGTACAGCTCACCCACATCCGCTGGCAATGGAAATGTACAGACGATCTACTATCCAGCGCTCGATCTGAAGGCTCTTCCCGCATCGATCGCGTGTATTGGTACCGTCGATCCCAGCGATCCCGTCAACGCGCAGGCAGCGGCCGCCGATTTACAGAAAGGCTACCTACGTAGCGGGCTGATTTTTCCCGGCGTGCTCTCGCTGCCGTCGTCTTTTCGCACTGCGACGGGCAAACCTATAAGTCTGATTCCCATTGGAACCGACAAGGGTGCCGTGAATCCGCCGCTCTCCGCTGGAGGGCTATCGATGGCCTCGTCGTCGGCTTCCAATCTGAGCACAGGAACCGGGTTGGCCTACTTCGCTCCGACCGGCACCTTTGCACTGAACAACCCTGATGACACGCCGAAGACAGCAGAAGCGCTACTCTGCGGCCTCTTCGGTTCGGAGCGCCTGACCTTTACCAACTACGATCCAACGCCCAAAGCGGTGAATGATTTGTTGTTGTTCATTCCTTCCTGCGATGGGTATGCGCCGATCTTCCCTTTCGGGGAAGCGACATTGGATGATCCGAACAGCGGAGCCGTCTCTGCCTCACTGACCGATACAGTGCTGACGCCGTGGGTCACTGTGCTCGCCGCCAATGCCGATGTGAACTACAAAGCCGAGCCGGAAGGCAGCGGTTTGTATGCTTCCCAGGCCAGCCCGCAGAATCTTATTGCATCCGACGCTCCGCCCATTCTGCTCTCTGCACCGCCATCTCTGCCGTTGCCGCAGGGCGCAGAGAAGACCTTCCCCATGGTCCCCTATGCTGGCGGACCCAGCGGGACCGACGCGGATTCGGTGACACAGTTCGAATCGCAGATTCTGGCCAGAGTGCGGAAGAGCATCATTTCGCAGGGCGCAACAGCAACGTGGGCCGCGCGCTCCCAGGCAAAGCTTCGCGCCAGAGCTTCTAGTTCCATTCTCGATCTTGCCCAGACGCGGGCCACGCCTCAGGGCTTTGTAGCTCAGGTCGATGAGGCGACGGGCGCCTATTACAGAGTGGCTATGGCGCAATCCACCTCGCCAGTGGATGGTTCTCTTGTCCCCTTTGCCTTCAACCAGCCTACGCAGCCTCTCCAGGATGCGCTTGAAACCAACCAGTTGTTTCTTGTCGCGGTGAATCCAAAAAATATTGCGCCGGGTACGGGTGGCTCGACCTTTGACAACACCGTGTATATGTCCGGATGGACGATGACGGCGCAAGTGGGCAACGGTGTTACTCCCACCAGCTACAAGAACGTGATGATCTTCAAGTTCTGCTCTGGATCGCTCCTGGAGAGGTTGGGGAATCCCAATCGCTGGACCAGCCCGGCGGATTTTTCACTGATCGCAGGATCGGACGGACAGGGAATGGACTCCTTGTCCTACACCGGACTTTCGCAATGGGCGCAGGATTACGTGAACGAAGGTATTCTGCGCGCAGACGGCTCTTCGGCTGTGTTCTATCAGAACTTCAAAAAAATTGTTACCGACCCGGACTGGAAAGGCATCCTGATCCTGCAGGCCGACCTGCCCATCACCTCGCTGCCTCCAGAGATTGCCGGGCTGGCCGCTGGAATCGATTTCTCTCAATTCAATGCGCATCACTTTGGAGTGACAGTCAGCAGAATCGCTGTGGATTCGAGCGGCATGATCAGCATGAATGGCAACTCCAGCCTCTTCGGTCTGATCGACTATGCGCAATCTGCTTTTGCCTTGAATCTTGCCTCTGGCATCAGCCCCGAGAT
>Ga0157376_10004053_pt1 | contig 10135 bp, 11 predicted proteins | sample M45metaG_FD_121801 | JGI IMG/M metagenome (GOLD analysis project Ga0157376, IMG submission 121801) | Miscanthus rhizosphere microbial communities from Kellogg Biological Station, Michigan, USA - M4-5 metaG | ecosystem: Host-associated > Plants > Roots > Rhizosphere > Soil | place: USA: Michigan... | reverse complement strand
GCCCGCTTGCGCCGGATGCGGTCGGTCAGGCTGCCGCTTCCTTCGCGGTCGGCCGCACGAAGGCGCCGGCGGCCAGCACGGCGTCCGGGTCGTACCGCTGGGCGACGTCGGCCAGATGCGCCAGCGTAGCCGGGTCGTACGCGCGCTGGGCGGTTGCCTCGTCGTGCGGCGGCGCGAAGTTCGGCCAGACACCCCCGGTGTCCCAATCGGAGAGCGCGGAAATCAGATCGTGCGCATGCGGCACGACACGTGGGTCGAAGGCGATACCGACGGTCAGCAGGCTGAACGCCGCGTTCCGGTGTACGAACGCGCTTGGGTGTTCCCCGGCCCGAGCGTAGGCACCGCCGAGTTGGCGGATCTCGGCCATGATCTGCGGCGAGTCCGCGCCCGGCCCGACGCGGTCGAGAAACCGTGCGACCGCGTCGTCCGGGAAGTCCGTGAGCAGCATCGACGCTTCCTTCACGGGCATCGGGTCGACGGGGTCGGCGTGCACCGAGTCGACCGCGGTATAGGGCTTGAGCGCCGCATCGTCGATGACGACCGGTGCGACCGCGCGGATCTGATCGAGTAAGCCTGCTCCTTCCTCGGCGTCGCCCACCCAGAGGAAGCGAACGCCGATCGTCGTGCGCCCGGCGAGCGGCGGGGGCATGTCAGGCGCATCGGGGAGCTGGAGGATGACGAAGGACGTGGTGGCCGTCTCGGGCAGTGCCTTCGACCAGCTTCGCCACCGGTCGATGACCGCCGGGATGTCCTGGCCGTCGAAGTACACGGCTCCGCCGTAGAACGTCGCTATCGGAAGGAGGTCGAACTCGACCGCGGTAACGATCCCAGCGACGCCCTTGCCGCCCCGCAAAGCAAAGAACAGGTCCGGGTGTCGGGTGGGTGTTACTCGGCGCAGCTCGCCATCCCCGGTCACAACCTCGAAGGCGCGTACGCGGTCCGCCGCGAGGCCGAACGTCCTGGCCATCGGGCCGACGCCGCCGCCCGTCGTGTAGCCCACGATGCCCACGTCACTGGCCGAGCCGTTCAGCGGCGCGAGTCCGTACGGTGCCGAGGCCTCGATGACCCGGATCCACTTGACTCCCGCGCCGACCCTCGCCCAGCGTTCGTCCGCGTGGACGGTCACCTCGTCCAGGTCGCGGGTGACAACGAGCAGATGCCCGGCGAGCGATGGGATCGGGCCGTGGCCGGTGGCCTGGACGCCGACCGTCATGCCGTGGCGGGGCAGTCGGATGAAGCTGGTCGTCAACGCGTATATGTCCATCCTCATCGAAGGCGTCGCTGAGGCGCTGGAACTTGCCACGCAGCTCGGGATCGACACCGCCATGCTGGCCGAGGCGATCGAAGGCGGCCCGCTGGACGCGCCCATCGCGGATGCCAAGCTGCACAAGATGGAGAGTGGTGACTATGCCCCGGAGTTTCCGCTCCAATGGGCGCTCAAGGACGTGGACCTGGCGATAGGTGCGGTGCCCAACGCAACGCTGCCGCTGCTCGAGGCGCTGGCTCGACAATGGCGCGCCACCGTAGACGCCGGCCATGGCCGGGAAGATGTCAGCGCCGCCCGGCTGGGGCTCACGGACCAGAGCTGAGCACCTGAGCAGTGGCCAGGTCGCCTGCGGTTCGGGGAGGCGACGTTAAGAATGATCTCCGAGAGTCGACTTAGCGGACCAGTCCCTTGTGCAATCGCCGTCGCTGCTGTCAAGGTGAGCCGCTGGCGCACGACTTTGTCGCTGCGGGAGCAGGCTCTGCCTTCCCTACATCAGATGTGTGGCAGACATCGACCGTAGAGGTGTCTTCGATGGACGCATGGATCACTGACACGCCGGCCAGCGAGCGTTTTCCGATTTACACGCGGGGGAACGCCGATGAGGTGGGGCCGGAGCCATTTTCGCCGCTCGGCTGGTCGCTGACCTGGGAGCAAGGCGCGTGTCCGGGCGTCGCCGACGGCTGGTGCTCGCTGGGAGGGTTCCTACCGGGGGAGTTCGACTATCCGATCACCGAGACGTTCGGCAACTGGGGCGGCTACCTGTACAACCAGGTGTCGGTGGGCCGGGTGTTCGGGGTACGGGCGCCCGGCGGCAGCCCGGACATCGTCGACGAGTCGTTCTTCGGCAAGAACGCGTCGATCCCGCCGTACGTTCCGGATCCTCGTGACGAGGCACCGGCGCGCACGGTGGCCATCGGTGAGACGTTCGCCGGGATCATGGCCGCGATTGAGCGGCCTGCGTATCTCACGGATTTCGTGGCGAAGGTGCGGGACTGGGTCGCTGGGCGTCCTGACTTTTCCGCGCTGAGCGACGCGGAGCTGGTCGAATATGGCCGTACGGCCAACCACCGGCTACGGCCGACGTGGGATGTCTATTGCGTGGTGACGATCGCCGCCACCGTCGGTCCTGGCATCGTGTCCGCGGTGGCCGGTCAGCTTGGCCGTCCCGAAACCGCCGTCGAGGTCTTTTCCGCGATCGGTGGTGTCGACAGCGCCGGCACCGCCGAACGGATATGGCAGCTCTCGCGCCAGGTCCGCCGCTCGCCGGTGGTTTCGGCGATGTTCGATGATGGGGTCGACGATCTGCTGGGCCGGTTGCGGGCGTCCGACGACTCCGAGGTCCGCGCGTTTGTCGCCGGGTTCGACAACCTGCTCACGGTCGACGGGCATCGCGGGCCCAACGAGTGGGACATCCTGTCTGACAGTTGGGTCCTCAAGCCGGTCCTGGCGCTCGGGATGATCGACCAGGTACGCCGGCAGATCGACGAGCAGAGTCCGCAGCACCGTGCCACAGCCACGGCCGCGCGGCGTGATGAGGTAATCGCCGAGCTGCGGCAACTCGTCGCCGGGAATGGCGAAGCCAGCGGGATGCTTGAAGCGGGTCTGCGCTCGGGCCGGTTGTTCTATCAATGCCGGGAGGCCGTGAAGGACGCTTCGGTGCGGGTGATGCTCGAGGCCAAGCTGCCATTTCACGAACTCGGTCGCCGCCTCGCGGAACGAGGTTTGCTCGCCGACCCGAAGCATCTGTTTCTGCTGCTTGACGGCGAACTGGACGATATGTTGGCGAATCCCGAGGAATGGCGCGAACGGCTGGTCGCGCGGGCCGCGCAATTCGCCGACCTGTCGACCCGCGTGCCGCCCTACATCGTCGTGCACGGCGAGCCGATCCCACCGATCACCCAGTGGCCGCTGCGCGCCGACGTCGGACCGGTCACTCGCGCAGCCCCAGGCGACACCCTCACCGGCCTCGGTGTCTCGCCCGGTATCGCCAAAGGCCGCGCACGCGTCGCCTTCGACCTCTCCGAAGTCTTCGAACTCGAACCCGGTGAAATCATCGTCTGCTCGACCACGGATCCCTCCTGGGTGCCGCTGTTCATGATCGCCGGCGGCGTGGTATGCGACATCGGTGCCCCAGCCAGCCACGCGGCGATCGTCAGCCGCGAACTCGGAGTTCCCTGCGTCGTCTCCGTCCGCGACGCCCGCCGGCGTATCCCCAACGGCAGTCTCATCGAGATCGACGGACGCAACGGAACCGTCACCGTGATCGAACGGTGATCGGCAGCGCTCAACAACAGCGGCTAGCCCCCGGCGTTGCTACCCCCGCGGCCTCCTCGAAGGTAGGAACGTCAGCACACAGCACATCGACGCAATCGCCTGGCCGCGGAATGACCGGCTGCTAGGTCTGGTCCGGCAACCCGCCGTCGCCGGCGGCCGCTTTGTAGCGTTGGGCGAGTCGTCCCACCGCGGAAAGTAGTTCTGGCGAGTCCAGGATTTCGAAGTCTGTTCCCACCAGCTGAGGTAGCGCGCCACGGATGCGGCGGATTCCGAGCCGACGGTGACGATGCAGGCGTTCGCGCCGTCGGGTTCGACGTCGACGGCGATCGGGGCGCGCGCCCGAATGGCGGCGGCGGGTGCATTCAGGCGGACTCGGTAGCGGGTGTTCCACGGTGCAGTCTCGAGGGATCGCACGAGGAGGTGCTCGAAGCCTTCGTCGGGTTCGGGCCGGGCCGTGAACCGTTTGCCGTTGGGTGTCTTGACGCGCATCCGGTCGATGCGGAAGGTTCGCCACTCGTCTCGGGTGGCGTCCCAGGCGAGGAGGTACCAGCGGCCTGCGCGCAGGATGAGTCGGTAGGCCTCGACCTCTCGATGCGATTCGACGCCGGAGGCGTCCCGGTAGGCGAAGCGGAGCTGCTCCTGGGCGTGGATCGCGGCCGCGATTGCTTGCAGGGTGTCGGTTGCGACGGCAGCTCTGCCGGTGGGTGCGCCGCTCGTGGCGCGGGCCAGCGATGCCAGCCTCGGGCGAAGGCGAGCCGGAAGCATGGCGAGTACCTTGCTCAGCGCGCGCACCGACGCGTCGGCGGTGTCGGCCAGTCCGTGCGCCGCGGACAAGCTCAGTCCCATGGCAACGGCTACTGCTTCGTCGTCGTCGAGCAGCAGCGGGGGGAGACGATTCCCAGACCCGAGCCGGTAACCGCCGGCTACGCCCGGCACGGCGCACACCGGGTAACCGAGCTCTCGGAGTGCCGCGATGTCAGAGCGCAGCGTTCGCACGGAAATGTCCAATCGTGCTGCGAGCACGGAACCGCTGTGGATTCCGGGCACTTGGAGATGAGACAGCAGCCGCAGCAGGCGGGCGGACCTAGACAGCACAACGTCGACCTTAGGCAGAAATGCGGAAGCAAGCTCGCCGCAATTGCGGATGTGCTGGTTCCGTCAACCCCGATAGAAAGGAACGCTCGCCATGCGCAACCCGACCATCGCAACGGTCGTCTTCCCGGCCCGGAACTTTGCCGCCAGCGTGCAGGCGTGGTCGACGGTGTTCGGCAGCGGCCCGACGTTCTCGAGTAGTGGCGTGGAACGCGCCGCAGGTGATGCGGATTTCGCGGTGTTCAAGACGGCGGACATCGAGATCGGTCTGACGTCGTTGCCGTGGATCGACGAGCCGCTCGTCCTGCTTGACACCGACGACATCGAGGCAAGCCGCCGCGCGCTTATCGAGGCCGGCGCCGTCGGCCTCGGTGAGGTCGCCGACGGATCGCTCGCCCCCCTCGGCACTGCACCGGTGACCAACGGCGATCCGGACACGGGGATCGTCGACGTCCCCGGCGCCCGGCTAGCCGTCGTCGAACTCGCGAACGGGAACAAGCTCGGGCTGCGCCAGTCGTCGTCGGCCGCGTGATGCCCCAGCCGCGGCCCGACACCCTGTCGATTTGAGCCCGCGCCGTTCGTCGATTGGTCGTACCCGTCCAAAGCGCGGCGGTCAACAAGCCCTCTGCAGCCACCCACCCAACCCGGGTGCGAAGGAGACGAAGGAGACTCCCATGGCTCATCCCGTCGTACATGCCGAGATCCGTTCCCAGGACCCCGATGCCACCCGTCGGTTCTTCGCCGACCTGTTCGGCTGGAAGATCGCCTCCGAAGGCGCGTTTCCCGGCTACACGTTTATTGACACCGGCGCGCCGGGCGGCACTTTTGTCGCCATCAGCCCGCGCCAGAGCACCGAGGACGAAGTCCTGTTTTTCGTCGCCGTCGAGGACGTCGAAGCAACGCTGGCCCGAGCAGAACAGCTAGGTGGCAGCATCGTTCAGCCGGCTCAGCACGTTCCCGGCACGAGTTTCGGGGTGTTCGCAGACGCCCAGGGCCACAAGGTGGGTGTGGCGTCCACCGGATAGTTGGACCAGCGCTCGCACCGCTCAGAGGCGCTCACGCGCAACGTGGTCCCAGGACCGCGCACTGATCTCGATGATCCGATCCGGCCGCGGCGCGTCGACATCGACCCGGATTCGCGCGGATCCGGCACGTCCACCCGGGCGAGGAGATCATCTACGTCGTCCTGGAATGACGCTGAAATACCAGATCAGACGGCTAGCCGACCAAGGGTTCATAACGCCGGCAGGCAACATATGACGGGCCCGTCTTAAGCCTTGCCGAGGTCTGGGCCGGTTCTTCGGCTGCATTGCAACTCCCGGGTCGCAGCCGCTGTCAGCCGGCACTGCGCTGAAGCTGCCACGCTGCCTCGAGTGCATCCTCGACGGCACCAGTGTCGGCTCTGGCGAGATCCGCAACGACCATCATGTGCTTGATGTACCTGGTCGGGATGCTGAACGTCTCTGGAAACTCTCGCAGCAGATGGTCGCGGAAGTCGAAATCGGCGCGAATTACCAAGTGCGCATCGTCAAGCTGGCGGGCTACCAGTCTGCCGTGGTACCGCCACTCAAGCCGTCCCTCTGGCCCGGACAGGCGCACACCCGCCAAAGCCCCGGCCACGCGCGCTACGTCGCCCATCTCCACGAGCGCGGACCTTTCTGCCCTTTGTGATCATGCTCTGGGAACATCGTGCTTGTCGTCGACCAAAGCGCTCGGCGCAGCAATCTTCCTGTCGTCAGTCGGTGTGACTTCAGGTATCAACGGCGGCCGCTGGTCTACTCCTGGCCTGGGTACGTCCTGTCTGCCGGCGAAACCGCCGTCGAGCTATCTACCTCAGTGAGGACGTCGGCGAGGATAGTCAGTGCCTCGTCGAGTTCGGTCTCGGTCAGGGTCATGGGTGGGGACAGCCGCAGCACGTTGCCGTGCAAGCCGCCCTTGCCGATCAGCAAGCCGCGTCGCATCGCCAGCTCGTGCACGGCGTTCGCGGCTGCCCGGTTCGGGGCTCCGTCTGGTCCGATCAGTTCGATACCGATCATCAGTCCCTTGCCCCGCACCTCCCCGACGATTGCGCATTTGCTAGCCGTGTCCCGTAGCCCGCTGATGAGTCGGGCGCCGAGCTTGGCCGCGTTGCCTTGCAGGTCGTGCGAGAGCAAGAACTCCAGCGTGGCGCCGGCGGCTGCGGTCGCTAGTGGGTTGCCGCCGAACGTGGAGATCGAGTTCGCGGTGAGCGAGTCCATCAGCTCGGGTCGGGCCACTACACCGCCGATCGCCAGTCCGTTTCCCAGGCCCTTGGCGAAGGTCATCGCATCCGGTGTCACGTCGTGCGCCTGGATGCCCCACAGGTGTTCGCCGGTGCGGCCCCAGCCGGTTTGCACCTCGTCGGATATCAGCAGAATTCCATACTCCTGCAAGACCTCGTGAAAGGCGTGAAACAGGCCGTCCGGTGGTGAGGTGAACCCGCCCACGCCTTGTATCGGTTCGACGATCATGCACGCGATGTCGCCGCTGGTCGTGGTTTCGATGACATCGCGTAGATCGGCGACGCAGGCGGCGATGTAATCCGCGTCGGAGAAGTCGCGGAACGGGCTGCGGTAACGGTAGCCGCCGTGCACGTAGCTGACCTTGATCGGTGAGAGGGCAGTGGCTGACCAGGCGCGGTTTCCGGTGACCCCGATCGCGGCGTGCGAACGCCCGGCATAGGAGTTGCGCAAGGCTAGGACCTGATGGCTGCGACGGTGCTGCGTCGCGAGCATGAGCGCCGTGTCATTGGCTTCGCTGCCGGAGTTGGTGAAGAAGACTTTGGCATCGCGGATACCGGACAGCTGCGCAATCCGCTCGGCCAGTTCGACCTGCCGTCGGATCAAGTACAACGTTGACGTGTGCAGTACCCCGGTGTCGATCTGGGCGCGCACAGCGTCGGAGATCTCCTTGATGCCATAGCCGATCGCGTTGGTCAAAATACCGGCGAAGAAGTCAAGGTACGCGTTGCCGTTGGCGTCGAAGACGTGTCGACCCTGGCCGCTCACGATCTCGATCGGCTCGTCGTAGTACAGCGTGAGCCACGCGGGCATCACTGCCCGGTGACGCGCCAGTAGATTCGTCTCGGTCATGTCGACCACTCTTGCCTACCGATAGCCCACCGTCGAGAGCCATCCGCTCTCCCGTGGACGCCGGTCTGAGATGCGTTGGTCGGTGAGGATCGGCTACGAACGGCCGCCCTCGGGCCTGGGACTGGTACCAGGACACCAGGCTATGAGCCCTGGGTGAGCGGCCTTAACCTGCGAGTTCGGTGATGAACTCCGTCGAGTTCATTGGTTCGGAGAACATGGGGAAGTCGTACTTCAAGGCGTTGTCGTGCTCCTCCGGGGAGGTTGCGGCGACGCAGTCGCTGAGGGTGATAACGCGATACCCGTTCTCGTATCCGCTTCGCATAGTGGATTCGACGCAGCAATTGGTCAGGAAGCCGCCGAGGGCGATCGTCGTGATGCCCTTGCTACGCAGGATAAAGTCGAGATTTGTGCTGGCAAAGGTATCTAGGCCGCGTTTGCCTTCGACAACGATATCGCCCTCGGCCGGCGCAAGGTCATCGACGATGGCGGCGCCCCACGATCCTTTGACGAACGCGTTGCCGTCGACGACGCCTTTGAGAATCCCGTAAGGGTGCGAGCTGATCTCGCCGTATCCCGAAGCGAAGGTAATCGGGGCGTGCATCACGGTCGCTCCGGCTGCACGGGCGGCTTGCGCAACGCGCTGGCTGTTGGCGAGCATGTCGGTCTTGTCCATCACCTCCGATACCGCGTCATGCAACACGCCGCCTTCGGAGGTGAAATCGTTCTGGTACTCAATAAGCACGACCGCGGTCGTGTTCGGATCGATCGACATGACCCTGCCCCTCGTTGTCCGACAGTGACAAACCGACGCTAATCCGGGTCGCAGGACGGAACAAGCGGCCCGCTCGCGTCATCGACACAAGAGCGCTGGCCGCATCCCCTCGAACGCCTCACGAGGCACGTTGTGCATCGCGCTCGGATCGACCTGCAGCGCCCGCGCGTATCCCTCGAGCTAGCGCCCGACGGTGCCGGCGGCGCGCGCGGCGATTCTGCTCTGGAGCACCCTGCGGCTCAGGGCCGCGACGCCGTCGCCGTTCTGCTCGACCTCGGCGACGAGCGCGCTCATGGTCGGGAGCGCGTCGGCCGCGGTGGCCCGCCGGGCAGCGTTGCCGATCTCGGCGATAGCTGCGCGAAGGCGCGGCGACGGCTCAGGAACCCCAAGTTCGATCCGCCATGGAGCACCGGCGAAGGCGTCGCCCAGGCAGGTTTCGAGGCGTTCGGAACCCGCGAACACCACTTCGGCGAGTGCCTCCGCCCAAGAGGTGAGGATCGTCAGTTCCTTGACGTTCAGCACGGGCGCGTTCAGGGATGTGGGCGTCGCCGCCGACGACCGCGCTCCATTCCACTCCCGCGGCGACGACGGCGGCGGACCAATCCGTGGGACGAACCGGGCGAGATGCCTCGCGTGAGAGCGCAAACCGGTATGCCTCCGAGCGGTGCAGCACGACATCAGTGAGCGCGAACAGATCGGGCGGCCACTCAACCACCGCGTCCGAGATCGGCACGCCGGTGACCCTCTGCCATGCCGCCGAGATCGATCGGTCGGTTCGCACTGTGTCCGGTGGCCCGATTCGGGTGTCAGTCGTGGTCATGGAGCGCTGAACCGAGGTCGAAGTGGCTATGCAGCGAGCGCCGCGCGCGAGGCGCCGCGTCGCGCCAGTCGAATCCCTGGTGGACCCCCGGGCGCGGCCCGGTTATCGAATCGAATTCTCGTTCGCGGCCACGCGCACTCGCTCGGCGAATCCCGCAGAGGTGAAGCCAGGTGCTACCCGGTCGACCAGGATGACATCGCTGATGGCGTTCTCGGTCCGCAGGTGGAGGATCTTCTGGTACGCGGGCGAGTTGTACCAGGCTTTCGCGGCATCCCGGTCAGGGAACTCCATAAGAACTACTGAGCCGGGCCAGGCGCCTTCGAGCACCTCGTCGTGCTGGCCGAGCACAAGCCACTTTCCGCCGTACGGCTGGAACGTTGCCTCGACTTGCTCGAGGTATTCCAGGCCGCCGTCGTTCGGGACCTCGTTGGGGATGCGTAGGTGGTTGATCAGGTACGTCGTCATTACGAACCTCCGCTGCACTAGTTGATCCAAGAGTCGCCTTCGAGCCCAAGACGTAGCGCCGGGCCCATCGCCGGCGATGCACCGAGCCTGGCGCCTGGGTGCGCGCCTCGCGCCCGTCGAGTCCCTGGTGTGACTGCCTGGGTTCGGCGGAGGTGGCACACCCCCCACTGCGCTTACCCTCATGACGTGGTGTGGTCGGCACACTCGCCACCGCCGGTGCTCCGCGGTCGGGTGGTGGAGTGTGCGCGAGTCGACGAGTTGCTTGCCGCCGCGCGCGAGGGGCGTAGCGGCGTCTTGGTCATGCGCGGTGAGCCCGGCATCGGGAAGACCGCGCT